>OGDE01000495.1_pt1 | contig 33023 bp, 29 predicted proteins | sample 1570321 | NCBI WGS metagenome assembly OGDE01 (sample SAMEA2581976, study PRJEB24529) | metagenome | biome: Human gut stool | place: China | collected 2011 | reverse complement strand
GCAAGTCTCGGTTAACGGGTGCAAAGATTTTGCAAGCGAGCGCAATGAGAGCTTGCTCTCAAATTGCCGAGCGCCGCTAAATCTTCTGCAAAGTTAGACATTTTATTTCATACCTCAAAATAAAATCACAAATATTTTCCAACTTTTTTTCATCTTGCAGAAAACTGCACATAGCAAAGCTATGTGAACAACCGAGCAGCAGTCTGAATATACTTTACAGATAAGCATATTTGGAAAATCATACTGGGCGAAGTGAAAATGAAAATGTAAGGTGTAAGGTGTAAGGTTGACACGACGAGCAACCTTACACCTTACACCTTACACCTTACGTTTTTGAAAATGGATTCGTGGTCGGGGTCAAAGAAATAGTATATATAATATTAATATTATATATACTATTTCTTTGAACTCTTTTACCCCACTTTTGCCCTGCTTCAAAATATGAAAACGTAAGAATGTAAGGTGTAAGGTCCAATGAAGTCCCAAATACATGATCTATTGCTTTAAAGAACTAATGATAAACCACTAAATATCAATAGTTTATATGCTATAAAAAGTTCTATCGTCCCTTCTCACCCTCGCTATTCCTTACATTTTACATTCGTTAACAAATCAAGAAATCCTTCACGCCAACTCTCCCTCACCCCCCAAAAAACAGGGGGGAAGCGAAGAGATTTCAAAGTAAATGCGTAACTTTGTGGGGTCGTTTGACTGCATCGACAAGCCAAACATGCCCTGCGGCGGTCATTTGAACTGCAAAAACAACGATTTACCCTCGTTTTCAGCGTCCCAGGAGCCAATATCCTCAACAAGGTGAAAAACAAGCAAAACGAAGCGTAACTTTCTGATATATAACCACTTCACAAGAAATCACCCCGTATATTCGGAAATAGCAACGAAGGGTCTTACCTCCACAAAAAAACGGGATTTCTCACGCCAAATGGCGATATTTGCCGTCTTTTTGCCGTCTTTTACCTCGGGATGCTCGAAGATGCTCCCCCAGAATCCCTTGAAGATCCCTCCGAAACGCCCCCTGCCGACATCATCAAGGGCAGAGAATTTGATTTTGACTCCATCGACAGGGACAGATCTAAGCCCCCGCCTAGAGTTTTATAGGTCATTTTGTAGTAAAATTATATTACACCACAAAACCTAAACGTATATAGTTTACTTCTTATTTTCGCTGCCGTTCTTTTTGGGGGCTCAACAATATTTTTGTGATATATCTTGTCGCTGGTGATATCACTGAGAGCTGTTCTCTGATTTGTTTTGTGCATTTTTGGCAAGTCCCTTGATTACGCACTTCTGCTTGACCCCTTCCTCCGACTTGCACTCAAGAAGGCTTCTCAACGACGTAATCTCCACCAAAAGGGCGTCCGCCTTGCGGTTCGCCTCCTGAAGTTGTTGCTGCAAAAAGGAATTCTGTTGTTGCAGCAATGCAATCATCTCTTCTTTTTTCATACTGCAAAGATACAAAATCATTCCGTCAAACCTTAAGTTGAAATTACGAAATTACGAAATTACGTTTTCAATTTTCCACTTTCTCTCTTCGGGCTTCACAGTCAAAACAAAACAAATGTCAGCACAAACATCAAATAACAAACAAGACCTGTCACTTATCAACCGCCAGCAGGTGATCGGCCACCTCGTAAAACGATAGGCCGCCCAGCCCAGACAACTTCCCCTACTCCGCCCCAAACTAATAGACGCACGACTGGATCGGTACATTTCTGCCGCCAAGTCGTGCGTTATTGGTTTGCCGCAGGGGCCTATTTCCCGCCCCGCATCATCAGGCGCGACTTCTCCTTGGCCAGCGCCTGCATATCCACGGCCACGTCGTCCTCATCGACAATCTCCACGCCCGTCATGGTCTCGATGATGTCCTCCATCGTCACCAGTCCGCGAAGACCGCCATACTCGTCGATGATGACGGAGATATGCTCGCGCTTCTCCAGCATCTTCTCCCATATCTGAAAGACCGACTCTTCCTCGCGAAAGGTGAGGATCGGGCGCTTCAGGTCGGAGAGTTTGACGTGGAACTGATCCTCCGAAAGCAACTTGAGGACCGCGTCCTTGAGGACGTAGCCCGTGATGTAGTCTTTGTCGCCGGCATAGACCGGGATGCGGGAGAAACTCCAGCTCTGCTTGGCTTGGAAGTCCTTGACGGTGAGGTCCTGGCAGGCCGACTCCACCACGATGGAGGGAGTCATGATCTGACGGGCTTTGACGCCAGAGAGGGCGATGCAACTCTTGATCAGTTTGCTCTCCGACTCGCGAAAGATGCCCTCCGTGGTGCCCACATCGACCATGGCCGACACCTCCTCGCGGCTCATGGAGGCCTGGTTGCCCCTGGGGGTGAAGACCTTGGTGATCAGTTCCGAGAGCAGCACCAGAGGATAGGTGATGAGGATGAGCACGCGGATGATCCTGGTGGAAGGCATGGCCAGGGATCGCCAATAGGAGGCGCCGATGGTCTTGGGGATAATCTCCGAGAGCACGAGGATCAAGAGAGTGAGGATGGCCGATATCAGCCCGAAATATTGCTCGCCGAAGATCTTGATGGACTCCGCTCCCACGCCGGCCGAACCGATGGTGTGGGCGATGGTGTTGAGCGAGAGGATGGCGCCCACGGGGCGATCGACGTTGTTTTTGTACTGCTTCATCAGCGTGGCGGTCTTGCTGCCTTGGTTCTCCCTCATCGAGATGTAGGACATCGGCGTGGAGAGGAGCACCGCTTCGAGGACGGAGCAAAGAAAGGAAAGTGACAATGCACCTAAGAAATACAATAAAATTAGACCCATTTATAATGTTTTGTTGTATGGGTGCAAAATTAATGGTTTGCCTCTAAATCAACACTATAAAAAGTCTTTTATTACAATCTTTTAGTTGGTTTTCACATTTTGGAAGACAGGAAATCGATGGAAGACAGGAAGGCGCCGTGCTACTCCGAGGTCCAGACGAGGACATAGTCGGCCGTGATCTCGCGCCCGAAGGAGAGGGAGTCGGCGGCCAGGAGGTCGTCGGCCGTGGCGGTGTCGAGGTGGACGCGCATCTGGTCGTAGGCGAGGTGGGAGGCGGACCGGAGCTTATAGACGGCCTCCTTGACGCACCAGCAGGTGAGCAGGTCGTCGGTCGAGCTGGCGGACTCGTCGGGCCGGAGAAAGCGGGAGGCGATGCGGCGGATGCGGTCGCTGCGGTACTCGATATCCACCCCCACCCTTCGGCTTCGGGAGAGGAGGATGGCGAGGAAACCGCGCGTGTGGGAGATGCTGATCTGATGGCCCTCGACGCGGGGAGCGCCGTCGGCGTCGTGGAGGATGGCGACAGGGCGCCCCAGCATGGCAGCCAGGAGACTGTGGGCGGCGGCGCGCTCCTGCTGGCGCTTGGCCCCGCGGGGCGTGTCGGCAGGAAGGCGCCAAAGGCCCAGGAGAAGGTCGTCAGAGAGACGCTGCGTCCGTATCAGCATGGTGGGGATGTACCGTCACCTTGACGCGGCTGATGCGCCGTCCGTCGATGCCGACGACGTCGAAGGCGTAGTTTTTATACTCCAGGTGCTCGTGCATGCTGGGGAAGTCACCCTTGATCTCCAGCAGCAGGCCGGCCAGCGTGTCGGCCTCGCCCGCCACCTCCTCAAACTCGTCGTCATCGACGTGGAGGATCTTGCAGAAGTCGCTCAGCAGCGTCTTGCCCTCGAAACTGTAAGTGTTGTAGTTGAGCTTGACATACTGGCGCTCCTCCTCGTCATACTCGTCGTTGATCTCGCCGACAATCTCCTCCAGGATGTCCTCCAGCGTGACCAGTCCGCTCGTGCCGCCATACTCATCGACGACGATGGCCATGTGGACGTGGTTCTCCTGGAAGTCGCGCAGGAGGTCGTCGATCATCTTGGTCTCGGGCACGAAGTAGGGAGGACGGATGAGACTCTGCCAGCGAAAGCTCTTGGGCTTGGAGAGATGGGGCAGCAAATCCTTGATATAGAGGATGCCACGGATGTTGTCCTGGTTGTCCTGATAGACGGGGATGCGCGAATAGTTGTTGTCGACGATACACTTGAGCACGTCCTCGTAGCTGCTGTTGATCGGGAGATCGACGATGTCCTGGCGCGAGGTCATGACCTCCTTGGCCGTTTCGTCGCCGAAGCGGATGATGCCCTGGAGCATGCTCTGCTCGTTCTTGATATCGTTCTTGTCGGTGAGCTCCAGCGCCTGCTCCAACTCATCGACCGAGAGCTGGCGGCTCTCCTTCTGGACCACGCGCTCGGCGAAGGCGCCGCTGCGGATGAGGACCGTCTCCAGGGGCCAGAAGACCTTGCGCAGGAGCAGGATGCCATTGACGGCAAAGCGACAGTAGCGCAGGGGAGCCTGGCGGCTGAAGACCTTGGGCATGATCTCGCCGAAGAGCAGGAGGAGGAAGGTGAGCAGGACGGTGATGCAGAGCATCTCGAGCCAAGCGGCCTTGAAGGTGATGAGCCGGCTAAAGAAATAGTTGAGCAACATGATAATCATCACGTTGACGAAGTTGTTGGCTATCAGGATGGTAGCCAGTGTGCGCTCGTTGTCGTCGCGGAGCATCTCGATGCTCTTGTCCTTGGCGCTGCGGTCGGGATCAAGGGCATTGACATCGTTGGGGGAAAGACTAAAGAAGGCTATCTCCGACCCGCTGGCAAAGGCCGAGAGCAGGAGCATGAAGACAGCCAGGAGAGCCGCCAGCCACGCCCCGAAGGGGACTACGTTGATATCAACGAGGCTGGAGGAATAGAGTACTTGTAGAAAATACATCAGAACGGAAGATTGTCTTTATCGTCGGCCTGTTTGTCGCCAGCCGCCTTGTCGGCACCCGGGGCAGCCTGGGCCGCTGCGTCGTGGGCGCTGCGCGGCGTGAGGAGCTCCATGTTGTCGGCATAGATCTCCGTGACGTAGCGGCGCATGCCCTTCTTGTCGTCGTAGCTGCGGTAGCGGAGGCGACCCTCGACGTAGAGTTTGTCGCCCTTGTGGACATATTTCTCCACCACCTTGGCCAGTCCGCGATAGAAGATCACGTTGTGCCAGTCGGTACGGTCGGGCACCTGCGTGCCGTTCTGCAGCGTATAGCCGCGCTCGGTGGTAGCCAGGGCGATCTGCGCCACCGCCTGGTCAGCCTCATAATAGCGCACGTCGGGCTCCTTGCCGACGTTGCCAATCAACATCACCTTGTTCATAGCCCTACTTCCACATGCCTAAATAGGAGAACTGGAAATTCTTGCCCTTGGCCGAAGGGAACTGGCTGCGATTGTCGACGTGCTGGCGCAGGTAATCGACGACGCGGTTGTAGCAATCGACGCCAGAGAGAGCCTTGCAGCGCGCCACGAAGCGCGTGTCGCGATACTCATGCTTGCCCGTTGCGGGGATGAGGACGACGCGCTTGAAGGTGAGCTGCCCCTCGTACCAGCCCTCGCGCTCCTCGTTGAGGTGGAGGACGGCGGGATTCTCGTGGCGGGTGTTGTCGCCACCAGAGCGGAGCGCCTTCTTCTGCTTGAAGTCGGACATGCTCTTGGCGTCAGTCTTGATCATGATAAAATAGATGCGGGGACGAACCTTGTAGCGCTTGGGATAATAGACATCGCCATTGGCATAGGCACGAATGTCTGCTTCCATCTCGGGAGTGATCACAATATCGGGGATAGAGCTAAGAAAAGCCAAAGCCTCATCAACATTTCCAAAGAAGGCCTCGCGCTCAAAGTATCTTACGTATAAATTCATTTCGGAAAAATTATGCTTCTCTTTATAATCAAAATAAAAAAATAGAGCGGCAAACGAGACTCGAACTCGCGACCCCGACCTTGGCAAGGTCGTGCTCTACCAACTGAGCTATTGCCGCCTTTAAACACTGTTGTGTTGTGCATTTCTCTAAATGCGGTGCAAAGGTAGGCATTATTTCCGAAACCGCAAGCATTTCCGAAAGAAAAAATCCACGAATTAACCTTTGTTAAGGAAATAAGCCCGTTTCTCCTTATTATATATAAGCTAATCCATCCTGGAGCGATAATCTGAGAAGGAATAGTCGCGCAAGTGCTCAAACTCGCCGTCTGTGTGGAGCAGGGCGATGGAGGGATGATGGATGCCGTTGAACATGGTGGTCTTGACGGTCGTGTAGTGGAGCATGTCCTCGAAGATGACATTCTCGCCCACGGAGAGCGCATGGTCAAACTGCCAGGAGGCCATGAAGTCGCCGCTGAGGCAGGAGCAGCCGCCAAGCCGATAGACATGGTCGCCGGGGGCGTCGGCCTCCACCACGCGGGCGCCACGCACGGCGGGATGGTAGGGCATCTCCAGGCAGTCGGGCATGTGGCAGGTGAAACTCACGTTGAGCACGGCGGTGCGGATGCCGCTGTCCTCGACAATATCGACGACCTGGCTCACCAGGGGACCGGTCTGCCAGCCAAAGGCGCTGCCGGGCTCCAGGATGATGCGGAGCCAGGGATAGCGGGCGTGGAAACCGCGGAGCAGGGCCACCAACGCATCGACGTCGTAGTCGGCACGGGTCATGAGGTGGCCGCCGCCGAAATTGATCCACTTGATCTGGGGAAACCATTTGGCAAAATGGTCTTCTATATGTACGAGCGTGCGCGCGAAGACATCGGCGCCGCTCTCGCAATGGCAATGGCAATGGAAGCCCTCGATGTGGGCGGGCAACTGATCGGGCAACTGCTCGGCACTGACGCCGAAGCGGGTGCCAGGCGCGCAGGGATTGTAGAGGAGCGTCTCGACCTCGGAGTAGCGCGGATTGACGCGCAGGCCGAGGCTCAGACCGGGATGGGCCGCGAGCATGGCGCGGTGGTGGCGCGCGTACTGGGAGAGGGAGTTGAAGGAGACGTGGGACGAGAGGCGCGCGATCTCGGGGGCCTCGTCGTCGGAGAGAGCGGGCGTGAAGGTGTGGACCGGCGCGCCAAAGTCCTCGTAGCCCAGGCGGGCCTCGTAGAGCGAGGAGGCCGTCGTGGCGTGGATATACTCGCGGAAGATGGGGAACGTCTTCCACAACGCAAAGGCCTTGAAGGCCAAAATAATCTCAACATCAGCCTCGTCGGCCACACGCTTGATAAGGGCAAGATTGCGGCGCAGACGGGCCTCCTCCAGCACGTAAACGGGCTGGTGAACCTCGGAAAAAGTCTCTTTATTCACTTTCATGCTGCAAAAGTAGCAAAAAAAGATTGCAAGTGTCACACTTTTTTTCTAATTTTGCAGCGGAAATAAGTCATCATCACACAATCAACCAAAGACAAATGAGTGATAACAACTCTTTTCTGGTCTTTTCCGGTACAAAGACCCGTTACTTGGCAGAGAAGATTTGCGCAAGTTTAGGAGTGCCTCTTGGCAACCTCGTAAGAACGCAGTTCTCCGACGGAGAGTTTGTGGTAAGCTATGAGCAGAGCATCCGCGGCAAGGATGTATTCCTCGTTCAGAGCACCTTCCCCAACTCCGACAACCTCATGGAGCTGCTGCTCATGATCGACGCAGCCAAGCGTGCGTCCGCACGTCAGATCAACGCCGTCATCCCCTACTTCGGATGGGCTCGCCAGGACCGCAAGGATAAGCCGCGCGTGAGCATCGGCGCCAAGCTCATCGCCGACCTCCTGAGCACGGCAGGCATCGACCGCCTCATCACCATGGACCTCCACGCCGACCAGATCCAGGGTTTCTTCGACATCCCCGTCGATCACCTCTACGCCTCGGGCGTGTTCATCCCCTACATCCAGTCGCTCCGACTGAAGGACATGGTCATCGGTAGCCCCGACGTGGGCGGATCGAAGCGCGCCAACAGCTACGCCAAGTACTTCGGTTGCCCGCTCGTGCTCTGCAACAAGACGCGCGCCCGTGCCAACGTGGTGGACAGCATGCAGATCATCGGCGACGTGAAGGGCAAGGACGTCATCATCGTCGACGACATGGTGGACACTGCCGGCACCATCACCAAGGCTGCCGACATCATGAAGGAGGCAGGCGCCAAGAGCGTGCGCGCCTTCGCCAGCCACTGCGTCATGAGCGGTCCCGCATCGGAGCGCGTGCAGTCTTCGGCCCTGGAGGAGATCGTCTTCACCGACTCGATCCCCTACACCGACCGCTGCTCCAAGGTGAAGCAGCTCTCCGTGGCTGACCTCTTCGCAGAGACCATCCGCCGCGTCGTAGACAACAAGAGCATCTCCTCGCAGTATCTCCTGTAGGACGAGGCGACATAGCATCAACACAAAGGCAGACCGTGCGCTCATCAGAGGGCAGGGCCTGCTTTTTTTTGTATTTTCACGCTCCTGCCTGAGGATTTTCCTCTCCATCCAGCTCTCTCTGAGAGGGTTCCACCCTGCCCTGTCTTTGGATTCCCCGCTCCATCCAGCTCTGTCCGAGAGGGTTCCACCCTGCCCTGTCTGAGGGGATTTCCACCCGGTCTGCGAAAACCATTATTTTTAGGTATTGCCCCATTCGGCAAAAGTCAGTACTTTTGCAACCGTAAACAGTTATCAAGAATCAAAAACAGCAAACAAGCAAGGAAATGAAAGCAACAGTAGTAGTATATGGATCATCGACGGGCACCTGCGAGAGCATCGCGCAGACCATCGCGGAGAAACTGGGCGTGGAGGCCATCGACGCCGCCAACCTGAGCGCCGACACCATCAAGACCCACGACAACCTTCTGCTCGGCACGAGCACATGGGGCGCGGGAGAACTGCAGGACGACTGGTACGACGCGCTGAAAACGATCAAGGCCGAGGGCCTGGAGGGCAAGACCGTGGCCGTCTTCGGCTGTGGCGACTGCGAGGCCTACTGCGACACGTTCTGCGGAGGCATGAAGGAGCTCCACGACGCGGCCGAGGCAGCAGGCGCACGCGTGATAGGATCGGTCGATGCGGCGGGCTACTCCTATGAGGACTCGGAGGCCGTCGTGGATGGACGCTTCGTGGGACTCGCCCTCGACGACGTCAACGAGGACGACAAGACCGAGCAGCGCATCGAGGCTTGGCTGGAGGAGATCAAGCCGAGCCTGTAGGAGGCCAAGTCCTGTAGGAAGCCAAGTCCTGTAGGAGGCCAGGTCCGCTGCCCCAAGGGCTGGACAGAACCCTACTTCTTAGAGACCAAAAGCCTGCTCCGTGGGAGACCATGGGTGGCCCGCGGGGCAGGATGACACATAGCAAACAACCCAATAGAAAAAGCGAGGAGACAAAGAGAAATGGAACAGAGAGAGGTGATGCCGCTGGCCGACATGAAGGTGCTCATGAATCATATCTATGAGTATAAGAAGGGGGTGAGACAGATGGTGCTCTACACCTTCAACGAGAAGTATCGCGACTTCGCCGTCAACCGACTGGAGAAGCAAAGCATCGACTACATCATCCAGCCCGTGGGCAACGGAAGGGTCAACCTCTTCTTTGGCAAGAGGGAGTGTATGGCGGCCATCCGACGCATGGTGACGCGCCCGCTCTGCCAACTCACGCCCGAGGAGGACTTCATCCTCGGCGCCATGCTCGGCTACGACATCTGCGCCCAATGTGAGCGCTACTGCGAGCGCAAGCAGCGCTGCGAGTGCGCTTCTGTCTCCAACTGACACACCTCGTCACGCAAGGATAAAAGCACTAATAATCAATTGGTTATTAGCTTTTATCCATACAGGGCGCACCCCGCCTCGACGTATGGCCCAAGGCGCCGCTTTGGGCTGTGGACTGCTGGGCCCACAGCTCGTTCTTGACGACCCACCAGCCCAAGGCGAGGGAATGGACTTTTTCCTCCCTGCCTACCCCACCGCAAGCCCAAGGACTATCCCACTACGGCCCGCGCTTGTTTCAAAACAAAAATCTTTCTTAAAATAAAGCAAAGGGGCGGCCTTTTTAATATTATTTAGATACCACCATTCCCCCTTATGGCATAAATTGTGTAATTTTGCGACAAAATAAAAAGTGGTACGCAAAACAAATACAGAATAGCGTCTAAATAGAGACAACAAATACGTTTATGTCAGAATCCATTGATATTCGCGAGCTCAACGCCCGCATCGAGCAGCAGAGTGCGTTTGTGACCAACATCACCGCCGGCATGAGCCACGTGATCGTGGGCCAGCAGCACCTCGTAGAATCGCTGCTCATCGGTCTCCTCTCCGACGGCCACGTGCTGCTGGAGGGCGTGCCCGGACTGGCCAAGACGTTGGCCATCAGCACCCTTTCGAAACTGGTCGATGCCGACTTCAACCGCATCCAGTTTACCCCCGACTTGCTCCCCGCCGACGTGGTGGGCACGATGATCTACTCGCAGAAGGAGGAGCGCTTCCTCGTGAAGAAGGGTCCCGTCTTTGCCAACTTCGTGCTGGCCGACGAGATCAACCGCGCACCCGCCAAGGTGCAGAGCGCGCTGCTGGAGGCCATGCAGGAGCACCAGGTGACAATCGGCGAGGAGACCTTCGCCCTCCCCAAGCCCTTCCTCGTCATGGCCACACAGAACCCCATCGAGCAGGAGGGCACCTACCCGCTGCCCGAGGCCCAGGTGGACCGCTTCATGCTCAAGGTCATCATCGACTACCCCACCATCGAGGAGGAGAAGCGCATCATCCGCGGCAACCTCGCCGGAGAGCGCACGGAGGTCTATCCCGTGACCGACGCCCAGCAGATCCTCCACGCGCGCAGCGTGGTGGAGGAGGTCTATATCGACGAGAAGATAGAGCAGTACATAGCCGACCTGGTCTTTGCCACACGCTACCCCGACCGCTACAAACTCTCGTCGCTCCACCAGTACATACAGTTTGGAGGAAGCCCCCGCGCAAGCATCAGCCTGGCCAAGGCGGCCAGGGCCTACGCCTTCATCAAGCGCAGGGGATATGTCGTGCCCGAGGACGTGAGAGCCGTGGCCCACGACGTGCTGCGCCACCGCATCGGACTGACCTATGAGGCCGAGGCCGCCAACGTCACCACGGAGGACATCATCTCCCAGGTCATCAACAAAGTGGAGGTGCCCTGATGGACGCGCAAGAGCTTTTGGGCAAGGTGCGCAAGATCGAGATCCGCGCACGCGGACTGAGCCGCAACGTCTTCGCAGGAGAGTATCACTCGGCTTTCCGCGGACGAGGCATGGCCTTCTCGGAAGTGCGCGAATACCAGTACGGCGACGACGTGCGCGACATCGACTGGAACGTCACGGCACGCCTGCACCGCCCCTACGTCAAGCTCTTCGAGGAGGAACGCGAACTGACGGTCATGCTGCTCGTCGATGTCAGCGGATCGCTCGACTTCGGAACGACGCAGCAGACGAAGCGAGACATGGCCACGGAGATGGCGGCCACGCTGGCCTTCAGCGCGATACAGAACAACGACAAGATAGGGGTGGTGTTCTTCTCAGACCGCATCGAGAAGTATATCCCGCCACAGAAGGGACGACGCCACATCCTCTACATCATCCGCGAGATGCTGCAGCTCAGGCCGCAGAGCCGCCGAACCAACATCGGACAGGCCATCGAGTTTCTCAACCGCGTCACCAAACGGCGCACGACAGCCTTCCTCATCAGCGACTTCTATGACACCGACGACTACGAGCACACGCTCAACATCGCCAACCGCAAGCACGACGTCGTGGCCATACAGCTCTACGACCCCTTGCTGCGCGAGTTGCCCAACGTGGGACTGCTCAGCGTCAGCGACGCCGAGACGGGCCACGAGATGATCATCGACACGGGCGACAAGCGGCTCAGACGCCGCCACCACGACTACTGGTTGCAGCAGGAGCAACGGCTGCGCGCCATGCTGAGCCGCTGCCAGGTGGACCACATCTCCCTGGCAACCAACAACGACTACGTACAGGCCCTGCTGCGGCTGTTCAAACAGAGAGGAAGAGCATGAGAAAGCAGACGATACTACTATTGGTCCTCGGCGTGCTGACGCCGATCATGGCCCTTGCGCAGGCCAAGGTGACGGCCCGCCTCGACTCCACCAGCATCAAGGTCGGGTCGCAATGCAGGCTGGTCGTGGAGGTCAGCGCACGACAGGGCGCGCGCATCCTGTGGCCGACGCTCAAGGACCACCATCTGTCCAAGGAGATAGAGGTGGTGGGGCAGCGGACCGAGGGCGATAACGAGGAGGGACAATCCACGATGCGCAAGGTCTATACGCTCACCGCATGGGACGAGGGCAGACAGACGGTGCCGGCGCTCACGGTGGACGTGGACGGCAAGAAATACAAGACGCAAGCCATCGCCCTGGAGGTAGCGACCGTGCAGACGGACTCCATCCGACCGGACGATCCTAAGCCGCCCTACGACATCCAGGAGCTGCCCTTCAGCCAAGAGGAATGGACGCCGATCTACCTATGGAGCCTGCTGGCCCTGCTGCTGACAATCGTGGGCTGGTATCTCTTCTCGCGGCTGCGCAGTGGCAAGCCCATCATCAGTCGCAAGCAGATCCTACGCCAGGAGCCGCCCCACCAGAAGGCGCTGCGGCGCATCAACGAGATCAAGGCGGCACGCCTCGAAGGGGGCGACGACCAGAAGGAATACTACACGCTGCTGACGGAGGCGCTGAGAAGGTATATGAGCGAGCGCTTCGGCTTCAACGCCATGGAGATGACCTCGCAGGAGATCGTCCAGCGACTGAAGGCGGACCAGGATCCCACGAAGATCGACGAACTGCGCGAACTCTTCGCCACGGCCGACCTCGTGAAGTTTGCGCGCTTCGCCGCCGACCGCCATATCGGCGAGATGTATCTGGCCAACGTGGTCCGATTCATCGAAGACACGAAACTGGTGGACACGCCGACGGAGATATGCGTGGAGGAGACGCTGAGCGACGAGGACCGCAGCAAGCGACGCCGCAGAAGGGGCGTCCGCATCGCGCTCTGGCTGATCATCGCCGCCACGGCGGCAATAGTGGCCTACGTAGCCTGCATGGCCTACCAGCTGCTGTAGCCTGCCATTCGGACGCGAGGCCTGCGCATCAACAAAATCCTGCGCATCAACAAAAGAAAGAAAAAAATGGAATTTGCTAATAAGGAATATCTGCTGCTCCTGCTGCTGCTCATACCCTATGTCTTGTGGTACTTCCTGTATCGCAAGAACCGACTACCGTCGCTGAGGATGAGCACCACGAAGGCCTACCGCTACGGACCGCGGTCGCTCCGCATGAGGCTGCTCCACCTGCCGATGCTACTGCGCTGCCTGACGTTTGCGCTGGTCGTCATCGTCCTGGCGCGCCCGCGGACGTTCAACCCGCTCGACAAGCGAGAGGTGGAGGGCATCGACATCATGCTCGCCATGGACGTCTCGACGAGTATGCTCGCCGAGGACGTGGCTCCCTGCCGCATGGAAGCGGCCAAGGACGTGGCGGCGGAGTTTATCGCCGGAAGGCCCAACGACAATATCGGACTGACGGTCTTCGCGGGTGAGGCCTTCACGCAGTGTCCCATGACGACCGACCATACCACGCTGCTCAACCTCCTCCACGCCCTGCGCCCCGACCTGGCGGCCAGCGGCCTCATCGACGACGGAACGGCAGTGGGCATGGGACTGGCCAACGCCGTGAGCAGACTGAAGGACCAGAAGGTGAAGAGCAAGGTGGTCATCCTGCTCACCGACGGCAGCAACAACATGGGAGACATCTCGCCGCTGACGGCAGCCGACATCGCCAAGCAGTTTGGCGTGCGCGTCTATACCATCGGACTGGGAACCAACGGCATCGTCCGCTACCCCATCTCCGTCAATGGCATGAAGCAGTATGTGCAGGGACGCGGAGAGATCGACTACGAGACGCTGCGGAAGATAGCGCAGGCCACGGACGGCAACTTCTACCGCGCGGCCAGCAAGGGCGAACTGCAGCGCATCTACAAGGACATTGACAAGTTGGAGAAGACGAAGCTCGTCGCATCTCCCTCGGCGCGCCGCTACGAGGCCTACATGCCCTTCGCCATCGCTGCCCTGGTCCTGCTGCTGGTGGAGGTGCTACTGAGACTGACGTGGCTGAGACGCCTGCCAGTGTGAGAAATAAGGAAGTAAGATATCATGTTCAGATTTGAAGATCCAACATACCTTTGGCTGTTGCTGCTCGTCCCGGCACTGGTGGCAATACGCATCATCGGCCTCCGCAGCCAGCGGAAGCGCATGGCGCTCCTGGGCAACCCCACGCTGCTCAGAACGCTCTCGCCAGGCATCTCGCGCCGGCGCCCAGCCATCAAGTTTTGGCTGCTGATGGCGGCCATCGCCCTGATGGTCGTCATGATCGCCCGCCCGCAGACGGGAAGCAGCATCTCGCACGAGAAGCGACAAGGCATACAGACGATGATCTGCCTCGACATCAGCAACTCCATGATGGCGCAGGACGTGGCGCCGTCGCGACTGGAGAAGAGCAAGATCGTGGTGGAGGACCTGGTGGATCACTTCCGCAACGACCAGATAGGAATGGTGGTCTTCGCCGGCGACGCCTTCATCCAGTTGCCCATCACGAGCGACTATGTGTCGGCCAAACTCTTCCTGCAGGACATCGACCCGTCGCTCATCGGCACGCAGGGCACGGACATGGCTCAGGCCATCCGGCTGGCCATGCAGAGCTTTGCGAAGAACGGCAAGCAGGGCAAGGCCATCATCGTCATCACCGACGGCGAAAACCACGAGGGGGGCGCAGAGGCAATGGCCAAGGAGGCAGAGAAGCAGGGCATCCGCGTCTTCATCCTCGGTATCGGAACGGCGGCGGGAGCTCCTATCCCCCTCGGCGACGGCGGCTACATGAAGGACGCCTCGGGACAGGTGGTCATGACGCGCCTCAACGAGACCATGTGTCAGGAGGTGGCCAAGGCGGGCAAGGGTGTCTATATGCATGTGGACAACTCGCTCATCGCCGAGCGACAACTGGACAAGGAACTCCAAAAGATGCAGCAGGGGGCCATCGACAACGTCGTCTATAGCGACTACGACGAGCAATTTCAGGGCGTGGCCATCCTCATCCTGATCCTCCTCATCGCCGAGGCCGTGATCCTGGAGAAGAAGCGCGAAAAGAAGGGGCAGGAGGCCTCATCAACAGAAAGAAAATGAAACAGACGGTTCTTATAATCATCGGGCTCCTCGTGGCCATGCTGCCAGCGTGCGCACAGGGCGACCGCCAACTGGTAAGGCAGGGCAACCAGCTCTACCGACAGGGCAACTATCCGCAGGCGGAACTCTGCTACCGCAAGGCGATAGCGGCTCAGCCGGCCAACGGCACGGCCCACTACAACCTCGGCTGCGCGCTGCAAAAGCAGAAGAAGGACCAGCAGGCTCTCGCACAATACAAGCAGGCGGCCAAGACGATCAGCGGACCGAAGCGACAGTCGCAGGCCTACTACAACATGGGTACGGTGCTGCAGGGACAGAAGGAGTATGCCAAGGCGATGGAAGCCTACAAGAACGCCTTGCGCATGAATCCGCAGAACGAACGCGCACGCTACAACTACGTGCAGTGTAAGCGGCTGCTCAAGCAGCAACAACAGCAGCAAAAGAATCAGAAGCAGAACAAGGACCAAAAGGACAAGAACAAGAATAAGAATAAGAAAAAGGACCATAATAAACAGCAAAACCAAAAGCAGAAGGACCAGCAGAAGCAGAAGCAGCAGGATCAAAACCAAATGAGCCGGCAGAACGCTGAGCAACTGCTCAATGCGGCCATGCTGAAGGAGCAGGAGACGCAGCAGCGGCTGAAACAAGCCATGCGCCAACCCAACAAGAGAAAGCTGGACAAAAACTGGTAAGGACGATACAAGACATATATGAAGCGATTGATACTGATATGTACGCTCTTCACGGCAGTCGCCTGCCTCTACGCCCAACGGGTGCAGGTGGCGGCTCCAAGCCATGTGATGGTGGGTGAGGAATTTCAAATCGAATATACGATCAACACGCGCGACGTGAGAAACTTCCACATCGGAAGCCTCCCCAGCGGGTTGGAGTGTCGCTACGGACCTTTCAGGTCGGAGCAGTCGAGTTTCCAGGTCGTCAACGGCCACACCACCTCCTCGTCGTCGGTCTCCGTGGCCTACGTCCTCATAGCGCGCAAGAGCGGCACGTTCACCATCCCGCCAGCACGCTTCCACTCGAGGGGCAACAACCTGGCTTCCACACCGATCAAGATTGTCGCCTCGGGTGGCCACGCGTCGTCGCAGGGCTATGGGGCGCACGGCCAGGACGAAGGCTACGAAGAGGAGGAAGGAAGGCAGCAGGCAAGCAGCGGCAACGAACTGTTTATCAAGGTCTTTGCCAACAAGACGCACGTCCGAGAGCAAGAGGCCGTACTCCTTACTTATAAGGTCTATACGACCGTCAACCTCGTGCAGCTCGACGGCAAGATGCCAGACCTCAAGGGTTGCCACGTACAGGAGGTGAAACTCCCGCAGCAGAAATCGTTTCATACCGAGACCTACAAAGGCCGGCGCTACAACTGCGTGACGTGGAGCCAGTATGTGGTCTATCCGCAAATCACGGGCAAGATCACCATCCCGCCCATCACCTTCCAGGGTATCGTCAGACAGGAGAACCGAAGCGTGGATCCCTTCGAGGCGTTCATCGACGGAGCGGGCTACAGGGAGACCAAGCGCAACATCAAGGCTGATGGTATCACGATAAAGGTGGATCCGCTACCCACGAAGCCGAGCAACTTCTCGGGAGGCGTGGGATCGTTCAACATCTCGGGCCAGCTGACGAAAGCGGAGGTGAAGGCGGGAGAGCCGATCACGCTGCGCATCGTCATCGGCGGAACGGGCAACCTCAAACTAATCCAGCAGCCCAAGGCCGACTTCCCGCAGTCGTTTGACAAGTACGACACGAAAGTGACGGACAAGACCCGACTGACGGACAACGGTATCGAGGGCAACATTGTCTATGATCTCCTGGCCGTGCCCCGCAAGGAGGGAGACTACACGATCCCGCCGGTCTCCTTCACCTATTTTGACATGAAGACGCAGGCCTACAAGACCATCAGCACCCATGCCTTCAAACTCAAGGTGCTGCCGGGCGACAATGCGGGCGAGGTCAACGACTTCACCGAGAAGCCGGGCGACATCCGTCCGATCAAGTCGGGAAGCACGGTCTTCGAGAACAGGGCCGACTTCTTCTTCGGATCGGCGGGCTGGTGGACGACGATTGTGTTGCTGATCATCGTGCTCCTCGCCGTGGCCTACACGTTCCGCAAGCGGGCCAAGGAGAACGGCGACTTCCTCCGCAACAAGCGCAAGAACGCCAACAAGGTGGCTACCATCCGCCTGCAAAAGGCCAACCAACTGATGTTGCAGGGCAATGCGGGCGAGTTCTTCGACGAGGTGCTCCGCGCGTTGTGGGGCTACATCGGCGACCGACTCAACATGGAGGCTGAGCAGCTCAACCGCGAGCACGTGGCCACCAAGCTCCATGAGCTCCACATCGACGGCGACACCATCCGCCGCTTCATCGGCGCCATCGACGAGTGTGAGTTTGAGCGCTACGCACCAGGTGACGCCAAGGGCAACATGAACCGCACCATCGAGGCGGCCATGACGGCCATCACACAGATAGAGAACGCTATGGAACAGAATCAGAAAGGGGCCAAGACGCGGGGCTTCAAGACGCTGCTGGTCGTCATGCTCTGCCTGATGGCGCTGCCCTCTCAGGCCGTCACCAAGCAGATGGGCGACAAGGAATACACGCAGGGCAACTACCTCCAGGCGGTCAAGGACTACAACGACCTGCTACAACATGGGGTCTCGGCCGACGTCTATTACAACCTCGGCAACGCCTACTACCGGCTGGACGACATCCCCCACGCCATCCTCGCCTACGAGCGCGCCCTGCTGCTCGCTCCAGGCGACGGCGACATCCGCTTCAACCTCCAGGTGGCACGGGCCAAGACCATCGACAAGATCACGCCGCAGTCGCAGCTCTTCTTCGTCACGGGCTATCGGGCGCTGGTCAATTTCATGCCCGTCGATGCGTGGGCAGTCTGCGGCATCCTCTCGCTGGTGCTCCTGATTGTCGCCCTGGCGGTCTTTCTCACCACCCGCAACCGCGTCCGCCGCACGGCAGGACGATACGCCGCCATCTCGCTGGGCGTCTTCTTCCTGCTCAGCACGCTCTTTGCCTGGCAGCAGCAGCAACAACTGGAGAACCACTGTGGAGCCATCGTCATAGGCAGTTCGGTGGCGGTGAAGAAGTCGCCCGACACGGCCTCGCCCGACCAGTTTGTCATCCACGAGGGCACCAAGGTCTTCATCAAGGACCGCGGCATCACGGGCTGGTTCCTCGTCCAACTGGAGGATGGGCGCGAAGGTTGGCTAACAGCAAGGCAGATAGAAGAGATCTGACGCTCCCAGCAGCGCTCACAACCGATTACCCATACAGCATTCATGGATATACAATCACTTCTGACCTCAGATCAGCAGTTGCTCCTCGCGATGAACGGCAGCGACTCTCTGTTTCTCGACCAGCTCGCCCTCATTCTCACCAGCGCATGGACGTGGGTGCCTCTCTATGCCTCCTTGCTCTACCTGGTAGTGAAAAACAACGAGAAGGCGGGACAGATTATCCTGGCCGTGATCTCGGCCTTGCTCTGTGTCGGCATCGTCACGGGCATTGACAACGGACTGGTGAAACCCGAGGTGGCACGGCTCCGCCCTTCCTTCGAGCCTGCCTTGGAAGGACTGGTGCGCACGGTAGATAACTACAGGGGGAGCGGCTACAGCTTCTTCTCGGCCCATGCGTCCAACACCTTCTCGCTGGCTGTGTTCTTCAGCTTGCTCATCCGTCGCAGGACGGTCACCGTGGCGCTCCTCACGTGGGCGCTGGTCAATAGCTGGACGCGCATCTATCTCGGCGTCCACTACCCCTTCGACGTGCTGGTCGGCATCCTCTTCGGATCATTGGTGGGACTGACGGTCTATCGGCTCTACTTCCGCCTGTATCTCCGCATCAGTCCGAAACTCCACTACATCTCCACGCAATACACCCGCACGGGCTACAGTCTCTGCGACATCGACGTGTTCCTGACCGTCATGGTCTGCACCTGCATCTATGTATTGCTGCGCACGTTTGTCACGATAACGGTATAGGCACGTTGACGACACGATAAGTCGCGAGATCACGACACAAGGATATAAACACGATAGATAAAGACAACGTACAACGATAGTTATATAACAATGATGGACTCAGAAACAAAACATATTCACATAGCCGACTACAACTACCCGCTGCCCTCGGAGCGCATCGCCAAGTATCCGCTCAAGGAGCGCGACCAGTCGAAGCTGCTGCTCTACCGTCAGGGGGAGGTCGGCGAGGACGTGTTCGCAAACCTCTCCGCCTACCTGCCGAAGGGGTCGCTGCTCGTCTTCAACAACACGCGGGTCATCCAGGCGCGCATCCACTTCCGCAAGGAGACAGGCGCGCTCATCGAGGTCTTCCTCATGGAGCCGGCTCAGCCCACCGACTATGAGCGCATCTTCCAGGCCACGGGCCACTGCGCCTGGCTCTGCATGGTGGGCAACCTCAAGAAATGGAAGGAGGGAGCGCTCACGAAGGTCTGCACCGTCAAGGGCAAGGACGTCACGCTGCAGGCGCAGCTCGACCGCAGCCGGACGGCACAGCTCAGCGGTGGCACCAACTACTGGGTGGACTTCTCATGGGACGACGACAGCGTCGCCTTTGCCGAGATACTGGATGCCATCGGCGAACTGCCCATTCCGCCGTACCTCAACCGCGAGACGGAGGAGACGGACAAGACGACCTATCAGACGGTCTATTCGAAGATAAAGGGTTCGGTGGCAGCACCGACGGCGGGTCTCCACTTCACGCAGAAAGTGCTCGCCGACATTGATGCCCACGGCATCGACCGCGAGGAGGTGACGCTCCATGTGGGAGCGGGAACGTTCAAGCCCGTGAAGTCGGAAGAGATAGAGGGCCACGCGATGCACACGGAGTATATCGCCGTCAGACGCCAGACGTTTGAGAAGCTCCTGGCCCACGAGTGCCATGCCACGGCGGTGGGCACGACGAGCGTGCGCACGCTGGAGAGCCTCTACTACATGGGTGTGAAACTGGCCATGAATCCGGACGCACAGGAGGAGGATCTCCACGTCAACCAATGGGAGCCCTACGACCTGCCACACAACGAGGAGGGACTGGTCATCGTCGGAGGCAAGGCCGTCACCGCTGCCGAGGCCATCGGCCACCTGCTCCACTGGCTCGACGCGGCAAAACTCGACGTGCTCCACAGTAGCACGCAGATCATCATCGCACCGGGCTACACCTACAAGATCGTGGACAAGCTCATCACCAACTTCCACCAGCCGCAATCGACGCTGCTCCTGCTCGTCAGCGCATTCGTCAAGGGCGACTGGCACAAGATCTACGACTATGCGCTGGCCCACGACTTCCGCTTCCTGAGCTATGGCGACAGTAGTCTGCTCATCCCGTAAAGGGAACGGAAGGAAAAGGCTATATTGATACGATATAGAGAGAGACTATATATATAAGGTATTATATTATATAAGGTATATAGATTACATCACATTAGAGAAGATAAGAATATGAAGATAGGCGACAAAGTGAGATTTCTCAGCGAGAGCGGCGGTGGCCGTATCGCTGGCTTCAAGGGCAACAACCTCGTCTTGGTCGAGGACCAGGACGGTTTCGAGATTCCCATGCCCATCAACGAGGTCGTGGTCGTAGGCGACGAGGACTACAGCACGAAGCGAATGGTGGAGGTGGAGCAGCGCAACCGCGCCCAGGAGAAGGCGAAGGAGGACAAGCGCAGCCTGCGCCAGCGTCTCAACGAGGGCACGGACGACGCCGAGGCGAGGGCCAAGGGTCAGGATGCGGAGACGGTGACGGCCAAGGACCTGGCGGCCGACGATCCCTCCATCAACTTCGAGCCGCAACCTCAGGAGCGACGCGGCGGCGACAAACCGACGGTCTGTCTCGCCTTCGTACCAATGGACAAGCAAAACTTCAGTACGACGCGCTTTGAGTCCTACCTTGTCAACGACTCCAACTACTATGTCCACTTCACCTACCTGGTGGCAGAGGGCAGCACCTGGTCGCTGCGACAGACGGGAGAGGTGGAGCCCAACACAAAACTCTTCCTGGAGGAGATCGGACGCGAGCAGCTCAACACGATGGAGCACCTCTGCATCCAGTTGCTGCTCTACAAGCGGCAGAAGACGTTTCTCCGTCTGCCCGCCGTCGATGTGCAGCTCCGCCTGGACGGCGTGAAGTTCTTCAAACTCAATACGTTCACGGACAACGACTTCTTCGAGCAGCCAGCCCTGCTCTACCCCGTCATGGAGGAGGGCAAGCCGCAGAATGGCTTCAACGTCTCTGCCGAAGAACTGAAGAGCCAGCTCTTCGGGGGCAACGCTCGCCCCAAAGAGGAGCGCAAGGCCGTGCAGCCTGCGCGCCATGACAATGCGGCCGTGCTCAACGATCTTGCCCCCGAGGCCGTCAATCCCGAACGGGGCAAGCTCGTCAAACGCTATGAACCGGCACAGTCGAAGAGCCGACAGGTGAAGCAGGTGCTCAAGAACGACAAGATCATCGTGGACCTCCATGCAGACCAACTGCTGGAGACGACGGCCGGCATGTCGAGTGGCAACATCCTCGACTACCAGCTCGATGTCTTCCGCCGCGTGCTCGACCGCTACAAGACCAACAAGGGACAGAAGATCATCTTCATCCATGGCAAGGGCGAGGGCGTGCTGCGCCAGGCCATCATCCATGAGCTCAACTACAAGTACAAGCATTTCCAATATCAGGATGCCTCGTTCCAGGAGTATGGCTACGGGGCAACGCAAGTGACCATCAGATAAATCGCCAAAGACTATGAAGTACGGATTCCTTACCGTGGCCGCCGCCATCCCCAGCGTGCGCGTCGCAGACCTCCACTACAACCTGGAGGAGATCAAGCGCCTCATCGACGAGGCCGAGCGCCAGCATGTCGAGGTGGTCGTCTTCCCCGAACTCTCCCTCACGGGCTACACCTGCCAGGACTTGTTTCGCCAGCGCACCCTCATCGACGGGGCGGAGCAGGCGGTGCTGAGCCTCCTGGAGTTTACGATGCGCAAGGACGTGATCGCCATCGTCGGCGCACCCGTCGAGGTGGGCAACTTACTGCTCAACTGTGCCATCGTCATCCAGCAGGGGCGCATCCTCGGCATGGTGCCAAAAACGTTTCTGCCCAACTACAGTGAGTTTTATGAGAAACGGTGGTTTGCCTCGGCCCAGGACCTCCACGACACGCCGCTCTGCTACGCGGGGGAGGACGTGCTTCTGACTGCCAGGCGCCAGCTCTTCCACACTTACGGCGACGCGCGCTTTGGCATAGAGATCTGCGAGGACGTATGGGCACCCAACCCGCCGAGCACCGAGCTGGCTCTCAGCGGGGCGGACATCATCTTCAATCTCTCGGCCTCCGACGAGTTGATAGGCAAGCACGACTACCTGATCAACCTCCTGAAGCAGCAGAGCGCACGCAATATCTCGGGCTATGTATATAGCGGATGTGGCTACGGAGAGAGCACGCAGGATGTGGTCTATGGTGGCAACGCCTTGATCATCGAGAACGGACGCCTCATCAAGCAGTCGGATCGGTTCTCGCTGGAGCCACAACTGGTGGTGAGTCAAATCGACATCGACCGCCTGCGCGCCGAGCGCCGTAGCAACAGCACCTATGTCAATGCACAACGCGCACTCCGGCCTCAGGAGCGGGGCTACACCTGCATCACCAACGAGGCCATACTGCCGGAGACGCTGAAGGAGGAGTGGCAACTGCTGCGCGAAGTGGATCCCCACCCCTTCATCCCGAAGGCTGACAACATGCGGGCTTCCTGCGAGGAGATCCTCAACATCCAGACGCTCGGCCTCTGCAAACGCATCGTCCACACCCATGCCAAGTCGGTCGTCATCGGCATCAGCGGCGGTCTCGACTCCACCCTCGCTCTGCTCATCTGCGTGCGCGCCTTCGACCGCCTGGGGATCGACCGCAAACAGATCGTCGCTGTGACCATGCCGGGCTTCGGCACGACCGACCGCACCTACCACAACGCCATCTCGCTGATGGAGGCTTTAGGCGTCTCTATCCATGAGATCAGCATTGCCAAGGCCGTCACACAACATTTTGCCGACATCGGCCACGACGCCTCCGTCCACGATACAACCTACGAAAACTCGCAGGCACGCGAACGCACGCAGATCCTCATGGACCTGAGCAACAAGTATGGCGGACTGGTCATCGGCACGGGCGACCTCAGCGAACTGGCCCTCGGATGGTGTACCTACAATGGCGACCACATGAGCATGTATGCTGTCAACGTCAGCATTCCCAAGACGCTCATCCGCCACCTCGTGGCCTTCGTGGCCGACTCCGACGAGGCCTCCCTGCAGCTTTCCAAGGACGGACGCACGTCCCACGAGGTGCTCCACGATGTCATCGACACACCGATCTCGCCCGAACTGACGCCTGCCGACGACCAGGGCAACATCGCACAGAAAACGGAAGACCTGGTGGGGCCCTATGAGCTCCACGACTTCTTCCTCTACTATTTCCTCCGCTTCGGCTTCCGCCCCAAGAAGATCTTCATGCTGGCCATGCACGCCTTCGAGGGCCAATACTCCCGCGAGTTTGTCCACCACTGGCTGCACACGTTCTTCTGGCGCTTCTTCTCGCAGCAGTTCAAACGTAGCTGCCTGCCCGACGGACCAAAGGTGGGCAGCGTCAGCCTCTCGCCACGTGGCGACTGGCGAATGCCTACCGATGCGATCGTCGATAGCTGGATGCGCGAAGTGGACAGCGTGCTCGACGAATAGTCTGGCTATCATGGCGCATGGTGCGAGCCCTGCCAACGGCTCCTATCATGCGCCCTCGCAAAAGGGTTGTTTCTCATGAGTTGCCACTGCGACCAGTCTTCACACACGCTCCCCACAACGAGAAAGCGGAAGGGCCTCCTGCCTTTCCGCTTATTTCCGTTGAGCCAATCCCTTCGTTCACTTCCGTTGAGTCAGCCTTTCCGTTTATTTCTGTTGATCCTGCCACTTCTCTTGTCACACCACGCCCTTGCCCAATCCGCGGCCAACAACTTTCCACCTCTTCCCGATCTTCTCCAATACCAGGCTTCCAAGGCCAAGCAGGGCGCCCGATGGGCTCCTTTCCGCAAATATGCCATGCGACGGATGCGCTTGCCTGAGACTATCAACGCCTCCGACAACCATCTATGGGGCTATCACGTCTCCCTGCCCGACTGTTCGTTTCAGGCCTCCCGTCCGCTCTACCGCCAGCTGAAGGCAGACAGTCCTCTCGCCTTTGCCGTGATCGACCAGCCCTCGGGCATTCTCCAACTGGTCTTTTGGGACAAGCGCATCTACCGCCACTATGCCGAGTGGCTCGCTCGTATTGGCTACACCTTGTCTTCCCACAGACCTTCTTCCAACACCCTCTCCTACACCAAGGAAGGCCTCAGCATCCACATCGACATCACCATCTGGGCAGACTGCTACCTGATGGAGATCAGTGGATAAAGACAACAGGAGCTGAGTTTTTGGAGACTGACGACAGGGTCAGACATGAGGGAGCTCCAAGACAAAGAGGGTGCCACGTCCTTGCTCCGAATGCACGGCAATACTTCCTCCATGCAGTCGCACGACCTTCTGTGCCAAGGTCATGCCGATCCCATGCCCCTTGATGGCTTGGTCGTCATTTCCCCTATAAAACAAGGTGAAAAGAATTTCCTTTCATGTCGCCCTTACGAGTTTTAACATACATTTGCGTCCCTTTGGCGCAAAAGAGACTGTGCCCGGCCATCGCTCGGATGGTCGGGCACTGCGTTTTTACGGGGTGTCGGTAGCGGGGTGGTGTCAGTGCGGCTATGGCTTCACGACCTTCTTTCCGTCCACGATGTAGAGGCCCTTGGGCTGCTGCTGGAGCGTGCCGGGCAACAGTACGCCGTCTCGGCTGTAGACGCGCTGCGTGTCGGGTCGGAGCGTCGGGTCGGCGGTGGCGTTCTCGATGGCGTCCGTGGTCAGCTCCACGATTTCCTTGAAATAGTCCGTCCAGTCGCTGCAGGCCGCATACTTCTCCTTGCTTCCTGCGGGCACGTAGAGCGTACGATCGGGTGTAGACGCATTTCTGGCGAACAGGCCATTTCCCAGCGCGATGTCGGCGGGGTCGGCTGCGCGCACTGTGACCTCGTTCAGGTTTTCGCAGAAGAGGAAGGCCATGTACCTGATATCCGTCAGCCCTTTAGGAAAATCGACCGCCTGAAGGTGCTTGTTGTCACAGGCGGCGAATGCGTAAACGACCTTCAGCTCACTCGGCGCGATGTATTTCGCGTCCTTTTTGCCTGCGGGATATTGTATGAGCGTGTCCATTCCATTTGTGTAGAGCACACCGCCGCCCGCCCAATACTTGGGATTGTCTTTGTGGACGCTGATCCATTCCAGGCTTTGACACGAGAAGAACGGCGCCCGTCCGATGTCTGTCGTTGCGGCGGGGATGTCGATTGATCGCAAGTTTGCGACGTAGGCGAAAGCATGTCCGCCGATGCTTTGTACGTTCTCGTGCAGCTTGACTGACGTGAGCGACTCGTTGCCGAAGAACGCTTGGACTGCGATGGCGGTGGCGAAGTCGGGCATTTCAAACGTCTTGTCCGGCTTGGCCGTGGGATATGCCAGCAGCGTATGGGTGTTGTTTTCGTACAATACGCCCTCCTTCGAGGTGTACTGCTGGTTTCCCTCCGCTACGTTGATAGCGGTGAGCATCTTGCAATTTGCAAATGCGCTGCTGCCAATTTTCTGCACCGATGCGGGGATGGTGATGGCTCGTAGGCTCACGCAACTCTGGAATGCTGAGATTTCAATGCTTTCCAGTCCCTCGTTGAGCGTCACTTTGGCGAGGCTGGTGCATTCGTCGAAGGCCGAGCTGCCAATGGTTTCCACTTTGCCGGGTATCTCTATCTCGGTCAAGGCTCCGCAATATTGGAACGCCCTATAGTCGATGCGTCTCAATGTCGAAGGAAACTGGATGGCCTTTAGCTTTACGCATGAAGCGAAGGCATCGGGGCCAATCTGAGTCAGCCCATTGTTGAGGGTCACGCTCTCAAGGCTTTCGCATGATTGGAAGGCGCCCGTCCCGATGGCCTTCACGTTGCGGGGTATCTCCACCGAAGTGATAGCGTAGCATCTCCCAAACGCACCGTCATCGATTACGCGCACGGTGCTGGGTATCTTGCACTCCTTGAGATTGTTGCAATCGAAGAACGCATACTTGAAGATGTCGGTTATCCCCTCGGGGAGACTACACTCCGTCGCCTTCCAGCACCAATGGAAAGCGTAGGATCCGATGGTGGTCACCCCCGGCTCGACGACTATCTTCTCGATTTCGTCACAGTATTTCCTCCATGGGTAGTCCTCCGGGACACTGGCGTTGATCATCTCTCCCTGTCCGCTGATGGTCAGTTGCTTGTCGGCATAGCTCCATGTGAGCGCCCCAAACGTGCCCGAGGTCTGCGCGAGAACCCAGGCGAGATTCATGATCAAAACTAAAGTAAGGGTAATTCTCTTGTTCATGACATGTGTTGTTTTTAGATTTTCGGGGATCGTTCCTTGTTTCTCCGGCCGCTCCTCCTCCCCATTCTCAAAGGATGAAGCCGTCGTCGTGGCGCGTCGCCTCCTCCTCCGCTGTCTCTCGGAGGGTGCGTGGGCGTGTGGTCTGGGCGCAACGCTGTCATGTGCAAAAATACACAAAATGTTTGGAATATACAAACAAAAAGGCTCAAAATTTTGTATTTTTTTACCTTGGACCTACTAATTTAAGGCAAGTTTTTGATAATCAAGAAATTAACATGAAAAACATGGCCCATCCGACAAATGCGTAGTTTTTATCATGTAGAGATAGAGTCTTGAGTTCGAAGAATATCTCATCTCGATACCCATACGCTTGCCGTTTCATTGTTTTGATTTTATTGTTGATACCTTCTATTTTTCCTGTAGATATATGATATTCATACCATGACAGTATTCCACTGCGGTGTGCAAGTAGTTGATTTTCTTTTTATGGATTATACTGTTGCGTTTTGCTGTCCGCCGAACCACTGGCGGGAGCTTGCTGTTTCGCGATGCAAAATTATACAACGATTTCGGCAACCTCCGTTAGAAAAAGATTAGAACCCTATTAGAAAACAATTAGAGCCTTTGGACTCCTTATTATATAGGGTCTCCGTGCGCAGGGAGTGGATCAATGCGTTTTTGCATCCAAATGAGAGCAAAACTTGCTTCTAATCGGTTTCTAAGACCACTCTAATCGGTTTCTAAGACGTACTATCAAAAAAAGCTATTACCTTTGCAGAAAAAACAAAAAGAAGATGATTCTATTGACTGATTATTTGGCAAGAGTAGGCTGTGCCTTTCTCATGGGCACACTGATTGGCGTGGAACGACAGTTCCGCCAGCGCAATGCCGGACTGCGTACCAATATCCTCGTCTCGGTAGGCGCCGCAGCCTTCACGGTGTTGTCCTACGCCATGACCGCGGAGGAGGGAGACCCCTCTCGTGTGGCGGCACAGATCGTATCGGGCATCGGCTTCCTGGGTGGTGGTCTCATCCTAAAGGATGGTTTCACAGTAAGAGGACTCAATACCGCTGCCACGATATGGTGCTCAGCTGCTTGCGGTACGCTGTCGGGCGTAGGCCTTTATAGGGAAGCCGCCATCCTGGTGGCCTGCGTGCTGGTGACTCACTGCCTTTTCCGTCCCTTATGCACATTCTTGGGCAAAAGGACGGCTGGCGTGTTCCACTATTCCGTGCGGGCGGAATGTCAGAGGAATGTGTCTGAGAGCATCCAGAAACTCATCACGGACACCCTTGCCTTTGACAAGAATGTGAAACTCAACTCCCTGTTCTACAAAGGCGACGAGGAACGGGTGACGGTATGTTGCAACATGGAGACGCTGGGAGAACACAAGGCGCTACTCGACCTCCTCGTTTCTCGCCTCCGCTCTCGCTCCGAGGTATATAGTGCCGGATGGGAGAAGAAAGAGGCCCCACAGGAGGACTTCTAACTCCGACATCATGCTCCGGGCACAAACAAGAATGATCGAAGAACAGTATTTTATACCATCAAAACAGGTTAAACAATGTCAATGCAATAAACCTTGTCGAATTTTATGGGTCAAATAGAATGAACTCACTACTTATATTGCAATAGTAAAGATAAACAATATGATCAATTATTCTGGAAAACTACAACAACTGCTGTGTTTGATCACCTGCGTCTTGATGGTTGTGGCTGTCAGTATACGTAGGGACGGCAAGGTGGCAGGACGAGAACTGAAGCAGCAACAGAAGGCCTCGCCAAAGACAGAGACGATGGTCGTACTTGAGGATGGATCAGTACGATTGAATACTACTGAACTTGGAAAGGACATCATAGGCTACGGAGGTACTGTGCCTTTGGAAATCACCTTGCAGGACGGTAGGGTGAAGAATATCAAGGCCCTCGCCAACTCCGAGAGTCCCGAATTCTTTGGGGAGGCTTCAGCACTTCTTTCCAAATGGGATGGACAGACCATAGAAGACGCACAGAAAATGAAAGTGGACGGGGTGACTGGTGCGACATTCTCCTCCAAGGCCATCATCGGAAACGTACAGCGCGGACTTCAGTATGCGGCAAAGAATCCTGTAAAGGAGTCTGCATCTGCAGCGTTTGATTTTTCCGCCAAATCTATAGCTGGACTGATCGTGGTTCTTTTGGCCGCCATCCTGCCGCTTTTTGTCAAGGACAGACGATATCGAATAGGTCAGCAAATCCTTAATGTGATAGTACTTGGATTCTGGTGTGGATCGTTTCTGAACTACACATCGATCATCAGCTACATGTCCAATGGTATGAACGTGATGGCATTGATTGTTCCGGTCATCATGCTTATCACCGCCTTCGTATATCCTCTTTTTGGCAAGAAATCATACTATTGCACGCATGTGTGTCCGTTTGGTTCTTTACAAGAACTTGCAGGAAAATGTGTAGGATACAAAATCCACATGAAACCGACGACAGTCAAGCGCTTGGATATGTTTCGCCAGATACTGTGGGCCCTCCTCATGCTATGTCTGTGGACTGGCGCATGGTTCGAGTGGATTGATTATGAACCATTCTCGGCCTTTGTGTTCCAGTCTGCATCGTGGATAGTCATTGCCATCGCCATAGCCTTTGTGGCACTCTCGACGGTGATCATGCGGCCCTACTGCCGCTTCGTCTGTCCAACAGGTTCGCTCCTTAAATATAGTCAACTTTAAAAATAGGAATAAACAACATGAAGATTTCAATGATTCTCAACGTAGCACTCGGCATTGCCCTGGTGTTCCTCTGTTATCTTGTGACAATAGGGAAAGGCAAAGAAAAGGAACAGGAGCAAGAACAGAAACAAGATAGTTCTGAGGTGGTCATCAACAATATTCTCCAGCGCACCTCTGTCCGCTCCTATGAGGACAGGCCCGTTGAAAAAGAGAAGATAGAAAAGCTGCTTCGAGCAGGAATGGCTGCCCCAACAGCAGTAAACAAGCAGCCCTGGCACTTTATTGTCGTTACGGACAAAAATCAGCTGGAGAAGCTCGCCGAAGCCAATCCCAATGCCGGCATGGCAGCCAAGGCTCCGCTGGCTATCGTAGTCTGTGGTGATATGAACAAAGCACTTGAAGGCGACGCTCGTGAGTTTTGGGTCCAGGATTGCTCTGCAGCCACAGAGAATATTCTCCTGGCAGCCACAGGAATGGGACTTGGATCCGTGTGGACTGGCACCTATCCGTCAAAGGAGCGCTGTGATGCCGTGACGAAATTGCTCAAACTGCCCAAATTCTTGATTCCCTTGAATACCATCGTCATAGGATATCCTGATAGCCAGGTAACTCCTAAGGACAAATGGAAGCAGGAAAACGTTTCTTACAATGCGTATGAGGGCGAGCAATAAGAGAAAATAATGATTGGCTACTCCAAAGGTCTGTGGTCATCTCTCAGACCTTTTTTCTCTTTCATCCTTTATGATAGTTTCATGCCCACATAAGCAGCGATGAGTCCAAGGGCCACACTGGCGACAATATAGGCAAAACACAACAACGGCTGTCCACTACGCATGAGTCCCAAAGCCTCATTGCTGAATGTGGAGAAGGTAGTGAATCCTCCACAAAGACCGACCACCAATAGCAAACGCAGGTCTGGGGATAGGCTGTGGCGCACTATCCACGTGCCCAACAAGCCGATGAGGAAACAGCCGACGATGTTGACGGCAAATGTACCCAAAGGAAACGCAGAGGATCCTAAGCATCTTCCAAGCAAGTAGCGTAGCATACTTCCGGAGCCGCCTCCTATAAAAACCAGTAGTAACTCTTTCATCGCATCATGTAGCCTTTGATGGACTGCTGCCTGCGACAATCGCAGACAGCAGTCCATTGCGTTTCTTACTCTGCAGGCGCCCATTTGCAGCGAACGGGAGAGACGATTGCGCCCTCAGCCTTCAACTGCTTCATAGCCTTGTCCACTTCCTTGCGATCGAGACCGCTAAGTTCAGCGATTTTACCTGCATTCAGAGGCTGACCAGCCTCTTTCATAGTTGCCAATACTTTGTCTTTTACTTCCATAATGATTGATGTTAAAAGGTGAATGATGTGTATTTATGATGCTTTCGTAGTTTTAGCCTACGAACAGTTTTTTGTCGATTGCGTATTCGGCAAGAATCCAGCGATGATGCCGAGCAATGGGAGGAAAGCACTCACCTGAAAGATGAACTCGACGCTTGTCTTGTCGGCCAACCAACCGAAGAAGGCGGACCCCAGTCCTCCCAAACCAAACATCAGACCGAAAAAGATTCCTGCTATCAATCCCACTTTGTCGGGCATCAGGTCGGTGGCATATACGACAATGGAGGAAAATGCCGAAGCAATGATCAATCCCGACAGGAAAGTGCAGATGATGGTCCATGTGAAGTTTACAAAAGGCATGGCAATGGCAAAAGGTGCCGCACCAAGAATAGAAAACCAGATGACATACTTTCTACCAAACTTGTCTCCCAGCATTCCTCCGGCCACTGTTCCTATGGCAAAGGCAGCAAGGAATACGAAGAGACACAACTGCGAGGCTTGCACCGATACGCCGAACTTATCCATCAAGAAGAAGGTGAAATAGCTCGTGATACAAGCCGTGTAGAAGTATTTCGAAAAAACGAGCATGATGAGGATAAACAGGGCCCAATACTTCACCCTTTTGGAGATATGGGTGTTGAGAAGCGGTTGCTTCTGTGGATGATCTACCACATAGGACAATCTCGCCTTATACCAGACCCCCAACCTGATCATGATAATAGAAGCAAGCAACGCAGCAAGGGCAAACCAGGAGATGGCGTGCTGGCCAAAGGGCAGGATGATGATGGCTGCCAACAATGGTCCTACTGCAGAACCGCCATTGCCGCCCACCTGGAAGATGGATTGCGCCAAACTTTTCTTTCCTCCTGATGCCATCTGTGCCACCCTCGAAGCCGTGGGATGGAAGATAGAAGATCCGAGACCTACTACACACACCGCCAAGAGAATCAGAAAATAATTCTCAGCGAAAGCCAAGAGGATCAACCCCAACAATGTGAAGCACATGCCGATGGAAAGGGCGTAGGGACGGGGATGCTTGTCTGCATAAAGTCCCGTGAAAGGCTGCAGGATAGAAGAGGTCATCTGAAACACCAAGGTGATGATACCTATCTGTGCAAACGAAAAATTAAACTTATCTTTCACTATCGGGTAGATAGAAGGGATAATCGACTGAATCATGTCATTCAGAAAATGAGAAATGCTACAGATGATGAGCATCGAATACACCGTACCCTCTATCATCTTAGGATTACCCTTGATTTTGTTACCTATTGACTTAAAATTCATTTATTCCAAACTCGCGTTTTGATATTTCCACGCAAAGTTACAACAAAAAGATTGTTCAGATAAGAATATCCAATCAATTTTCAATAGTTTTAACTGCAGACATACAGATTGGGTCACCCCATCACCACATCAAGGACCATCATCAGCACAAAACCGATGGCAAAGCCAATAGTGCTGAGATTGCTATGCTGACCGCTGGAGGCTTCTGGTATCAACTCTTCTACGACGACGTAGAACATGGCTCCCGCTGCAAAAGCAAGCATATAGGGGAGAGCAGGAGTTAGAAGCGAGGCAAGCAAAATTACCGCTATGGCTCCCAAAGGCTCTACGACACCACTGAGTGTACCCAGCAAAAACGACTTTCTCCGACTGTTGCCAGCCGCTCGCATAGGCATGGAAATGATGGCGCCCTCGGGAATATTCTGAATGGCAATGCCCAGTGATAAAGAGATGGCACTTGCTAAAGATATGTGAGCAGCGCTGTCGCCTGCACCGGCAAAGACCACACCCACAGCCATACCTTCGGGTAGGTTATGGATCGTCACGGCAAGGGCAAGCATAGCAGTCTTCGACAAGTGGGACCGCATGCCCTCTGGCTTGTCAGTGTCAAAATGGAGGTGTGGAGTCAGCTCGTCTATCAACAACAGAAAGCCGATACCGATAAGAAAACCAACAGCTGCCGGCACAACAGACCAGAAACCACCTTTTGGCTCCATCTCCATGGCAGGTATAAGCAACGACCACACCGAAGCTGCCACCATCACACCCGATGCAAAGCCCAACAACAGTTTTTGCACCTGTACAGACATCTCCTCTTTCATGAAGAAGACAAATGCTGAACCAAGCATTGTACCAAGGAGCGGAATCATTAGCCCTACAAGCATCACCATTGTCATTTCTGTCATCATCTTTAATTGATTTATCTATTATGCTGCAAAAGTACAATAATGTCTTGACATGAGCAATACCTAAATGTGATGCTTTACCCTTGAAGACTGGCGTATCAAACAAAGCGCATGCCTTCATGCGCATCAGGGATGGCGTGTATATATATAATGAGAAGAGCCTCCAAGCATAATGCTCGAAGGCTCTCCTGTTGAAAGGGGGCGGCCACCTACTCTCCCGCATTGCAT
>OGDE01000470.1_pt1 | contig 34074 bp, 55 predicted proteins | sample 1570321 | NCBI WGS metagenome assembly OGDE01 (sample SAMEA2581976, study PRJEB24529) | metagenome | biome: Human gut stool | place: China | collected 2011 | reverse complement strand
AAAAATATGAGCGTTGAGGAAATGGCAGAATGGCTTGATGAAATACTTTCGGATAATAGTTGTTATCCGTGCAAAATAAAAGACATTGACAAATGCGGTTATTTTGGAAAAGATTTTGACAGTCGCTGTCAGCTGTGCGTTAGAAACAGAAAGCTATGGCTTAATAGCGAGGTAGAAGAATGACATATCAAGAAGCAAATGCACTTATAGATGATTTTTCTTTCGTTTATAAAGGAGAATCAATATCAAGAGAAGGCCTTGTTGAGTGTAGAGAAGTAATCCATAGGGTACTTGAAAAGCAGATCCCTAAAAAGCCATATAAAACCAAAGAACACAAACAAAACAATTGGTATTGTTCTATTTGCAAGTGCTATTTGGGAGATGATATGGAATTGCAATATGCTTGTTTACAGCCTAAATTCTGTGAACATTGTGGACAGAGAATAGATTGGAGCGAATGCAATGGTTGATTTAATCAATAGAAAAGAATTGTTAAATAATAGACCAGAATATCTTAATCCACGAATGGAAGATGAAATCCAGAGCGCAAGACATCAAGGTTGGAACGACTGTAATAGTTATTATTATGATTTGATTATTAAACAACCGACAGTCGAAACGGTAAAGCACGCTCATTGGATAGAGAACAAGTATTGCGGTTATTACTCTTGTTCAAACTGTGGTGGAGTCGGCACTGCGAACGGAATGTCACCTATTGAAGATTGCCATTTGAATTACTGTCCTTACTGTGGTGCAAAAATGGACGAGGTAACAGACAAAGATATGAAAGAAAAGGAGTAAAGAAATATGAACATTATGTTAAACAGCACGGCTTTACTGCCAAAAAGAGCACACGCAGCAGATGCAGGGTTTGACCTGCTGTCACCGGTGGACACGGTAATACCGGCACACGGAGCGGTGACCATTGACACCGGGGTACATATTGAGCTGCCTCTGAATACGGCGGGCTTTCTCAAATCCAAAAGCGGACTGAATGTGAAATACGGCATTACCAGCGAGGGCGTAATTGATGTGGGTTACACCGGAAGTATTGCCGTCAAGCTGTACAACCACAGCGGTATGGATTACGCTGTGCGCCGTGGGGACAAGATCAGCCAGCTGGTGGTGGTCAAGATTGACACGCCGGAGTTGGTTCTGGTGGAAAAGCTGGCGGACACAGAACGCGGAAACGGCGGTTTTGGGAGCACAGGGAGGTGAAATGTGAATGAAAAAACGCGTCAAATTGCGTGCAATGACAGCGGAGGAATTCTGCTTATCGCACCATTGCAAAGATTGTCCAGAGAATATGCCTTTCAGCATCGGGTGCTCGTTGGATATAACCTGTACAATTTCGAAGAAAAAACCGTTTGAAATTCCGTACCGAGACAAAAACGGACGGTATATTCTGGTGCGCGCTGATGATTGATTATGCAACAGAAATCAAGGAACGGCTGGACACGGCGGAGGTGCTGGAAGCGTACGGAATTCACATTGACAGGAAGGGGCGGGCTGTCTGCCCTTTCCATGATGACAACACACCATCAATGCAAGTCTATTCCGGAAGCAAAGGCTACCACTGCTTTGCGTGCGGAGAGAACGGCGATATTTTGACATTCGTGCAAAAATATTTTGGTCTTTCCTTTTTGAAAGCGTGCGAGAAGCTGAACGCGGACTTTGCGCTTGACTTGCCGATTGGACAGCGCATTTCCGTAAGAGAACAGCGGGCGATGGAAAAGGCCACCAGGGAGCGCAAGGAAAAGCGCAAGGCTGAAAAGGCAATGCAAGAGCGGCTGGAGCGTGACTACTGGGCAGCGTTTGACGAGTGGGCAAGGCTGGACTACCAGCTGCGCAAATACCGGCCACAGGCCGCCACAGAGCCGTTAAACCCGCTTTTCGTTGAAGCGCTACAACGGATAGGCTTGGCGGACGAAAGGCTCACACAGGCCGATTTAAGGAGGCGAGGAAGTGCTTACAGATGAACAAATACAAGTCATAGCAACGCCGGAGCAGCTGCTCAACACCGATCTGCTGCTGGATTTATGTGAGGAACGGCCGGAAGACCAAGCGAGGCTTGCGGCGCTGATGGCCATTAAGGCTAAGGAATTCGGCATTCAGCATGAATTCAAAAGCGTGCTAAAGGCATTTAACAAAGCCAACGAGAGCCTTGCCAAGGAGTACAAGCGGACGAATGCCAAGCTACGCTGCGGCGTTGACTTGGATTTTGACGCAAATGGCCGGCCGATTGCTTCGATTGACAACTTTGTAAAGGTTCTCGAGGGTGACCCGCGGTTCTCCGGCATAAAATTTAATCTTCTTACATATAGCCCGGAGAAAACCGTCAACGGCGTTGCTGAAAGATGGACGGACGCAGACGACGCAGAAATGCGGCGGTATATCGAGAAGAAGTACGGGTTTCACAGCGTGCAAAAAAGCGAGGACGCAATGCGCATTGTGCTGGCTCATCACGAGTACCACCCAGTGCGTGAGATCGTGGACAATCTTGAATGGGACGGCGTGCCAAGGATTTCCTGCTTCTTAGCCAAGTGGACGAAATGCGAGGACACGCCGTACACAAGAGAAGTCAGCCGTTTGATCTTCGCCGGAGGCATTCATCGGCTGTACAATCCCGGCTGCAAATTCGACGATATGCCGGTGCTGATTGGTACCAAGCAGGGCGAGGGCAAGTCAACGCTGATTCGCTGGCTTGCTTTGGCGGACGAATACTTTACAGAAGTTAACGAATTTGACGGTCAGCGTGGCATTGAATCCATCGAGGGCGCGTGGATTTGCGAAGTATCTGAATTGCTTGCAATGACACGAACAAAGGAGCAGGAAGCCGTCAAGTCCTATCTTACCCGACTAAATGACCGCTACCGTATGCCGTTTGACAAGCGAGTGACTGACCACCCGCGGCAGTGTATCTTTATTGGCACGACCAACAAGGAGCAGTTTTTGACTGACAAGACCGGCAACCGGCGGTTCTATCCGGTGAGAGTGAAACAAAGCGGGTATGAGTTGTTTGACAATGAAAAGCAAATCAAAGCCGACATCCGCCAGTGTTGGGCGGAAGCGTTTGAACTGTACAAGTCGGGCAAACTGCTGCCGTATGCCGACCGCTCGCTGATCGATGACATCCGCAAGCAGCAGGCAGAAGCAACGGAAGACGACTTCCGTGTCGGTATGATTGAGGACTATTTGGAGAACAAGACCGAGATTTGCGTGCTTGAACTTTGGCAGGAGGCTTTGCGGATGGGCGAATATTCCAAGCCCACCAAAAAGGAAAGTCAGGAGATTGGGCTGATACTCCAATCAATGACCGGGTGGGTGAAACAGCCTTATCCGAAGAAGTTTCCGGTGTACGGCAATCAGCGTTGGTGGGCGAATGAGGACAACTCCGACAAAATTGATCTGGAGGACATTCTCGAATTTTAGACGAAAATCCGCCGCTTTCGTGGTGTTTGTAGCGTTGTAGTAGACTTTGTAGTGCGACTTTGTAGTGCGAAAATTTGGCGCAACAAAGCCAAAAAATCCACATTCTATATACTAACACTACAAACACTACATTATTTGAGAGAATAATATAAAATAAGGAAAAAAGTAAAAATAGAAATATATTTATAGCAGACACCGTAGTTTTTGTAGTTTGTAGCGGCTCGAAAGTCCAAAATTTGGCGTGGTTGAGCCAAAAATGGGTCGCTACAAACAAACTACTACATTGTAGGTTGTTTTGCGTAAAGGAGCGAGATAATGGACAAGAGTTTAGAAAAATCTGCCGCTGACGGCAAAATCTTACCAAAAGGGCTGACAGCAGCGGACAGCGCCGAGTATATCGGCCTGTTGGCTATATATCGGCTGTTCCGTGCTGGGCTGATGGACAAGGAAACAGCAAAGCAGCAGAAAGAGGCATTGCGCTATAACTGCACCAAGCTGCGATCCGAAGCGGAGTTTTTGAGCCGTGAAGCGCTGGCGCTGGAGGAACGAATCACCGCCGCAACGGAAGCCTACACAGCTGACAAGAACCTGGACACAGCAGAGGAATTATATCGCGCGTTTTACCATTTGCCGCCAAAGCGTTGATTTTTGGCGGCTTTTCTGCTACAATTAGATTTAGGAGGTGCATTTGAATGAAAGTTGAAATGCGAGCGCTGGACAGTATCAAACCGTATGAGAAAAACGCGAAAAAGCACGATCAAACCCAAATTGACAATGTAGCCGAGAGCATTCGGCAGTATGGATTTGTGCAGCCGATTGTGGTTGATCGTGACGGAGTAATCGTGATCGGTCATTGTCGAGCACTTGGAGCGAAAAAACTCGGATTGAAAGAGGTGCCGTGCGTCTGCGTTGATGACTTGACGGAAGAGCAAGTGAACGCATTGCGTATCGTCGATAACAAGACGAATGAGAGCGATTGGGATTTGGATTTGCTCGAGCAAGAGTTGCCGGAAGTCGATTTGAGCGATTTTTGCTTTCAATTTGATTTTTTGCATAAATGTGATGATAATTTTATATCCGACGAAATTGCCCACCCGAAAAAAACTCTTGTCGATAAGTTTGTCGTTCCTCCGTTTTCTGTGTTCGATACAAGGCAAGGGTATTGGCAAGATAGAAAAAGAGCGTGGAAAAGTAAATGCGATTTCACTGAATTTGACGCACGAGATGAAGGCTTGCTTGGCGATGGACTTCGCATTATGGCTGAAAAATATATCAGCAGTAATTCTTTAAACGGTACCTCTTATTTTGATCCGGTTGTTTGTGAATTGATGTATCGCTGGTTTAACGTAAAAGGTGGAAGCATTCTTGACCCGTTTTCTGGCGGGTCTGTTCGAGGAGCAGTTGCGTGCATTCTTGGATATGAATATTACGGATTCGATTTGCGCCGTGAACAAATTGACGCAAATATGGCCGTCGCTGCAAAGAATAAAATTCATCCGAAATATTATTGCGACGACAGCGCCAATATCGACGAATACATCGAAGATTGCAGTGTTGATTTTGTCTTTAGTTGCCCACCGTATGTAGATCTTGAAGTTTACAGCGACGACCCAAGAGATTTATCAAATATGAATTATGACGATTTTTTGCACGCGTATGCAGAAATAATACAAAAATGTTGCAGAAAATTGAAAAATAATAGATTTGCGGCGTTTGTTGTTGGTGAAGTGAGAGACAAAAAAGGTTTTTATCGTGACTTTGTAGATAAAACCAAAAAGGCGTTTTCGGACTCAGGATTGCATTTTTATAACGACATTGTCATTGTAAACGCGATTGGGACAGGAGAAGCTCGGGCTTCTCGTCAATTTAATGCGAAAAGAAAAGTTGTTAATCTTCATCAAAAAATATTAGTGTTTTATAAAGGCGACGAAAAACAAATTCACGGCGTTTTCGGTGATGTCGATTTACCAAACGAAAGTGAAATTTTAAGTACAACTGAAATGGAGTGATTTGTTCTTGGGTAGACCACGAGCAGAAATAAGCCAAATTGAATTTGAAAAACTCTGCGGCCTGCAATGCACGCAGGAGGAGATTTGCGGCTGGTTTGGAGTTTGTTCTGATACGCTTGAATCATGGTGCAAGAGAACTTACGAGATGAATTTTTCGGAAGTTTTCAAGCAAAAGCGGGGCGCTGGGAAAATATCCCTACGCCGATCCCAGTTTCGGCTGGCAGAAAAGAACGCGAATATGGCCATTTGGCTTGGTAAGCAGTACCTTGGTCAAAGCGACCGTGGCGAGTACACTGTTGCGGTTGATAGGCGGGAGGACGACCCGCTTACTTTGGCGCTGAAAGAAACTGCAAGAGCAATAGAACAGAACGAGGGAAACAATGCCGGGGTTGAGTGATAAGCAGCTGCAAATCTTGGCGTTTCCTTACACGCGCTTTGACGCCTTGATTGCTGACGGCGCTATCCGCTCCGGCAAGACCGTTTGGATGATGTATGCGTTCGTTGAGGACGCTATGCGGAGATATGACCGGCAGCGGTTTGGCATTTGCGGAAAGACCGTTGACAGCGCCGTAAAAAACATAGTCGTGCCATACCTTGGAATGACCGAGCCGAGGGAACGGCTGGACATACAGTGGCGGCGGAGCGACAAGCTGCTGGTAGTTCGGCGCGGCCAGGTCGAGAATTATTTTGAAATATTTGGCGGCAAGGATGAAAGCAGCTTCACGCTCATCCAAGGGCGAACGCTGGCGGGCATTCTGCTTGACGAGGTGGCACTAATGCCCCGGTCGTTTGTTGAACAGGCGCTCTCCCGCTGCTCTGTTGATGGGTCAAAGTTTTGGTTCAACTGCAACCCGGACAGTCCGCAGCATTGGTTTTACACCGAATGGGTGAGCCAACCGGAGTCGCACAATGCTTTGCGGCTGCACTTTGAGTTGCGAGACAATCCGGCTCTGACGGAGCATATTTTGCAGCGCTATGAGACAATGTACACCGGGGTGTTCTATCGGCGGTACATTCTCGGTGAATGGTGCGTTGCCGAGGGCTTGGTCTACGACTTTGGCGAGGACAATATAACCGATGAAGTGCCAACGAATGGCGAGTATTATATCTCAATCGACTACGGCACGCAAAATCCGTTCTCTGCCGGCCTGTGGTGCGTTTTGGGTTCAAAGGCAACAAGGGTTAAGGAATTCTACTATAATGGCCGTCAAAGGGCCGTACAGAGGACAGACGAGCAGTATTGCGACGATGTGGAGCAGCTTGCTGACGGATACAATATACGCAAGGTGGTTGTTGACCCGTCGGCGGCGTCGTTTATCGCAGCGCTTCGGCAGCGTGGCTTCAATGTCATTAAAGCTGACAATACAGTCCTTGACGGCATTCGCCGTGTGTCTGTATATCTGCACGCTGGCAACATCCAAATCCACCGCTCTTGCGTTGACAGTATCGCCGAGTTTGGATTGTATCGCTGGGACGACAAGGCAGGGGACGACCGAGTGGTTAAGGAGAACGACCACGCGATGGATGATATTCGTTATTTTGTGAATACAATTTTGCGTAAGAAAATCGGCAAAAAAGAAAGCCCGCTTATTTTGAGCGACTAATAAACAACACGACGAAAGGGTGGTTACAATTTCTACTTACTTAACTTACCAAGACCTTGAAGCGTGCGGAGCATTTGAGGGCAAACGGCAGGCGTTTGTCCTTTCGGCTATCCGCCAGCACAAGGCAGGGCAGCTTTACCGGACAGCTTGCCGGGCGTGGGAGTATTATCGCGGTTTGAACCCGACGATAATGCACTATGAAAAGCTGATTTACGACTTGCGAGGAGACGCTCATGTTGATAGATGGGCGCCCAACCACAAGATTACAAGCAACTTTTTCAACTTTGCAATCACGCAGGAGAACCAGTATCTGCTCGGAAATGGCGCCATTTTTGGCGACAAAAAGACAAAGGAAAAGCTGGGCGGTGGACAGAATGAACTGCACGGCGGGTCTTATGACTTCGATTACCAGTTACAGAAAATTGGCAAGTCCGCTTTGATTGGCGGCGTGGCTTTCGGCTTTTGGAACCTTGACCATCTCGATGTGTTCGATGTGACAGAGTTCGTCCCTTTGTTTGATGAGGAAAGCGGAGCGCTGCGTGCTGGCATTCGCTTTTGGCAGCTTGCAGACGACAAGCCGCTGCGGGCAACTCTTTATGAAGTGGACGGCTACACGGAGTACCTAAGCCCGACTGGCACCAATGAAAAAATCTTGATTATTCAGCCAAAGACCGCCTACAAGATGAAGGTGCGGCACTCTATCGCTGACGGAACCGAAATTTACGACTTCGAGAATTACCCGGAATTCCCGATTATTCCGCTGTATGGCAACGACAAGAAGCAGTCGGAGTTGGTTGGTCGGCAGGGTACGCTCGACGCATTTGACCTTATCAACAGCAACCTCGTGAACAACGTTGACGAGGGCAACATGATCTACTGGGCGATCACCAACGCTGGCGGAATGGACGATGAGGACGACCAGCGGTTCTTGGAGCGGTTGCGGACAATGCATGTTGCTCATATTGACGATGACGGCGCGCAGGTTGAAGCCCACACAGTTGAAGCACCGATAAGCGCGTCCGACGCTGCGATTGATACAATCAAGGCGCGGCTGTACGAGGACTTCATGTGCTTGAACGTTCTCGACCTTTCGGCAAACTCGAAAACTGCCACGGAAATCCGGGCGGCATATCAACCGCTTGATAGCAAAACGGATATGTTTGAGTATTGCGTGACGAAGTTCGTTGAGAAAATTTTGCAGTTGGCGGAAATCACCGACAATGTCAGCTTTAAGCGGTCAAAAATCGTAAATCAGTCTGAAGAAATGCAGATGGTTCTTTCTGCTGCCGAGTATTTGGACGATGAAACAATCACCGAGCAAGTCTGCTTCTTGCTTGGCATTGGCGACCAAGCGGACGATATAATCAAAAAGAAAAGGGATGAAGAGGGCAGCCGGGTCGAGATCGACGACGCCCCCGCTTTTGGTGGAGAACCTGGGCAGGATCAGCCGGAGCCAAAGGGGCAAGACCAGCAGGCAGAGCCGGACGATGACCAGCAGAAAAGCGATCAGACCGACGGATTGCAGGGCGATGACTTGGACGCCTTGACGGATGAGGAATTGCAGGCGCTGCTTGAAAAGATCACAGAGAAGATAAAAAAGAAAGGCGGAAAATAATGGGCACTGAAATTCAAGACGGCTGTGTCGTGTTCTATCAGTGGGACCAAGGCAAGTTGGTCAGCATTCCCGGCGATGGTTCCGTAGCTGCTGACCCGGAAGCGTCAAAGAACTAAAAAGGAGGCGCCAGCGTTGGCAGATAAGGCTCATAGAGAAACAGACAAGTTATTGCTTTCGCTGGAGCGCCGCATTCGGCGGATATACCGGCAGACGCAGGACGAAGTGCGGCAGGCCTGGGACGCATATATGGCGGAAGCAGATCCAAAACTGGCCAGCTTGCAAGAGAAGTACGAAGCTGCCAAGGAAGCCGGCGACAAGGCGGAAATCAAGCGGGCAGGTCGTGAGTTGTCACTCGCAAAGCGTGAAGCGACTGTGCAGAACGACCGGTTCAAAAGCATTGCGGAGCAGACCGCCGAGAATTTGAGCCGCGTTAATGAAATCGCGCTTGAATACACCAACGGCAGGCTGCCGGAAGTCTACGCCTTGAATTACAATGCGATTGGGAAAGCCGCCAAGCAAGAATTGCGGGGCTTTTCCTTTTCGCTGGTGGACGCTCACACGGTTGAAAATTTGATCTTGCGGGGCGACCGCTCGCTGCTGCCGCTGCGGAAGCTGAACAAGGCCAAGGATGTCCGATGGAATATGAAAAAGATCAACTCCGAGGTTCTGCAGGGAATTTTGCAGGGCGAGAGCATTCCAAAGATTGCCCACCGCATTGCCAAGGTGCAGCAGATGAATATGCACGCAGCTGTTAGAACTGCACGGACGGCTGTCACCGGTGCAGAAAATAAAGGGCGTATGGATATGCTCGGCGAGATGGAAGCAAAGGGCGTGGTGGTTGACAAAATGTGGATTTCTACACACGACGGCAAAACGAGAGACTGGCACGCAGAACTTGACAGAAAGACGGTTGCAAAAGACAAGCCGTTCGTTAACTCCATTGGCTCCATAATGTATCCGGGTGACCCGGCTGCCGCACCGTCTAACACTTACAACTGTCGCTGCACACTCGGGTACAAAATTTTAGGATTCAAATCGTTAAGTGAGGTGAGCAAAAAGTGAGTACGAAAATAACGACAAAGGACAATACCAAAGAGTTTGAGCGGGCATTTCAAAATGCACTTGAGCGAGGGCTTGAAGCTATCGGAATGGCTGCCGAGACTTACGCCAAGACGGATGGAGATATGCCTGTTGTGACCGGTTTGGCGAGAAACAGCATTACTTATGCGTTGGCAGGGCAAGAACCGAACACAAAGGAGTACAAGGCCGACAAAAAGGGCAAATATGAAAAAGAGTTGCGCACTGGTAGCTATGATGGCACTATGGACGGCAAAAAAGGAGACCTTTTCGTCGCCATCGGTTCAAATGTCGAATATTTCCCGTCTATTGAACTTGGCGGGACGAACAGAGTCGCTCACCATGTTTTGAAGCGGGCGGCTTCCGAACACGCAGACCGTTATAAGCAGCTGCTGGAGGACAGCCTGCGCAACGCTTAATCATTAACTTTCTGTATAATCGTTGACAAAAAATTCTGCTTGCTGTATAATTAAGGCAAGAACAAAAATCTAACGGCAAAGAAAAGCCGCCGAGGAAAAGGAGACAAGGTTCTTTTGGCATTGGCGGTCATTGCTACGAAAAAGAACGGAGGAATGACTTATCGCATTGACAAGAAAAATGCTCAAAGCAATGGGCATTGGCGAGGAACAGATTGACCAAATCATTGAAGCCCACGCCGACACGGTGGACGCACTGAAAGAGGAGCGGGACACCTTGAAAGGCAAGGCGCAGGAATTGGCGAGCGTCCAAAAGGAATTGGACGAAACGAAAAAGCAGCTTGAAGCAGCCGGGGATAACGATGGCTACAAGAAGCATTATGATGACCTTAAGCAAGAGTTTGACGAATTCAAACAGGCCGCAAGCGTTAAGGAAGCACACACGGCAAAGGCGACGGCTTACCGTAAATTATTACAGGCCGCAGGAGTTTCCGATAAACGAGTTGACAGCGTGTTGAAGGTGTCGGACATCGACAGTATCGAACTTGACGCAAAAGGCCAAATCAAGGGCGCTGACAAGCTGACGGAAGCCGTCAAAACTGAATGGGCTGACTTCATCGTGTCCGAGGGGCAGAGAGGTGCGAACACTTCAACGCCGCCCGGGAACACGCAGAATAAGACCGTTTTTTCCGCTGATGATATGAAGAAAATGTCTGCCGCAGAAATCAATGCCAATTGGGAGAATATCAAACAGTCGTTGAAATCGACAAACTAAATTGAAAAAGGAGCAAGAAAAAGATGGCTATTTCTTCTTTTATCCCGCAAATTTGGGACGCACGACTGCTGAATGCGCTGGATAAATCGCATGTCTTCGCTAATGTGGTCAATCGTGACTACGAGGGCGAAATCAAGCAGCAGGGTGATACCGTTAAAATCAACACTATTGGTGCTGTAACCATCGGCGACTACACCAAGAACACCGATTTTACCAGCGGCCCGGAAGCGCTGGCTACCACCGCACAGAGCCTGACCATCGACCAGGCTAAATACTTCAACTTCCAAGTTGACGATGTGGACGCTGCCCAGGCTGCCGGTGATGTGATGGACAAGGCAATGGAGCGCGCAGCTTATGGCTTGAACGACGCCGCTGACGCTTACCTGGCTAAACAGTTGGCCGATTCTATCACCGCTGGCAACGGCAACCTTGTTGCTACCGACGCTGTGGCGCTGACCGCTGCAAATGTGTACGAGAACGTCGTCAAAATGAAGCTGCTGCTTGACAAGGCGAATGTGCCCACTGTCGGCCGTTGGCTGGTAGCACCTCCCGAGATGATCGCTCTCATCTTGCAGGACGACCGCTTCGTTAAGACCGGCGGTTCTATGGCCGAGGATGTGCTACAGAACGGCGTTGTCGCTCGTGCTGCTGGTTTTGACATTTATATGTCAAACAACTGTTTCAGCAAGACCGCAACCGGCACCACGACCTTTACTGTCACCGCTGGCGACGAGGGTGCGTGCACCTATGCCGAGCAGATTGTGAGCACCGAGGCTTATCGCCCCGAGAAGCGCTTTGCTGACGCCGTGAAGGGTCTGCATGTGTATGGCGCAAAAGTTGTTGACGCTAAGCGTCTGGCCGGTTTGAAGTGCACATTCTAAGCGAAGCAAAACCGAATTAAGACCTAAGACAAGGAAGGCGGCGTGACTATGCTGACAGAAATTTGTGCAAAGTTGCACAACTACTTCTTGGTTCCGAATGGAATTCACAAGGGGGAGTTCAAAATTGAAGGCGGCAAAATCACGCCGCTGGACTTTTTGCAGGAAGGTCAATACTTCCGCATCGTGGGGAGCGTCTTTAATGATGGCGTTCATAGGTATGCCGAGGCTGACTCGGATTTGACCGACGAGGCTTTCAGCGGGGCGATATGGGCACTGGCGATACCTCCTAAACTGGTGGACTTATCAAGGGAAATCAAGGCGTTTTGCGAGAGCGAGGCGGGCAAGCCCGGCGCATTTGTGAGCGAAAGTTTCGGCGGATATTCTTATAACCGAGGAACGGACACAAACGGTGCTGCGCTTGACTGGCCTGCTGTCTTTCGTTCACGCTTAAAAGAATGGAGGAAACTGCAATGAGCCTTTTGGCACAAGCAATGACAGAGTGCGTCTTTGTACGGAAAATCGACAAGCCGGACGGCGAGGGCGGATATACCACCAGCTGGGTGGATGGTGCACCGTTTAAGGCGGCAATCACTTTTGACAGTTCGATGGAAGCACGCACGGCGGAAAAAGCAGGAGTTACAAGTCTGTACACCGTTACCGTTCCAATCGGCACACGGATTGAATATTACGATGTGTTCAAGCGGCTGTCGGACGGCAAAGTGTTCCGTGTGACTTCCGACGGCGACGACAAGATGACGCCAAAATCCGCCAGCTTCCAAGTGTTCCAAGTGACGGCTGAGGAGTTCACGCCCAGCGTTGGCGGGTAAAATAAGCCGTCAGCGGGCGAGAATGTAGCATTGTAGGCGCCGTTGTAGTGGCAGTTTGTAGTATGCCAAAAATGGCGCCGTTGAGCCAAAAACAAGGTACTTTATATACTCTCTCTACAAACTCTACAAAGTTTTAGAGAGTAATATAAAGAGGGGCATATATATTGAAATATATTAAATACAGAACCTTGTTTTGTTGTAGCTTTTGTAGTTTTGTAGTAAAGTCCAAAGGGGAGGGCAAAGCAAATGGCGCAGACCAAAGCGGCAGCGATACAAGCGTTTTTTGAGCGCTTCCTGCCAGCGTATGAGGAGACGACGGTGCCGCAGGGCGCAGCACTGCCGTATTTGACGTACGCGCTTGTGACAGACAGCTTTCACGCTGATGGAAGCGGCGATACCAGCATTTCCGTTTCGTTGTGGTACAGGGGAACGACTTGGAAGCCGTGCAATGCGATGGCCGACAAGATGAGCGAGACACTTGGCTTTGACGGATTAGTCATTCCCGCTGCTGATGGCTATATATGGCTAAAGCGCGGCACGCCGTTTGCGCAGAATATGTCCGACCCGGACGACGACCAAATCCGGCGGAAGATAATCAATGTCACCGCCGAATATCTAACAAAAAATTAAGAAAGGATTTATGAAATGGGTAAATTTGCAGTTATTCCCAAAAGCACTTTTGACGACCTGCAACTTGACGCGGGCGTCTTGCTTAAGAAATTTACACCCGGCACCACGACTGAACCGGCGGACGAGGATATTATTTGCGCCACCACTGGTGGTATCAACGCGACTTGCGTGCCGACTTATTCCGACTTCGGCGAGGATGTGGACAACTGCCCGAACGGTATGAAAGAGTTGAAGCACCTCGACAGCTGGGAATGCAAGCTGGCGTTTACCGCTTTGGGTACAAGCCCGAAAGCAATCCGGCTCTCGCTTGGTTCTGCCGATGTTGACAAGGTTGACACAACGAAGATCACGCCCCGGGCGGACATCGCGCAGGCGGACTTTTCCGATCTTTGGTGGGTTGGTGACAAAGCAGACGGCGGCTTGGTCGCTATTCAGCTTAAGAACGCATTGTCCACCGGCGGCTTCTCATTGCAGACCGCAAAGAACGGCAAGGGGCAGATTTCCGTAGAGCTGACCGGCCATGTGTCTATCACTGACCAAAAGACCGTGCCGATGGTGTTTTATTCCACCGGTGCAAGCAAGGCTGCGCAGAGCAAGGCCGCTGCGGTCAACAAATAAGAATTTTTGTTTAGGAGGTAAACAAATATGAAAATTTCCGAACTAACGACAGAGCGGGCAGCGGATGTCCTTTGCGAGGTAAGCATTTACGCGCTGAATATCTTGGGCGATAAAGAACTGCTTGCTTCTCTGCGTATGCAGCTTGAGGGCACGGACGGCGACAGTACCAAAGCGGAGTTGATCGCCGTTGCAAGCGAAAAAATTGCCGAACTTGTCCCGCTGCTGCTAAAAAAGCACAAAGACGATGTGTTCGGCATTGTCGCAGCTGTGAATGGGCTGACGCTCGAGCAGGTGCGGCAGCAGAAAATCATCAAGACAATGACCGCTATTAAAGAGATGGCACAAGACAAAGACTTGATTGATTTTTTCAAATCCTGCGTGTCCACGGAAAAAGCGTAACAAGGGCGTTAATTGACGCCCCTAAACTGACAGTACAAGGGCTGGTTCTCGCTCTGCCGTTACTTATTGAGCGGCAGTCCGAAGAACTGGCCTTTCGTGTTTATTTGACGAATTGCGCAAAAATTTTGACCGAAAACACGGCCAAGTCGGCTGGCGGTTCTTATTTGACTAAATCGTATTTGGACATCATCAACCCGCCGCCGCCGGAGACACGCACACCTGAGCAGGTAAAACAACAAATTCTCGGCAAGTTGAAAGACACGGCCGAAGAAAGGAATAACGACTGATGAATTTATTTGAATTATTCGTCAAAATCGGAGTTGACGACCAAGCAAGTGACAAGGTCGGCGCTGTCGGTGACAAGATCAAGAGTGGACTTGGAAAGGCAGCCAAGGTTGCGGGTGCCGCCGTTACTGCCGCGGCGACTGCTGCCGGAGCGCTCGTGAAACAGTCTACTGAAGCGTATGCGAATTATGAGCAGCTGGTCGGCGGTGTTGACACGCTGTTCAAGAAGTCGTCGAAAAAGGTGCAGGCGTACGCCGCAAATGCGTACAAGACCGCCGGTCTGTCTGCCAACCAGTATATGGAGACGGTGACGAGTTTCTCTGCGTCACTTTTGCAGTCCGTTGGTGGAGACACAGACAAGGCGGCAGAAAAAGCAAACATGGCAATTACCGATATGTCGGATAATGCCAACAAAATGGGATCGAACATGGTGGACGTTGAGAACGCCTACAAAGGATTTGCAAAGCAGAACTATACCATGCTCGACAACTTAAAGTTGGGATACGGCGGCACAAAGGAGGAAATGGCTCGGCTTCTGCAGGACGCGGAAAAAATATCCGGAGTAAAATATGACTTGTCAAGTTACTCCGATGTAGTCGACGCAATACATGTTGTCCAAACGGAAATGGACATCACAGGCACAACGCAGCGTGAGGCAGCGACGACTATTGAGGGCTCCGTGAATTCAGCTAAGGCAGCGTGGCAAAATTTGCTTACTGGAATGGCGGACGACAACCAGGACTTCCAGGGGCTCGTGAATCAGTTTGTTGACAGCGTTGCTACCGCAGCAAACAACATTCTTCCAAGAGTGCAGCAAGCGCTCGAGGGTGTCAGTTCGTTGATCGAGAAGCTGGCGCCTGTGATTTCCGAAAAAATACCTGAACTGATAACGGCAGTGTTGCCATCGCTTGGCGAAGCCGCTCTCGGTATCATTCAGTCATTGGTTGACGGTATAAATCAATCTTTGCCTGCGCTGCTTCCGGCAGTGGTAAGCGTCGTCACAACTCTTGCAACTGGCCTTATTGAAATGCTGCCGACCATTTTGGAAATGGGGCTAAATATAATCACGCAGTTGGCTCTCGGAATTGCCCAAGCGCTGCCGGAACTTGTGCCGACGATAGTTAATGTCGTATTGCAGATTGTAACAACGCTGACAGACCCCGAAACGCTAAACAACTTGCTTAATGCTGCCGTTACGCTGATCACAGCGCTGGCTACCGGATTGATCAATGCGCTGCCGGTTCTCTTGCAGCAAGCTCCGGTAATTATCGGAAACTTAATCACTGCGCTGAATGCAATGTTGCCCAAGATCCTGCAAATTGGCATAACGATTATCGTCAGCGTTGCTCAAGGATTGGTCGCAGCACTTCCGAAGATTGTAAAGGCGGCACCGCAAATTATAATGTCAGTCGTAAGAGGCGTCGCGGGGTCCATATCTTCTCTGTTCCGTATAGGCAAGGACATTATAAGCGAGGTCGGCCACGGATTTAGCGAAGCCGTTGATGGTGCCCGCGACTGGGGTCGTGATATGATCGACAACTTCGTGTCAGGCATTCAAGAAATGTGGGGCAATCTTGTAAGCACAGTAAGCAACACGGCGCAGAAAGTCCGGGACATTTTGGGCTTCTCCGAGCCGAAAAAAGGCCCGTTGTCGAACTTCCACACATACGCTCCGGATATGATGAAGTTGTTTGCAAAAGGCATTAAAGAGAACGAGTGGCTTGTGCTTTCGCAAATACAGAAATCGTTTGACTTTGGCGAGCAAACAATCAGCGCGGGCTACAATGTTAAAGGCTCCGGCGCTGGTGGCGTTGGTGGTGTTGGCAATATCAATGTTACACTCGGAATCGACCCGAACGCCAGCTTGAACGCACTTGCTCGTGCTCTGCTGCCTGTTCTTAAGATCGTCGCAAAGGAGGTAGGCTGATATGATAGCGATTAAGATAAACGGCGTTGTTTATGAAAATGTCGGTACCATCAAGCCGTCTGTGGCGTATGAGTATCATTACGACGTCGTCACGATGGACGGCCGCCGCCACCGGGACATTAAGGGCAAGCGCACTAACTACGATGTGACCTTTTTCAACAACGATTTTGCGGCTTATGACGCGCTTAAAACGCTGCTAATGACCGCAGACAGCGTCTTGCTGGAAGTACCGGACAGCAACACAGGGACAAATACTGGGGAGTATTCCGTCACAGTGACTGGCGACAACATTAAGGGTGTCCTGTACGACGGCAGCTATTACAGCACGGCATTGTCTGTTACATTTGAGAGGGTGACTTGCGATGAGTAAGAACAAATATGGTTTTTTCAAGTATTTAGACTTCTCCGCAAGCGCCGCCAACGGTGCTACATTTGACATTGTCCGAATCGCTTTGCAAAAGGGGTTTGACACCGCCAGCGGCAGCGTTTCCAAAGTTTTCAGCGGAACAGGCAATCACGATTTTAGGTCTTTTGAGCCGCAGGGGTTCAACCTAAATGAAAAAGTGGCGCTGTTCGGTCAAGCAGGAATTGCGCAAGGCGTCATAACGGCTTACAGAAGCGACAGTAATGGACTTTTCGTAGATGGTGAGTCAAACTTTCCATTTAAGTTGGAAATATCGCTCAAAGGCTATTACTCGATGTCAGGGATTACTATAAAATCGCGGAATGTGATAAAGTCGTTGAAAATAGAGGCGTTCAGGGACAATGCTCCGGTGGTTTCGGGGCAGTTTACTGGCAGCGAAAAAGAAGAGTTTTTCCCGCTCGTGATAGATAATGCAAACAACATTACATTGACGGTTGAGCAGGTGGAGCCGCTGTCGTTCATCGGCATTTGGGGCATTCAGTTTGGGACGGCTCGAGAGTTTGGCGACGAAAGCATTATATCAGCGTCAGTTTCAAAGTTGTATTCGCTGACGGCGAAGTCGTTGGAATACGACACACTTGACTTGACAGTGCTTGACCCACAGCGTGGTGATTATCTCGTGCAGAACAAGCAGACGATTGACTTCTGCGTTGGAGAGAAGCCAATCGAACGATTTTATGCCAATCAAGGGGCGGAAAATGGGGACAACACGACAACGATACAGGCGTACAATGTTGTGTCGATTTTTGAAGCACAAACCCTCGGCGGATTTTTTGGAGCCGGTGCAAATCAGGTCATTAGAGCGTTGGTCAAGCCGCTTGGCTGCGACATAAGCATAGACGAGTGGAAAGAACCGGACATTGACGGCTATATTCCTATTTGCTCTGTCAGAGAAGCACTACAATACATTGCGATAGGTTCCGGGCTACGGTTCAGCAATCAAGACGGCTTGAACACGCTGCGAGTTGAGCCTGTTCCGACAGAGCCGGAGGAGACGGCGATAGAGTACACGGCGGCAAACATTGTAGGAACTCCAAGATACGACAAGACGGATTTGGTCAAGTCCGTCACACTGAAACTGCATAAGCTGTCACAAGTCAAGGACACAGAAGAACTGTACCATTGGTACATTGCGAAGAACAAAAAGGTCAAGATCACATTCAGCAGCCCGCACGCAAATCTAAAGGCGTATGAGGTGACCGGCAAGAATGTGGACGGCGATGATCTTGTTGCGGAAACGCCAAGCAAGAATGTAACTTTTGAGAAAAAAGAAGCAAATTATTGCGTCGTCGTAAACAAGTCGAACAATAAGATCGTCATTGTCGGGAACAAATACGAAGACACCACGGTCGAGTACATTTCCAAAAGCGCCGAGTTGGCGGACAACGACGAGGCGAGCGAGGTAAGCTACGAAACCTACATTTGCACAGATGACCCGCAGGCAATCTGCGACGAACTGCTTGCGCAGAACAACCGGCGCACAAAAATCACATTCAGCACTCTTGACCGACCGAAAATCGGAAAGGCATACAATGTTTTGGGCGATGTAATGGTGGTCACCAAGGTTACAGACACACTGACAGGCTTATTTGAAGTGGAGGCGATATAATGGCATCCGGCAGAATTCTCGGCGAAATGTTAGAAGCGCAAGATTACAAGCTGTGGGTAGACTGGCGGTCTGTCGTTGACAATATGAGCAACAGTTCGCTGGTCACGGCAGAAATGTACATCCAGTACAAAGGCAGTGGAACCGGTGCGGCTGGGCAATGGAACGAAGCGCCGATTTTGACAATTGACGGAAAGAAGCACGAAGCAACCGACACGAATGTTGATACGAGCAGCGGGCAACCTGTTTTAGTGCTCGGCGTGTACAACCAGCTGGTGGAGCACGACCCGGACGGTTACAAAGCGGCAGAGATCAAGGGAGAAGTTGGAGGGGTGACCGGCACAACGCTCATTGGTGGCGGCAGGATCAACGGCATTGCTGCGATGGACAAAGCGGATGTCGCAAAGCCAGTTTTTCTCGGAAATGTGCAAATCTTAGCCGGATTTGATTATGCGAGGGTTTCTTTTCAAACTGGTACAAACATATCGCTGGTTGAATATTCATTGAACGGCGGTGACTTTGTTTCCGCAAATTATTCCGGATCGGCAAACATTTTTTTCTATATTCGCGGTTTGCAAATTGATACAGTTTATTCGCTGGTGGTGCGGATCACCAAGGCGGAAAATGGAATGCAGGCGCTGTCGTCGCAGGCAACATTCAGAACCTTGAAAGTCTATGTGAATGATTTTGTACTTACAAAAGACTACATATCTGTCAATCTTGGTGAAACCGCAAAGCTGGTTGAGGGCGTGGACTACTTCCTATATCCGGACAATGCAACGGATAAGTCATTGACCGTAAGCAACACAAACAGCAGCGTTTGCAGCGCTGAATATGTGGACGGCGCCGTGGTGGTTCACGGAAAGGCAAAAGGAACGGCAGACTTGCGGTTGTCTGTAAACAGCACGCTGCCAGTTTATGGCGTGCCGGAATTCCGGGTTCGTGTCAATGTCAAAGTCCCGGTTGATGGCGTCAGTTTCAACATTAAGCAAACAACGCTGCGAGCCGGAGACACATGGCAAGCAGACTACACCGTGCTCCCGGTCGGCTGTGATGGCTACGATGTTGAGTTGCGTTCAGACACGCCAAGCGTTGCAACTGTCGACGGCTCTGTTGTTACAGCCGTCGCTGCTGGCGTTGCTAAGATCAGCGTTATAGTGACCGCCGACGATAAGGAATACACGGATGTGTGTGAGGTGACGGTTGTCGCCGCCGGGTCACTCGAGGGCTACCAAAATTATTACGAGCCCGTCGACTTTTTGACAGAGAATGTGCTCAACGATGTTTGGCGAAATGCGCAAATCATCAAAGCGTTGTTTGATCTGCAAACGAAAGACAAATACAAAGTTGGAACAATCACGAAGCCGCCACAAAGCACGGTTGACGGAGTGGTGCAGCCATACGGTGGGACGCAGCTGGCGGATGTAAAGGCTGTCCTTGACGGAGTTGAAACGGATATGCAGGTGCTTAACTCTTCCAAGATTGAAAGCGTATATTACATCACGAGCAGTTATCGCATTGACCCTTGGTGGATTGACAAGGCCGGAGTTTGGCGTTGGCTGCAAGTCTTAGATGATCTATTCCAAATGCTGACCACGGATGTCGGCTACTGGGGTTACTTACAATGCGCAGACGGCACACCAACCGTTGACGGCAGAACATTGGCGGCTCGTGGAACTTCTGTTGCGGTTGACTTTGCGAGCGTAATATTGTAGAATAAAAATATAAAGGAGGAATTCCGAAATGGCATTATCACCAATCAAGTTGAATGTGAAAGCCCAGCAGCTGGAAGCACTGGCAAATATGCTGACCGGAGAGGACATCGTGTTCGTGTTTGACGCTGGTGGAGCGATCAAGGACAGCGTTGCTTTTACTCTTGACAGCGCTCTGTCTGAGGGCAGCCAAAACCCTGTCGCAAACGCTGCGATTACTGAAGCAATCAATGACCAATCGGCAAGGGTTGCAAAGCTGGAAGCGCACAAAGGCGTGTCTTATCTGCAAGCGTGTTTGTCAAGTGACACGAAGATCACGAAAGAAGGCACATACGAAAATCCGGTTATTCTGCCGTTCACTGGGACTACACGCAGTGACGGATCGGGTCTTAGCCTCGGCAACAATGGCGTTGTTATCGGCGCAGGCGTTAAAAAGGTTCGGGTGTCGGCGCAAATGTACATGTGGAATTCGACGGCTCTGACTCGATGTGAAATCAACGTTTTCATCAGCAATGCCGACGGCACTCGGTCGCGTCATCTCCGATCAATTACAAAGCGTGTCGATAATTATGAAACGATTTCGACTTCGCAAATTATTTTACCGGTTACCGAAGGACAGACGGTGCAAGCTGCTTATGTCGGAAAGCCGGACACGACAATCGTCTCATATAAAGACAGCACTCTCTTGATCGTTGAAGTCGTAGAATGGGAGGACGCGAAATGAACGTATATCTAAAAGACAGCGTGTTCACCACCAGGATCGACACAAGCGAGAACTGGGCAGCTGCCAACCCGGTGCTGTACAAAGGCGAACGAGGCATTGACAGCACCGCTGGCAAAGAAAAGGTTGGCGACGGCGTGACGGCGTGGAACGATCTGCCGTGGTTTGGCAGTGGCGGGTCTGCCCCTGTCGCAGAGGTTTGGGAGCCTGTGTTCACCAAGACCTTTGACGAGGACACCACGGCCGGCCAGCAGTGGAACCTTACCAAGCCCTGTCGCAAGATCAGACTGCGCATGGCGGTGGCGGGCAGTGCTTCTAATTCATCGGCCGGTGATACCACTGTGTATCTGAATTCCTACACCTCCAAGTGCTTCCTGCCGAATGTGTTCCGGTATGAGACGGACGCGGCGAAAGGCTCTCTTGCGGTGGCGGAAGTTGATATCACCGGCAACATGGTGCGCGTGCAAACGAATAAGACAAACATATCCAGTAACTTCAACGCGGCCAATGTCCTGGCAGGAAACGCAATATGGAATGCAAGCGGGATCACATTCAATATCTTTAGAGATGTCGAAAAACATGGAGTCATCAAAGCATTGTCATTCCCAACAAACGGCAAGACCATTGGCGCCGGAACGCAAATCGAGATTTTGGGGGTGGCAAAATGAATGTAGAAACCGAAAGCCGTATTGCATTCCTCAAGGCTGAACTTGCCGAGACAGACTACCTGTGCCTAAAGTACACAGACGGCGCTTTGTCCGAAGATGAATATGCACCAATCCGTCGGCAACGGGCAGAATACCGTGCGGAAATAAACAAGCTGCAAGAGCGCAGCGAAAATTAAGAAAGGCGGTCAAAAAAAAATGAAAGTAAGCAAAGAAACAATTGTAAGAACGGTGGTACTGTTCGTGGCGCTGCTTAACACCGTGCTGAATGCCTGCGGCAAGAACCCGCTGCCGTTCAGCGACGACGAGGTTTACACCGGAGTGTCAGCTGTGGTGGCTACCGTTGCAGCCGTGTGGGCTTGGTGGAAGAACAACAGTTTTACGGCTGCGGCTGTCAAAGCAGATGAGATTTTGAAGATTGAAAAAGCCGAGGGAGGCACCGAAGACGAGGGGGAGCAGTGATGGGTACACTTCTTTATTATTGCCGGCAGACCACCGAGGCCTGCAAGGGCATTCGTTACGCCAGCAAGAGCCATCCGTATAAGTACGGCACTTCCGGCTGTATTTACACCAGCGGCTGCGGAGTGTGCTCCAGCTTGATGGTTCTGCGAAACTTTGGCGTTGTGCCCGCCACGATGAACACAAAGAGATGGGCGGCCGAGTGTGTAAAGATGGGCGCAAGAGCGGCAGAGGGCACGAATATGGCCAAAATTGCCGAGCACTTCAAAAAGTTTTACGGCATTACCGCCAAGCAGACAAAGAGCACCGAAACGCTGAAAAAGCACTTGAGGAACGGTGGGCGCGCTATTATCTGTGTCACCGGCAGAGGCAAGCGACTGTTCAGCAACAGCGGGCATTATGTCTATGTTGGCGGCATTGACAAGTCCGGCAACTTGATAATTCTCGACCCGTATTGGTACGACGGGAAATTCACCTTGACGGCACGCAGAAAGGCTTACACCAAGGTCAAGAACGACAGAGAAGTCTATGTGCAGCCGTCAGCGCTGGCGGCAGATATTGGAAGCATTTGGCTGTTCACCGCCCCGAAAGGTGTTAAACCGCTGTGCAGCGTGAACGATGTAAACCATAAGAAGCCGAAGCCTGTCGCTCCTGTGGTAAGCCTCGGCCAGCATATCTTGACAGCCGTGCGTGGCGTTTACAAAGGCTGCGGCGCAGATACCGGGCGTAAAAAGGTCAGCGACTTGTCGGAGGACGGACAGAAGCACGCTACGACAGCCAAGAAGTCCGCATTTGCGTTTTTGAGAAAGGGAACGATAGTTTCCTTGCTTGAAGTTAAAAAGGCGAAATCGGGCAATCTTTGGGCTAAAATTCCAAGCGGCTGGATTTGCATTTGGGAAAAATCCGACAACACCCTGTTCGTTAAGTGAGCAAAGGGGGGCAAGTTGTGGGAATGAATAAGGACGAACTTGAAGCAATGCGGTCAGAATTCGACGACAGATATGTGCGGCAGGCGACCTGCGACGAAAGGCACAGAGCCGTCAGCAATAAGTTTGCGAACGACGATAAGCGCATTGAGTTGCTGTTACAGCGACTTGCGTCGTATGATAAACTTCTTTGGATAATCACCACCAGCGTCGTTGGAACGCTTGTGACATCGGTGGTATCGATCATTATACACGGATAAGAAAGGAATTGCGATGGACAACAACAAACAGTGCGACGGCTGCCAAGTGTCAGCCAATGTGCCGTACGCTGCATTTGAGGCGGTGTCTGCCAGGGCGGAGCGGAACATTCGGCGGCTCGCTCTAATTATCGTTTTTTTGATCCTTGCGCTAATCGGGTCAAACATTGCGTGGCTGTGCTACGAGAGCCAGTTTGAGGATGTGACGACCGACCAAACCGTAACGCAAGACACGGCAGGCGGTGGAGATAACAATTTTGTGGGTGGTGATCTCGTTGGCACGACAAACGGTTAGAACCGTCACACGCAGAAGAGTGCGAAAGACAGGCGGGAATTCCGGCTACAAGAAATGCCCGACCTGCAAAGGCAGCGGGCGGGTGAAGTCAAGATGAGGTGGAGCAGATGAGGGCGGACGATGTGGCAGACCTGTCAAGAGAACAGTGGGAGCACCTGATCGAGCAGTACATCTTCAATGAACAGCACCGCAGAATATTCAAGCGCAGGTGGCTTGACGGCGTTTGTTTTGAACCGCCGGCGGAGGAGTTTGACATTTCTGTCCGGCACGCACAGAACATCGTCTACAAGTGCGAAAAGAAAATTTTGCGCCACATTTGACAGCCGGCCGTTGACAAGACCGCCGCAATCGGCTATAATGATGTTGTTGGTAGAGCGGCCACCCGAAGCGCCGTATTTCTGCTGGACTGAGCGTTTGCTCTGCGCCAGGCAGCGGGTAACTATCAACACGTCGGACGGCAACCCGACAAGCATATTCTTTTCTCCTTACAAGAATGTGACGAGCAGAAGGAAACACCCGGTCAACTGGCTGGGTGTTTTCTTTATGCCAAGAAAGCCACCGCTGGGACACTTGCCGTGGATCACTGACAGATGTGCGGGTGGCATAATCGCCTTTATTTTACGATGAGATTTTGGAAAAGTCAAAAAAAATATAGAAAAAGTATTGAAAAAGTATAAAAAAAGTATTGACTTTTGCCGTCTGTTGTGGTAATATATAATCACAGGGAAGGGGAAAGGAACCCCGACCGAAGCTGAAAGGAGAACAAAAAAATGACAGATCGTGAAAGAATTGCGGCAATTAGACAAGTGCTGAAAGAACACGGATATAGCAACCGCAAGGTCGGCGTTCGGTATGACGGATATGCCATTTTGCTGACAATCAAAGATTTGGCAATTGACATCAAAGAAATTGAGCAACTCGCAAAAGGCTATGAAAGCTACGAGTGCGACGAGGTCACCGGAGAGATTTTGAGCGGCGGCAACACCTTTGTGTTTGTTAATTACGCTTACGGCCTAACGGCTTGAATGCTTCTGCTGGGGTTGAGCACATCAGCCCCAGCCCACATAATAAGCTGGCGAGCAAAAACGCGAAAGGAGAAAATTATGAACGCATACATCGTGAGAACCGCGAAAGACAAGAAAGAGATCGACCGCTTTGAAAGCCTGGAGACAGCGCTCGCTGCCATTGAGCATTACGAGGAGCGGGACGAAAAGGCAGGCACATTCAAAAAATGGGCTTACGAGGTAGCTTACGAGGGCACCTGGTACAGCGTGGCGGACATCGACATCCGCAAGAATGGAGAGCCGGGAGACGAGGAGTTGCCTTGGATGGGCGACAACGTGCAGGAGGCAATGGATGCATTCGAGCGGCTGTGCTTTGAGAACCGGCACAACATGAAGAACCGCCGCATTGAGCTGCGCAAGATTGACTACGACCCGAGAGACCCGGAGCGCTGCATTGAGGGCTACGACGATTTGAAGAAAATGGAGGGCTAATGCGATGGACATTCACGAGACGATCTACTGGCACTTGGGCGGCTATTCGCCCAAGTTGTTCAGCAAAAACAAGCGAGTGCGTCCGGAATACAGCCGATATATGGCGGTTCTGCTTCAACACATATTAGACGGAGAGCGGCACTTCTACATTTGCCGCAGGCACGGAGAAAGCCGCACAGAGTTGGCGTTTTTGAACGCCTTACATATTAAGGGCGCGTCGGAATTTACTCCGGACAAGATTTGGCTAAAGCTGGACGGCAGACGGAAAGAAGCCAAGCGGCTGATCGAATTGGCCGAACACCTGGAAAGAGAGGCAAAAGAAAAATGAGAAACGCAATATCTGCCACGCTGCGGTGGCTTGGCTGTGCAGTATCCTGCGCGGGCTTCTGCTTGGTTTCCGAGCGGTTTTGGTGGTTGCCTATACCGTTTATCTGCCTTGGCGGCTTAACCGTCTTGTCGGGCGTCCTGCTGGCTGTGGATGGCTCGGAGAAAGAGGACGACGAAAAAGACGACCAGCAGAAGCCAGTCGCCCGGATTACAGACTTTCAGCAAGTTTATTTGCTTGCTTGCTCGCTCGGCAAGGACGAGGACGGCTCTAACGCGTCCAGCCGAAGCATTGTGGAGTGATAGAGCGCTGGAGCAATCACCTGGAGCGTGTCCATTAGCTCGTCCATAAGGTCGAGCACTTGGCAGGTGTCCAAGCCGTCAGCGGCAGCCAAGAAGTCGCTGGAGCCGTCAGTGCTCACAGGCTTGGTGGACTTTCTGGCGCCGCTGGTAAGATGGTCACGGACGATGTATAGCCACGCAAGGCGCTCAACTGTCGCCCAAGTCGTGTCGTGGTTGCGCTCCAAGTCGAGTATATCTTGATTGAGTATATCCAATGAAATCATAGTTTTTCCTTTCATATAGAGGGGGTGAGAAAATGAGCAAAGAGGTTGTGTTCGTGTACACTTTCTCCGACGGGTATCGTTGCTGGTGTGCTGGGTTCGATAAAGTCGAATTACAACACGCAGAAGCAAAACACGGCAAGCTGGTCAATGTGCAGCGAGAATATTGAGAACAAGGGCAGAGCGAAGGCTCCGCCCTTTTCTTTTAATCCGTCACAATTCCGTAATGCGGAGAATATCTTTCAAGCAATCTGTCTTGCTCTGCGCAGATCGCAGAAAGATCGTAATCTAAGCACTCCAGCGTGATCTGTTGTCTTTCGACGCGCTCCAGTTCGCAAGCTACCGACTCAACAAGTCGCTTGACTTCGCAAGCCGCAGCAACCTCGCCAAGTTCGTGCAATTCGACGTATTCCTGTTCGTACAGCTTCTTGGTTTCGGTTTCCCAAGAGTGCCACCGCGAGAATGCGTCGCGTACTGCTTTGCGTTTGGTTCCAGCGTCCACCTGCTGGCGGGTGTACTTCCGCCACGCTTCCGGGATGATCTCCGGGTCTTTGGATTCTGCTTCCGGCAGCAGCTGGTTGAAGCGTGAGACGAAATACAAGGCGGTCTTTTGATGTTCGAAAAATTCGGACATCGCTTGGCATTCTTGCTGTCGTTGATAGCCGCACAAATTCAAAAAGCCAAAATATTCAGCCAGCTGGCTGTGAAGCATTACTCCCTCGATTTGGTGGGCGTTGATACGCCCGAAAATTTCACTTGCATTCATAGGCGGCCGCCTTTACAGTTTTTCGACTGTCACCGACAGGTTGTTGACAACTGCCGCAGAGTCGCCAAGCACAAAGGACAGAATGGAACTGTCACAGCCGCAGGCATTGCGGATAATGGCGCTCACTGTCAGTGTAACGGTTTCATTTACTGCCGCTGTGGTTGCGCTCGCAGTTGCGCCGATCACGGCCACGCCGTCCTTTTGGGCGGTCAAAGAAACAGTGCCAGCAGCAGCAGGCGTAACGGTGGCCACTGCGGTCACCTTGTAATATCCGCTGCCGCAGAGCGTGATTGTGTTGCCGTCCTGCCGGATGTTACATCCAAAGCGGCGGGAGGTCACACCAACAGGAATAACGCTGCCGGCGGTGATGGTAGGTTCGGTTGTGTTGGTTGTGTAAATTGCTGATTTTGACATTTTAGTTTTTCCTTTCTTAAAAAAAATTAGCGGGAGCAGCTTCTGCCGCCCCCGCCGGTTGAAATCCTCGCCGTGGTGGCGTGTGTGATTAAACGTTGCAGCAGCTGTTGCAGCCGCAGAACGGAGACGGGCCCGCATTGTACGCGTAACTCATCGGATAGCGAACGACGCCGCAGAAACGGCTGTCCATTTCAAGGCTTGTCACCTTGTCACGCAAAGCCTGAATCTCATTCGTCTGAATCAGCTGCCGGGTGGCTTCGCCCTCTGCGTGAATAGCAGTGGTGATGTCGCAAGCGTTCTGATTCATCTGTGCAGACAGATTGGCCGTCGCAAGCTGGTTCTTGCAGCAGCAGTCTGCCAGCTGGTTTTGAATTGCTCGACCCTCGGTCAAAATGCTGTTGTTCAGCGCAAAGGTGCTGTCGCAAATGCCGTTGCCGATGTTGGTCAGCCGATCGTTGATCTGGCCGAACTGCTGGCCGAACAGGATCTCCTGCTGGCTTGCAGCGGTTGCATACTGGCCGAATTCACCCTGCCGATTCCAGCCGTTGCCGTTGAATCCCCAGAACAGGAAAAGCAGGATTACCCACCAAGCGCCGTTGCCGCCAAATGCGCCATTGTCGTCACCTACGGCTGCCCGCAGGTCGGAAAGTGAATAGTTGTCCATTTCGTTTTTTGTCCTTTCGTTAGATTTTTTATAAACAAGGCTGCGCGCCGCCTTATTTAAGCATTGATTGGATTTGCTCCGCTTGTGCTTTCAACTGCTGAAACTGCTGTTGACTCATCTGCCCGCTGTTGAGCAAATTCTGTACTATCGCCTTTGGGTCTTTCCCGCCAAGGGCTTTGCGGAACTCCGCCAGCTGCTGCAAGAAATTCCCGCCGTTATTTGGTGGCAGGTTCTGCGGCTGTTGCCCGCTGTTTTGTTTTTGCATTGCGTCCAGTATCGGATTGCGCATTGATGATCTCCTCCAATCTTGCTATGCGCTGTTCAAGGTCTGCATTGGTCGGCTGTTGTGCCTGTTCGTGTGGAGTAATGTTGAATGCCGACACCGTCTTATATCCTGCGCCGTCGGTCTTAACGAGCCACACAAGCGGTTGGCTTTCGTCCAGCAGTAAGGCGCTGCTGTTCGGTGCCAGTGGGTAGGCCTGTGCTCCGTTCTCTCCGTTGACAGTGACTACATCACAACGCTGTTGCATTGCTTGGCTTTGTTGCATTGCCGCAAGCCTGTCAGCGTATGGGTTCCCATAGGGCTGCACGCCCTGCATATAGCCGTTGAATGTGTTGTACATTGACCGTTCCCTCCGTTTCTATCTCTATTTTAGAATTTTACAGTTTGTATTGCCACGAGCATACCACGCAAGTTTTATACCAATCGTATAAAAGAAGTATAAAAAAAATATAAAAAATGTATTGACTTTTCGGCTGCGATAGTGTAGAATAGTAAATGTAAGGGGGAGAGATAAAGACCCCCGACGAAAGGAGAAAACAAAATGAAGGTTGTTGTTAAAGATTGGTTTTTTAACAAAATGCAGGACGAGGCTTTCGGCGTACATTTGATCCACACCGCTGTGCAGGTGATCGACGAAACAGCCAAGGCTTACAAGCTTGAGATGATCGCCACAACTTATGACGGCGAGTTTGAAACCACCAAGGCTATGTGGTGCCCGAAGTCTTGCGCGATGACAGAAGAAGAGTACAAGGCAGATGAGCAGGCACAGGCTGACCGCTTTCAGGCTGGCTGCGAAGCTTATGAAAAATTGCTGACGTTCGCTAAGGACAACGGCGTCAAGGGCGTTCGCAAAGGTATGCGCAAGGCCACGATCCTGGCAAAGGTCGAAGCTGCTGGTTTGCAGTACGTTGCTTAATTGAAAGGGGGACGACAAAATGGCACTAAAAGAACACCGGATTTTGATGGTTGATCTTTTGAAAAAAGAAATAGCCGCCAACGGCTGGCTGACGGCTTGCAGCGACGAGGAAGTGGATGGTCTTTGCCAAATGGCTGTGCGGTTCAACCGCGAGGGGTTCGACACTGACGCGCTTGTGTGTATATCAATGGCGATACAACGCTTTAGCTACACGGAAGACAGCCGGGTAGAGATCGCCGACAAGTTGGTGAATAAGTGCTGCCGTGTTTTGCTGGTCAATGACGGCGACGGCAGCCGATGGGACGGAAGATAAAAAGATAAGCCAATGCTAGGCGAGCGTAAAGCCCGGAAGGAAAGGAGAACAAAAAAATGAACAGATGTACAATTTGCGGCAGGACTTTCGACGGCTGGGAGATCAGCGGCGGCGTATGCGATGGCTGCGCTGAAGCTATGGACGACGACAAGATGGTTTGCCCGATATGCGGTAAGGAACATTACCAAGAAGATATGCCACACGGCGTTTGCTCCGACTGCTTGAGCGAGGTCGCTTGGCAGTTTGACACTGTAAAGGAGATCGTCGGAAGCGAAAAGGAGAGCGTCCAGCTATCCGCGTTGGCCGTTTCAATGTTAGATCCGGACGAAATCGAGGAAATCTGCGAGAGAGAAATCCGAAAGGCTGTTGAAGCCGGCACGGTTGACCTTTCGCCGGTGATAGAAGCGGACGAAGACTGGTTCTGCGAGCGCTTCATTGAACACGACAGAAAGGAGGGTGAGAGATGAGCGACACGACAATTAGGGACAACTTGCTGTTGGTCAAGATGACCGACGACGAGAAAGAGCAAATCCGGCAGGCGGCTAAGCTGCTGGGGCTGACGATGTCAGCGTATGTTCGTATGGTTCTGCTCGCGGCAGCGGGCAAAGAGAAAGGAGAATAAAAAAATGGCAATCATCGTAATGATTTACGGCCAGAGCGGCACAGGCAAGTCCACCAGCTTGCGCAACTTCGCCACGGACGATGTGGCAATCGTGAATGTGAGTGGAAAGCCGCTGCCGTTCAAAAACAAGCTAAAAACATACAACAGCGACAATTACGCCAAGATTGAGAAAGCGATTGCAGCAGCACCGCAGCGGTCTGTTGTGATCGACGACGCAACCTACTTGATGGTCAACGAGTTTATGCGCAACGCCAAGGTGACAGGGTACCAAAAGTTCACCGATATGGCGCTTTCATTCAATCACTTGGTGGAATTTGCCGCCAAACTGCCGGACGACAAAATTGTCTACTTCTTGGGGCACAGCGACCAAATGGACGACGGCCGGGAGCACTTCAAGACAATCGGGAAAATGCTGGACAATTATGTCACGCTGGAGGGGCGTTTTACAATCGTTCTAAAGACAGTTGTGCAAGACGGCCGGTATTGCTTTCAAACGCACAACAACGGACAGGACACCGTCAAGAGCCCGCTTGGTATGTTTGACCAAGACTTGATCGACAACGATCTAAAGGCGGTTGACAGCGTCATTCGGGAGTATTACGACATTGGCGGTGCAGCCGATGAGCAGTGAAACGCTGAACGGCGTTAAATCTTTCATTGACGGAACCGCAACCGTCGTGGTACACTTTCCAGTAGACTGGCAAGGGCGCAGCTTTGTGTGCTGTGTGCAGTGTCCGTACCTGTCCAGCAGCAAGCGTTATTGCCAACTCAATCAGCGTCCGGTGCAGTTTCCGGATCGCTATATCGGGTATGATTGCCCTCTTAATTTTGAAAATGAAAAGGAGCAAAAAAATGAAAAAGTTTGATTTCGAGGCTAAAAAAACAGAGATGTCATACGACCCGCTTCCCGCTGGTGGATATGTGGCGAAAATTGTAAACGCACTTATCAAGACATACGATTGGGGCGAAGTGTTGGTCATCTCGTTCGACATCGACGAAGGAGAGTACAAAGACTTCTTCCGTCAGCAGTTCAAAAACTCACCTTTCGAGGACAAGAAGTGGAAGGGCAATATCCGTGTGACTGTTCCGGACAAGTCAAATCAATGGTATGAAAGCCAGCTGAAGCGATTCGGAAACTTGATTGCTTGCTTGGAGGAGAGCAACGACGGCTACCACTGGGACTGGGATGAAGCGGCACTCAAAGGCAAGCGCATTGGCGTTCTGTTCCGTGAGAGAGAATGGGCGTACAATGGCAATACCGGCTGGACAACCGAGGCATGCTCCATTCTGTCGGTGCAGGACATCAAAGACGGAAAATTCAAAACGCCAAAGGCTAAGCCGCTGCCTGCAAGCCAAAAGCCCGCTGCTGTTGATAGCAACGCCGATTTCGAGGTCATCGACGACGGCGACGATGACGACCTTCCGTTCTAATGCGGCAGTCGGAAATTGAGGCGGCGCTGGACACAATGCAAATCGTTGTTGACACACGAGAGCACCGAACAGCAGAAGCCGTCAAGAGATGGGAAGCGTTCGGTGTTCCTTACCGCCAGGACAAGCTGGACTTTGGCGACTACGGCGCAGAATTTGATCTGCCTGGATTTGGCAAGTGGATTTGCCCCGCCGTGGTTGAGCGCAAAATGTCATTGACCGAAATTTGCGGAAACTTCTTTCAGCACCGTGACAGGTTCGTTCGTGAGTTTGAGCGAGCAATGGCGGCAGGATTCAAGGTTTACTTGCTGATAGAGGGCGAAAGCTGGGAGGCGGCATACGCTGGACATTACCGATCAAGGGTTTTGCCGCAGTGCCTGGTGGCCAGCTTGACGGCTTGGATGGCTCGGTATGATTGCGTTGTACTTTTCTGCACAGCCAGGACGGCGCCAAAATTGATTAAAGAAGTGCTTTACAGAGAAGCAAAAGAAAATTTCACAAAACATTTTAAGGAGGACTAATCATGAATATTGAAAAACTCATTCATCAGCTGAATGACATTAGAAAAAGACTAAGTGCAGATAACGCCGACGCGATCGCGTGCGCAACTGAAATCGTAAAAAAAGCAAAGACCCGAGAGGGTTTTAGAATTTACTGTACCAGTGTTCACGACCAACGGCCACCACGAAGAAGTGAATGTAAGTTCTTGCCCAACTTGCTTTAAAACAGTTGAGCACACCGAGTTTTGCCCGCATTGTGGCCAGCGTCTGATTCGGAAAGAAGCTGACGTGCTCGTGACAAGAGGATGAGCGAAAGGCAGTGCGGTTGCGAAAACGGAAAAACGAAAGGAAAATGATACAAGAAGAGTTAAAACGAGGAGGTACTGTAATGGTTGATTCTGTGAAAATCTGTGGTATTTCACATAAAATCACACTTCATGAAGACTCTTTTAACATGGATACACATTTCGGTCAAATAAATTATGGAAGCTGTGAAATCAAGCTCAACAAAAATCTTCCGAAGGACGCAATGGAAGAAACCCTTGTACATGAGATTCTGCATGGAATTTTTGTTCATTTGGGCTATGGAAATGAAGCCAATGATGAACAATTCGTACAAGCATTGGCCAATGCAATCAATCAGACTTTTACGTTGAGGGAGGAATCGTAATGCAGTTATCGGAAAAGCAAGAATTGGTAAGGCTCTTGAACCTGTACCAAACCGAACTCCTTATGGACAACGACAGCAATATCCAGGAAGCCATAAAGCACTCGGGAAAGGAATGGGAAGGCACTTATAAGACTGGTGTGAAAGCACAGTATGAACACGCTCGTGTCATCGCCGCAAAACTGTCGGTAGAAATCAGCAAGTATATTATGACATGTCGAGAGGTATAAATATGGATATGATTTGCAAATGTGGCGGCAAGGAGTTCTTCACTGAGAAACACGGCAATCAGACCGGGCTTTACTGCTCTGCTTGTGGTAAGTGGCAGAAATGGCTCGGGAAAGACGAGATACGACTTTTCGCTCACGATGTCCCGGAAGACTGGATCAGCGTTAAGGACAATCTTCCAGATACGCTTAGAATTGTGGTTGTGTACACGAACTGGGGAGGCGTGTGTTGTGGCTGGTATAACCCGGAACTACACGTTTGGTTTGATATATACGGAACAACAATTAAATTGGTCACTCATTGGCGAGAGCTTCCCGATCCGCCGAGAATGGAGAAATGTGCCAAATGAAAATTAGCTGGCGAATTATTTAATTTGATGGAGGTTTATGAATAATGAATGTATTGATAGCTTGTGAGGAAAGTCAGAGGGTTTGTATTGCTTTCCGAGAAAAAGGACACAACGCATTTTCTTGTGACATTGAACCGTGTTCTGGAGGGCACCCAGAATGGCACATTATGCAGGATGTTATTCCGTTATTAAACGGAGAATGTGATTTTATTACAGAAGATGGAGTAAAACACGAAATAGCGGGAAAGTGGGATATGATAATCGCACATCCTCCGTGTACTTATCTCACAAATACTGGTAACAGACATTTTAATGTTGAAAAATATGGAGACAAAGCAAAACAAAGATTAAAAAATAGAAAAAAGGCATTTGAATTTTTTATGAAATTTGTAAATGCTGATTGTGAAAAAATTATTATAGAAAATCCTATTGGTTATTGTAGCACACATTATAAAAAACCAACACAGATTATTCAACCCTGGTGGTTTGGACAACATTACACGAAAGCAACCTGTTTGTGGATAAAAGGCGTTCAGCCACTTGTGCAAAGTGTAAAAGACAAACCGAATAACTGTAAATCTTACGCTTGGGAAACAATGTATGATGAAAACGGGAAAACAATATCTTTGGGTTCTAACTTATGTAAAAAATTAAGAAGTCGTACATTTGAAGGTATTGCAAAAGCTATGGCGGAACAATGGGGGTAATACAATGACAAATTTTGAAAAAATCAAAAATATGAGCGTTGAGGAAATGGCACATGCAATCGCCATGTTTACGTCATGTGACGTTTGTAATTACTGTCCATTTGAAGACTGCTGTAACGACAATGAAATTTATGACTGTTGTTATGATCTTGAGGATTCGGAGATTATTCAAAAGTGGCTTGGAAGCGAGGCGAAAGAATGACAAATTTTGAGCGAATAAAAAATATGAGCGTTGAGGAAATGGCAGAATGGCTTGATGAAATACTTTCGGATA
>OGDE01000458.1_pt1 | contig 34599 bp, 30 predicted proteins | sample 1570321 | NCBI WGS metagenome assembly OGDE01 (sample SAMEA2581976, study PRJEB24529) | metagenome | biome: Human gut stool | place: China | collected 2011 | reverse complement strand
TAAGATGTCTGAGTACATCTACACAGAAAGAAACGGTATCCATATCATCGACTTACAGAAGTCTGTAGGTAAGGTTGATGAAGCTTATAAGGCGATTTCTGATATCGTAGCAGATGGCGGCACAATTCTTTTCGTAGGTACAAAGAAGCAGGCTCAGGATGCAATCGCAACAGAAGCAGAGCGTTGTGGAATGTTCTATGTTAACGAAAGATGGTTAGGTGGTATGCTTACAAACTTCAAGACAATCCAGAGCAGAATCAACAGATTAAAAGAAATCGAAGCAATGCAGGAAGACGGCACATTTGATGTCCTTCCTAAGAAGGAAGTTATCAACTTAAAGAAGGAAATGGAAAAGCTTACAAAGAATCTTGGCGGTATCAAGGAAATGAAGAAGCTTCCGGATGCAATCTTTATCGTTGACCCTAAGAAGGAAAGAATCTGTGTACAGGAAGCACAGGCACTTGGCATCAAGTTAATCGGTATTGTAGATACAAACTGTGATCCGGATGAATTAGATTATGTAATTCCGGGTAATGATGATGCTATCAGAGCTGTTAAGTTAATCGTTTCTAAGATGGCTGATGCAGTAATCGAAGCAAATCAGGGTGTAGAAGAAGCTCCGGCTGAAGAAGCAGAAGCTGTAGAAGAAGCTTAATTTACACAAAACACAGATAGAAATGCTGATAAGTAGTTGAGAGATTATTTATGGCTCTAAAATGCTTCAGCCTGAAAGAAACAGGTTGAGGCATTTTTTAAAGTTTTTTAATAAATGAAAGTGGAGGAATTACAAATGGCAGCAGTTACAGCAGCAATGGTAAAAGAATTAAGAGAAATGACAGGCGCAGGTATGATGGATTGTAAGAAGGCTCTTGCAAACACAGACGGCGATATGGACAAGGCTGTAGAATATTTAAGAGAAAACGGTATGGCAAAGGCAGCGAAGAAAGCTGGCAGAATTGCAGCAGAAGGTATCGTTAAGACTGTAGTTGAAGGTACTAAGGCAGCAATCGTAGAAGTAAATTCAGAAACAGACTTCGTTGCAAAGAATGCAGATTTCAACGCATATGTTGAAGATGTTGCAGCACAGGCTTTAACAACCTGAATTCGATTTTACGGCAATTGATATTGATGCATTTTTAGCAGAAAGCTGGAACAAGGATTCATCTAAGACTGTAGCAGATGCTTTAGCAGGACAGATTGCCGTAATCGGTGAAAACTTAAAGATTAGAAGATTCGCCCAGTTAGAAGAAGCAAATGGTTTCATTGCTTCTTACATTCACATGGGTGGTAAGATTGGTGTATTAGTAGATGTTGAGACAGATGTTGTAAATCCTGCAATTGAAGAAATGGCTAGAAACGTAGCTATGCAGGCAGCAGCTTTAAAGCCAATGTACACAAACAGAGATGAAGTTGATGCAGACTACATCGCTAAGGAAACAGAAATCATTACAGCAGCAGCTAAGAATGAAAAGCCGGATGCAAACGATAAGATTATCGAAGGTATGGTTAAGGGACGTATCAATAAGGAATTAAAGGAAATCTGCCTTCTTGACCAGGTATACGTTAAGGCTGAAGACGGAAAGCAGAGCGTATCTGCATACGTTGCTTCTGTAGCAAAAGAAAACAATGCTAACATCAAGATTAAGGGATTTGTTCGTTTTGAAACAGGCGAAGGTATCGAAAAGAAGAACGAAGACTTCGCAGCAGAAGTTGCAGCACAGTTAAAGTAATCTTTGATTCAGATCATGCACTGATAATACAGATAAATCATAATAGTCCTCAGATTGCCGGGAAGACTGGCGGTTTGGGGACTTTTGTGTTATGCTAAAAAATGCATTATCTAAATCAAAGAATAAAATAACATCTTCATTTATCAGACGTTTTATGATATACTTATATAAGTAGTGCAAAGTGGTTGGAGGTATACAATAATGGGCTTATTTAAAGACAATAAAAATGAATCCAGACAATTTTTTGAACCGGACATTCAACCGGATATTTTGGAGGAGAAAAAGGAAATGTTATCTGAAGGTGAACAGCTGGGTTCTGATATTGACAGAGTGATTAATGAAAGAAGTAATGATATAGAGCATATGGACATATTAGATGATGATTCAGTAGAAGAAACAGCGGTCATTACCGCGGGACTGACTGTTACAGGTAATCTTGACTCTACGGGTTCTATTGATATCTATGGTACGGTGGAAGGCGATGTCAGCTGTATGGGCAAATTAACCGTCAGTGGTGTAGTACGCGGTGCAATCGGCGCCAATGAAGTGTTTGCAAATGATGCACAGATAGAAGGTGACATTCACGCTACCGGTTCTGTAAAGATTGGCAAAGGCACTGTAATTATCGGTGATTTATACGGAACTTCTGCGGTAATTGCAGGTGCGGTCAAGGGAAATATTGACATCGAAGGTCCTGTTATTGTAGATTCTACAGCAATCGTCGTTGGCGATATGAAATTTAAGACGGTACAGATTAACAACGGTGCAACCATTGAGGGCAGATGCTCCCAGTGCTACGGTGATGTCAATACAGAGGCAGTGTTCCAGAAGAATCCTTTTGCAAAGGCAGAACAAAAAGCAGAACCGGCAGAGGTGGCAGAAGAAACGGATATGCAGTAAAAGCCAGAAGACATTTAACGGCAGAAGCTGACTTGCCGGAGCAGATATACATAAAGAACAGCATACCGGCAGTAACGAAGAAATAAAAAGCGCGAGAGCAGCAGAGAGGAAATCAAAACACATGAAAAGAGTTATTTTAAAATTAAGCGGAGAAGCATTAGCAGGTGAGCAGAAGTCAGGATATGATGATGCACTGATTGCAGATATTGCAAGACAGGTCAAGGCAATTATTGATAAAGGAATTGATGTCGGCGTGGTAATTGGCGGTGGCAACTACTGGAGAGGACGTTCCAATGATAATATTGATAGAACAAAGGCAGACCAGATTGGTATGCTTGCAACCATTATGAACTGCATTTACGTGTCAGAAATTTTCCGTTCAGAAGGATTAAAGACCAATATCTTAACTCCGTTTGAATGTGGCAGTATGACAAAGCTGTTCTCAAAGGACAGAGCCAACAAGTATTTTGAAAAAGGCATGGTCGTTTTCTTTGCAGGCGGTACAGGTCATCCGTACTTCTCTACAGATACGGGAATTGTACTTCGTGCGATTGAGCTGGATGCGGATGCGATTTTACTGGCAAAGGCGATTGACGGCATTTACGACAGTGACCCGAAGATTAATCCACAGGCAAAGAAGTATGACAAGATTTCCATTCAGGAAGTTGTTGACAAGCAGCTTGGTGTTATTGATATGACCGCATCCGTTATGTGCATGGAAAATAAGATGCCGTTAATGGTATTTGGCTTAAATGAGGACAACAGCATTTTAAATGCCATGACAGGAAAATTCAACGGAACAGTTGTAACAGTTGACTAATTGTCAAAGATATGATAAACAGATAGTAGAAAGAAAAATACAAAACACAGTGAGGTAATTATGAGCGAAATGAAAGAATTCGAAGAAAAAATGGGCAAATCCGTAGATGCGTTACAGGAAGATTACGCAACGATCCGTGCAGGAAGAGCCAATCCGCATATTTTAGATAAGATTAAAGTAGATTATTATGGAACACCGACATCCTTACAGCAGGTTGCCAACATTTCCGTACCGGAAGCCAGAATGATTCAGATCCAGCCTTGGGAAGCCAGCCTGATTAAAGACATTGAAAAGGCAATTCTCGTATCTGAATTAGGCATTACACCGAATAATGACGGTAAGGTTATCCGTCTGGTATTCCCGGAACTGACAGAAGACAGACGTAAGGAGCTGGCAAAGGATATCAAGAAAAAGGGTGATAATGCCAAGGTTGCAATCCGTAACATCAGACGTGATGCCAATGATGCATTTAAGAAGATGAACAAGGGTGGAGAATTATCAGATGATGAACTCAAAGGCAAGGAAGATGAAGTTCAGAAGCTGACAGATAAATATGTAGATATGATTGACAAAGCAATCGACGAAAAGACAAAAGAAATTCTTACAGTATAATACAGGGAAGGCTGTCGCACTAAGGTAAATACATGAATTGTTCCGGTCATAGAAGAATGTATCGGATTCCTTAGTGCGGCAATTTCCATTTTTATTGAAGATGACGGAGTAAAAAAAGAATCTGTGGAATGCAGTTTCAGACTTTTGTTATCGGCAGATATGAATATTGCAGCAGGAAAATGCAGGAATGAGGCAGATATGGATACATTAAATGAAGCATTGGGATTAAAAATTCCGCAGCACGTTGCCGTTATTTTGGACGGAAACGGCAGGTGGGCAAAGCAAAGACACATGCCCCGCACATACGGACATAAGGTTGGCAGTAAGGTTGTTGAAGATATGCTGACGGTTGTAGACGATTTAGGCGTAAAATATTTTACAGTGTATGCATTTTCAACAGAAAACTGGAAGCGTTCTACGGAGGAGGTTTCAACACTGATGACCATTCTGCGTACATATTTAAAGGACTGTGTCAAAAAATCCATGAAAAATAATGTACGGTGCCGTGTAATTGGCAGACGTGAGGAATTAAGTGCAGATATTATCGAAAGCATTGAAAATCTGGAACAAAAGACGAAGAACAATACCGGCTTGCAGTTTACGATTGCGATTAATTACGGCGGCAGGGATGAGATTACAAGAGCGGTGAGAAAGCTTGCCACAAAGGTTTCAAACCACGAACTTGCCCCGGAGGATATTACAGAAGAAATGATTTCTAAGAATCTGGATACATGGGAACTTCCGGATCCGGATTTACTTATCCGCACCAGCGGTGAACAGCGTCTCTCCAATTATCTGCCGTGGCAGCTTGCCTATACGGAATTTTACTTTACAGATGTACACTGGCCGGATTTTAATAAAGAGGAATTGATTCGTGCGTTTGAGAAATATAATAAAAGAGAACGCAGATTTGGCGGTGTAACGGAGGAATAGGACAATGAAAACAAGAATTTTAAGCGGAATTGTTCTGGTAATTATTATGGCTTCGGCATTGGTATGCGGAAGCTGGTATTTATTCGGATTAAATCTAATGATTGCACTTATCGGAATGTTTGAACTGTACCGTGTCATTCATATGGAAAAGACAGTCATGGCATATGCAGGATACATAGCGTGTATACTGTATTATATCTGTATCGGGGCAGGACGGGATGAGTATCTTTTACTGGTACTGGCAGCAGCCGTTATGGCGGTTATGGCAGTCTATGTCTTTGCCTTTCCGAAGTACCGCACGGAAAATGTGTGCATTACCCTTTTAGGACTTGTCTATGTGGCAATGCTGCTTTCTTACATTTATAAGGTGCGTACCTATCATGACGGCATTTACACCGTATGGCTGATATTTGCGGCTTCATGGGTAAATGACACCTTTGCATATTTTACAGGGGTATTTTTCGGCAGACATAAAATGGCGCCGAAGCTTTCACCCAAAAAATCGGTTGAAGGTGGTATCGGCGGTGTTGTAGCATCAGCGGTGATTGGCGGTATTTACGGATTTCTTGTAAGTCCGCATATGTCCGGCGTAATTGCTTACCCGGTTGTGACATTTGCGGCGGCAAGTTTTATCGGCGCATTTTTTGCGATTGTAGGCGATTTGGCGGCATCAGCGATTAAAAGAAACCACGATGTCAAGGATTACGGAACACTGATTCCGGGACACGGCGGTATTTTAGACCGCTTTGACAGTGTTATTTTTACGGCACCGGCGGTTTACTGGGCGGTGTATTTAATCAATCAGTTTTTATAGATTTTAAATGTCAGAAGATTTTATCGGACAGATAAGACAGAAGCGCTGTTTTGGGCGCAGAAAAGAGGAAAAAATGAAGACAATCTCGTTACTGGGTTCTACAGGTTCTATCGGGACACAGACACTGGATGTAATCAGAAGAAATAAAGATATTAAAGTTGCGGCGCTGGCAGCAGGAACAAGGGTCAAAGAACGGGCAGCACAGGCACGTGAATTTAAGCCGGAACTTGTCTGCATCGGCAGTGAAAAACTGGCAGGCGATTTAAAGACAGAGCTGGCGGATATGGACGTACGTATTGTTTCCGGCAGTGAAGGATTAATCGAAGCGGCGACAATCGCTTCAGCAGATATTGTGCTGACGGCAGTTGTCGGCATGATGGGCATTGTACCGACTATCCGCGCAATTGAAGCGGGAAAAGACATTGCACTGGCAAACAAAGAGACACTGGTAACGGCGGGACACATCATTATGCCGCTTGCCAAAGAAAAAAACGTACATATCTATCCGGTAGACAGCGAACATTCCGCAATATTCCAGTCATTAAACGGTGAAAATAAAAAGCAGGCAGAAAAGATTCTGCTGACGGCTTCCGGCGGACCGTTCCGCGGAAAGACAATTGCGGATTTAAAAAATGTAACGGTAGAAGATGCACTGAATCACCCAAACTGGTCTATGGGTAAAAAAATCACAATAGATTCTTCCACTATGGTAAATAAAGGATTGGAAGTTATGGAAGCACAGTGGCTGTTTGACGTACCGGCAGAAAAGGTGCAGGTTGTTATCCAGCCGCAGAGTATTATTCATTCCATGGTGCAGTTTGTGGATGGCGGCATTATGGCACAGCTTGGCAGTCCTGATATGCGTCTGCCGATTCAGTATGCGCTGTATTATCCGGAGAGAAGACCGCTCAATACCGGGCGCGTAGATTTCTTTGAACTGGGTAAAATAACATTTGAAAAACCGGATTTTGAAAATTTCAGGGGCTTAAAGCTTGCCTACGAAGCGGCATCACAGGGCGGCAATATTCCGACGGCATTCAATGCGGCAAATGAAGTGGCAGTCCGCAAGTTTTTAAACCGTGAAATCGCATATCTGGATATACCGGAAATGATTGCATATGCAATGGAGCAGACCGCGTTTAAAGAAAATCCGGACGTAGCACAGATTCTGGAAACGGAACGTGCCGTGACGGAACTGCTTGAGAGCCGTTGGTAAATAAAGGAGGCAGAGGTTGATAGTAAATGTAATACTTGCCATACTCGTTTTAAGTGTCATTATTATCGTACATGAGTTCGGACATTTTATTGTGGCAAAAGCAAATGGCGTAACAGTTTTGGAATTTGCACTGGGATTTGGTCCGAAGCTGATTCATTTTAAAAAGGGAGAAACCGTATACAGTATCAAACTGCTTCCGTTTGGCGGTTCGTGTATGATGCTGGGCGATGAGTTTATGGAAGCACAGACCGATGAAGATGAGGACGAACAGGCAGACGAAAAGAACGGCAAGGCAAAGACACTTGAAGAAGAATACGATGCGGATCGTGCATTTTCCAATAAATCCGTGTGGTCGAGAATTGCCATTATCGCGGCAGGTCCGCTGTTTAATTTTCTGCTGGCACTGATTTTATCTATTATTATGATTGGTGTGGACGGTTATGATTTATGTACCGTCGATAAAGTTTATGACAATTCACCGGCGCAGGAAGCGGGACTTACAGAGGGCGATACCATTTTAAAAATTAACGGCGATAAGATGAGCTGTTCGAGAGAATATTCGTTTTACCGTTATTATAATGCGGCAAAGACTATGAATATTACGTATGAGCGGGACGGACAGAAGTATACAACGCAGCTGACACCGCAGTATACGAAACTCAGCTCTTATAAAATGGGTGTTGTCATTGAACCAGACTGTACAATTCAGAGTGTGACAAAGGATTCCCCGGCAGAAGCGGGCGGTATGCAGGCAAAGGACATTATTCTTTCCGTAGACGGCATTGCCATGGAAAACAGCACACAGTTTACCGAATATTTAAATCAGTCTACAGGGGAAACGTTATCGGTTGTGGTAAGCCGTAACGGGAATCAGGTGACACTTGCGGTTACACCGCAGCTTGTCGAACAGGAAAGTTATTATACAGGACTGGCATCATACGGAGAGTATGTCAAATTATCTCCGGCACAGACGATTGTCTGCGCATTTAAGGAAGTCGGTTACTGGATTGAAATTGTTATTGAAAGTCTTGGCATGATGTTTACGGGACAGGTCGGCATTAACGATTTGACAGGACCGGTAGGAACGGTCAGTGTTATGAGCTCTGTTGTGGAAAGCAGTAAACCGGCAGGCACGGTAGCAGTTTTAATGACATTATTCAGTCTTGCCATTATGATTAGTGCCAACTTAGGTGTCATGAACCTTCTGCCGCTCCCGGCTTTGGACGGCGGACGGCTGGTATTTTTCATTTTAGAGGTGCTGCGCGGCAAACCGGTTAAAAAAGAGCATGAAGGCATGGTGCATTTTGTGGGCATGATACTTTTAATGCTGTTAATGGTCTATGTCATGTTTAAAGATATCAGAGGATTGTTTTAGATTCGGCAGTAAAATGCCTGTAAAAATAGGAGAGTAAGATGTTTAGGGAACATACGAAAACAGTAACAATCGGCAATAAGAAAATCGGCGGCGGAAATCCGATATTGATTCAGTCGATGACCAATACCCATACAGAAGATGTAGAAGCAACGGTCAGACAGATATTGGAACTGGAGGCGGCGGGGTGTGAAATTATCCGCTGTACCGTACCGACTATTGAAGCGGCAAAGGCAGTTTCGGAAATTAAAAAATATATTCACATTCCACTGGTTGCGGATATTCATTTTGATTACCGCATGGCGATTGCGGCAATGGAAAACGGTGCGGATAAAATCCGCATCAATCCGGGCAATATCGGCGGTGCAGATAAGATTAAAGCTGTAGTGGACGTGGCAAAAGAACGCAATATTCCAATCCGTGTCGGTGTCAACAGTGGTTCGCTGGAAAAAGAACTGGTGGAAAAATACCATGGTGTAACAGCGGAAGGTATTGTGGAGAGTGCGATTGACAAGGTACATATGATTGAGGAGCAGGGATATGACAATTTGGTTGTCAGTATCAAATCTTCCGACGTCATGATGTGTGTCAAAGCCCATGAATTGATTGCACAAAAAATAGCATATCCATTGCATGTCGGCATTACAGAATCCGGTACGGCATTTTCAGGAAGCATTAAATCTGCACTCGGACTGGGACTGATTTTGAATCAGGGAATCGGCGATACCATCCGTGTTTCACTGACGGATAATCCGGTCAAAGAAGTGGAAGCGGCAAAGATTATTTTAAAGACACTGGGGCTTCGCAAAGGCGGTATTGAAGTCGTTTCCTGTCCGACCTGTGGCAGAACGCGCATTGACTTAATCGGACTGGCAAAGCAGGTAGAAGAAATGGTGTCTTCGTATGATTACGATTTAAAACTGGCAGTCATGGGCTGTGTTGTCAACGGACCGGGTGAAGCAAAGGAAGCGGATCTGGGCATTGCAGGCGGTGACGGCTGTGGTGTGTTAATCAAACACGGCGAAGTGGTGTGCAAAGTACCGGAAGACGAACTGCTTTCAACCTTAAAGTACGAATTAGACCATTGGGGTGGTACAGGTGTATAAATTTTTTGAAGTATTTAAAACACTCCGCCTGCCGGAGGAACTGGGCAGTTATCTGGCAGATACGGAAGTGACAAGAGTATCCAAAACATCGACCAATACGCTTGCGCGTGTATATTTAAAAAGTGACAGGCTGATAGGAAAGCCTGTCATTTATAAAACAGAGGATGCCTTAAAAAAGCAGGTTTTCCGTATGAAAAATATGGACGTGCGGATTATCGACCGGTATCATCTGTCCAAGCAGTACACACCGGTAACGATTATGGAAGTATACTATGACAGTATTTTGTTTGAACTTGAAAAATACTGGACACTGGAATATAATCTGCTGAAAAACTCGTCCTGGGAATTTGAGGAAGAAGACCGTCTGGTTTTAGAACTGGAGGATGGCTTCCTTGCAAGAACCTATGCGGATTCTTTGGCAGATTATTTTCATAAGGTTTTCTTAAACCGCTTCGGTTTTGAGATTGATGTGGTATACCGCTATAAGACGAAAAACGGCAGCCATTACCAAAAAGAAAACGAGCATAAGTTAAACCTGCGTGTAAAGCAGATTCAGCAGAAAATGGAAGCGGCAACAGGCAGTCCTGCCGCGGCGGCAGCTGCGGTTCTGGAAAAAAAGTCCGGTGCGGAAAATAAGAAAAAAGCCGCAGGCAAAGAAGCGGCCACACAGACAGCTGCAAAGGCGGCAGGCCCTATACAGGGCAAAAGCTTTGGCGGACAGGAAAACAGAAGCTTTTCAAGAAATGATAAATTTTATAAAAAACCGTCCAACGATGACGTTTTATACGGCAGGGATTTTGATGAAGAACCGATGCCGATAGAACAGATTGATACGGCGCTTGGAGAAGTTGTTATTTCCGGCATGATCCGGAAGGTCGAGGAGCGGGAAATCCGCAATGAGCGGACAATTATGATGTTTGACATCACGGATTTTACGGATACCATTACGGTAAAAATCTTTGTCCGCAACGAACAGCTTCCGGAAATGCGGGAATTTATCAAAAAGAAAAATTTTATCAAAGTCAAAGGTATTGCGGCGCTTGACCGCTACGACCAGGAAATTTCCATTGCAAACGTGTCCGGTATCCGCAAGTCTTACGACAACCGTGAAGTGCGCAACGACCTTGCCCTCAACAAAAGAGTAGAGCTGCATTGCCATACCAAGATGAGTGATATGGATGGGGTATCAAGTGTCAGTGACATCATGCGGCAGGCAATCCGCTGGGGACACAAAGCCCTTGCGATTACAGACCACGGCGTTGTACAGGCATTTACAGAAGCCTATCATACATTAAAAGATATTCAGGGCGATTATAAGAAAAAAGGCGAGAAGCTGGATTTTAAATTGATTTACGGTGTGGAAGCCTATCTTGTAGACGATACCAAGCAGATTGTTACAAATCCAAAGGGGCAGCAGTTTACGGATACATATGTCGTATTTGACCTGGAAACCACCGGATTTTCGGCGGAAGCCGACCGCATTATTGAAATCGGTGCGGTAAAAATCACGGACGGAAAAATCGTGGACAAGTTCAGCACTTTTGTCAATCCGCAGATACCGATTTCATTCAGAATTGAGAAACTGACTGGCATTACCGATGCCATGGTGCTTTCAGCGCCAACCATAGAGACGGTTTTAAAAGAGTTTCTGGACTTCTGCGGCGATGCCGTACTGGTAGCGCACAACGCGGAATTTGATACCAGCTTTATTGCCAACAAGGCGCAGAAACAGGGGATTACCGTAAACAATACAATTCTGGATACGGTACTTCTGGCACAGTTTGTCATACCGAACCTGCACAATTATAAGCTGGATACGCTCTGCAAGCATCTGGGTGTATCCCTGGAAAACCACCACAGGGCGGTCGATGATGCGGGCGCAACGGCAGATGCCTTTATCAAACTGATTGAAATGTTAAAGGAGCGGGACATTTTCGATTTGGAAATGCTCAATGAAAAGGGTAAGCTCGATGTGGATTCCATCCGTAAGCTGCATCAGTACCACTGTATTATTTTGGCGGCAAATGAAACGGGCAGAATCAATCTGTACCGTTTGATTTCAGCGTCCCACCTGACCTATTTCAGCCGTTTTCCGAAAATTCCGAAAAGTCTTGTCAACCAATACCGTGACGGGCTGATTGTCGGAAGTGCGTGTGAAGCCGGAGAATTATTCCGTGCGATGTTAAGCGGCCGTTCCGATGCGGAAATTGCAAGAATCGTAAACTTCTATGACTATCTGGAGGTTCAGCCGATTGGCAACAACCACTTTATGATAGAAAAAGAAGACTGCTATGTGCAGAATGAAGAAGACCTGCGTGATTTAAACCGCAGGGTCGTGGCACTCGGCTCGAAATTTCACAAGCCGGTTGTGGCAACGTGTGACGTGCATTTTTTAAATCCCGAAGATGAAATCTACCGCCGTATCATTATGGCGGGAAAGGGCTTTGACGATGCGGACAATCAGGCACCGCTGTATCTGCATACCACGGAAGAAATGCTGCACGAGTTTGACTACTTAGGCAGTGAAAAAGCCTATGAGATTGTCGTGGAAAATACGAATAAAATCATGAACCTGTGCGAGGAAATTTCTCCGGTACGCCCGGATAAGTGTCCGCCGGTCATTGAAAATTCCGATGAAATGCTGCGTAAAATCTGTCATGACAGAGCGCATGAAATTTACGGTCCAGAGCTTCCGCAGATTGTAACGGAGCGTCTGGACAGGGAATTAAATTCCATTATTTCAAACGGCTATTCCGTAATGTACATCATTGCGCAGAAGCTGGTGTGGAAGTCTAATGATGACGGTTATCTGGTAGGTTCGCGGGGGTCGGTCGGTTCGTCCTTTGCGGCAACCATGGCGGGTATTACGGAGGTAAACCCCTTAAGTCCGCATTATCTGTGTCCGAAATGTTTTTACAATGAATTTTATTCGGAAGACGTTAAGAAATTTGCGGGCGGTGCGGGGTGTGACATGCCCGATAAAATCTGTCCAAACTGCGGACATAAGCTTAATAAACTCGGATTTGACATTCCGTTTGAAACATTCCTTGGATTTAAGGGAAATAAAGAGCCGGATATCGACTTAAACTTTTCCAATGAATATCAGAGTAAGGCACACGCATTTACCGAGGTTATCTTTGGAAAAGGACAGACATTTAAAGCGGGAACAATCGGTACGGTTGCCGAAAAGACGGCATATGGCTTTGTAATGAAATATTTTGCGGATAAATCCGAAAAAACAGGCCATCCGATTGTAAAGCGCCGGTGTGAAATTGAGCGTATTTCAGAGGGCTGTACGGATATCCGAAGAACCACCGGACAGCATCCGGGCGGTATCGTTGTACTGCCAATCGGTGAGGAAATTCATTCCTTTACACCGGTACAGCATCCTGCCAACGATATGAAAACGTCGATTACAACGACCCATTTCGATTACCACAGCATTGATCACAACCTGTTAAAACTTGATATTTTAGGACATTTAGACCCGACGATGATTCGTATGTTACAGGATTTAACGGGGCTTGACCCACTTGAAATTCCGCTGGATTCCAAAGAAGTCATGTCGCTGTTTCAGAATACATCGGCACTTGGAATTACACCACAAGACATTGGCGGCTGTAAGCTGGGGGCGCTCGGTATCCCGGAATTCGGTACGGATTTTGCCATGCAGATGTTAATTGACACCAAACCACAGTATTTTTCGGATCTAGTCCGTATTGCCGGTCTGGCCCATGGTACTGATGTATGGCTTGGCAATGCACAGACTCTTATCAAAGAGGGAAAGGCAACCATTTCCACGGCGATTTGCACACGTGATGATATCATGGTCTATCTGATTCAGAAGGGACTGGAGAGTGAACAGGCGTTCACAATCATGGAAAAGGTGCGTAAGGGTAAAGGCCTGACACCGGAACAGGAAGAAGTCATGCGTGCGCATGATGTACCGGACTGGTATATCTGGTCGTGTAAAAAGATTAAGTACATGTTCCCGAAAGCCCATGCGGCGGCTTACGTTATGATGGCATGGCGCGTGGCTTACTGCAAGGTCTTTTATCCGCTTGCGTATTACTGCGCGTACTTTAGTATCCGTGCCAATGCGTTTGACTACGAAAAAATGGCAATGGGCAGGGATAAGCTGGAATATTTCCTTGCGGATTACAAGGCGAGAAAAGCCGAAAACCAGCTGACCAATGCCGAAGAAGACGAGTTAAAGGATATGCGTATCGTGCAGGAAATGTATGCACGTGGATTTGATTTTACACCGATTAATCTGTATCAGGCAAAGGCACGGTCATTCCAGATTATTGACGGAAAAATTATGCCGTCTTTTAAAGTCATCGACAAGGTTGGTGAAGTTGCCGGAGAATCCATAGAGATTGCGGCAAGGGGCGGCGAGTTCTTATCCAAAGATGACCTGCGCCAGCGTGCAAAGGTCGGACAGACGGTTATTGAAAAATTAAGCGATCTGGGGCTGTTACAGGGAATGGCAGACAGCAACCAGCTGTCGCTGTTTGATTTATAGGAAAAGGCAAGTATGAAGAATCCTTAAATCTAAGATTCTTCATACAGATATTTGTGCCGCAGGCAGCACAAATATCTTTTATCGCAGGACTGAATAAATTCAGTCCGCGGTTCCTCTGGCATTAAAATGCCTGCGGAAAAGAGGTACATATGAAACGTGTAGGAGCGGTAATTTGTAATTTTAATAAAAAAGAAGATGTACTGAACTGTATCCAGTCAGTGCTGGAATCGAAATACACAGACTATGATTTATACGTTGTAGATAATGCTTCGTCAGACGGTTCGGCAGAAGCAATCCGTGAAAAGTACGGCAGTCAGGTAACGGTGCTTGTCAACGCAGAGAATCTCGGTGGTTCGGGTGGATTTAATACCGGACTGCGGAAAGCTTTGGAAAAAGGATACGAATATCTGTATTGTCTGGACAATGATGTGCTGGTTGATGAAAATGCAATGGGTGAGCTGGTGGCGTTTTTAGACACACACCCGGACAGCGGCATGGCAGGTTCGCGCGTGTATCACATGGAAAATCCGGGTGTTATCCAGCAGTTCGGACAGATTGTGGATTTTAAAGACTACTGTACCGAAGCCAAATTCCTTGGAAAAACCGATGCAGACGGAATTCCCGATGTCGAATATTCCGATGCGGTTGCCGCCTGCTCTCTGATGGTGCGGAAAAGTCTGATAGATGAAATCGGACTGATGCCGGAAGATAATTTTCTCTACTGGGACGATACCGAGTGGGGATACTGCTGTAACCTTGCAGGTTACAAAGTGGCATCAGTCGGCAGTTCCGTGGTGCTTCACCGCATGGGCGCAAAAAAAGAGGTCGTCAACACATTTCCAACATATTATGCGTGGCGCAACTGGATTTATTTCTTTATGAAATATACCCCGCAGGATGAATGGGAGAAAATGTGTGATACCTTTTTAAATTCTGTGTTTGAAGTGCAGTATGAAGGCATGTACCGCGGTGAGTATAACAAGGCAAAAACAGTCATGTTTGCCTATGATGATGCGATTCACGGTGTCCGCGGAAAAGCGGCAGACGGACGGATATTTGAAGTGGACTGCAAAGATACGGCACTGCGTGAAGTGCTGGCGGGAAAGCAGTGTATTTATTTAGAACGCGGTCAGGGAGAAGATTTTTCCTACGATCTTGCGGAGCGGATTTTAAAAATCAGTCCGCAGGCACAAATTACAGTCAATCCAGACGATACATACGACTGTAAGCTGGTATTGTGCGATTCCGTTTTTGCAGTCAGCGACATGAGCCTGCAAAACGTATATGTTGACAGTGCCATGAACGTCTTTGCGACGGAAGACGATGCCATGAAAATCATCAACTATCCATACGCAAGGGAACTGTTCCGCTTCGCCAACAAGCCGCTGTTCTTAGACAGCCTCCGTCATATGCACGAATAAAAAAATACTTGCTTTTATCAGTATACTTTTGTAACATAGATTGTGTGCACAGCGCATAAAATAAACCGTGTATGCGGAGAGAATGGAGAAAACTAAATTTATGTTGAAAAAATATCTTATGATTTTTCTGGTATCCATGGTGCCAATCGTAGAATTGCGAGGTGCGATTCCGATTTCGCAGGGCTTCCAGCTGCCGTTATTACAGTCCTACATCATCTGTGTTATCGGCAACATGCTTCCGGTTCCGATTATTTACCTTTTTGCAAGACGGGTGCTTGAGTGGGGCAAGGATAAAAAATACATTGGTAAGTTTTTTACCTTCTGTATTGAAAAAGGTCACAAAGGCGGACAGAAGCTGAAAGAAAAAGCAGGAAACGGGTTATTTATCGCACTGCTTTTATTTGTGGGTATTCCGGTTCCGGGTACAGGTGCATGGACAGGAACACTGGCAGCCAGTTTTCTGGATATGGGATTTAAAAAGAGTGTACTTGCCGTATTGGGCGGTGTGCTTCTGGCAGGTATTGTCATGGGTGCTGCCAGTGCAGGACTTTTCAGCGCACTTTTTGCAGTCTTTTAAAGAAAAATACAAAAGCGGTTTTAAATTTATAAACAGAACGGGCAGCAGCAGGGCATGGGAATTCCTTATCCCGGAAGATGCCCGTTATTTTTTGCCTGAAATAAAAGAAAATGCAAAAAAATAAAAAAAGTGCTTGCAATGTGCATAAAAAAAGTGTATTATATGAAAGTACTGTTAAACGCACGTTGTAAATACGGCATACAGTTACAGGAATATGGCTAATTGGTCAAGTGGTCAAGACGTCGCCCTCTCACGGCGAAGACAGGGGTTCGACTCCCCTATTAGCTATTCTGTATTATAGTGTTCTGGAAAGAGTGGGCAGAAATGTCCACTCTTTCGTTGTTAGGCATAATACAGGCGGACTGACAGGCGGGGATTCCTGCGATTTAAAATAATGGAAAGGCGATGAATAAATGGGTAGAAAGATAAGCTACGAAGAAAAAACAGAGCAGCTCATTCAACCGTTCATTGATGCGCATCATTTTGAGCTGGTTGATGTGGAATATGTGAAAGAGGGCAGTGACTGGTACTTGAGAGTTTACATCGATAAAGAAGGTGGCATTACCGTAGATGACTGTGAGGTAATCAGCAGAGAATTTAATGAAGTCCTTGACAAAGAAAACTATATTCCGGATCAGTATATTTTTGAAGTCAGTTCTCCGGGGTTGTTAAGACCGTTAAAGAAAGAAAAAGATTATCAAAGAAGCATTGGAAAATTAATTGATATTAAGCTTTACCGTGCCGAAGACAAACAGAAAGAATTTACAGGCGTGTTAAAAGCATACGATGAAAAAACAGTAACACTTGCATTTGAAAAGGATGAAGAAAAGACATTTGAAAGAGCGAATCTGGCAATGATTCGTCTTGCATTTTGTGATTAATAATAAAGAATAAACGATGCCGCAAGGCCAAATGGAGGAAATTATGAGTAAAGAATTAATAGCAGCACTTGATGCGCTTGAAAAAGAAAACGGAATCAGCAAGGAAGTGATGTTTGAGGCAATTGAAAAATCACTGATGGATGAATATAAGACACAGTTTAACACTGTAGAAAACGGCCGTGTTGTATTAGACAGAATCACAGGGGACTTCCACATTTATTCAGACAGACAGGTCGTTGAAGAAGTATCTGTTCCGGAACCGGCAGAAGGAAGCAATTCCAGAAAAAATACTGAAAAGTATATTTCTGCAACAGAGATTTCCCTTGCCGATGCAAGAAAGATTAAGCCAAACTGCCAGATTGGTGACATTGTTACCGTAGAGGTAAAATCAGAAGAATTTTCAAGACGTGCGGCAAAGAATGCAAAGGGTACAATTGTACAGAAGATTCGTGAAGAAGAAAAGGCAGCACTTTACAATGAATACCATTCAAAGGAAAAAGAAATCATCACAGGAATTGTACAAAGAATTGATGAAAAGGGTAATGTTTTGGTAGACATCGGAAGAACACAGACAACCTTAAAGGTCAGTGATCAGGTAAAGGGTGAAACCTTTGAACGCGGCGACAGAATTAAACTTTATGTTGTAAGCGTTTCCAACAAAGAAAAACCGGGGACACTGGTAAGAGTATCAAGAACATCACCACAGCTTGTAGAACGCCTTTTTGAAGAAGAAGTAACGGAAATCAAAGACGGCATTGTTGAAATTATGGGTATTGCAAGAGAAGCCGGTTCAAGAACTAAAATGGCAGTCCGTGCAAAAGTACCGAATGTTGATCCGGTTGGTGCATGTGTCGGTGTAAACGGTGCGAGAGTAAAGGCAATCGTTAATGAACTGGGCAACGAACAGATTGATATTATCGAATGGGATGAAAATCCGGCACAGTTAATTGTCAATGCGTTAAGTCCGGCAAAGGTTGTATCCGCAACAGCAGATGACGAAGAAAAGAAAGCGGAAATCATCGTTTCAGAACAGCAGCTTTCTCTTGCAATCGGCAAATCAGGACAAAACGTAAGACTTGCAGCGAAGCTTACAGGCTTTGGCATTGATATTAAGAGTGAAGCACAGGCAAATGAAGACATCGACGAAACAGCCGGTGACGAAGAAGACGTTGAACTTACATTGAGTGAAGAAGAATAAAAGATCAGGTAGTCATTTATTTGGCCGGAACAAAAAAGATTCCTCAAAGACAGTGCATAGGCTGTCGTGAAATGAAGAATAAAAAAGATTTAATCAGAATCTTAAAAACAGATACGGAAGGCATTATCATTGATGTGACAGGCAAGAAAAACGGCAGAGGTGCATATATATGTCCTAATGCGGATTGTTTTGCAAAGGCTGTGGCATCAAAGGGACTGGAACGTTCCTTTAAAATGCCGATAGAAAAGTCTGTGTATGACAAGTTGGCAAAGGAGCTGGAAAATATTGAAGCAGGATAAGGCATTAGCAATGATCGGACTTGCGCAGAAAGCAGGAAAAATCGTAAGCGGAGAATTTGCAACAGAAAAGGCAGTCAAGACCGGGAAAGCCGCACTGGTTATTGTTGCAGGAGATGCATCGGAAAATACAAAGAAGATGTTTACAAATATGTGTGCATTTTATGAGGTGCCTGTTTACATTTACAGTGACAAAGAAACACTTGGTCATGCAATCGGCAAACAGTTTCGGGCATCACTCGCAGTCGTAGATGAAGGCTTTAGAAATACAATCGAAAAGCATTTAAAAAATGGTTTGGAGCAGCAGATGTAAGCGGTTGTTCGGAAGAGAGGTTAAATGGCAAATATGAGAGTTCATGAATTGGCAAAAGAGTTAAATATATCATCAAAAGAAATTATAGAAACATTGAGTAACGACACAAAGAAGTATACCGCTTCCAACGGTCTGACAGACTCAGAAATCACGTCTATCCGCAGCAAGTTCGGTAAAAAGGCGGCACAGCCGGAAAAACCAAAGACAGAAGCAAAGCAGGAAGATAAAAAGTCCCATATTTCACAGGTGTATTTTCCACAGAATAGTACAAAAGCACCGGGAAATGATACAAGAAAGGGAAATCAGAATCAGACAAAGAACGATAATCAGATGAATAATAGAAATAACAATCAGAATAACAACAGAAAATCAGATACACCAAGAAACGAAAACGGTAGAAATAACTATGCCGGAAACCGTGACAACAACCGTAACGACCGTGACAGAAATGACCGTAGCGGAAACGGAGACAGACATAACGGTTACAGAAATGACCGTAACGGAAACAACGGCTACAGAAACGATCGGAATGACCGCAACGGAAACGGCGGCGGAAATAACGGCTATAGAAACGACCGTAACGGAAACGGCGGCGGAAACAACGGTTACAGAAACGACAGAAATGACCGCAACGGAAACGGTGGCGGAAATAACGGCTATAGAAATGACCGCAACGGAAACGGCGGTGGAAATAACGGCTATAGAAATGACCGCAATGGACAGGGGGGAAACAGCGGACGCAGAAATGACCGTGACAGAAAAGAAAGTCTGCCAAAGAATGATTTTCTGTTTGAAACCAAGCCGGATGCAAGAAAGCCGGAATCCAGAAGGGACAACAAGAAGAACGACAGAAGAAAAGATGAAGAAAAAGAAAATCTGAAGTTCGCAAACAGCCAGGCAAACAAGAAGGTAAACAAGCCGGTAGAAAAAGAAGAAGAAACCATTAAGCAGCTGGTTCTGCCGGACAGCTTAACCATCAAGGAACTGGCAGATAAGATGAAAGTCCAGCCGTCCGTTGTTGTAAAGAAGCTGTTTATGCAGGGAAAAATTGTAACAATCAATCAGGAAGTGGATTATGATACAGCAGAAGAAATCGCACTTGAATTTAACTGTATCTGTGAACACGAAGAAAAGGTTGATGTTATTGCAGAACTGTTAAAGGAAGATGATGAAGCAGAAGATACACAGGTTACAAGACCACCTGTAGTCTGCGTTATGGGTCACGTTGACCACGGTAAGACATCATTACTGGATGCCATCCGTGAAACACACGTAACGGCTAAAGAATCCGGCGGTATCACACAGAAAATCGGTGCGTATACGGTATCAATCAATGATCACCTGATTACATTCCTTGATACACCGGGTCATGAAGCGTTTACAGCCATGAGAATGCGTGGTGCACAGGCAACAGATATTGCCATTCTGGTTGTTGCGGCAGATGACGGTGTCATGCCTCAGACAATTGAAGCCCTCAACCATGCAAAGGCAGCAGGTGTTGAAATTATCGTTGCTGTCAACAAGATTGATAAGCCGAGTGCCAATATCGAAAAGGTAAAGCAGGAACTGACAGAATACGAACTGATTCCGGAAGACTGGGGCGGTTCAACCATTTTCGTACCGGTATCCGCACATACAAAGGAAGGTATTGATGACTTACTGGAAATGATTCTTTTAACCGCAGAGGTACAGGAATTAAAGGCAAATCCGAACCGTAAGGCAAGAGGTATCGTAATTGAAGCTGAACTGGATAAGGGACGCGGTCCGGTTGCAACCGTACTTGTACAGAAGGGTACATTAAAGGTTGGTGACCATGTGGCAGCCGGTGCATGCCATGGTAAAATCAGAGCGATGGTAGATGATAAGGGACACCGTGTAAGAGAAGCAGGACCTTCTATTCCTGTTGAAATTCTCGGTTTAAATGACGTGCCGAATGCCGGTGAAATCCTTGTTGCAATGGATTCTGATAAGGAAGCCAGAAACTTTGCAGAAACCTTTATCAGCGAAGGCAGAAAGAAGCTCTTAGACGATACAAAGCACAAGTTATACTTAGATCCATCGTACGATCAGATTCAGGCAGGTAATGTAAAGGAGCTTGGTATTATTATTAAAGCCGACGTACAGGGTTCGGTAGAAGCTGTAAAGCAGAGTCTTGTAAAGCTTTCAAACGAAGAAGTTGTAGTTAAGATTATCCACGGCGGTGTTGGTAATATCAACGAATCCGATGTTGTTTTAGCTTCCGCTTCCAACGCAATTATCATCGGCTTTAATGTTAAGCCGGATAATCAGGCAAGAATCGTTGCAGAACGTGAAAAGGTTGATTTAAGGTTATACAGCGTTATCTATAATGCAATTGAAGATGTAGAGTCCGCTTTAAAAGGTATGTTAGAGCCGATTTATGAAGAACAGGTTATCGGTCATGTTGAAATCCGCCAGATTTTCAAGGCATCCGGTGTCGGTAACATTGCCGGTTCATTTGTAACAGACGGTAAGATTACAAGAAATGCTTCTGTCCGTATTACAAGAGAAGGCGAAAAGACGTACGAAGGACCGATTGCTTCCTTAAAGAGATTTAAGGATGAAGTCAAGGAGGTAAAGGCCGGATATGAATGTGGTCTTGTATTTGAAAAATTTAACGACATTCAGGAAGGCGACATCATTGAAGCTTATGAAATGGTAGAAGTGCCTAGATAAGTTTTAGAAAGGGCATAAGGTTTTTAGAATGCGTAAAAACAGTGTAAAAAACACCAGAATTAATGGTGAAGTATTAAAGGAACTCAGTAACATTATCAGGGGAGAAATCAAAGACCCGCGGATTAACCCGATGACCTCGGTGGTGTCCGTGGAGGTTGCCCCGGATTTAAAGACCTGTAAAGCATATATCAGTGTCCTTGGGGACAAAGAATCCCAGGAAGACACGATGAAAGGGTTAAAAAGCGCAGAAGGATATATCCGCAGGCAGCTTGCAAAGAATATCAATCTGCGCAATACACCGGAAATTACTTTTATTTTAGACCAGTCCATTGAATACGGTGTCAATATGTCAAAACTGATTGACGAAGTAACACAGTATGACAATGAACATCATGTTGAGGAACCTGTACAGGATTCAGAGGACTAAGTATGAATGTTTTAGAAGAGTTAAAAGGTGCAGAAACGGTAGGCATTACCGGACATATCAGACCGGATGGGGACTGTATCGGTTCCTGCATGGGATTGTATTCCTATTTAAAGGATAATTGTCCACAGTTAGATGTAACAGTTTATCTGGAAACACCGGGCAGTGAATTTCATTATATCCGTGATATTGATAAAATTCAGACAATCCCGGATATCAAAAAAAAATATGATGTCTTTTTTGTACTTGACTGCAGCAGCTTAGACAGAATTGAACCATTCCATAACTGCTTTGAAAATGCAAAAAAGACCGTCTGCATTGATCATCATATCAGCAACGGAAGCTTTGCCGATGTCAATGTAGTAGATGCGCAGGCCAGCTCTGCCTGTGAAGTGCTTTACCGTACACTGGAAGATGATAAAATCAGTAAAGACACAGCAGCCTGCATTTACACAGGTATTGTGCATGATACGGGCGTGTTTAAGTACAGCTCGACGTCGGCACAGACGATGCTGATTGCCGGAAAGATGATGGAAAAAGGAATTGATTACTCAGATATTATCGATAACAGCTTTTATACAAAGACATATATCCAGAATCAGATTCTTGGCAGGGCATTATTAGAGAGTGTTTTATTCTATGACGGCAAATGTATTTTCTCACTGGTTACACAGGATGAAATGAATTTCTATGGTGTTACCGGCAGTCAGCTGGGCGGCATTGTGGAACAGCTGCGTCTGACAGAAGGCGTGGAGGTTGCCATCTACCGGTAAGGGTTCCTTGGCGAACAACAAAATTGGAGCCTATGTTCCAAGAAAGTCATTGATGTGAGCAAAATTGCAATGCACTACGGCGGCGGCGGACATATCTGTGCGGCGGGCTTTACGGCAAACGGTGCAGTGCATGACATTATTAACAATATTGGTGCCAGAATTGAGGAGCAGTACAATGCACTTTCCGGCGCAGAAAATGTTGAATAAAAACTGTGAAAACAGTATATGAGGAATGTTATGAATGGTATCATAAATGTATATAAAGAAAAAGGATATACTTCGCATGATGTCGTTGCAAAACTCAGAGGAATTCTCCATATGAAAAAAATCGGACATACAGGTACGCTTGACCCGGAAGCGGAAGGCGTGCTGCCGGTATGTCTGGGCAAAGCAACAGGGCTTTGCAGCATGATTACAGACTGGGGAAAAACGTATGAAGCAGTGATGCTTTTGGGAACAACGACAGATACACAGGATACCACCGGTACCGTAACGGCAGAAAATGAAGTCCATGTCACCGAATTAGAGGTGATAGAGGCGTGCAGCAGCTTTGTAGGCGAATATTACCAGACACCGCCGATGTATTCGGCTTTAAAATATAAAGGCCATAAGCTGTATGAACTTGCAAGACAGGGCATTGAGATTGAACGTGCAGCCAGAAAAATTACAATTCATGCACTGCATATCAATGAAATGAATCTGGCAGACGACGAAAAAACCGTTACTTTTACCGTGGAGTGTTCCAAAGGAACTTATATCCGTACTTTATGTGAAGATATCGGAAAAAAACTGGGCTGTGGTGCCTGTATGAAAAAACTGGTGCGGACAAGGGTCGGCTGCTTTGGGCTGGATGACAGTCTTACACTGGAACAGATTGAAGAAATGACACACAATCAGACGGTGGAAGAACATATCGTTCCGATTGATGAGATGTTTCCGGATTACAGGAAGCTCACCGTCTTAGAGGAGTACGAAAAACTGCTCTATAATGGCAATGCTTTTCCTGCGGCGGCAGTGTCCATGCAGGAAGCGGATCTGATGGAGCAGGAGTGTTTCAGAATTTATGACAGCCATGCGGCATTTATCGGGATATTCCGATGGAGTGCGTGTGTATTTAAACCGGTGAAAATGTTTTATTCGCATGAACAGCCGGGAAAATAGCATTTCGCAGCAAGATGCTCAGACATGGAGATTAATATGAAAGGGGTGTGAACGTTTTGCAGTATATTCAGGGAATCCGTGATTTTAGTCTGGACAGGCCCTCTGCTGTTACGCTGGGAAAGTTTGACGGCGTTCACATGGGACATCAGAAACTGATAGAGATGATTCAGGAAAAAGCAAAACAGGAAAATCTTTTATCGGTTGTTTTTACATTTGATAAAATTCCACTCCGGCTCTGCCCGCAGAAAAACCAGCATTTTATTACAACCAATACAGAACGGCGGATGTTTCTGGAAAAACAGGGCGTCGATGTGGAAATTGAATATCCGTTCACAGAAGATTTTATGAATATGGAACCGGAAGCGTTTATTGAGGAAATTCTGATTGGCAGACTGCATGCAAAGTATGTGGTGGTCGGTACGGATTATCACTTCGGTAAAGGCAGAATGGGCAATGCGCAGATGCTTTTGGAACGTGGACCGGAATACGGTTTTGAAACCACGATTGTCGAAAAAGAGCGGTATCAGGAGCGGGAAATCAGCAGCACATATGTCCGCGAAGAGCTGCGCCTCGGACACATGGAAACTGTCAATGTGCTGCTTGGCAGACCCTACAGCATCTATGGTATTGTATCAAAGGGAAAGCAGCTGGGCCGTCAGTTAAATCTTCCGACGTTAAATATTTATCCGCCGGACAGTAAGCTGCTTCCGCCAAACGGTGTGTATGCATCCGTTACACGGCTGGACGGTAAAGAATATTTTGGCGTGACCAATTTAGGCGTCCGTCCGACACTCGATGACAGTCCGCTTTTAAGCGTGGAAACCAATCTGTTTGATTATAATGATGACGCCTACGGACATTATATAGAAGTACAGCTTATGCACTTTTTACGGCAGGAAATGAAATTTGATTCCATCGAAACTTTAAAAAAACAGATGGAAAGTGATGCTTCATTTGCAAAAGAAATGTTTTTACTTAAAAATTAATGAAAATTAGTATGCAAAATCACATGAAAAGCTTGCATAGCAGATGAATTTATGTTATATTTTTAAAGTATGTTAGCCGTTATTCAGATTCAGGACACTCCGACCTGATTCTTAGTAGCAGGCGATTATTAAAAGGAGGAATATCAATCATGATATCTAAGGAAAAGAAAGCAGAAATTATTGCAGCATACGGAAGAAAGCCTGGCGATACAGGTTCACCGGAAGTTCAGATCGCAATCTTAACAGAAAGAATTGCAGAACTTACAGAACATTTAAAGGTTAACCAGAAAGACCATCATTCAAGAAGAGGACTTCTTAAAATGGTTGGTAAGAGAAGAGCTTTACTTGAGTATTTAAAGAAGAACGATATCGAAGGTTACAGAAACCTCATCGCTCGTCTTGGAATCAGAAAGTAATTTTAAGAAGGGCGGAGATTTCTCCGCCCTTTTGTATTGTGCGGAGCATCATGGAATAACCGCAGACCGTAAAACAAAGATAACAGAAGTTTCTACCGAGACTGCTGAAAAATGTACCGTAGGTTGTGAAATGCAATGAGAAAATGGTGGGTTTTTCAGTTGTTTCGGGCTTCTGTTTCTGATAAAAAAAGAGCCGGGCAGAAAAATCAAAAATCCGGCAGAATGGAGAATTTATGTTTAAACAGTTTACAATGGAGCTGGCTGGCAGAACACTGCGTGTTGATATCGGCAGAGTCTGCGCACAGGCAAACGGTGCAGCGTTAATGCACTATGGCGATACAGTTGTGCTTTCTACAGCAACTGCATCCAAAGAGCCAAGAGAAGGAATTGATTTCTTCCCGTTAAGTGTAGAATATGAAGAAAAGATGTATGCAGTCGGTAGGATTCCGGGTGGTTTCAACAAGAGAGAAGGAAAGGCATCTGAAAATGCCATCCTGACTTCCCGTGTAATCGACAGACCGATGCGTCCGCTGTTCCCAAAGGATTACAGAAATGATGTTACATTAAACAACATGGTGATGTCTGTTGATACAGAGTGCAGACCGGAACTGCTTGCAATGCTCGGTTCTGCGATTGCAACCTGCATTTCCGATATTCCGTTTGACGGTCCTTGTGCAACCACACAGATCGGACTGATTGACGGTGAATTTGTAGTCAATCCTTCACAGACACAGTGGCAGGAAGGTGATTTACAGCTGACAGTTGCTTCTACAAGACAGAAAGTTATCATGATTGAAGCCGGTGCCAATGAGATTCCGGAAGCAAAGATGATTGAGGCAATTTACATGGCACATGACATCAACCAGACAATCATTGAATTTATCGATAAGATTGTGGCAGAAGTCGGCAAGGAAAAGCATACATATGTAAGCTGTGCCGTTCCGGCTGAAATGTTTGAAGCTATGAAGCAGATTGTAACACCACAGGAAATGGAAGAAGCAGTCTTTACAGATGACAAGCAGACCAGAGAAAAGAACATTGATGCAGTAACAGAAAAGATGAAAGAAGCTTTTGCAGACAATGAAGAATGGCTTGCCGTACTGGGTGAAGCAGTTTACCAGTATCAGAAAAAGACAGTTCGTAAGATGATTTTAAAAGACCATAAAAGACCGGATGGACGTGCTATTAACCAGATTCGTCCGCTGGCAGCAGAAGTGGATATTATTCCGAGAGTGCATGGTTCTGCGATGTTTACAAGAGGACAGACACAGATTTGTGACATTGTAACGCTTGCACCGCTTTCAGAAGCACAGAAGGTAGACGGATTAGATGATAACGTTACGGAAAAAAGATATATCCACCAGTACAATTTCCCGTCATACTCAGTAGGTGAAACAAAGCCGTCAAGAGGTCCGGGACGTCGTGAAATCGGTCATGGTGCATTAGCAGAAAGAGCATTGATTCCGGTTCTTCCTACACCGGAAGAATTCCCGTATGCAATCCGCGCCGTATCCGAAACATTTGAATCCAACGGATCAACATCCATGGCTTCAACCTGTGCTTCCTGCATGTCTTTAATGGCAGCAGGTGTACCGATTAAGAAGATGGTAGCCGGTATTTCATGTGGTCTTGTAACAGGTGATACAGATGACGATTATATCGTATTAACAGATATTCAGGGACTTGAAGATTTCTTCGGTGATATGGACTTTAAGGTAACCGGTACAACAGAAGGTATCACAGCCATTCAGATGGATATTAAGATTCACGGTCTGACAAGACCAATCGTAGAAGAAGCCATCGCAAGAACTAGAGAAGCAAGACTGTTCATTATGGATACCTGTATGAAGCCTGCAATCGCAGAGCCTAGAAAGACAGTTGGTGAATATGCACCGAAGATTATCCAGACAAAGATTGATCCGGCTAAGATCGGTGAAGTTGTCGGACAGCGTGGTAAGGTTATCAATGCAATTATTGATGAATGTGGTGTTAAGATTGATATTACAGATGATGGATTTGTATCTGTATGCGGCGTAGAGCAGGCAGGCATGGATCAGGCAATGAAGTATATCAATACCATTGTACAGGATTTTGAAGAAGGCCAGATTTACGAAGGTAAGGTTGTAAGCATCAAAGAATTCGGTGCATTTGTTGAATTTGCACCGGGTAAGGAAGGCATGGTTCATATTTCAAAGATTGCAAAAGAAAGAATCGAACATGTAGAGGACGTACTGACATTAGGTGATAAGGTACGCTGCAAGTGCATGGGCAAAGATAAGATGGGCAGATTAAGCTTTTCTATTAAAGACGCTGAATAATAAAGAATAAATTTTACGGGCGGCGGGCATCAGATATGCTTCCGCCTGTAACAATAGAATGGAGGATTATCATGGTAGATAACAATTGCGCATATTGTGTAGAAGGCGATTTAGTAGCAAAATTCGGTATTAAGATTTGCGAACTTGAAACGTCAAAGGTCTATTTATTTAAGGAGCAGAGCCATCCGGGCAGATGTATCGTAGCACATAAGAAGCATGTCGGCGATATGAATGAACTGACAGCAGAAGAACGTGCAGCTTACTTCGAAGATGTTGCAAAGGTTGCAAGAGCAATTATGGCAGCTTTCCATCCGGACAAGGTAAATTATGGTGCTTACGGTGATACGGGTCATCATCTTCATTTTCATCTCTGCCCGAAGTACAAGGACGAATTTGAATGGGGCGGTGTATTCTTAATGAATCCGGATAAGAAGTACTTATCTGATGCCGAATATGCGGAAATGATTGAAAAGATTAAGAGCCATTTATAAAATGAAAAATGGACTGCCGCACTGGGATGAATGTAGGTTCTCTTAGTCCGGCAGTTTTTCTTTTACCTGAAAAAGTATTTATTATATCGGCAAAGTATGATAAGATAAATAATAATTGTGCGGGAAGAAGTACATGAAGATATGGAAAGAAAGGGTGACACCGTATGAGCAGGCAGGAAGAAGATACGAAAGCGGAAATTTCCCCAATGATGACAGAGCAGGGGCGCGAAGAACTATATTTATATTCACTACGGAAAATGGCGGAAGAAAGAGCAGACAGTGACAGAGCAGCCCTTACGGGACTTTACGGTCCGAAATCATTCTTTTTTAAGGCCAATGAATGTATGCAGCAGCATGAAAAACTACAGTATGCACTGATTCGTATGGATATATACCGCTTTAAAACGGTCAATGAATTCTGCGGCAGGCAGCAGGGTGATAAACTGCTTCAGTACATAGCAGACTGCATACGGGAATACGAATCGGATATGTCGGTTGTCGGTCATCTGCGTGCGGACATTTTTACAATCTGTCTTCCATTTAAGAATAAAAAGCAGTTATCGGATATTGCAGTTGCACTCCATGAAAAAATCTGTGCGTATCCGCTGTTTTGTAAGGCATTGCCTGCATTTGGCATCTGCATTTCAAAGAATCACATGGACATCAGCCTGATGTGTGACTATGCTGATATGGCACTGCAGAAAATTAAGGGAAAAGCCTATGCAATTTATGAGTTTTATGATGATAAAATGCGTAAAGAAATGATGCGCGAAAAACGTATTGAGAATAATGTTGCAATGGCGCTGCGGGACGAAGAATTTAAAGTCTATATACAGCCCAAAGTTGATATGCGCAGTGAAGAAATAATTGGCGGAGAAGCACTGATACGGTGGCATAGTGTCAAAGAAGGCATTATTTATCCTGATGAATTTATTCCGGTGCTGGAAAAGAGCGGCTATATCGTGGATGTTGATGCATATGTATGGGAGAAGGTATTCGCAGCCATTCATATCTGGAAGACCGGTGGAATTACGCCGGTGCCGATTTCTGTAAATGTATCCAGAAGCCATGTATATCAGAAGTCTTTTGCAGGAGTGCTTGAAAAACTGGCACAGCAGTATGATGTAGAGCCGTATTATGTACCCCTTGAAGTTACGGAAAGTATGTTTACGGAATATGTAGACAAATTGTATAAGAATATTACAAGGCTTCAGAGTGCAGGCTTTCGCTTTTCCATGGATGACTTTGGTGCAGGCTATTCCTCTTTAAATATGTTAAAGGATGAGCCGGTGGACGAAGTCAAGATTGACCGTTTCTTTTTAAAGGATATAAAAAAAGAAAAAAGCCAGATTGTAATCCGCAATGTCATTCACATGATACAGGAATTGCAGTTAGATATGATTGTAGAAGGTATTGAAACAAAAGAACAGGCAGAATTACTGATGAATTATGGCAGCTATAAGGCGCAGGGCTATTACTATTATAAGCCGATGCCGATGGCAGAATTCGAGCAGTTGCTGATAAAACAGCAAAAAGGCTTGTAATCAATACATAAAATGTGGTAAAATGTCTGTCGGTGTTTTTTAATGAAAATAAAGATTGAGTTGAATAAAGGAGAATGAGAAATGTCAGGACATTCAAAGTTTGCAAATATTGCACATAAAAAAGCTGCAAATGATGCAGCAAAGGGAAAGATTTTTACCCGTCTTGGTAAGGAAATTATGGTTGCTGTAAAAGAGGGCGGTCCGGAAGTTAACAACAACAGTAAGTTAAGACAGGTTGTGACAAAGGCAAAGGCAGCAAACATGCCGAATGATACAATTGAAAGAGCAATCAAAAAAGCTGCCAGTACAGATATGAGCAGTTTTGAATCTGTTACATACGAAGGTTATGGTCCGAATGGGACGGCTATTATTGTTGAAGCCCTTACAGATAACAGAAACAGAGCAGCTTCCAACATCCGTAACGCATTTACAAAGGGCGGCGGAAATGTCGGAACACCGGGCTGTGTATCCTTTATGTTTGACAATAAGGGACAGATTATCATTGGGAAAGAAGACTGTGATAAAGATGCCGATGAATTGATGATGCTTGCTCTGGATGCAGGCGCGGATGACTTCAATGAAGAAGAAGACTGTTTTGAAGTTACAACAGCACCGGAAGATTTTGATGCAGTCAGTGAAGCTTTGACAAATGAAGGCATTACATTTGCTTCTGCTGAAGTAACAATGATTCCGCAGACAGTTGTTGAACTGACAACAGAGGATGACATCAAGAAGATGAGAAGAATTTTAAATCTTTTAGATGAAGAAGATGATGTACAGAATGTATATCACAACTGGGATGAACCGGAAGAAGACGAAGAGTAAGATAAAAATTACAATAACTGTAATGTAGTTCTTTCGGATATTGCACGGACCGCCAAAATCAAAAGTGCGGTTCGTGCATTTTTTGTGGAATTTTAATAAAATACTTCCCTTTTGTAAAATAAGATGATAAAATAAAAGATAAGAACGCTGGGGGATTGTGAACAATATAATAATAATACGGAAGAACTGCATTATGCAGCAGGGTGGAGAATGTTATGCGGTTAGCAGAATTGCCGGTTGGCACAGGTATTTTATTTGATGTGAGTATCCAGAAGCAGGAGCTGGAATTTCCGTCAGAGGTAGTTGAAGTTCATGATAATTTTATTTTAACAAAACCGGTTATGTCGAAAGGAAAAGTTGTCGGATTGGGCGGAGAAGGTGTTTCCGTAAGCCTGACCTATTCCAGAAATGACAAGGCACCGATTGTATGGAAGGGTGTCGGATGTTCGGTTGTAAAAACCAAAGGCAGGGTTTTGTATAAAGTAATCGCCAGTGGTGCGGGATTTGAAGTGAACCGGAGAGAGGCATTCAGACTGTTTGTTGGTCTGGAAGGTATTGCACGTGTTGGAACCAACCGGAGGGCAATGGATGTTATTTTAAAAGATTTAAGTGATACAGGCTTTGCATTTGTGGTTGATCATGAGATTGAAGATGCAACCGGTTTATCGGTGCGTCTGGTATTTAAGGATTTTGACAGAAATTATGATCTGACAGGATTTATTGTCCGGCTGGTAAAAGTGGAAGAAGAAAAATATGTGTACGGATGCCGCATGACAATGCGCAATCAGCTGATTAATCATTATATCAGCATGAAACAGCGTCAGATGCTTGCAAATCACAGTGGAGCCAATATACGGAATCGTGACAATTACGGACTGCTTAATGCATTGAAAGAAAAAGAAGAACCAGTAGTAAATGAAAGTGATTTGGACAGAAAGTATATTAGCGACGTGGACAAATCAGAGAGACGTAAGATATTTGACGGCAGAAATCCGGGAAAGATAATCTGATGGATTTGTAACCGTGGATTTTACGCCCCATAAAAGACAGACAATATGGAGGGACCGATATGAGGAGTAAAGAAGACACAGACAATAGCAGAAGAGTATTTCAGTCAGCTTCAACATCGGGGCGGTATAAATATGACATGATGCCAAGATGTCCGGACTGTGGTATTCATATGAAATATATTTACGGAGAAATGTTTGAGTGTCCGGTCTGCCACAGACAGGAGCAGACACAATTTGGTAAGGTGCGTTCTTATCTGGAAGAACATGGTCCGCAGCCGGCAATGGTTATTTCAAACGAAACAGGTGTGCCGGTCAATGTTATTGATAATTTTTTACGTCAGGGACGGATTGAAATACCGGATGGTTCGCCGGTGTATATCAAGTGCCAGTCCTGTGGCGCAGATATCCGTTACGGAAGATACTGTCCGGACTGCATGGTAAGAATGACAAAAGAACTTGGGAAAGCCATGCTGATGTCAGAAGTTGGTGAGAAACCGACGAATAAGCCGGATATGTCAGGAAAGATGCACATTTTAAATTCATCTTTGCGGACAAGAGATGGAAAATAGTAAAATATTATAAAAAGCCTTTTTGTTCGGACAGGACAGAAAGGCTTTTTTATCATGATAATTTGTTCATTAAAAAAGAGGGATATACACTTATAACCCGTAAGCGTATATCCCATCTCTCTTTAGACTGAATGAATTATTTTACATCGAAACCGAAGTATCTTACTGCATTGTTGTAAGAGATACCCTTTACGATCTTTTCGAGCGCTTTTTCGTCGTTTGGATATTCACCATTTTCAACCCAGCCACCGATTAATTCGCACATGATTCTTCTGAAGTATTCATGTCTTGTGTAAGATAAGAAACTTCTTGAGTCTGTAAGCATACCGATGAAGTTACCAAGTAAGCTTAAATTAGCAAGAGAGGTCATCTGGTTTGTCATGCCGACCTTATGGTCATTGAACCACCATGCTGAACCCTGCTGAATCTTGCCGACAGCCTTAGAATCCTGGAAACATCCAAGTACTGTACCGATAGCAGCGTTTACAGACGGATTTAATGAATAGATGATTGTCTTTGGCAGTTCATCTGTGATATTTAATGCATTTAAGAACTGTGCCATTTCAGCAGAGCAGTCATAAGTATTAATGCAGTCATATCCTGTATCCGGTCCTAACTGGTTGTATCTTAATGTGTTGTTATCACGGATTGTACCGTAATGTAACTGCATTACCCAGTTTAACTTGTTGTATTCTTTACCAACTGAAACCATGAATGCTGTCTTGAATTTGTTCATTTCATCAACAGTAATTGTTTCACCTGCAAATCTCTTTGCGAAAATCTTTTCGATTTCTTCTGTTGTGTATGGCTTGTACATAACATATTCAAGAGCGTGGTCAGATACACAGCATCCCATAGAAGCGAAGAATTCCATTCTGTTTCTTAAAGCATCCATTAAGGAAGCAAAAGAATTAACAGTGATACCGCTGACATCAGATAATGTCTTTAAGTAATCAAGGTATTCAGGCTTTTCAATGTTCATAGCCTTATCCGGTCTCCATGCAGGAAGTACCTTTACTTCAAAAGTATCATCTTCTGCCAGGACCTTATGCCATTCAAGTGAATCAACCGGATCATCTGTTGTACAGATTAATGTTACATTAGACTTGCGGATTAAGTTTCTGACTGACATAGAGTCTTCCTGAAGCTTTGCGTTGCACAGATTCCATACTTCTTCAGCTGTATCCCCGTTTAACACGCCGTTATAGCCGAAGTATCTCTGTAATTCAAGGTGGCTCCAGTGATACAGCGGATTACCGATAGCCATTTCAAGTGTTTCAGCCCATTTCTGGAATTTTTCCCTGTCAGAAGCATCACCTGTGATGTACTTCTCGTCAACACCGTTTGTTCTCATCTGACGCCATTTATAATGGTCGCCGCCGAGCCATACCTGAGTGATGTTTTCAAATTTTCTGTCCTCAGCAATTTCTTTTGGATTGATGTGGCAGTGATAGTCAACAATTGGCATTTTGTCAGCATAATCGTGAAAAAGATGCTGAGCAGTTGGTGTGGAAAGTAAAAAGTCCTTGTCCATGAATTGTTTCATGTTAGTGTCCTCCTGTAACTTAAAAATTTGTTGTGTTGCGTTTAATTATATCAGCAGCAATGATATTCTCTGCGGGAACGTCATGACCGCTTAATACCTGCATTAAAATATTGACGGCTTTAACGGAAAGCTGTTCCACCTTGCTGTCAATCGAAGTTAATTCCGGTTCGGTGCAGTTGGCAAGAACGGAATTGTTGTAACCGATAATCTGAAGCTGTTCCGGAATGGCAATCCGGTGTTCATAGGCATATTTAACAGCGCCCACGGCTAAAGAATCATCGGAGGTGACTACGGCATCAAAAGAAATTCCTTTGTCATAAAGGGTATTCAGATAATCCTTTGCGCGCTGGATATTCTTGGTGCATAAATGTGTCCATTCCTCACGCAGGGGAATCCCCGCATCCGAAAGGGCATTTTTATAGCCTTTTAATTTGTTCATTCCGCTGTAGGAGGTACTGGTGTAAAGATACACAATCTGACGTCTTCCTGCGGCAATCAGACGGCTGGTCGCATCGTATACGGCAGCAGTGTCGTTGCACATGACGGAATAAATGTTTTTGCCGGGTAAAAACCCGTTTGCCAGAACAATCGGAACTTCCTTTGCGGCATTTAAGATATAGCGGTTATCGCTTCCCGGCTGGTTTAACACAAACTGGGAACCGGCTAAGATAATGCCGTCCACACGCTTACTGATTAATAAATCCAGATACTTTTTCTTGGTTTCGGAATCCTGTCCGGTACAGCACAAAATGGAATCGTAATTGTGCCGGCGCAGTTCCTGCTCCAGATAATAAACCGCATTGGCAAGGTAGGTATCAGAAGAATCACTGCACATAATGCCGATGGTCTTCATTGTATTAAGTCCCAGACCGCGTGCAAAAATATTCGGTGTATAGTCAAGCTCCTTCATGGCGACGAGAACTTTGTTTTTAGTTTTATCGCTGACATTGGCATTGCCGTTTAACACTCTGGAAACGGTTGCAATGGAAACGCCGGCTTTTTTAGATACATCGTAAATATTCATAAAATTCTCCGGTAGTGTTCTAGCTGCTTCTGATTATTTATGATACCTGCTGATTGCTTCATGTTACACATTCCCGCAATCAGCATCAGGATATTCGCATATCG
>OGDE01000456.1_pt1 | contig 34630 bp, 46 predicted proteins | sample 1570321 | NCBI WGS metagenome assembly OGDE01 (sample SAMEA2581976, study PRJEB24529) | metagenome | biome: Human gut stool | place: China | collected 2011 | reverse complement strand
TTTTTTTCAAGTTCATCTCTGGCTGTTGCGTAATATGATTTTTTGAAAAGCATATCCCATGAAAGATATTTTGCCATACAGTCAAACTGCTTATCAATCAGCTCATACTGGATACTGTCTACGGGAGAACCGCCTACAACAATCGTGCCAACTTTTTTATTTTTTAACTGCAATCCACGGCAGTAGCACTTATCAATGATAAGTTTCAATTGTGCTGACATTCCCCACCAATAAACTGGTGTAGCAAAAAGAATCATATCTGCGGCAGCAATTTTATCAATTGTAGGATTTGTATCATCCTTATCGACGCATCCCTTAGAGCATTGACAGACACCACATCCCTTGCATGGTGCAATGTTGAGTTTGTCAGGTTCAATGATTTCAATTTCATTCTTTTCTGATGCTCCTTTTATAAATGCATTGATTGCTGTCAGCGTGTTTCCTTTTCTGGCACTTCCATTAATGATTACAATTTTCATGCGTGTATCCTCCAATTCCTGATTTGTAACTGAGAATGTCTCAGTCGTTTTCTGCTAATAAGTATAACAGAAAACGACTGTATTCTCAATCAGAAGCGGTCGAAGTCTTCTTGTGTTGCAAGCTCAGCATACTTATAGTCATCATTCCGGCTCTCACTGTACATATCGTTGATGAGTCCTATTGACAGCATTTCAAGGTCGGCCATTGACAGACCTAACTGTACACATCGGAGCAGAAACAGCGGTGTTGTCATTTCACGCTCTGTTGGGCGAAGTTTTTTTTAGCTTCCACATCTGTTTTTACATTCAGCCCCCAAAGCTCAATAAGCTGCGGAAGAACCTGATAAATCGAAAATGTATTGAAGTTATCAAGCCACTCTTCCGGCGTATCAGGAATGCTTGGATCGGCATGCTTTGCCATGATAAATGCTATATTCTCGAACATCTCAAGGGAAAACATATCAAGGTTAGAGGACTCCTCTTTCCCATCACCTATGCTCTTTTCCAATACTGCTAGATCCTTATAAATATCCCTCTGGAATTTTAATCTGTAGATTCTCGGGATGGCTGCACTCGCCTTGAATGCAACCATCTGTCCGTCAATTTCTATATCCTTTCTGATACCCATATCTTAGTCCTCCTTATGATACACTCTTTGTTGATTTTGCTGACTGCTGTTCTGCTGTGGAAGCTGCCGGAAGATACACACTCTTATACCAGTTGTTATAAACTGTATCTGTCGTGGAATCTCCTGTCTTTGCCTTGACATATCCGTCTGCCATTGGTCTTGCCTTTACTGTCAGTGTTTCCGTCTGTACTTCCTTATCTTCCTCATTCGTCTTGGACTCAATGGTCGGACGTGATGCGGAACAGTTATAAAGCACATGGCGGATCTTACGGATATCACCATCAAATTCAAAAAGCAGTGCAAAGCTGCCTGTTTCGGAATTTGCATTCTCCACAAGCACCTTATTGGCATCCTGCTCCTCTTTTAAGATATCCGTGCGGAAAGATTCAGGGATCATTGCAAGTTCAAGGTCACCATCGTATCCCTGGTTGTTATTGATCACGTAATATTCAATGCCGTCCGCATAAAATGACTCCGGCTCTCCGGTCGGATCCATGCTGATAGATACCGCACCGGGCATCGGCACGGGTGTCCCAAAGCTGACCGTACCTTCCTCTGCAACCGTAATCGGTGCATAATGCACGTTGCAGATATTAAATTTGACTTTGTTCTTTTTATTCGCCATCTTCTATACCTCCATCTGATAAAGCACCTCATACAGATTTTCAGATTCGATCCATACTTCGCTTTTTTCATAAAAAATACCATGCCCGTCAAGCACGGCTTCCGTCTGCTGTTCCAGTTCTATATTTTTTATATCCGTGTAGATTTCTATGTTCAGACGGTCTGTCTTAAAATAGACTTTCCCGTCTGCAGAGAAATTGTTGCTTCCCGGATACAGGAATACCGCAAAGGGCGGATCAGGGGATTCCCCTTCCGCAAAGTGATGATAGGCATATGGAAGTCCGATTTCTTCCATCGCTGCCATGACTTCTTCATGCGTCACGAACGTAACCCCCTCTCTATCTTCTGCACCAGCTCCCTGTTTCCCTTTTCTTCAGCCGGGGCAATATGCTCCCTTCCGGCTACCCTGCCCCCGCCACGTTTTGCATGACCATGTTCCAGGAGATGGGCGATCTGGTATCTGTCCTTAGAATGGACCGTCATGGTAAGGGAGTTGCTGCTCTCCGCTGTCTTTTTGACTGTCCAACTCTTCTTATACCTTCCCGTCCGTTTTGGGGCATTTGCCTGTATATCCTTCTTCACAGTCTTGGATACATCCTTTACCGCATCCTTGACGTTATCCGTGACAAGGTCTGCATATTCCTTCAGACCATCCATGATCGCATCTGCCAGACCATCAACGGTCGTTCTCCTCTCTGCCATCTCCTCACCTCTTTGCCAGATCAGCCCTGATCTTCACTGTCTTATTCTTATACTGCACGTTGTCGACAAACGTAATATTATAAATATTTCCACGGAACAGGATGCGGAAATGCTCCGTGTCAATAGCGGACACCTCACTGCAGTAACGGATGACAAAATCAAGTTCCGTTTCCGCACTGACCTGTTTTGCTTCCCAGTACTCCTTACCGGAAAGATTATTCACGTAGGAATAACATTTATAGTGGTCACTCCATGCAAGAGTATGGTTTCCTGTCCCATCCTTCTTCGTGCTGCTTTTCTGTATCGTGATCCGTTCACGCATGAGTTCTATCATCAGAATATCTCCCTCCTGATTCCAAAAAACAGATACTTCAATGTTTCCGTCATGGTCTTATGATCCGCTTCTTCCCGATGCTCATACAGGTAGGCAATAACATACAGTTCTGCAGTACGGACAACAGATCCATACTCTTTGAGTTCTTCCGGGGTTTGTCTTGTCACGTCTAAGATCAGGCGGTCGGATGTTTCCATCAGACGGAGGATGAGTTCATCCTCGTCTGACGAATCGACCCTGAGATACCCTTTGGCTTCCTCAAGCGTTACGAACATCCTGCCACCCCTACTTTCCGGCAGCCTTGATATCGAGTGTCTTGACTGCCTCGGAAAGGATCAGCTTGCCGTCCACACGCTCGGAAGCAAGGAATCCGACCTGTCCGGTTGTAGCATAAAGCTCATTCAGTCTCTTGAAACTTCTGCCCTGGCGGTCTGCGATCCAGTAGTAACTGTAATCACCGAATGCCATGACACGGTTTCCGGCTGCAAGTTCCGGCACATAGATGGATGTGCGGTAAGGACGGTTTAAGATCTTATCAGGCTCTCCTTCCCTTACGGACGGCTGCCAGATATAATTTCCGTTTCCGTCCTTCAGCTTTCTGATTGCCTTTACGGTCGAATCATTCAAAAGCCATACCGCCTTGTTACGGTAAGGGGCACGGAGGGAATAATAAAGATCCATGACATCATCAAATGTGATGGATATTCCGGTAGATGTCACGCCTGTCTCAGCCCCGCCTGTGGCATTGAAGATTCCGGTAGGCTTGCCCTTGCCGTCACCGATAAAGAATGCCTCTTCTTCCTTCGTACCGATCCTTCTTCCGAACTCCCTTGAGATGTACTGCTCGATATTGAATACACTGTCATTTAAGAGTTCATCGGACACCTTGATCATGGTTGCCAGCTTAAAGGCACTGATGGTTGTCTGTCCGAAGCTGTCATCAGATTCCGGGAACTGACCGCCCTCATCGATCCATGCCGCCTCACCCTTGGATGTGACGATTGGAATCTTGCGGTCACCGCTCGATGTCTTGATGACGGTTGCAAGGTTACGGAAGAATACCTCCTCTTCCAGTGCTTCCACCAGTTTCTTCTCGTACTCATCCGGTACAAGATAACCGCCCTCAGAATCCGTGCCGATGGTAAGGGCATTCTGTACTTCATAGGACAGCACCTTGTTTCTCATGCCGTTCCAGAACGCTTTTCTGTACTCATCGGTGGCCCTACCAGTCTTTGCGTCACCGCCAGTCTTTGCATCTGGCTTGTTGGTGATCGGTGTGCTTGTTGCCTTGGAAAGTTCTGCATCGATGGCAGCCTGTCTTTCCAGTCTCTCGATCTCCTTTCCGAGATTTACGACATCGTTTTCCATCTTGTCATAGGTGGCCGCATCCTCAGCTGACACAAAGCCTTCCTGTGTTCTCTTGGCATCGAGGAATGCCTTTGCTGCTTCCCATGCCTTTGCTCTTTTTTCTCTTAATTCTAAAATCTTACTCATCTTGAAATCCTCCTTAATGTGTTAAAAGACTCAGTCTTTTTTCTAACTGGCTGACTGGTATCATGGCATCCACACGGGATACCCTGGAAAGGAACGATTCATTCATCGCCTTGGTGGAATACATCATGGAATCCTGTTGGAACGGGAACTTCTTTTTCTTGCCCTTATCCTCGTCTTCCTTTTCTTTTCCTTCCTCTCCATCACCACCTTCCTCCGGTTCTTTTTCCGGCTTTTCAGGCTTTTTCTTCTCTTCATCCGTCTCACCGGAAGAAAAGAGTATCTTATCCGCAAATCCAAGCTCCACTGCCTTCTTCGCATTGAACCAGGTTTCATCATCCATCATGTGGGAGAGCCTTGCACGGGTAAGCCCCGTCTTGAATTCATAGGCATTTAAGATCGATTCCTTGACCTCGTTTAACATGGCGATTGCTTTCTGCATATCCCTTGTCTCGCCCATTGCCATGGTCGCAGGATTGTGGATCATCATCATTGCAACAGGGGATACACAGACCGTGTCTCCTGCCATTGCGATCACGGATGCTGCCGAAGCTGCAATACCGTCTATCTTGACTGTCACGCTTCCCTTATAGTCACGCAGCATGTTATAGATCTGTGCTGCCGCGAACACATCACCGCCCGGAGAATTAATCCACACCGTGATATTTCCGTTTCCGACATTCAGCTCATCCTTAAACAGCTGTGGTGTCACTTCATCCCCGTACCATGTTTCATCCGAAATCATGCCATTTAAAAAGAGCGTCCTTTCCATGTCTGGCACGCTCTCATCTTCATTCTTTATCCAGTTCCAAAACTTCCGCTTCATCGCTTACCTCTCTTTCCGCTGTTTTCCTGTGCCGGAGCACTCTGCTGACCCGTATCCGTCTTTGCAAAAGCTCCCGCATCCGCAAGTTTGGTCATTGCACCGTTTATCAGATACAGGTTTCCCCCTTCCTCATCCGGGATCGGATTCATGTTTTCCATCTCACGGATGTCATTGGCAGAAAACCATCCGTTCTGCCTTCCGACTGCATAGCCGTTCATCCTCGACTGGTAATCCCCACGGAGCAGACCGTCCACATTCAGCTTGATAAAATACTTTCCTTTTTCACCAGGCAAAAGGAGCGATCTCTGTAAAGACTGCTCCCATCTGATCACCCACGGGTCAAGCGTGTATTTTACGAACTCCAAGGACTGCTGCTCGATATTGGAAAAGCTCGACTTATCAAGGTCACCGACCATGTGGGGCGGTATCCTGTAAAGCCTTGCAATCTCATTGATCTGGAATTTCCTTGTCTCAAGGAACTGTGCCTCTTCCGGCGGGATGCCTATCTGCTGGTACTTCATGCCCTCTTCAAGCACTGCTATCTTGTGTGCGTTGCTCACGCCACGGTACACGGAGTTCCAGGACTCCCTCACCTTTGACGGATCTTTCAGGACTCCCGGATGCTCCAAGACCCCGCCCGGATTTGCCCCGTTTGCAAAGAAACTCGCCCCATATTCCTCACAGGCAAGCGTCATGCCGACAGCGTTCTTTGCCATCGCAATCGGAGAATACCCGATCAGTCCGTCAAACCCAAGCCCAGGGATATGAAGCACATCCTCGGATTTTAGTTTGATATTTCCATATTCCTTGAACGTAGGGTTCTCATCACTGTTTCTGGAATACACATAATAGATATTTCCCCTGTCATCCCTCTGCACTTCCATCTTGTCAGGAAGAAGCGGATACAGGCCAAGCACCCTTCCGGCACCATCCCTTATGATCTGGGCATAAGCATTTCCCCATATTAAAAGATGACTCATCAGTGTTTCCCTGAACACAAATGAAGTCATCTCCGGGTTCGGCTCATCATGGAGCAGATAATATAAAGGATGGTCATGCACCAGTTTCTTGCCGCCGTCATCCTGATACTCATACACATGAAGCGGTAAGGATGCGACTGCTTCCGCAAGTATCCTGACACAGGCATATACTGCGGTTGTCTGCATTGCAGTTCTTTCATTTACGGGCTTTCCGCTTGTTGTCCGTCCGAACAGAAACGAATATCCTGCATCTGCTGCCTTATCCACAGGCTTATCCCTTGCCTGTCCGAATCCGAATAAACTCTTAATTCCCATGTGACACCTCCGTTGTTAAAATACTAAAATTCCTCTGTCATCATATACACTTCCATCATTGCCTTCATTTCTGATCGCACGGTCAAGTGCCATAACAGTTGCAACGGCCCCGTCAATCTTCTCCGTGGATTTTTCCTTATCCATTTTGATATTTCCTGCCGGATCCTGACGGACAAACACGTTATCCATCATCCACCGCAGTACCTTATGCCCTCCGTGTGAGATCCGTTCTTCCAGCGTCAGCTTCATCAGTTCCTTGGTCGGTGGACTCATATCCTTATATCCCTGTCCGAACGGAACAACGGTAAATCCCATACCTTCAAGGTTCTGCACCATCTGGACAGCTCCCCATCGGTCAAATGCGATCTCCTTGATATGGAACTTTTTGCCAAGCTCATCTATGAACTGCTCAATAAATCCATAATGAATGACATTTCCTTCCGTGGTCTTTAAGCACCCTTCTGCTGCCCAGACATCATATGGGACATGGTCTCTTCGGACACGCAGCCTCATGTTGTCCTCCGGTATCCAGAAGTACGGAAGGATCACATATTTCTCCGTATCATTCCTTGGTGGGAACACAAGCACGAATGCTGTGATATCCGTGGAACTGGAAAGGTCGAGTCCGCCATAGCATTCCCTTCCGAGAAGCTCTGCTTCATTCACTGCAAAGGAACAGGCATCCCATTTATCCATCTGCATCCACCTGGTACTCTGTTTCACCCACTGGTTCAGACGGAGCTGCCGGAACACATTCTCCTCTGCTGCATTCTCTTTCGCACTGATATATGCATTCTGCACTTTCTCAATGTCAATGGTATATCCGAGTGACGGATTTGCTTTGTACCATACTTCCTCGCTCGACCAGTCATCCTCATCGGATGCCCCGTAAATAACCGGGTAAAATGTCGGATCTATCTTTCTTCCCTCAATAATATCCAGAGCCTTCTGGTGCTGTTCAAAGCACACGGAGTTCCTGTCCGTTCCTGCCGTTGTGATCAGGAAAAACAGGGGCTGTGTTCTTGCATCGCCGGAACCTTTGGTCATGACATCGAACAGTTCACGGTTCGGCTGTGCGTGCAGCTCATCAAAGATGACCGCATGGACGTTCAGTCCATGCTTTGTGTATGCCTCTGCCGACAGCACCTGGTAGAAGCTGTTGGTTGGTTTATATACAAGCCTTTTTACGGACATGACGGGCTTGATCCTTTTCTTCAGTGCCGGACACTGGTCCACCATATCCACCGCAACATCAAATACGATGGAAGCCTGCTGCCTGTCGGAAGCACAGCCGTAAACCTCTGCTCCCCATTCACCGTCACCGCAGGTCATATACAGTGCAATGGCAGCCGCCAGCTCCGATTTTCCGTTTTTCTTTGGTATCTCACAGTAACAGGTATTGTACTGCCTGTATCCGTTTTCCTTTACAGTCCCATAAAGGGTACGGATGATCTCGTCCTGCCACGGGAGAAGTTCAAACGGAACTCCCCGCCACCTTCCTTTGGTGTGTTTCAGGCAGTTTATGAAATTGACCGCATGGTCTGCTTTTGCCTTGTCAAACATTATCCTGCACCGCCTTTCACAAGCAGAAGCTCCATTTCATCGTTCTGCTTATCCTCACCGCTATCCGTGGAGATACGGCTTCTTGCAGACGGGGTCAGGCCGAACTGCTCACAGAACTTATTCATGATCTTCAGATAGGTCTGGGCAATGGACACCTGCGGTACCTGCTGCCAGTATCCGCTCGGGGTCTTTACGATGGTCCCGTGCTGTGTAATGAACTCCTCTGCCTCTTTCCATCTCGCATATGCCTGACAATATCCTGCGAATGCTGCCATATCGATTTCCGTAAGGATTCCCAGATGCTCCAACTGTTTTGCCATCCGCTTCCATTCCTTCTTTGCCTCATCCTCAAGCCATGCCGGACAGCGCGGGGCCTTTTTCTCAGGCTTTGGTTCGCCCGTATTAAGGCTTCTCTTGCCCGGATTGCCCTCAAGCACCTTTACTGCCGTAGGCTTTGGTTTTCTTCCTCTCTGCGCCACTGTCCTCACCTCCTCTAAAAATGGACATAATAAAAGACCTCCGTAGAGGCCTTTCAATTTCGTTTATTTATTAAGTGTTATTTTTACAATGTTGAAATCTGTAATGCTGTAACCGTTCTTCATTACAAAGCTGCAAAGCCAGTTGTCAGCCTCGGCTGCATTTGTAAATGCCTTGAAATCCTTCCATACCAGTCTGCCCGGTTTCTCTGCCATAAGCGCTTTTACCATCCATACCGTGTTCTGTTTCATTTTCCTGTACCTCCGCTTTTTCTTTGTTTTCCCTTTCGGTAAGTACATATTCGCTCTGAATGCAGATATTATCCAGTCATATCTGCCACGTAATGTACACAAAGATCTGCCGGAGGAATTGTACATATTACTGCTGTGATCTGTGGATGGCTTCGAGAATCTGTTCCTGTTCCTCTATTCCGACACCGATGCTCTCAAGAGCCTCACGTGTGCCACAATCGGGGCAGATAAGCGTTATCCCGTCAGTCCTTGATAAAGCGGGCTGTCTTCCGTATCTTGCCCCACAACGGGGACATATCCGTATCCGCAGTGTTTCACTCTTCATGTCCTGCCACCTCCACAGCTTTTATCTGTGCCTCAGAAAGGTAATGCTCGTCAAATCCGAAGCTGATATACCCTTGAAGGCATGTGCTTACATAGGAAAGGGATGGAACTCCGATCTTCCGTTCTTCATGCATGATATACACAAAGCACTTCCTTCTCCGTATCTTCCCCGTCCGTATTCCCTTGATGTCCAGTTCCATTTCCTTCTTGTAATAAAATATTGGGAATCCTTCGTAGCGGTCAAGTGCCGCCTCATCCGATTCCGTAACTTCCCATGCTGCAACGGGAACCGCTCCTCCCTTCTTCGGTTCTATGGTAAGATAGGCTCCCGTAAGGCTTCCCTTGAAGAGCAGTTCATAATCTTTGATGACTGCAGTTCCGACCACCCTCGCATGCGGACATCTCATCCGCATCTGTCTGATGTTTAAGTTGCTGCCGTAAGCAATGTAATATCTTTTCTGCATAATGTTTCCATCCTTTCCGAAGGGAACACCCTTCTACCACCTTAAGACCGCACATGGCGGTCAATGCTCCAAGGTGGCAGGAGGCTGTTCTCTTCAAGCAGCCCTTCCGCTTCTGAAGGCGGTGTCTCCTGCAAGTCTCTTTGTGAGGATGTCCCGTGCCGTCTTGAATTCATCCCCAATGAATCCGAGTCTTAAAAGCCATGTCCTCATTGCGTATTTTGGGTTTTCTGTCTGCTGTGGTTTTGGGCTTGCCGTCCTTACTTCCTTTGCCATCTGGCTCAGTGCAAGGCAGAGCTGGATGTAGCTCTTAAGCTGTCCCGCATGCAGCCCGTTCAGTTTTCCGTCTGCCGGGGCATCGAATTGGAAAAGTCTGAATTCGACCGTTCCTTTTGTAAAGGTTGCATGGTAGTTCAGCATATGGTAACGGCTGTCATTGTAATGCTGATTCCGTCCGTAGCTTGCTCCATTCGAGGTGTACCAGATGTCTGCAAGGGCAGCCATCGTCTTCGGCTTTTTCTTGTTGAGTTCCTTAAGGAATCTTGGGTCTACCGTTTTGCAGTAGCGGCTCATCCGCCAGCTGTCGAGGTTTAAGGCATCCGCTAAAAGGTTCTCGTGGCCCGCCATGATGTTTGCAAGGTTTCTTAATGTCTGTGGTGTGTGTCCCTTTGCTCCGATGTGGATGTGGACTCCGCATCCCCTTGTTGCATCACTCTTGGCTCCCGCATGTCTGAGCTTTCTTATAAGTTCCTGAAGAAATTCGATGTCTTCGTAGTGAAGGATCGGTGTGACCAGCTCGCATTTTTTATCATCCGGTCCCGCAATGCTGACGTCTTTCTGGAATTTCCATTCCCTTCCGCTTGCATCCCATGCGGACCATGTATAATATCCGTTTCTGGAAGCCGTGTTTTCAAATCTTCCTGTTCCGAAGAATGCCGCTGCAAGTTCTGCAGCCTTATCCCTTCGGATGTTGTTCATCTCAACCTCGACCCCGATGGTCTGTTTCTTCATTTCCTCGATCTGCTTTGTAATCCTTTCGTTCATGGCTTGTACCTCCGTTTGTTTTCTTCCCTTTCGGTAGGTACATATTCGCTCTAAAACACACATATATCCAGTTATATATGCGCCATAAACTGCACAAACATCAGCCGGAAAAACTGTGTATATTATGACTGTATTTTACGCCATTCATCCACTCCGTAGATCATCGCAAGAGAGCCGTGTCCTTCCCATACTGTGTGGAGCTGTCCTGCATCATCCACAAACTCTACCGTTCCGATGGTTCCTAACGGGATCTTTCGGTAGGGATCATCAAGACGGATAAGCTCCACCCTGGTTCCCGAAGGATATTCCTTTCTAAGTCTCTCAAGTGTCTGTCTGCTTACTCCGAACATACCGTTGACCCCCTTTCTGCCCTGCGGTTGGCTTTCCACTTTTCCGCATCTTCCGGAGTACGGAATGCCGTATGACCTTTCAGCCCCTTAAGGAGGAAGGATCTTGTTTCCTTTCCTTCGCTCCCTCCAAATCCGATGGATACCAGCCATGCCCTCATGTAATATTTTTCATTTTCTTCAATGGTCTGTTTCGGATTCACACGTTTCTGTTCCGATGCTTTCTTTACCATTGCCGATGCAAGTCTGCAGTATTCCATCATGCCATCGGTATGTGGAAATCCCGTGAACTCAATATTCCCGTCTGCAAAGGTAACACCGCTGCATCCGCCCTGCTCCGTAATGAACCCTGCTGCCGACTCTGTATCTTCAAAGTTACTTTCGGCAAGGGCATTTATAAGGCTGTCTGCTATGGAAATGCACTCCCTTCCGACTGCCCTGTTGATAAGGTACTGTTTGGAATGCATCATGTTTATCAGGTTGATGATGCCCTGCGGTGTCATGCTGCCGATTGGTATTTTGATTTCCGCTTCCGGTTCTTCCGTCTGTGTTTCCTGTGTCTCTTCTGCCACGTCATTCTGGAAAAGCACCCTTCTCACCTCGTCTTCCATGCTGTCATCTTCAAGTATGACCTTTGCGTCCCTGTCCACCGTGATGCTTCCGATGCGGTATGCAAAGGATGGCGGTCCAAGGTATTCTGACCTCTGTCCGAAATGTCCGGATAAGGCTTTTACTAATTCTTTCCTGTTCTCAGCGTTTGTAATAATTTCCATTCTGCTAGTCTCCTTTCCTTTTGGTAGTACCATATATCACTCTGAATGCCCGTATAGTCAAGCAGATAATGGTACTTTCCAAAAGAAAATGTAATGTCAGCTTCTGGACTCCGGAAGTGACATCGCAACCGCATAAGCAACCGTTGCGGTGACTGCATTTCCGGCCTGTTTATAAAGCTGTGCATCGGAGTTGACGGCAGAGGCACGGTCAAAAAGCTCATCAGAAAATCCCTGTAAGCGGAAGCACTCCCTCGGAGTCAGCCGTCTGATGCGGCCGCCCCTCATGAGCGTTCCCATCTGCCCGGAACAGTCCAGTGTCTGGGAGCATCCTTTTCCGACCCGTCCCCTTCTTGTCTCACTGTCTGGGTAAGCAAGGTTGATACCGTCCCCTTCCCATGCCACTTCATATCCTGCCTTCGTGGCATTTTTCACTTTGACGGAATCCACCTTTTCACAGACATACACACCGTGCCTGTCCTGTGAGGTCAGGGTGAACATCGGCTCTCCGTCCTCTTTCATCCTTCTTCCGTTCTGCCGTTTCTCCATCCGCTCCGGTGTAAGCACCGGGTGGACTTCCAACACGGCTGAGTTCATGGCGGTATGGTTGGTCATCCCGGCTGTGTACCTCGCTGTCAGGCATCTTGCCGTATCCGTGATCTTCGGATCATGGTTGCTCTGGTCGATGAAGTAAAGCCCTGTCTTGGCCCCGACACCGCCCGCATTCCCCACAAGGGTTGCGGAAATGCCGTCCGTCCCATAAACACGGTAGCCCTGCATGCCTCCTATAAGCTGGTTAAGAGCTGCTGCGTTTTCTCCGGTGAGAGGTAATATTTCTCGTCTACCTCTGCTTCTAAGATTTGCGATAATGAACACACGCTCACGGTTCTGCGGGACTCCGAAGTTTTTGGAGTTAAGTACCTGCCACCGACAGTCATACCCTGCTTCGTCCATTTCAGACAGAACTGAGGCAAAATCGAATCCTGCATTGATCGATAACAGGTTCTTAACGTTCTCAACAAGTAGGTATGAGGGTTTAGCACTTTCCTCTTTGCCTTTGAGGAGATCAATAATGTTGTAATATATTCCACTTCTTTTTCCGACCAGTCCCCGCTGTTTTCCGGCAACGGAGATGTCCTGGCATGGGAATCCGAAGCACCAGATGTCTGCATAGGGGACATCTCTGGGTTTGAGTTTTGTGACATCATGAGCTTTCCACTCTCCTTCCGTATCATACATTGCCTCATATGAGGCTCTTGCAAATTTATCATATTCACAGTACCCGATGCATTTATGGCCGGCAGTTTCAAGACCGAGCCTGAAGCCACCGATGCCGGAACATAGATCAAGGAAGGTCATCTGTTTCATTATACTGCCCTCCCCTGCATAATTGCTGATATGAAATTTTCATATCGCCACGGATGACAAATACATCCGCATCCGAACCGCACTGTTCAATGTAGCGGTTTACGATCACATCCACAAACTTCTCATCCAGTTCGATGCCGTAGCAGATACGGTGTGTCTGCTCACAGGCGATCAGCGTAGAGCCGGAACCAAGGAACGGATCAAGCACGATGCAGTTGCTCATGCAGGAGTTCTGGATTGGATATGCCATAAGCGCCACAGGCTTCATGGTCGGATGGTCCTTGCTTGCCTTCGGACGGTCATATTCCCAGATGGTGGTCTGCTTCCTGTCGGAATACCACTGGTGCTTCCCGCCTTTCTTCCATCCGAACAGACACGGCTCGTGCTGCCACTGGTACGGGCTTCTTCCAAGGACCAGTGCGTTCTTCTTCCAGATGCAGCACCCGGAAAGGTAAAATCCGGCATCCTTGAATGCCTTTCTGAAATTCAGCCCCTCTGTATCCGCATGGAATACATAAATGGAAGCATCCTGTTCCATTGACTGCTCCATATTTACAAATGCAGCAAACAGGAACTTATAGAAATCCTCATCCGGCATGTTGTCGTTTTTTATTTTGCCGGCCGTCTCCTCAACATTTACATTGTATGGTGGATCCGTCAGGACAAGATTTGCCTTCTGTCCATCCATCAGCTTATCGTAAGTTTCTGGCAGAATGGAATCACCGCAGATGACACGGTGCTTTCCAAGCAGCCATACATCTCCTGTCTTTGCCACGGTCGGCTTTGCAAGCTCCGCTTCCACATCAAAGTCATCCTCCGTGATCTTCTTATCATGCACGGAATTAAAAAGCTGTTCGATCTCCGGCGGTTCAAACCCCGTGATGCCGACATCAAAATCTGAATCCTCAAGGTCTTTGATAAGGTCAGCCAGTAGTTCCTTGTTCCATTCGCCCGTAATTTTATTAAGGGCAACATTGAGTGCCTTCTCCTTGGTCTTATCGATATCGACCACGATACATTCCACTTCCGTGTATCCTAGGTCTGCAAGGACCGTGGCTCTCTGGTGTCCTCCGATAATGGTCATGTCTGAGTTGATGATGATTGGCTCGACATACCCAAACTCCTTAATGGAGTTCTTGATTTTTTCATATTCCTTATCACCCGGTTTTAACTTCTTCCTCGGATTATAGGAAGCCGGGATAAGGTCTGCTATTTTATAACTCTGAAACTGCATCTTCCATATCCTCCTCTGCTAAAAACCTGTGCCGGAAATAACATTCACGGCCGCAGTATTTTCTGTTCTTGTTTCCATAGGAAATGAAAGGCTTCCCGCACTGCTCACATACAAGCGTGTAGGAAGCCTTCTCGCTTTTCTTCACTGCTTCCGGGTGTGCCTTCCACCATTCCCTTCTGCATTTTTCACAGCAGAACCTTCTCGGTCTGCCAGTCTTCGTCTGCGTGATCGGATTACCGCAGAAGTGGCACACCTCTTTACCGTCCACCATGAGTTTCATATTTTTTGAAACCACTGTGGCGTATCCGGCAAGGTTATGTCTCTTGCAGTAATTCCTTACGATGTCACGGGACAGTCCGATTGCCATTCCGATGGCTTTATATCCCATCCCCTTCATCCGCATCTCATTGATCTGCTTTGCCTGTGCGTCCGTCATCCTTTCCACTCTCCTTCCGGCACACAAAAAAAGACCGGAAAAACAATGTTTTTACACTGTTTTCCAGCCTTAAATAATGCTTTTTTCCTGATTTTCCGGCAAAAGAAAATACCCCTTTTTGCCGTGTTTTAAGTACATTCTGCGAAAATTACCATACCCTTTTTATATCCCCCCTGTTTAATTCTGCGAAAATTCACGCAAAGGGGGCCATCGGTCTTCAGCGGTTCAGACTGTAGAGATTCCGATGCCCCCACGGTCTGCTACAATTTTTTTACATCTGGTCCATATCCTGATCCAACTTCGGATCCAAACCGGATATCTTTATGCGAATAGAGAGTAAACTCATATTTTCCACCAAGAGTTTTCTTTGTTCTTACCGTCCAGCAATGCATATCTCCGCCATTTATGTCGGCTAATCTCTTTGCATAATACAATGAACCATATCCATGGTTTTTTGCCTCAGATTTTACAAGATCTTTCCATCCTGTGCCAAGTCCTTTTGTACTGTTCACTTCCCATGTTACTGCCATTTGTTTTTCCTCCTTAAAAATGATATTGTGGATTGTTATCTTCGTTCCATGTCTTTTTATCATGACAGAGCTTGCACAGGCTCTGCCAGTTCTTCTCGTCCCAGAACAGGACGGGATCGCTACGGTGCGGTCTGATATGATCGACCACGGTTGCTGTCACCGCATGACCTTCCTTTAAGCACTGAACACACAAAGGATGTGCCTTCAGGTATCTTGCCCTTGCCTTCTGCCACTGCCTGTTGTAACCACGCTTGCTGCTGCTCGCCCTGTCACCACGGTGCAGTGCTTCATGCTCCTCACAGTACAGTCCGTCTGTCAGCTTCGGACATCCGGGGTGTCTGCACGGCTTCTTTGGTTTCATCGGCATCTGCCATTCCTCCCTTCTATGTACACGGGCGGTGTGAAAGGATTGGAAAGACACCGCCTTACGGCAACATAAAAAGGAGCGTTTCCGCTCCCTTTCTTTTTTGCCATCTTAATCATAGCAGATGTAAATTAAAAAGTCAGTACACCCTTAGTACACCTTTAGTAAACCTCTAGTGCACCTATTCATCATTATCTGAATCATCTACTTCCGGCAGTTCCCCACTACTGTTTCCAATTGCTGAACTAACACCAATAGCTGCACCCACGAGTCCTGCTACCGCAACAACTCCAAATAAGACCTTTGATCCCATTCTTTCATAGAATTTCTTATTTTGAAAATCCAGCTCCGCTATTTTGTCAGCAACAACAATCATGTCTTCTGTTATCGCTTTTCTTTCATCTTCCGTGATCTCATCCTTTTCCAATTTCTTTGCATTTGCATCCAGTATCGTCTGATACCCATGAATTGCAGCCATCTGGCTTTCATGATTTTTTTCAAGAATGTTATCACACAACTTTGTATAATCTTCAATCAATGCTTTCCCAAAATCCGCAAATCTAGGAAATTGATTTATTATTGCAATTGCAACATCTTTATCCATATATGGAATCATGGACGCAAACTGCATTATTTTATCTTTTGACATATTTCTAAAAGAATCTATTTTCAATGCCTTCTTTACTGCATCTTCTGTCAAGTATCTTTTTGGAAGTTTTTTACTCATCGGATACGCTCCTCCTTGCTCTGATTCATAACCGTATTTTACCATAACACAAACAAAAAAGACAGCCGTCTGACTGCCTTAATTGTACTCTGCATATGCACCTATCTGTATCTGGAGTGCTACGGTGATCTGCTCCATGACCATTTCATCCAGCACTTCCCCAATTCTTTCTCCAAGTCTTGTTTTATCAAGTGTTTCCACCTGTTCCGCCAGTGCCATGCTCGGCTTGTTCAGACCGCTGCCTTTGGGAATCTGCACATGGGTCGGAAGATACTTCTTTTTCCACACCCTGGCTGACAGCGGAACGACCGTGACCACAGGGGAATGCTTATTCGCCTTATTATTGCTTACCACCAGTGCCGGACGGACACCGCCCTGCTTGCTTCCATCTTTTTCTCCAAAATCCACATAATAAATATCTCCACGCTTACACATAAAAACCTCCTATCCGAGGACAAAGGCTTCCACCTGTCTGTCCCTCAATTCATACTGTTTATCCAGTTCCTTCAATGCTGCTTTTCTGTATTTTGCTATCATCGTATGGCTCACATGGTATCTTTCCATCATGATGTCCCATGTCATGTCCTCATCCAGAAGATCCGTGATAATGCTTCTATGTCTTTCATCCAGTCCGTTCACTGCATGCTCGAAAAAATCCAGTTCTTCCTTCAGGAACATATATCTGTGAAAAAGGAAACCGTACCACTCGTCATTCTCCCTTTCCATTGCAGCCTTATACTTGACTGCTATGTTTGCCGTTTTATCGGAAAGAGTGCTCGTCTGCACCCTTTCCCCTTCCTGGTGGGAGTAAAACATGGAATCAATCATGTCCTGTTCGCTCACTCCCTGAAACTGACGGAGCTGGAACTCAGTCACGGTCAGTTCCTTTTTCATATTCTTATATTCCTTCATCATTACTTCTGCCGTCATCCGTCATACCTCCAATCCTTGCCTTTACTGCTTCTATCATTGCATTCTGTGTAGTATCCTTTTTTTCGATTGCCCGGAGGATATCTTCATCGACCGTGCCTTCTGTCACCAGATGCTCTATGATGACCGTGTGTTTCTGCCCCTGTCTGTAAAGTCTGGCATTTAACTGCTGATACAGTTCAAGGGACCATGTAAGCGAGAACCATACGATGGTCGAACCGCCTTCTTGAAGATTCAATCCGTGTCCTGCCGATGCCGGGTGGATCAGCGCCACCGGGATCTTTCCTTCATTCCAGTCCTCGATATCCTTCTTTGTATTGATATCCCTTGCCGGAAACCGTTTTAATATCCGCTCCCTGTCATGCTTGAACCAGTATGCAACCAGAAGCGGTTTCCCGTTTGCCGATTCGATCAGGTCTTCCAGAGCATCCAGTTTTCTGTCATGGATATTACGGACATTGCCGGATTCATCATAGACTGCACCGTTTGCCATCTGCTGGAGCTTGTTGCTTAAGGCTGCTGCATTTACCGCATCGATGTCCTGTCCTTCCCCGTATTCGAGGATCATTTCATCTGCCATCCTGTCATAAAGTGCCTGTTCGGATTCCGACATGGATACGTTCACACGGTTGCTTATGCATTCCGGCATATCAAGATAATCCACGGCTTTCATGGAAATGCTGATATCGGAGATCAGTTCATATATTTTTTCTTCTGCCCCTTCCCTCGGCTTATACGAAAAGATGATCTCACGATTCCGCTTATCCGGAAGGAAAAACCTGTCACGGTAGCCGCCGATATATCTTCCAAGCCTCTGCCCCATATCAAGGATTCCGATTTCTGCCCATAAGTCCATGAGGTTTCCCGGTGTTCCCGTAAGCCCGACCACACGTTTTGCCATCGGCCTTACTTTTTTTAGGTCTTTAAATCGCTGTGCCTTCGGGGACTTGAAGCTCGACAGCTCATCGATCACGACCATGTCAAAATCAAAAAATATGTTTTTTGTCATCCAGGAAACATTGTCTCTTCCGATGATCGTCACATCGGCTCCTGACAGAAGTGCTTCCTTTCTCTGCCCTGCAGTCCCCATTGCCATGGCAAATGTCATGCCGTATAGATGCTCCCATTTTTTTATCTCTGCCGACCATGTTGTTTCTGCCACACGCTTCGGTGCGATCACCAAGATCCGCCTTACTTCAAAATAGTCAAACAGCAGAAGCCACAGTGCCGTAAGCGTGATGACCGTTTTGCCAAGTCCCATGTCGAGAATCAGGCAGCTCACGGGATGTCCGATTATAAAATCTGTTGCATACTGCTGATAATCATGTGCTTTGTATTTCATCAAGGATACCTCCGATCTGTTCGATATTATCAACTACATAAACGGGAAATCCTAACCTCTCAAGCATCCTCTTTCTCTTCAGCTGAAGCGGTCTCGGCTTCTTCCCCGGTGCTTTCAGTTCCACAAATGCCATTTTCCCGTCCGGCATCAGGACGATGCGGTCAGGCACTCCATTCATACTGGGCGATACGAACTTTAACGCCATGCCTTTCCGCTTTTTAGCTTCTTCCCTCAAATGTCTCTCTACTGTACTTTCTAGCAAAACCAGATACCTCCTTTGCCGATTGCGGTTGCCATATGCCTTTAACTCCTATACGCGCATATATACATGAATTGCTCTTTTTATCTTTATTTTTAATTCTCAACTGGATTTAATGGGAAACTGGGAAACTAAGAACCGCAACCCCTTATTTTCCAAGGTGTCAGCACGGTTTCCGACTACCGTTGCCCATCTGCATCTGGGAAACCACGGAAACCGCCTAACGGGTTTCCTCTGGTTTCTCATCCATCCGCACAAAAGTCTTCTGCACTCCGTAAAGGGGGACTTTGGTCTTGCCCGTGGTATTGGAATCATACTTCTTCCATCCCCCGATCTTGTTTAAGATGCCTTCGATCTCATAAGAATCTGCCTTCTTTAAGTTCTGGCGCTCCTTGCCGAAGCACTCCACCCAGATTTCCATGATGCACACACGCTCACGCATGACCGTTCCTTTGACACCGACCGTCTCGAACTCGCCTCCGCCAAGGAATGCCCTTCTCTGGTAGATATCCATTGATGCCCAGTTGTCCGGCAGCAGTCTGTCGAGGTAATCCTGCACGATGCCCTCACGGTCATCCGACTCCATTGCCTCCTGCTGCATCTTGTATGCTTCCTCTGCCTCCACACCTTTTAAGAACAGCTCCTCGCCTTCGTTATACAGATGGATCGCTTCTGCCCAGATCTGGTCGACACAGTCAAGCTCCCACGGATGGTGTTTTCCTGTCCCCGGCACATGCACGGGCCAGAATCTTCTGTTTCCTGTCACGTCACGTAAGAATCCGCCCTCGGAGTTAGTGCTTCCCACGATGATGCATTTTCTCGGATGCGACTCTACATTGACTCCGTATGCCTGACGGAACTTATCATCCTGACGGGTGACAAAGGACTTTACTACCTCGACTTCCGTCTTGCGGATGCCGTTCATCTCGCTGATCTCAAGTATCCAGTTTCCGAGCAGCTTCTCGGCAGCAGTCTTATCCCTCATATCCGAAATGGATAAGGAATCCGAAAACCACTGCTTTCCAAGGATGGCAAAGAAGGTGGATTTTCCCATTCCCTGCGGACCGTTCAGCACGAGGATGGAGTCGAACTTCACTCCCGGCTTATAGATACGTGCTACCGCAGCCACCAGTGTCTTGCGGATGACTGCCCTTGTGTACGGAGAATCTTTCGCACCGAAGTAGTCGATGAGCAGTGTGTCAATACGCTCCTGTCCGTCCCAGTGAAGCGTTGCAAAATAATCTTTGATCGGATGGTAGAGCCTGTCGGATGACACCACGGCAAGCAGTGCATCCTTAAACTTGGTCGGTGACCAGATCCCGTACACCCTCTCGAAATACACTTTTGCATTCGCAAGATCAGAGTCATTCCATCCGGGCTTAACCTGTTTCCACGGAAGCGGACCAATGACATCAATGGTATCCTTGAACTCGTTGTACACGATGTGCTTGAAATTCTCATCGTTGCGTATGATCAGTGCGATGTTCTGCAGTGTATCCTTGATATTTCCCCTACGGTCAAGTGCCAGCTTGTTCTGCCAGTCCTCGTCCGGCTCGTTGGAAAATTCCTGTACCGCCAGCTCCTGTCTTTCCCTGGCAAGCGTGTTCTTCACTGCTTCATCTGCAGAAGCAAAATCCTGCATGGCCTTGAATGAAGGGAGTTTTCCAGGCTCTGTCCCTTCGGCTGCCCTTGCATCCTTGTCCCCGAATTTATGAAGCCTTACCACATCAAACGCATTCATCAGCTTTCCGCAGCATGGGTCTGTAGCATGATGGCTGTATACGAACAGGTCATCATATACCACGACTCCGGCAGCCGAGTCCGCCGGGATATAATCGTATCTTCCGGGGATCGCCCTTGAATGCCTGTACACATCCGGGATGAATTTGTCGATTGCCTGTGTCACCGTGTATGTGCGGTTGAAAGCCCCGATCAGCCCGTCCTTGGAAAGCGGGTCGGCCTGTTTTTTGATATCCCTCTGCACAACGGATGCCTGACGGTTGCTGACCGGCCACGCTGATACATCATGCCAGTCCTTATAACGGGACAGCACTTCATCGGGATCGACTTCGTTTCCTTCGATTTCCTGAAACACATACTCACCGTCACTGGAAGTGCTCGGCCAGTACATCAGTCTTGATGGTTCATAGGTGGAATCATCAAAAAGCTCGATACCGATATCCGATGCAAGCATACGGCTGATTGCCCCATACTCATCAGGTGTCACATCCCTTGTCAGGAATATGATGATACGCAGTCTCGGTTTCTCCGGTGTGTGCTTATGTGTGGAATACACCACCATCTTCATGTCAAAGAACATTTCCAGTTCATCAATAATGCCCTGTGTTCCGTAATCCATATCAAGCGTGATAGCGGATCTGGAAATCACGCAGTCCTTCTTCCTGCGTCCGCCCTTCAGCTTTCCAAGCACGAACCCTCCTACATCCTTGATATTGTCCTGCTGCCCTTTCGGCATCTTCCTGTACTGCTCCATTGTCTCCGCAGTATATTTTGTCTTGGACAGACGGCTGACAAAATCTTCATATGTCATATCCGTACAGTTAAACTTTTTGTCCATTCTTGAGTTTCCGATCGATACGAACATCCTTCTTTACCTCCTTCTTTTTACATTTTTCCTGTTTCATGACCCGTCCGATTGCAATACCTGCGGTCGGATCCGGATACCCTTCCCTGTTGCATCCTCCCATAAGTTCCTCCTAATCTTTCTTGTAAAACGGACTTTCAAATCCGGCAGCCTTAAGCGGAAGCCCCTCACACCAGTCAGGGCATACCGCCATGATTTCATTAACTTCTTCCACCGAGGATGACCCCTCCGGCACTTCAAGCACCACTTCATCATGGATGTGGCACACGATATCAAATCCCTTCTTTTCCAGACGGAGCATTGCCTCTGCCAGTACATCCCTGGCGGTTGCCTGGACGATGTTCTCACAGAATTTTGCACCGTAAGATTCGATCCTTGTCCACTTGCGGTTCGTGCCGATTCCTTCATAGCTGACACTTTCCGAGCCGAAGCGGTTCACGGTCATCCTTGGTCTTACATAGGACAGCGCCCTTCCGGACGGCAGTGCGATCTTTAACATCCCGGACTGGTAATATACCGTAACCATTCCGATCTTTGTCATCTTCCGCTCTTTCACGGCTGCCTTTACTGCACCGTCAATTTCATACCAGTAATTTACGATGTGCGGATTTGCAGTCCGCCATGACTGTACCAGCCCTTTCAGTTCCTCTTCTTCCACAAAATTTAATGCTCCCATGCTGATGAGCGCACCTTCCGCACCGCCATACTGACAGGCAAGTGATGCCACCTTTCCCCTTGCACGGTACGGGCTTCCCTTTGTGATCTCTCCGATTGGGATATGGAACATCTTGGATGCCGTCTGCTCATAGATCTTTCCGGCACCACGGAACTCCTCCATGACCCAGCCCTCTCCGGCAAGGTAGCCCATGACCCTCGCCTCGATTGCCGAAAAATCGCTGACGATGAATCTGCATCCGGGTCTTGCCACGAATGCGGTACGGATCAGCTCCGAAAGCACATCCGGTGTGGAATCATACAAAAGCTCCACCAGGTCATATCTGCCTTCCTTTACAAGGGAGCGTGCCAGTTCCAGGTCTTCCATATGATTCTGCGGAAGGTTATGGATCTGCACGAGCCTGCCGGCCCATCTGCCCGTGCGGTTGGCCCCGTAAAACTGTAATAATCCATGCACCCTGCCATCAGGACATACCGAACGCTCCATTGCTTCGTACTTCTTTACGGATGTCTTTGACATGGCAAGTCTCAGCTTCATCATTTCTGCCACATCACCCTGTGTGTTCTCCACCAGTTCTTTCACGGCAGCCTTGGCAAGGGAATCCACCTCGATGCCCTTTTCATTCAGCCAGTCCTTAAGCTGTGATACGCTGTTCGGATTTTCCAGCCCGGATATCTCGTATGCCTTCTCCGTTACCGTCTCCTTATACAGAAGGTCGCATGCCACAGCGTGTCCGATCAGCTCCTGATCCACCATGATGCCCCTGTCATTGATCCTCTGGTCCACGCAGTAGAGTTCCTGCTCCCTGTCCGGTATCGGGAACTTCGAGAGTTTATTCCTTATCTGCTTTTCCACATCCACGTCACGGATGCAGTATGTCTTGAACAGTTCCCACTTCTCCGGTGCATCAGACGGAAGATTCCTTGTCCTGCCCCCGTTTGCCTTGGTAGGCTTGCACGGCATACAGAAATAGCGGATGAGGTCTTTTCCCTCGGACATCTTTTTCTTATCAAGGTTCAATGCTTCCCCCACGCCTTCCAGTGACAACGGAAGCGACAGCATAGATGCCTGTATAAGTGTGCATCTCCATCCTTCCGGTTTTAAGGAAAGACCGAAGAATCGGTTGATACAGTTCCGCTCGAATGCTGCATTATAAGCAGTCTTTATTACGGAATCATCCGTAAGATATTCCATGATCTCATCAGGTATCTTCTCCCCGGATGCCAGGTCAATGATCTGTGTCGGTTCATCATTCAGACTGTATGCAAACAAAAGGATCTCGAACTGCTCCGATGCTGCATACCTGTGTACCCCGCAGTCCGGCAGTGACACGTCTGAATAAGTTTCAATATCAATTGCAAGTGTGTCCATGTTTCTGTCCCTCCGTTCTTTTCTTTATTCTGCTGATCCCCGTTCTTGCTGCTTCCACATTGCCGGACTTCATCTGTCCTTTGATGGTACGGTATGTGTTATACGGGATATATTTTTTTATGCTGTTAAGCTCCTTCATCAGTTCTTCCATGAAAGTACATCTCCTTTATGTATCCGGGCGGTGTATGCCACCGCCCTTCCTATGATCTGCTGCTTTGTTCCTATGCGAGGAAATCGTCCTCCGCATCCACTGCCTCGAACTCATCCCTGGCATTGGCTCTGGAACCGAGAGGTTCTCCGTCTCTTAACTTCTGTACATTTCCAAGTCCGGCAGCAACGCCCTTATTTCCGTTGCTGTTGTAAGCATAAAATGTAATGGATACCCTTCCGTAGCAGCCGGAATATACCTCGCTCTGGTCAAGAATCGGCTGTACCTGTCTGTCCACGATCTGAGGGGCCTGTTTACTGTTTGCATTTAAGAACATGCTGTCCGCATATGCCTCATCCTCCGGTCTGTCGATGTCACCGTCTCTGAGCGGTGTCTTCAGGTTTGCCGGGATCTTACCGCCCCACTTGCCTTTTCCTTCATCCTTTGCCACCTCGATTGCCTTCTTGATCTTGGCAATGGTCTCCTTATCGTTCTTGTCGATGATGCAGGAGACGGAGTACTTCGGTTCGCTTCCGTTGATGGAATCCGGCTCCCACAGGTGTGCATAGCTGAGTCTGCAAGGTACGATCACTTTTGTTAAATTTGCTGTTGTCATAGATTATTCCTCCTTAAAATCCGCTTCTGCGGTTGCTGTTTTAACTGCTTCTCTTTTATCTGAATCCGGCACCAGTGTGACCTTGCCGTCAGGCTTGTACACCAGTGAACCAAGGATCTCATTAAATTTCTTTTTGCCCATCAGCCTTTCCATCTCGGTAATGCCGATCAGGCTTTTTTTGAAGATGTCTGTATATCCGGCTTTCTGTGCTGCCTCTGCCACATCCTCTTCATCCGTATATTTTCGGTTGCTTCTTCCCAGAACGAGCTTGTATCCCGACCATTCCTTATGGTTGACCACCGCTTCATTCTGTGCATAGGTGTAAACCTCTTCTGCCCATTTTTTCAGGGCATCTGCCTTGGAAAGGACTTCTGCAATTTCCTCATCCGACATAAGGGCCGGCTCGGCAAATTCCATCTGGGCAAGTTTTAAATACTCTTCTGCCCTTGCACGGCATGTAAATCTTGCCTTGCAGAATCGGCAGTGATCTCCGGCTTTAAACTCTCCCTCGCCTGAAAGAGCCTTTGCTGCTCCCGGTTCAAGAACGTCCTTTCCCCATGCAAGCAATTCCCCGGCTGATATCTCCCAGGTGGAAAAATGCTCGATCCTCGGCTGGACAATGGTAAGCTCCACTGTGTCGATCTCATATAAGAAACCGAGCATGTCCAACACTCCCAGTCCGTAGATCATAAGCTGGACATTCTGTTCTGCATCGACCACCACACCCTTGCCGAGCTTCAGATCGATAATATGGATCTTATGAGAATCAAGCACCACCATATCTGCAGTGCCGAAACATCCTTCGATCCTGTGTGCCAGACTGACCTTCAGTTCCACTCCGATGAATGGTTCATCACAGTCCTTCCTTGCCTGTTCGATCTGGGTGATGTTATATTCCACGTAATCATCCACGGCTTCGAGCAGTTCATCTGAGTAGTAATCGGATACAGGTCTTTTAGTCCTTTTCTTCAGATACTTATTGATGAGGTACTCTGCCATCGCATGTCCGGCACTCCCTTCTGCTGCGAAGGGAGATTCTTCATCCGGGAACTGCTCCTCCAACAGTAACGATGGAGGGCATTCCAGACGTCTTTTACCGGACGATGGGGAGAACCTTGCATGTCCGCCCATTAGAGCACCTGCGCTTTCTCATACAGTTCCGGCAGTTTCTCATCAGGAACGTCTGACAATTTCTGGAATCCGAACTGCTCGATCAGGTTCTTGACTTCCGATGTCTTTCCTGCTCTGGACTTTTCCGCAAGAAATGCACGGACCGTCTTTCTGTCCACTGTTTTCTCCTTTGGGGCAGCTTCATCCTTCGGTGTATCTGCCACAGGAGTTTCCTTCTTTTCTGCCTTCTTCACAGGCTTCTCATCTTTCTTTGGTGTATCTTTCTGTGCAGCGACCATCTTTCTGATTCCGGCAGCGATCTGCTCGTAACCCTCGGCTACCAATAACAATGCTTCGCTCATGGCGTTCTCTCCTTTCAAATGCGTGCCAGCTTCACATCACCTGTATACACATCGATTTTGTTTACGCTGGACTTGTACTTTCCCCAATCCATCAGAATATGGAACGGGTACTCCTTTACTACGGTTGCTCTCTTCTTTTTCTTTCCGGCAGTGACCATAAGGCGGTCACCCGGATACAGTCCGTAACGGACATTGACTGCTGACATGGTGGACCTCCTACTTCAACACCTTCAGATTTCTGATGATGCCCTTGTATCTAGCATCCGCACGTTCATCCACAGGAATGGTCCTGACATTCACGGGATTGAAATCTGTATCATAAAGCCTTACAGGCTTCCTTGTTTCTTTTGCATGGTCGAGTTCAAACTTCATACCTTCCGTGATGTCGAAACCGAACACATACACCTCATCGCACATATCCATGAGTTCAAGACCCATTGCAATGCCTGTCATTCTCTCGTTTGGGATATTGTCATCGAGGAATGATGGGAAATAGAGATGTGGTACGATTGGAACGTCACCTGACATGGCAGTGATCCTTGCGTAGCTCACTGCATTCTTTTTGTTTTCCTCGACTCTGCCCCGATAAGGGCTGCAGATAAAAATTTTCTTTTTCATAATAAAATCATCCTTTCACATTCGGCTCTCATGGCCGTGGGTACTCGTCAATAATGTTCTACAAAGCAAAATCACGGAGGATGCTGTTCATTACCTCAAGATCGTCACCCTGAAGTGTTGACTGCAGTTTCTTTAACAGTTCCTGCTGTTTTGGTTTCAGGTAATTGCGACCGACATAATATCCGTCTGCCACTTTTACACCTCCACCGTATCTGCCACGAACTGTTTCGATTGGGTAAGCGAGAGACAGCTCTTCGATATCGTTTTTGATTGTCCGGACTGAAACGCCAAATTCAAATGCCAGGTTGTCGATCTTGTCCTGTCTTCTCTGACAGAGGACCTTAAGAATCGCTTCCCGGCGTTCGCTTGGTGTCATGCTCTTCTTTGCCATCTCTCGCTCACCTCCTTCCTGTTCTCTTGCTTTGTGAGTTAAGAATAATTTTTAAAGGTGCAGACTTTTTGCACGATTAAAAATAAATTACAAATATTTTTTCAGAAGCACCAAAACTTCATTTTTTTATCCTCACTTACTTATTCTCCTTTCCATTTCATTTATTTCGCAAAATATAATCAGGCGAATGGAGAATATATAAGGGGGACGTTTTCATCATTAACGGTTTGTTATCAGCAGCATAAAAAATGATCTTGCCTAACCAACCTAATAATTTCTGACCGATTTATCTTGATACAAAATTTAAAATAGCCATTCGTGTTTCATAATCTGACGTGTATTTTTATCCTTCTGTGTAATGTAGAAACAACTCACGGTTTCAAAAAAGGACAAAAAAATAGCCAGGGCACATTATCACGGGAAACAAGAATTTTCTTATTTCCTCTGATAATCTGCTCTGGCTATGTGGTAGCTGTTTTTATTCAAACGCCCCTATTGCTCAGTCAGCAAATTGCTATTCAATTATTTACAACCATCTTATAGGCATTTTTACAGGCCTTATTTTCAACGGCTGTCATCTTATCCCAGTCAACCAACAGGTATCTTCCACAATTGTGACATCCTACTGATGATTTCCCTGATGCGCTTTCGTACGCTATTACTTTTCCTTTTTTACATATGGGGCAGGAAATTACCCCTTTTACTTTTTCTGTTACCATGTTCAGGCTGCACCTCCTAGTTAAATGGCAATTCTTCCGTATTATTACGATTTAAAAAGTCTCCAATTGCTTTTCGTGCTGATTCTCTTAACTGAATATCTTTATCGTGCCTTTGTACGCATTCATAAAAATCACTCAGAGCAAAAAATATCGCACCATCTTTTTCCAATGTGGAACACAACGGAATAATATAGTTATTACTTGGTCCATTGTCCGTTGCAGAGTATAATTCATAAACCACTTTTTCTTCATTTTCAACTGTCTCTATGCACTTGAACAGAAGAACAATATGAAGTGTATCTACAAACGCATAAAAATTTTCTTTTGTTGCTTTAAGATTTCTTTGGGAATCAAATAAGGATACATATCTGTCTGTAATATTTGATGTAACTATTTTTTCTTCAACATTGCATTCCAGATCATCCCATTCAGGTAAATCTAATGGATCCTTAACCGCATCGTAGCTGGAAAATTTACTCCATGTTATTTCATGAACATCTGTTTCCAGTTTCAATTCATGCAGGAATTTCACAAGATAAAACAAATTATCATTTGATTTGCTGAAATCACCGCCAACAAGCATATCTACACTTACACCAAGTTTTTCTGCAAGTTTCCATATTAAATCAATTCCCGGCATTGATTCATTTTCAGGCTTTGCCATTTTGGATAAATATCCAGTACTGATACCTACTGAATTTTCAAGCTCACCTATTTTTATATTTTTTTCTTTTATCAAAGTCGTTATATTGTTCATTAATCTACTTCTGTCAAACTCCATTTTATCTACCTCCTGTTATATACTATTATACGCCATTTGAATTATATGTCAATGTTTATTTATTTTAGAATTATATTCCTTATATCGAAATATAATTCATGTATTTTATTTATTTTCCTATTTTTCATGGCTTATAGAATTATATTCGTCAACCCATTGGTTGACACATCGTTTATAATAGAAGCACCCCTTTTCGAGGTGCTTATGCTTACAGTGAGATAACACTACTCGGATAACCAATTGTAAAAAGCGTTTTCTGTTTAACTGGTGACTTTGCAAAATCAAATCCCAGCTGTTTAATTCTAATCTTTGCTGACTCTGATGATACATTAAAGATTTCTGCCACTTCTGCTGCCAGCATTTCCAGCTCAAATCCCGGAAACTCTTCTCTGAGTCTTTTTCTTAATTCTTTATCACCACAGACCTGTCTCATTGCAGTTCTCGGCATAAGAATCGCTGCGCTGAAATATTTAGCCTGATGTTCAAGCCAGTCATGATCTGAACATAACTGTTTACGACCATTGCTCTGCGCTGCTTCCCCGCCTTCTATGTCTGTTTTTCTACAGGCAGTTGATGTCTGTTCCAGATTATCGAACAGAACCAACTGATTTGGGTCTCTGTAAAAATATGACTGCTGATAAATCCAGTGTCCTGATTCGTGCCCCATCGTTGAACGGAAGCGGTGCTCATCCGTCAGCAATGTGTTATCGATCATGACCGTTCCCCTTCCGGCAAATATATATTCTGCACGTTTTGCATCTGCATCATATACCGGAACCTTGTTGCTGTCATTGAAGACCATTCTTCCAAGAATGAGTCCACAATGAGTCAGATTATTATACTCTGGTGTCAATCCCAGATAGAACTCTGCGAATTCCTCAATATTAACTTCTTTAGGATTGTTCAGTACATCCGGATCAAAATCTCGGATGAACATTTCTGCATCTGATTCAATATCCTCATGGGATAAAATGGGAACACCATTACTTCTGCATCTAAACTGTGGTTCATACATAGGCTACTACTACCCCTTTCGAGCTCTTAATTCGTCAAGAAGTACCTGCCACTCTGCCTCCCCTGCTCCTGTTTCTTTAGATAATCTCAGTGCCTCAAGCACATAAGGATTTGATGCATAATCGACACAATCCTGTGGTATTAACACATCATTCGATGTTCTTGCTTCCGCTGCCATATCATAAAGTGTATAAGTCTGGGTTTCAGATAACATGAGGAATTTTGCCAGTTTCTCAATTCTCTCATTTGTCAGGGTACTTTTTCTACCCTTCTCCACTTCACTTAGGAATTGTGGAGATACTTCGATTGCTTTTGCTGTTTCTCTTAGTGATTTTCTTTTCTCTTTGCGTATCGTTTCAATATACTTTCCAAAACTTACCTTTTCGTTTTCATTCATACTATTCAACCGCACTTTCTAATTAATTTTAATATTCATTCTTATACATTGGTTTTCTTTACACTTTATTTGATTTAATGTGCGTCATCCATATTAATTATAATAATTTGGTAAGCTACATTTGGCATTGTAGAATGCTGTGTCAACTGTCAACCGAACGGTTGACACTATTAATATATCAAAAGGGGGTATTACTGTCAACCCCCTTCTGCGAATTTACATTTCAATGCCAGTAATCGTATGGAGAGTTAGCTTTTTTCTGAACCTTTTCTCCGGGCAGCGTTGCTTCTGCCTGTTCTCTTGTTGGAAAAATTCTGCCTTCTCTTAACTGGATGCCACCGCCTTCATCAAATCGTAATATGTAAAAATCACCGCTTCTTCTGACCACGGTTGCCTTACGGATTATACGATTGCTCTCAATGAAGAAAACTTCTGTACCTGTTTCGTATGTCATATTAAACGTGCCTCCCGCGATATAAGTTCGACCAAGGGAAATAGTCTGCCAAACACCATATCTCTGTAGACTGTTCAAGACTCCTAATGTAGCGATGAGATAATTATACAAACATACGTTCGTTTTGTCAATAGTGACTTCTTTTGATAGCAATCCATATTAGACCTCTCTGCTTACTCAGCTTCATCGAACAACCATCTATCCATATCAGGGAAAGAATCTTCAACTTCATGTAGCGCAATAATATTTTCTGCCGGAATCTCGAACTCAATTCTACCATCATATTCATGTGATACTTCATCTTTTCTTATATCCAAATGAATCCACTCTTCTAACATATACCGGGCAATATCCTGTTTTTGAAATCTATCTATTTTTGAAAATGGTATGGCAAATTCAACGACATAAGGTTTTCCGAGTTTAATAATTTCCTTATATTTTTTCAAATTTCCATTATGTTTTACGCTCTCCAATGCAAATTCTAAAAACTCACCACCGTATGTTGCCAAGAATTTATCATAATCTTTATAGTAATCAAAATCGAATATAAAACAAATTTCATTTTTCCTACGGTTTATGCCATTATGCTCCCAACGATCGCGTTCTTTTATTACCCTCGTAATTATATCGTCTATCAACCCTTCTGGAATGTTCTGTTTCTGCATATCATCTCTAAGTGAACCTATATATCTTTCATCAGAAAAAATCAATCCTACATCTTTGATTTTTTCTGGTATTCGGAGTCTCGTATTATGATATGCAATTATTTCATTTTCTTCCAGAGACTCCATAAGTCTACTGTGGATTTTTCCAAAATCCGAATTAGCATCCCACATTTTCGAAGATGCGTAATCATTCAGATATTTCGTTTCGATTAACTCTTTTTTTGTATTTTCAGAAAATTTCAAAACGCCCTCTCGTACTTTTAGGATTTCTGATGTATATGTATCTGATTGGAATATTTTAATCTGTGTCACATTCTCTCCTTGTTTTTATTTTTTATTAGTCTTCATTTCTTACAATAACCCGATTTACATGTTCATATTTTTTTCGAAGAGCTGATATATCGATATTTTTACCTAAAATTTCTCGCACAACGCCCCACAATCCATCCGTTTCATCCGGGAACATATCCATAAACTCAACAAAAGGCATTGCCTTAACTATTAACGATTCTCCTTCTATACCTCTTCCAGGAACTCCATACTTGATTTTAGGAATTTCACCTGTTCGAATATTCTTTCCAAACACGATAGGTTCTGACGCTGCTGCCCCGCCCATTAAAGTCATACTAATTGCAAGATCAAAAATATAACCATTTAATTCAATCCATGAATGATCAAAATAAAGTCCCTCTCCGAGCATCTCGCCAATGCATAATTTAGGTTGATATCCAGCCTCACATAATGCCACATATAAAGCTGCACAGCTCGCATGACAAGCTCCCCACCATTGTTTTCTATGCATATAGCTATTTAAATTGCAAAGAATATCTGCCAATGCCCCTGTATCACCAAAATCAGAAACTCTTTTTCTTATCAAATCGTTTGTACTCATTGATTCCCTCTTTAGGCAACAATTTTTATATTTTTTACCACTGCCACACGGACATGGATCATTTCTTCCAACTTTCATTCTTATCCCCCTTCATTACCTACGAATATATGTCTTCTATTACATCTGAACACGAAATCACATGTAGCATTAGCACCAAAAAGGATCACTTATGTTCTCATAATGGCGAGATTTTAATATTTCTGGAACATCCTCAACAGATGGAAATTCTTCTGTTATTTCTGAGCACAAGCATGATAACAGCTTATCACCTATAATATCAGCATATTTTCCTCGAAGTGCTTTTTCATACCAAACTATTAAGTCGTTTTCTGTCACAATACTTTGTATATGACTTCTCCAGCCAATTTGAGTCAATAAAGAAACAATGATTTCTTTTTCTGCATCTTTACAGACAATAACAACTCGATCACTTGATACACTATTCACAATGTTCTGCGCCAAAGAAACATCTAAACTTAAATGTTTTATCTGTATGGCTGGTCCCCAATTTGAATACATATCCAAGCCTCTATCTGCTGCATTTGTCACCCCAACACGATAAACTTTCGCTTCTTGAATATGTCTAGGATTTGAAAAATCTAAGCACATAACCTTTTGAGAAAAATCTTCAAATTCATTTAATATATCAAAATGTTCGTCATCTACAGATACTTCAACTTGCAAATTTAATGCACTGACTAATGTAGCAAACAATGAATATACAATTATTTCATATATTTTATCCAAGCTTCTTTTTAAACCCGGTTCATTCCAAAACGAGTCAATAAAATTCTTCACTTCAAACGATTCTTTTGTTGCATTAACACAATATGACAATGCATCAGATAATTGATCATGCTTATTTGTAAAGCGACGATATATGTATGCTTCAACTGCGCCACCGGTTCTAAGATTTTCATTATTTAAAACATTAAGCATTTGAGGTGGAACTGCATTATCATTAAATAAATCATCTTGGAATCGTGCGCTACTTGTGCAAACTCTACCTAATAACGGAAGGCATACATCATCCCTCCACCGTTTACTTTTCGTGCGATAGTCCTCTAAATTTAATGGGTCTATATTTCCCTCAGTTCTAATCTTATACAGTATCTCTGCAATCTGAATTGGTTTGTATAAATGTACCCTTGACTTTTTTATAACTGAATCCAATGCATTTTTTGCTTCACTTCTGCTCGGCATATTTTTTCCCCCTTTCAAATGCCTTCAATGACTCTATCATTTCATTAGCAATCGCTTTTATAACAGGTACTGCAACAGAATTACCACACTGATGCTTAACTTTTCCATATGGCAAAACAATTTTATATGAATCTGGAAATCCCTGTATTCTTAGCATCTCTCTTTCGGTTGGCCTACGTTCATCATTAATTAAAATATAATTTGCTGATGCTCCTGCACGCAATGCAGATGAATATGGGTGTGGAGTGATTGAGCCTGCCATATTTTCATGTGATATATATGGTTTCGGATAATTTTTATCTTTTATCCTCTCTAGTCTAGACATACGAATAGCATCCCTTACATAGTATTTTGAATCTACATCCGTTTCCAATATGTCAGACAACTTTTTTCTTTTTTCTTCAGACACCGGATCAGGAAAATCAAATAATACATCATCCAAAAAACCTACTATAAATATTCTTTCTCTCTTCTGAGGCACGCCATAATCTAAAGCGTTTAATACTTTAGCATATACATGATACCCTAATGCCTCTAAGTGCGATTTTATAACATGAAATGTATTTCCTTTATCATGCGCAACAAGATTTCTCACATTTTCAAGCATGAATGCTGGGGGTCTTTTTTCTTTTAATATTCTTTCTATTTCAAAAAAAAGTGTACCGCAAGTTTCGTTAGCAAATCCCTCTTTCTTTCCAATAATAGAAAATGCCTGACATGGAAATCCTCCCAGCAAAATATCAAAATCCGGAATATCTGTTGCTTCTATCTTTGTTATATCCCCAGACGGATGTTCCCCAAAGTTTGCTTCATATGTCTTACATGCATCTTCATCAAATTCTGAAGAAAAAACACAGTGACCACCGACTGATTCAAATCCCAAACGAATTCCTCCAATTCCCGCAAAAAGATCAATAAATCTGAAATTATCCCATTTCGTTTTGATTATTTTTCCATTTGGATATGTCATATTTGATTCTTTATTTACATCAAAAATGCTTAATTGCTGCATATTAAAATCTCCAATCAAATTTATTTAATTTACACAATTTCATCACTTAACTAGCATAAACTCTGACATACTTGTCTCATTAGTTGTCAGAATCTTCTTTATGTATTTTTCTTGGGTCAAGTGGTTTAATTGCATCACGTGGAATCATCCACATACGACCAATCAAAATTGCTCCATCAACTCGCCCTTCCTTGCAAAAAACAGCTACTCGCCTTTGTGATACATTCCATTTTTTTGCCATTTCTGCTGATGACGCATAATCCATACCATTTCCTCCATCAGTATAAACAACTTTCATTCTTTTTTATATTATATTCGAGATAACGAATAGTTTCAAGTATTATCATGGTTCGATCAAAATTTCATTTGCTTTTGTTATAATCAATCGCCCATCTTCACACTTCACCTCAATTGGCTCTCCGATATCAAACCCAAGTTCAGAGAGCCACTTACCCTTAAGGACAATGCTCGGTGTCCGCTTGTACTGATATCCGCTTGATTCGTAAACTTTCATTTCTCTATATTCTTTATATGCCATAGGCTTCTTCTCCTTCTGCTAATTTATTATGCTTTTGCCGTAAGATTAACTTACGCTGAATTATTGCTTCTTTTGCCAATTTATACATTTTCTGAAATACCCCCTTGAACAAGGGAAACGACAACGGGGAATAATTTCCTCGTCTAAGCACAGTTTTAGAATGTAAATTTTAGCGATATGTAGTGGCACAAATGCCGAATTTATGCGGTTTCTACGGGGTAGGGGGATAGCCAAGTTTTGTGTCTTAACACC
>OGDE01000434.1_pt1 | contig 35940 bp, 30 predicted proteins | sample 1570321 | NCBI WGS metagenome assembly OGDE01 (sample SAMEA2581976, study PRJEB24529) | metagenome | biome: Human gut stool | place: China | collected 2011 | reverse complement strand
CAATACGGAAACAATACGGAAACAATATGAGGTCGATATATGCTGGAAGGGAGGAAGATACGTGGTGGGTACATGGTCTGCTCCATGAGGATGATGACTTGTTTGACAAAGAACAAAACAATAAATCAGAATAGAATATGGGAATGGCATTATGGCACTCTGCTTCTGTGCATTGTCACTCGTCCTTGCCTTGTTTGTGGGCATATTATGCCTAGTTTTTGGATAAAGAGATAATAGAATAACTATAGCAAAAGCCTATGAGGATTTACACTTCGTTGTAACTTCCTTTGTCATTTTCTGCAGATTTGCCTATCTTTGCAGCCTAAATCAAAAAGTAAGATGATGGAAAACAAAGAACAGAAGACTTTTGAACCGCAGTCTGCCTCTGGCGTGGCAGAGAAGTATGCTGAGATCCTGCTGCAGGTGAAAGGATTGATGGAGGGAGTGGACAACCCCGTAGGCGTGCTTGCCAATGTGGCGGCGCTGCTCAAGGAGGCTTTCGACTATTATTTTTGGGTGGGATTCTATGTGGTGCGCCACGGCGAACTGCAGCTCGGTCCGTTTCAGGGATCTTTGGCCTGTTTCAGCATCAAGCATGGGCGTGGTGTCTGTGGCACATCCTGGGCCGAGGCGCGGACGCTGATGGTGTCTGACGTGCATGCGTTCCCAGGCCATATCGCCTGCTCCTCGCGGTCGCAATCGGAGATCGTCGTGCCCGTCATGAAAGATGGCGTGGTCGTAGCCGTCATCGATGTCGATAGCAGCGAGTTGGATTCCTTTCATGAGGCTGACCAGCAAGGTCTTGAGGCCATCGCGCAGGTTCTTGGCAGTTTGTTTCCTATCGGCTAAGACGGTCTTCAGGCTGGCTCTTGTCCCGATTGTTGGGCCGACCGTTGTCGCGATTACCCGACTATTTGTTGCCACCGTTATTAGGCTGTTCACTACCGCGTTGCTCGGGCTCTGCTGCCATTCCCGTCATTTCTTCCTCCTCCCTCAGTCTGTAGTGGGTCGGCCCTTTGGGTCGACTGTGGTCCTGTAGGAAGATGTGGTTGAGCGTGTGTGCCAATGCTTCCAGCGTTTGCTGGCGCCGAGCAGTTTTGAGTTCGCATTCCCACACCGTGATGCAATGCCAGCCCATCTGTGCGAGCTTTCTTTGCTCCTCGCGGTCACGCTCCTTGTTTCGTTCTATCTTTCGCTGCCAAAATGCCACATTGGTCTTGGGCAGGCGGAAGCCTCCACAGTCGGCGTGGCCATGCCAGAAGCACCCGTTGACGAAGATGCAGGTACGATATTTGCGGAGCACGAGGTCGGGGTGGCCAGGCAGGCGCGGACTGTTCAGCCGGTAGCGAAAGCCTCTGCGCCACAGGTATTGGCGCACGATGCGCTCGGGCTTTGTTCCGCTGGAGCGAATGGCCGCCATGTTGTTGTGTCGCTGCGTCGCTTTGTCCATAACTTCTGAGGGTGAAGAAACGTTGGTGATGAAATATTGCTGACGAAACATTAGTGATGTAACGTCGGTGATAAAATGTGGAGAGGGGAATGTGGGGGATGGTGCTAATATGAAAAGGGGTATCAACCTCGCTGGATGATACCCCCTCATTCTATGAAGTTGTAAACAAAAAAGCTTATTTACAAATCCCGAACGGATTAGAGGTTCGGGTTCATCTTCGTCCACTCAGAGACCTCGGGGATGATGCCGAGAGCGATGATCTCGTCGCGCATCTTGCAGAGGTGCTCGTAAGACTTGTTGAGGGCAGCCAGCTCCTCTTCCGTGCCCGTGGGAGCGCAGAAGTGAACACCCGTCTTGTCGATGGTAGAAGGCATAGCCATCATCACGTTCTTGAAGCCACACTTGTCGCAGTTGACATAGCAGCCAGCGGGGAGCGTAAACTCCTTGCCGCCCATAGCAGCCTCGATCATCTTCACAGCGTTGTAGGCAGGGCTCTGGAAAGAGCTGCGGCCACGAAGCTTGATGATGTTGGAACCACCCTGGATGGTGTGGTGCTTGATCTCCTCCCAGCGCTCCTCAGAGAGACCCATCTCAGAGAGAGGCTTGCCGTCGATCTTCACCTTGGAAGCGAAGACAGCCATCTGCTCGCCGTGGCCACCATAGGTGTGAGCACCCGTGACCTTGTCCTGCTGCACGCCAAACTCGAGGGCGAGAGCCTGCTGCAGACGCGTAGAGTCGAGAGCAGCGAGAGAAGTCAGCTGGTTGGGCTTCAAGCCAGAGTGGATGAGAGCGGTGAGGGCAGTCACGTCGGCCGGGTTGAAGATGACGACCACGTGCTCCACCTCGGGGCAATACTTCTTGATGTTGTCGCCGAAGTCGGCAGCGATCTGGCAGTTGCCCTTGAGCAGGTCCTCGCGGGTCATACCGTCTTTGCGGGGAGCACCACCAGAGGAGATGATGTACTTAGCACCCGTGAAGGCCTCCTTAGCATCAACGGTGTAGGTGATGTTGGCACCCTCGAAAGCACACTGCTGAATCTCGTCGAACACGCCATGAACGCCCGGCTCATAGATATCGTAGAGGCAAATGTTAGGAGTGAGGCCGAGCATCAGAACGCTCTGCACCATGTTAGAACCAATCATACCGCCTGCACCGACGATAACGAGCTTGTCATTTGTTAAATACTGCATTGTTTTATCTTTTAAAAGTTTTATGCTATTTGTTTTATCCCTTTGTGCAACCTGTTTCCGATTTGCACCGCAAAGTTACGCAAAAAAGTAGAGAGCAGAAAATATTTAACCATACTTTTACACTTTTTGTTTTATGAAAGGATAGAATGGGTTTTTTAGAACCATTCGAAAACGATTTGTCCCGTCCGAAACGATGGGATGGCAAAGACGGAGGGACATAAAAACCGCGGCAGGATTCCGACTTTTTTTGATCCGTCTCTCAAAATATATCAACCCTCATGGCAATAAAAGGGGAAGTGGTGCGTTATTGGAATGTGTTTAAACGCATTATTGTCATATCCCTCACGCTGTTGGCCGTCATCGGCGCACATGCGCAATACGACCCAGTCTTTAGCCACTACTGGCTGATGGAGACTTCGTATAACCCGGCTGCAGCGGGAAAGGGTAACAAACTCAATGCCGTGGGCGCCTACTCAATGGGCTTCACGGGCTACGAGGGCAGTCCCAAGACGTTCTATGTGAGCGCGGACCTGCCCCTCTACCTTCTGCGGCAGTATCATGGCGTGGGCGCCTCGATGCTCAACGACCAGATTGGCGCGTTCACCCACCAGCGTCTTTCCGCCCAGTATGCCTTTCGCAAAAGCCTCTTCGGGGGTATGGTTTCGGCAGGTCTGCAGCTCGGCCTCGTCATGGAGAAGTTTGACGGTACGAAGATTGATCTGGAAGATAGCAGCGATCCTGCTTTCTCCAAGTCGCAGCTCAGCGGCAACGCCCTTGACATGGGCTTCGGCCTCTACTACGTCCACCGCCAGTGGTACGTCGGCGTGAGCGGACAGCACCTCACCGGCCCGACCGTGGGGCTCGGCGAGACCAATGAGATGAAGGTCGATCCCACCTTCTACCTCACGGGAGGTTACAACATCAAGTTGCGCAGTCCCTACATCAGCGTTTCCACCTCGATGTTGGCTCGCTACGACGGTACGGCCTATCGTGCGGATATCACTGCCCGCGTGGTCTATCAGAACGAGAAGAAACGTATGTACGCTGGTCTCGGCTACAGTCCTACCAACTCCGTCACGGGCTATATCGGCGGAAGCTTTCAGGGCATCAACGTCGGTTATAGCTACGAGATGTTCACCGGTGGCGCCGGTATGGGCAATGGCTACCACGAACTGGTGGTGAGCTATCAGATGGATATCAACCTTCAGAAGAAGGGGCGCAACCTCCACAAGAGTGCGCGGATATTGTAGCGAGTGGGCGAGAGTAGATAGCAGTGAGAGTAGATGGATATGGGTGAGTGTAGATAGACAAAAGAAGAGTTGATCGATAAATTAAGATAAATAAATAAGGATAAATAAAAATAGAAAGAAGCGCCGCCCTTTTCCCCAGACGGGGTAGGGCGGGTGCTCCAAACCAGTAAGATATGAGAAAAGGAACGTACATATTGGCTATTTGCGCGAGTATGATGGCCACCATGTTGCTCTCGGGCTGCTTCGGTGGCAAGAGCGCGTCGTCGTCAGGAAGAGGCGGCGAGGTGGTCGGCGTGAGCGGACGTGGCTTCAAGGAGCCCACGCCCTACGGTATGACGCTCGTGAAGCGCGGTTCGCTGCGGATGGGCGTTGAGAAACAGGACAGCCTGTGGGGCAAGTCAATGCCCGTGAAGGACATTAGTGTTGATGGCTTCTGGATGGACGAGACAGAGGTGACCAACTCGCAGTATAAGCAGTTTGTCCACTGGGTGCGCGACTCCATTCTCCGTACCCGACTGGCAGACCCGTCCTACGGTGGCGACGAGAGCTACATGATCACCGAGGATAAGAACGGCGACCCCGTCACTCCTCATCTCAACTGGAACAAGCGTTTGCCTCGCAAGCCGACGGAGGACGAGCTGAGAGCCTTCGAGAGCCTCTACGTCACCAATCCTGCCACGGGAGAGAAGATGCTCGACGCGCGCCAGCTCAACTACCGCTACGAGATCTACGACTACACGGCAGCAGCCTTGCGCCGAAATCGTCTCAACCCGCAGGAGCGCAACCTCAACACCGACATTATGGTCGATCCCAACGAGGTGGTGATGATCAGCAAGGACACGGCCTATGTCGATGACGAGGGCGTGATCCACAGCGAGACCATCAACCGTCCGCTCTCCGGACCGTGGGACTTCCTCAATACCTATATTGTCAACGTCTATCCCGACACGACGTGCTGGGTCAACGACTTCCGCAACTCTGACAATGAGACCTACCTGCGTTCCTACTTCAGCAATCCGTCGTTCAACGACTACCCCGTGGTCGGCGTGTCGTGGGAGCAGGCCAACGCCTTCTGCGCCTGGCGCACCGACTATCTGCTCAAGGGACTGGGCGGCGAGGCACGCTATGTGCAGCGCTACCGTCTGCCGACCGAAGCAGAGTGGGAGTTTGCAGCCCGTGGCAAGGATCAGAATGAGTTCCCTTGGAACAACCAAGACGTGAAGAGCGGCAACGGCTGCTTCTATGCCAACTTCAAGCCCGACCGTGGCAACTACACCAAGGACGGCAACCTCATCACCAGCAAGGTGGGTATCTACTCGGCCAATAGCAACGGACTCTTTGATATGGCTGGCAACGTGGCAGAATGGACCAGCACGGTCTATACCGAGGCGGGTGTCGATGCAATGAACGACCTCAATCCGCAGCTCGAATACAAGGCGGCGCTCGAAGATCCCTACCGACTGAAAAAGAAGAGCGTGCGCGGCGGCTCGTGGAAGGATCCTGAGAGCTACATTCGTGCAGCCTGGCGCACCTGGGAGTATCAGAACCAGCCGCGTTCCTACATCGGCTTCCGTTGTGTGCGATCGTTGGCAAGCAGCGCGAGCGAGGCAGCGAGAATGAGTAAGAAAAGTCAAAAACGAAGCAAGAAAAGATAATGTCGAACTACAGTAAATATAATGTCATCTACCGACTGCAGAAGTGGATGGACAGCGTCCCTGGACAGACCTTTCTCAACTACGGATATAGCTGGGGCGCCTCAATCGTGATCCTTGGCGCACTCTTCAAGCTCACCCACCTGCCGGGAGCCAACTTCTGGTTGTTCTTCGGTATGGGTACGGAGGTTGTCGTCTTCTTCCTCTCGGCCTTCGACCGTCCTTTCGACAAGACCGACGATGGTCGCGAACTTCCCACCCGTGTCACCTTCTCGGGCGAGCAGGTCTTTGCCGACGATGAGGCTGGTGACTATGCTGACGAGTCTGGCGACGATACTGACGAGTCTGGCGACTATGAGCATAGCGATGAGGCCGACGAGGCCAACGTCGCTGGTGGGGCTCAACCCCGCGTGGTCTATGGCCGTTCGGGCCACCGTCGCACGGCTGCTCGCTCAACGGCTCCTTCAGCGGGTCCCGCTGTTCACCACGGCGCTCAGCAGACTGCTGCTGACGAGGCCTTCGATGCAGCCCATGCTGCCGCAGGCGCACAGCCTGCAGCTGCTTCCATGCCCACCGCAGAGCAGGTGGCTATGGCTATGCTCAACTATCAGCGCGGCGATGTGGAGGGAGCACAGCAGCAGGCTCCCGAGATGGTCGAGGCACAGACGAAATATGTCGATGCGCTGAAGAGCCTCACCGACATGTTGGGCAAGGTCAACGAGCAGAGCCAGCGTCTCGCCCGCGACAGCGAGGAGATGGAGAACCTCAACCGTACGCTCACGGGCATTGCCAAGATCTACGAGATGCAGCTCAAGGGCGCAAGCCAGCAGGTGGGCACCATCGACCAGATCAACGACCAGACGCGCAAGATGGCACAGCAGATTGCCGACCTCAATGCTATCTACGCCCGTATGATAGAGGCCATGACGGTCAACATGCGGGCCGCAGCCCCTGGCGCAGCAGCCCCCACGGCTCCTGCTGCCGAGTAGTTTACAGCATACAGTAGGGGAGAGCCAGGGCTTACGGCTCCGCCCCCTGCATTATCACAACGCAAAATATGGCTATCAAGAAAATCAAGATATCGCCCCGCCAGAAGATGATCAACCTCATGTATGTCGTCCTCATGGCCATGCTCGCGCTGAACATCTCCACCGAGGTGCTCAACGGATTCTCCATTGTGGAGGAGAGCTTGAACCGGACGACGGGCAACTCCACGAAGGAGAACGAGGCCATCTATCGCGAGCTGGAGCAGATCATGCGTAAGAATCCTGCCAAGGCGCGCGTGTGGTTTCAGCGTGCCACCACGGTGAGGGCTATGAGCGACTCGCTCTTCAACTACGCCCAAGAGCTGAAGACGCTCATCGTCCGTGAGGCCGACGGACCGGAGGGCGATCCGCTTCACATCAAGAATAAAGACAACCTCGAAGCAGCAGGCGTCGTCATGCTGAGCCCGGGCTCGGGACAGGGACGCAAGCTCTTCGACGCTATCAATAGCTACCGTGAGCGGATACTCCGTCTCATCGACGACCCATTGCAGAAGCAGATCATCAGCAGCAACCTCTCCACGACCGTGCCCTCGGCGGCGCTCAACAAAAACTGGGAGGAGTATATGTTTGAGGATATGCCTACGGCGGCCGCCGTCACGCTGCTTTCCAAGTTACAGAGCGACATACGCTACGCGGAAGGCGAGGTGCTTCACACGCTCGTGGCCAACGTGGGACTCAAGGACATTCGGGTCAACAAGCTCGAAGCCATCGTTGTCCCCGACCAGACGCGCCTCTATCCGGGCGAGACCATCACGGCCCGTATGATGCTGGCTGCTGTTGACTCCACCCAGTCGCCGGAGGTCTATGTCAACGGACAGAAGATCAAGGGCAACACGATCCAGGTCAAGGCAGGAGCGCCAGGCAAGCACACCATCCAGGGCTACATGCTCGTGCGCGACTTGATGGGCAATGTGTTGCGCCGCGACTTCAAGCAGGACTACATGGTCATTGGCGGTCCGAAGCCAGAAAACTACATTTCGCCCGACGGAATGCAGCAGATACCGCCCTTCGACGGAATGGCGACGATTGCTGCCGACTTGATGAACGTGCTCTATGCGGGCTTCGACAACCCCATCACCATCTCCATCCCCAACACCTCGCAGAGCGACGTGCAGGCGACGATGACGGGTGGTACGCTGACGGCCCGTGGTGGCGGCCACTTCATCGCACGTCCCACCACGCCCGGCAATCCCGTCACGCTCCGCGTCTCTGCCAAGGGCCGACTGGTTGGCGAGTATAAGTTTAGGGTGCGCAAACTGCCCGATCCTGCTCCCTACATCGCCATGGGCGCTGACCGCTTCAAGGGAGGCAGTTTCTCCAAGGCCAACCTGATGGCAGCCTCGGGCATTCATGCAGCCATCGACGACGGACTGCTCGACATCCCGTTCCAGGTGACGAGTTTCCAGACCGTCTTCTTCGACAACATGGGCAATGCCGTTCCCTTGTCCTCCAACGGATCGCATTTTACGGCCCAGCAGAAGGAGCAGTTCCGCCACTTGAGCCGCAACCGTCGCTTCTACATCACTAACGTGGTAGTCCACGGTCCTGATGGCACCACTCGCAGCCTGGGTGGAGGCAACGCCATGCAGGTGATCGTGAGGTAGCGAATGATATTACATCTCGAACAGAATAGACAATACTTAGAATAGGAAATATACGATGAAACGGATATTCTTCATCCTTTGCATGACTCTCTCGGTGGTTTCGGTCGTAGCCCAGCCCGCCAAGCGGAGAGCCGAACAACAGAAACAACAGACGCAGACGGGAGCCAACGCGCTCACCACGCGCGCCCTCATCTCTTTCCCCACCGTACAGGAGATGCCGGAGGACGTCGTGTGGCGCCGCGACCTTTACCGCGAGGTGAAGTTGACGGACGACGCCAATGCTGGTCTCTATTATCCGACGGAGCCCATTGGCAGCCAGATGAACCTCTTCACCTACATCTTCAAACTGATGCTCCACCGCGACATCTACTGCTACGAGTATAGGCTGGACGGCAACGAGCTCTTCACCGACTCGGCCCGTATCAAGCCGATCCAATTTCTCGACAACTACAAGATCTACTACGAGCGGCGCGGCAAGGGCATTTATCTCGATAATAGCGACATCCCCTCGGGCGAGGTGAAGGGCTACTACCTTAAGGAGAGCGCCTACTACGACCAAGGCACGTCCACGTTCCGTCGCAAGGTCATCGCCCTCTGTCCGATACTCTATCGCGAGGACGATTTCGGCGACGGCGAGACGAAGTATCCTTTGTTCTGGGTGAAGTACGACGACCTGGCTCCCTATCTCTCGAAGCAGACGATGATGACCTCCAATCTCAACAATGCGGCGGTCATGAGTGTTGACGACTATTTTACGCGCAATATGTATGAGGGTAAGATCTACAAGACGACGAACATGCTTGGACGCACGCTCGCGCAGTATTGTCCTACCGATTCGGCCATGAGCGCGGAGCAAAAGAAGATCGAGAAGGAGCTCCAGGACTTCGAGAAGAATATCTTCGGCAACCCGGAGAAGCGCGATAGTCTGGATAGCGTACAGACCGCACAGGAGAAGGTCGGCAGAAAGCCGAAGCGTAGTGCCCGCACGCGCCGTTCTGGCGACAAGGAGCCTTCTGTCAAGCGCAGCCGCAGACCTTCGGGCGGTAGTGGCTCGGGCAGTGCAGCACGCGTCTCCGTGCGCCGCCAGCGCCATTGATGAGAGAGTGTGTGGGTCCTTTGGCGTGTAAACGCCAAAGGACCTGATGGTTATATTTTTTCTAACAATTTAAAACAGAAACCGTATGAAAAAGTTTTTTACTACTTTATTGGTTGCCGTTGGCCTGATGAGTGCCACCACGGCGAGTGCTCAGGTGCAGTTTGGTGTCAAAGCTGGTGTCAACGTGACGAACATGTCGCTCGACAAGGAGGTTCTCGACGCTTCCAACCGTGTTGGCTTCTTCGTCGGTCCGACCGTGAAGTTCACCCTGCCCGTAGTCGGTCTCGGTATTGATGCTTCCGCCCTCTATGACCAGCGCGAGGCCAAGGTCAGCGTGGATGGAGTGCAGGGTGTTGTCGATACGGAGCAGACGCTCAAGCAGCGCCAGATTGCCATCCCCATCAACCTTCGCTACGGCATTGGACTGGGCTCTACGGCCAGCATCTTCCTCTTCGCAGGTCCGCAGTTTGGCTTCAACGTGGGCGACAAGGAGCAGAGCCTCTGGAATGAGGCAGCCGAGTGGAAGTTGAAGACTTCCAACTTCAGCGTCAACGTGGGTCTTGGCGCCATGGTGCTCAACCACCTGCAGGTCACGGCCAACTACAACATTGCTTGTGGCAGCACGGGTGACATCCGCGCCAATAGCATTGTCGGCAATGTTCTTGACTTAAGCAAGTATGCTACCAAGGGCAAGAACAACTCTTGGCAGATTGGTGTGGCCTATTTCTTCTAAAGCGTAATTAGGCCAGAATAAACTGTTCTGATAGTAGGGTCGTGGCGTTTTCTGAAAAAGCTCAGAAGTTGCCACGGCCTTTTTTGTGCTTCATCTGGAAAATGGAGTGATAGGCTTGTTTGTGTTGTTTCCTATACGACTTGCTGATTTGGAAAAACAACTTGAACAACTTTTACAACAAGTAACAACGCTTCGCGGGGACATCGCCTCTTCGAGGCCCATGCAAACCAAGGGTCGCTTGTATGGAAACAACAAAATACAACGCTTCGCCTTGGGTACATTTATATTATACATTATCCGGCAAAGGTAGCTTCTTTGGATGAGTCAACAATAAAAAAGAATTGCATTTTTTTTGTATTGTCTTCGATTTGCATTATCTTTGCATTCGAATAAGAGAGCGAATTGAGAATCACCCCTGGACAAGGAGCCTGTGACGAGGGTAGTGCAGCGGGTGGAATGAACCAATCAATTATCAACAACCAAACGAATCTCATGGCGACAACGATACTTCTTCTTGAGCTCGCAGTCGTGCTGGCGATGATTTTTATTGGCGCACGGATGGGAGGAATCGGATTGGGTATTTTCGGTATGCTCGGCGTCTTTGTGCTGGTCTATGGCTTCGGACTGAAGCCAGGCAGCGCACCTATTGATGTGATGATGATCATCCTTGCCGTAGTGACTGCCGCTGCGGCCCTACAGGCTGCGGGCGGACTGGAATATCTCGTCGGACAAGCGGCGATCTTCCTGCGCAAGCATCCTCACCATATCACCTATTATGGTCCGCTCTGCACCTGGCTTTTTTGCTTGGTGGCGGGTACGGCCCACACTTGCTATTCGCTGCTGCCCATCATCAGCGAGATAGCCCAGGCCAATAAGATTCGGCCCGAGCGTCCTTTGAGTTTGGCTGTCATTTCGGCCTCGCTGGGCATTACGGGCTCCCCTGTCTCTGCAGCCACGGCAGCCATCATCTCCCAGGACCTCTTGGGCGGCGCGGGAGTGGAGCTGGGTACGATCCTTATGGTCTGTGTACCCGCCTCGCTGGTGGCCATCCTTGTGGCCGCCTTCATCCAAAACCGTGTCGGCAAGGCGTTGGAGGACGATCCGGAGTATCAGCGCCGCGTCAGAGAGGGGTTGATCTGTCCTGAGAAGGATACGGAGAGCTTGCGACAAGCCGAGACGATGGCGCGCCCCGAGGCCAAATACTCCGTCTGGGTTTTCCTCTTCGGTGTGGCCTTGGTCGTGTTGTTCGGTTTCCAACCGCAGTTGCGCCCCGAGGGAGTCACGATGTCCGAGACCATCGAGATGATCATGATGGCCGACGTGATCCTCATCATGCTGGTGGGCAAGGTCAAGGTGGGCGACGTGACGAAGGGCAGTGTGTTTGCCGCAGGCATCAATGCCGTCATTGCCATTTTCGGAATCGCATGGATGGGCAGCACTTTCTATACGGGCAACGCCGAGGCCATCAACCAGTCTTTGTCCGGGATGGTAGCCGAAGCGCCGTTCACGTTTGCCGTGGCCCTGTTTGTGATGAGCGTCATGCTCTTCTCCCAGGCTGCCACCGTCACCACCCTCTATCCTTTGGGCCTTGCCCTGGGCATCAGTCCGCTGCTTCTGGTGGCCATGTTTCCCGCCGTCAATGGCTATTTCTTCCTCCCCAACTATCCTACGGAGGTAGCTGCCATCAACTTCGACCGCACGGGGACCACGCGCGTGGGACGCTGGGTCATCAACCATTCGTTTCAACTGCCAGGCTTCGTCACCACGTTTGTGGCTATCGGCGTGAGCTATCTCATCACGCTTTTCCTCTGAGCCCTCTCTAATGGCAGGAGGACCAGCCAGCAGAACAGCACAAAAGATGAACAAGTCTAAAGTAGAACGGCTCTAAGCAGGACGGCCCTAACGACCGAAAGGCAGAACGGATCTAACGGGAAAATGGCTCTGTCAGCAGACGGAAAGTTGGCGCGATATGTGGCATGAGCACGACCATAGAGGGCGACCATACGGACAACAAAAAGAGAGAAAAAACAGATAGAATAATATCAATACAATCATATCGACATGAAGAAAATCTTTGTAACAGCCGCCGCGCTGACCCTCACCTTGGGAGCAAGCGCACAGGGCAACAACACAGGTATGGGCGGCGACCATGAGGGATGCACCAGCCTGGCTGAGCGCGTTTTGAAGTTGGAGAAGAAAAACGACGCCTTCAACGTTTACATCAACTACGCGGCCAGTTTTCAGGAGACGGACAACGGCACGGAGTGGGGTTCGGCCTTCAAGAACCGCCAGGCGCGCCTGGAGTTTATGGGCCATCTGACGGACAAGATCTCCTACCGCTTCCGCCATCGTCTGAACAGTGGCAACAATGCGCAGTCGGAAGACAATTTCGCTGCTGCCACGGATGTGCTCTGGGTAGGCTACCAGTTTAACGAGAAGCTGGGCGTCCATGCGGGTAAGGTGTGTCAGTACTGGGGAGGATTCGAGTATGACGAGAACCCCATGTATATCTATCAGTTTAGCGACATGGGCAACAATATCGACATCTTCAAGGCGGGTGTGAACGTTTCCTATCGTCCCGTGGCCAGCCAGGAACTCACCCTCAGCATCACCGACGCTTATAGCAACAAGTTTGCTGAGGAGTATGGCGAAGGAGCCTACTCCTTGGAGGCCGACGGAACGAAGCGCATCCTGGAGGCTTCCAACCATCCGCTGACCTACATCTTCGGCTGGAACGGCAATTTCTTCGGCGACAAGCTCCAGACGCGCTGGTCTTGGGGTATTCAGACCGAGGCCAAGCATAAGTATAGCCGGATGCTCTTCCTCGGACAAAAACTCAACCTGCCACGCGTGCAGTGGTATTTCGACTACATGGGCGCCTTCGAGGGCCTCGACCGTCTGCGCATTGCAAGCCGCGAGGGAGCAGCGCTGCTGGCGGATGCTGACAATCCCGATGCAGGCCCAGGCTATTTCAGCGACGTCCACTACCATTCGTTCGTCACGAAACTCAACTGGCAGTTTGTGCCGCAGTGGAACCTGATGGTCAAGGGAATGTACGAGATGGCCAGCGTGGACAATGTCGCTGCCATGAAGGACTTCCGCAAGAGCTATGGCTACTTGGCCAGCGTGGAGTATTTCCCCGTCAAGGGCGAGGACTTCCGCGTCTTCCTGGCCTACACGGGTCGCAAGTTTGATTATAGCAAGGAGTGCGGGCTGCAGGACTACAATACCAACCGCATTGAGCTCGGCCTCATGTACCGCCTCAAGATGTTCTAAAGCATTGCCTCTTAGGGTAGAAAACAAGAAAATATGAGAAATCCGCAGTCTTTGTCTATGAGGCTGCGGATTTTTTTCTTTTTTTTGGAGGGGGCTTCCTAAGGGTATATGCCTGCTGAGTAGGGAAAACAACCAATACAACATTTACAAGAAAATACAACGCTTCGCGGGGACAAGACGCTACGCGTCAAACAAGCCTTCTGCATGGTAAACAACAAGATACAACAGCTTCGCGTGGAGATGTGCAGAACCGAATATCCTGCTGAGTAGGGAAAACGACCAATACAACATTTACAACAAAATACAACGCTTCGCGGGGATATGGAGTTATTTCCTGATTTCGAAATGCTGGTAGTCCTTCACGGTCCGCCAGTTGCCGCCCCACACAAATCCGCGGGCGGTGAAGAGGCGATAGCAGAGGTCTCCCTTGACGATCTTGTAGGGGAATATGGCTTCGCGCTGCAGGTATTTCCGCCCTTGGCGCGGCTCCACCACTACCTTGCCGCCTACCGTCCGCCGACACGGGTTGTAGAGCGGATTGATGTCCACGGCCAGTCCTCGGGCGTGGGCCGAGAGTTTGGTGCTTCCCGTCGTGATGCGGTAGTTGAACGCCGAGGAGTTGTTGGCCGCCATCGATCGCTCGTCGTCTGCGCCGTAGTTGTCGATGAGGCGCATCCGCTCGATGGGGTAGTGGGCATCGTAGAGCTTGCGCAGGATCTCCAGGACGTCGTTGGCAATGGCCCGATTGACTACCATCTCGCCGACGATGCTCCTGCCCTGCGCGTCTTTGTGGAGGCAGAGCAGGTAGCGTAGGTCCTCTCTCGCCACACGGCAACCCTCCTTGTAGGACCGCCCCCGCATCCTTTCAAACACCGAGTCGCTGATCTTGGAAACCGAGAAAAAACTGCTCACACCCCTTCGGGCCACAACCTCCTCGCCGACGATGTCGCCTGGGCGAAAGGTTGCTCCAGTCTGCGCTGCCATCTTGTCCGGCTGGCTCTGTGGTGGGACAACGCCCCCGACTCCCATGGGCAGCAAAATCAGGCCCACGGGCAGCAGGAGGAAGCCCACGAGGGCGAGGCGAGGGAGCGGGCGGAGCGCCTTCATAGAACGGAGTGCTTTCGTAGAATGGAGCGCCTTCGTAGAATAGAGTGCCTTCGTAGCATGGAGCACCTTCATAGAGCGGGCGAGGCGGGCGATTCGCATGGAAACCATCAGGTGAGCGATTCGAGATGCTTCTTGATGTCCTTGAGCTCGTCGCGCACGTTGATGAGGCTTTCCAGCACCTGCTGCGTGCGTTCCGATCCGTCGCGGTTCTGCTGGAGCATCTTCTTGGCTGCGGCGATCTTGAATCCCCTTACCTTCACTAAATTGTAGATAAGGCGCACCTGCTCTATGTCCTTCTTCGTGTATTGTCTGACGCGGTTTTGGTTGGTTTTCGGTTTCAGACTGGGGAAAACCGTTTCCCAATAGCGCAGCAGGCTCTCCGCGACGTTCATCATCTGAGCCACCTCTTTGATGGAGTAGTAGAGCTTATTGGGGCGCTCTGCATTGATCTGTTCCATGTTTTTTCCTTCTTTAATTCGATCGGTTTCCTTTGGATTTGCAAAAATACTCAAAAGTCATTACCTTTGCAACTGTTTAGGATGAATTTTAGGAATTAAAAACATAAGACGATGATGACAGCAAATGAAATCCGCGACTCGTTCAAGAAATATTTCGAGTCGAAAGGTCACGCCATAGTGCCCTCAGCCCCTATGGTCATCAAGGACGACCCCACGCTGATGTTTACCAACGCGGGCATGAATCAGTGGAAGGACATCATACTTGGCACGAAGGATCCGGAGCCGCGCCGCCGCGCCGACTCGCAGAAGTGTCTTCGCGTGAGTGGCAAGCACAACGACCTGGACGTGGTCGGCCACGACACCTACCATCACACGATGTTTGAGATGCTGGGCAACTGGTCTTTTGGCGACTACTTCAAGCAGGGCGCCATCGACGCGGCCTGGGAGTATCTCGTTGGTATTCTCCACCTCAACCCCGAGGACCTCTATGTCACGGTCTTCGAGGGCGACGAGAAGGAAGGCCTGGCCCGCGACGAAGAGGCGGCCAAGTTCTGGCGGAAGCACGTGCCCGAGGACCATATCATCAACGGCAACAAGCACGACAACTTCTGGGAGATGGGCGACACGGGCCCCTGCGGTCCCTGCTCTGAGATCCATATCGACAATCGCCCCGACGAGCTGAAGGCGCTGACGCCAGGCCGCGAACTGGTCAACAAGGACAATCCCCAGGTCATCGAGATTTGGAACCTCGTTTTCATGCAGTACAACCGCCGCAGCGACGGGTCGCTGGAGAAGCTCGGCATGAACGTGATTGATACGGGTATGGGCTTCGAGCGCCTCGTCCGCATCCTCCAGGGCAAGCACTCCAACTACGATACCGACATCTTCCAGCCCATCATCAAGGAGATCGAGAACCTCTCGGGCCTGAAGTACGGATTCACCACGCCCAGCAGCACCGAGGATGAGGGCGCGACCGACCAGGAGAAGGTCGATATCGCCATGCGTGTGGTGGCCGACCATCTGCGCGCCGTGGCTTTCTCCATCGCCGACGGCCAGTTGCCGGGCAATGCCAAGGCTGGCTACGTCATCCGCCGCATCCTGCGCCGTGCCGTCCGCTACGCCTACACCTTCCTCGGTCAGAAAGAGGCCTTTATGTTCCGCCTCGTCAATGTCCTGATCCAGGAGATGGGCGCTGCCTATCCCGAGTTGCCAGCCCAGCGCGAGCTTATCGCCCGCGTGATCAAGGAGGAGGAGGACAGTTTCCTCCGCACCCTCGACAAGGGCATCAACCTCCTCAACGGCGAGATGGACGAGCTCAAGGCCCACGGCGAGAAGGAGCTGCGTGGCGCCCAGGCTTTCCGCCTCTTCGACACCTATGGCTTCCCCCTCGACCTGACGGAGCTGATCTGTCGCGAAAACGGCTATACCGTCAACGAGCAGGAGTTTGACGAGGAGATGGCCAAGCAGAAGGCCCGCGCCCGCAATGCGGCCCAGGTGGAGAACGGCGACTGGGTTGTGCTGCGCGAGGGCGAGCAGGAGTTTGTGGGCTACGACCACACGGAGTATCCCTGCCACATCCTGCGCTACCGCGAGGTGAAGCAGAAGAAGTCCACCTTCTTCGAGGTCGTGCTCGACTATACGCCGTTCTATGGCGAGATGGGCGGCCAGGTCGGCGACCAGGGCAAGCTTGTCAGCAGCGACGAGACCGTGGTCGTGAGCGACACGAAGCGCGAGAACAACCAGAGCATCCACATCCTCAAGCGTATGCCGCAGGACCCCACGGAGGAGTTTACGGCCTGCGTCGATGTGCCGCTGCGCGAGGCTTCCGCCCGCAACCACACCGCCACCCACCTCTTGGACTACGCGCTGAAGCAGGTGCTCGGCGACCATGTGGAGCAAAAGGGATCCTACGTCAGCGCCGACACGCTGCGCTTCGATTTCTCCCACTTCCAGAAGGTCACTGACGAGGAGCTGCGCCGTGTGGAGCAGCTGGTCAACAGCCTTATCCGCCAGGACCTCCAGCTCGACGAGCATCGCGACATGCCGATGGAGGAAGCCAAGAAGCTGGGCGCCGTCGCCCTCTTCGGCGAGAAGTATGGCGACCGCGTTCGCGTGGTCCGCTTCGGTCCCTCTTGCGAGTTCTGCGGCGGTATCCACGTGGCTGCCACGGGCCGCATCGGCTTCTTCAAGATCGTTGGCGAGAGCAGCGTGGCTGCTGGTGTGCGCCGCATCGAGGCCATGACGGGCGAGGTCTGCGAGAACGCCATCTATCTGCTTGAGGACACGCTCCGCGACCTGAAGTCGCTCTTCAACAACGCCAAGGACCTCAAGGCCGTCGTCACGAAGTATATCGACGAGCACGACCACATGAAGAAAGAGATCGACCAGTTCCGTGCCCAGGCCGTGGATCGCATGACCCAGGAGTTGGTGCGCAGGGCCGAGGAGGTCGATGGTCTGCGTGTCGTCAAGGCCGTCGTTCCCCTCGATCCCGCCGCAGCCAAGGACCTGGTCTTCAAGGTGCGCCAGGCCATTCCCGACAACCTGGTCTGCGTCGTCGGTTCCGTCCACGAGGACAAGCCGCTGCTGAGCGTGATGTTCTCCGACGATCTCGTGGCCAGCCATGAGCTCAACGCGGGCAAGATCATCCGCGAGGCGGCCAAGCTCATCAAGGGTGGTGGCGGCGGCCAGCCCCACTATGCCCAGGCTGGCGGCAAGGACCGCGATGGTCTCGCAGCAGCCGTCGACAAGGTGCTCGAGCTGGTGAGGAAGTAAGTCGGCCCTCGTTTTCCGCATTTTTTCTATAGCGTCAGCCCGGGATAGTTCACGTCCTGGGGCTGACGCTTTCCTTTTTCCGTCCCTGTCGGGCGCCCCTGTCGGGCGATTGCTGGGCGAATGTCGAGCCCTTGTCAGGTGATTGTCGAGTGATTGCTGGGCTATTGCTGGGTGATTGCTGTGTGATTGTCGGAGAAAATAAGGATAACTTAACGCTCCATTGTCGGAAATGGAGAGAAAACATCGTACCTTTGCACCTTCATAGTAGGTAAAACAAAAAAGCGAAGCATTGAGAACCATCTATCTTCCAAAAGACTGCCCAGCCGACCTGGCCGCGAGCGTGGCCACCATCGGCTTCTTCGACGGCGTACACCGTGGGCATCAGTTTCTCATCTCCCATGTGGTTGAGACCGCGCGGGAGGAGGGCCGCCAGTCGATGATCATCACCTTCGACCAGCATCCCCGCGAGGTGCTCCATGCCGACTACCAGCCCCGCCTGCTCACCCCGCTGCAGGAGAAACTCTGTCTCCTGGAGCGCACGGGTGTGGACGTGGTGGCCGTGCTCCATTTCGACGTGGCCCTGTCGCAGCTCTCCGCCCGCGACTTCATGCACGACCTGCTGCAGGAGCGGCTCCACGTGGCCAAACTCTTCATCGGCTACGACCACCGCTTCGGCCACAACCGCGCCGAGGGCTTCGCCGACTATGTAGCCTATGGGCGCGAGATGGGGATGGAGGTGGTGCAAAACCCCGTCTTCGAATTGGAGGGCGTCAACGTCAGTTCCACCGTCTGTCGGCGCCACGTGGCAGCGGGCGAGATGGAGGCGGCCTCGCGCTGCCTGGGCTATCCCTATAGGATGGGCGGACGCGTGGTGGCCGGATTCCAGGAGGGCCGCAAGCTCGGTTTCCCCACGGCCAACATCCAGCTCGCCGATCCGCGCCGTCTCGTGCCCGCCTCGGGCGTCTATGCCGTGAGGGTCAAGGTAGGCGACGAGGCGACGTGGCGACTGGGCATGATGAACATCGGCACGCGCCCCACCTTTGGCGGCGAGAAGGTCTCGCTGGAGGTGCATATCTTCGACTTTGCGGGCGACCTCTATGGTTGCCAGGTCGAGGTGGCGTTTCTCCGCCGCGTCCGCGAGGAGCGCAAGTTTGCCTCGCCCGAGGAGCTGGCCGCCCAACTGGCCCGCGACAAGCAGACGATCCTCGATGCGTGTTGTTTATCATAATCGCTTGTAGTGGTTATTTAACATAATCGCTAGCAGTAGTTATTTATCATAATCGCTTGCAGTAGTTATTTATCATAATCGCTTGTAGTGGTTGTTTATCATAATCGTTTAAGAAAAAATAAAGAAAAAAATTGAACAACAGATGAAAGAGAATAGAAAGCCAGGAAGAATGGCGGTGGACCTCCTATTGATCTTCATCGTCTTTCTCGTCATTCAGATGGTGGTCAACGGACTTGTCACCCTCGTCTATGTGTATCTGAACCACGTCGATGCTGCCCAGTTTGCGCAGCAGGTGGCCAGCGGTCAGCAGGGGCAGTTTGTCGCCGCCACGTCGGTGCTCTCCAGCCTGCTCACGATCATGGTCTATCCGCGCCTACGGTGGACTCCCCTCGACCGCACCTACCTCCGCTCCCGCCCCTGGGCCACGCTCGTGTGGTGCGGCCTGCTCACGCTGGGCACGATCCTGCCCTTCGAGTGGGTCTATGAGCAACTGCAGATACAGATGGCCGACTCCCACCAGGCCCTCTTCGAGAGCGTCATGCGCGAGCCCTGGGGCTATGTGGCCCTGGGCATCCTGGCGCCCGTGGCCGAGGAGTTTGTGTTTCGCGGCGGCCTCCTGCGCACGTTGCTCTCGATGATGCGCGTGCGGGGATGGGAGAGCGGACGCTACGTTGCCCCCACGGCGTCGAGCGCCTCCGTTGCGCCCACGAGGTCCAGCGCCTCCGGAGAACCTGCGGGCCGCGCCTGGGCCCCCTGGTTGGCCATTGCCTTTTCGGCCCTGCTCTTCGGCGTGGTCCACATGAACTGGGCGCAGGGCTTCCACGGCTTCATCATGGGCCTCCTGCTCGGTTGGCTCTACTACCGCACGGGCAGCATGATGCCTGGCATCATCGTCCACTGGGTCAACAACACGGTGGCCTACCTGATGTTCAAGCTCCTGCCCGGTATGGCCGACGGCCAGCTCATCGACTTCTTCCACGGTTCGGAGCGCCTGATGGTCGTGGGCCTGCTCTGCTCGCTCTCGATCCTCGTCCCGAGTCTTTTCCAAATCATCTTGCGAACAAAAAAATAGAATGGCCTTCGGCCCCCGGGCCAAGGTTTTTTCTCTGACACAGATAGAAAAGTTTCTCTGACACAGACAGAAAGTTTCCCCGACACAGACAGAAACAGTTTCTTTCCCGACACAGATAGAAAAGATTTTCTCGACACAGACAGAAAAGATTTTCCCGACACAGACAGAGAGTTTTTCGAACTGTACGGTTGAAACGGGCTGAAAGCCCAACAGACCCTAGCCCAGGGCATCGCCCTGGGTATAATAGCAATCAACAAGACGCCCTGTAAGGGCAAAAGAATTGTTTATGGCCTACTTCTTTAAAGCTTTTGCCCTTTCAGGGCGACAGGTTGGCGTTCATAATTACCCAGGGCTAGGAACTTCTGCCCTTTACCTTTCCCTTCGGCCGGTGACCGTTGGTTCAGGGCGTATTGGGTTATTTCAACCGTACAGGTCGAAGTTTTCTCTGACACAAACAGAAAGTCTCTGACACAACAGAAAGTCACTGACACAACAGAAAAGATTTTTCCGACAAAACAGAAAAAGGGGTTTTTCCCGACACAGATAGAACATGAACTACCAAGACAGCAAACAATACGAGATCATGGCCCCCGTGGGCAGCTACGAGTCGCTCGCCGCGGCCATCGAGGCGGGTGCCGACTCCGTCTATTTCGGCGTGGGCCGGCTCAACATGCGGTCCCATTCGGCCAATCACTTTGACATTGGCGACCTGCGGCAGATCGTCGCCATCTGCACCGAGCACGAGATCAAGACCTACCTCACCGTCAACACGATCATCTACGACAACGACCTCTCCACCATGTGCGAGATACTCGATGCGGCGCGCGAGGCGGGCGTCTCGGCCATCATTGCCTCCGACGTGGCCGTGATGAGCTACTGCCGGCAGATCGGCCTGGAGGTCCACCTCTCCACCCAGCTCAACATCTCCAACGTCGAGGCCCTGCGCTTCTACGCCCAGTTTGCCGACGTCGCCGTATTGGCGCGCGAGCTCAATATGGACCAGGTGCGCCATATCTACGAGGCCATCCATGGTCCCGAGCCCATCCTCGGTCCTGCGGGCCAGCCCGTCCGTATCGAGATGTTCTGCCATGGTGCGCTCTGCATGGCCGTCTCGGGCAAGTGCTACATGAGCCTGATGGCCCAGGACCGCAGTGCCAACCGCGGCGAGTGTGTGCAGATCTGCCGCCGCTCCTACCTGCTCACCGACCGCGAGACGGGCAACGCCATCGAGGCCGACCATGAGTATCTGATGAGCCCGAAGGACCTCAAGACCATCCGCTTCATCGATAAGATGATGAAGGCGGGCGTGCGCGTCTTCAAGATCGAGGGCCGCGCCCGCGGAGCGGAGTATGTGCTCAACGTGGTGCGCTGCTACAAGGAGGCGATACAGAGCGTGCTCGACGGCACCTTTACCGAGGAGAAGAAGGACGCCTGGGACGAGCGCCTGGCCGCGGTCTTCAACCGTGGCTTCTGGGACGGCTACTACCAGGGACGCAAGATGGGCGAGTGGAACAAGCACTATGGTTCCATGGCCACGGAGCAGAAGGTCTTGGTGGGCAAGCTGACCAACTATTTCTCGCGCATCGGCGTGGCCGAGGCCGCCGTCGAGGCTTCCACCTTCAAGGTGGGCGACAAGCTCCTCATCACGGGCAACACCACGGGCGCCATGTATGTGGAGGTGAAAGAGCTCCATGGCGACCATGGCGAGCCCATCACCGAGGCCGAGCAGGGCACGCGTGTGGCCTTCTCCGTGCCGGGCAAGGTGCGGCCCAACGACAAGCTGTTTCGTATAGACCAGCGTGTGGTGGAATAGCGGAGGCTGTCGTTCTTTTTTGTTATAGCATAATTTAGGAATAGTATATATAGAACTATATAGCAAACGTAAGTCAATGAATACGATCAACGAATTGCAAGACGAGGTCATCGAGGAGTTCAACGAGTTTACCGACTGGATGGACAAGTATCAGATGCTGATCGACCTGGGCAACGACCTCGAGCCGCTGGACGAGAAGCACAAGAACGAGCAAAACCTTATCGAGGGTTGTCAGAGCCGCGTGTGGTTGCAATGCGACTACGCCGATGGCCGTCTCGTTTTCACCGCCGATAGCGACGCGCTTATCACCAAGGGCATCATCGCGCTGCTCATCCGCGTGATCAGCGGCCACACGCCGCAGGAGATTCTCGATGCCGACCTCTATTTCATCGAGAAGATCGGTCTGCGCCAGCACCTCTCGCCGACGCGCTCCAACGGTCTTCTCTCGATGGTGAAGCAGATCAAGAGCTACGCCATCGCCTACAAAGCCAAGGAGGAGATGGGCTGATGCGCAAACTCACCACTCCCGAGATGCATCGCCTCACGATCGAGGAGTTTCGCGAGGCCGAGAAGTTGCCGTTGGTCGTCGTTCTCGACGACGTGCGGTCGATGTACAACGTGGGCAGCGTCTTTCGCACCTGCGATGCTTTCCGTATCGAGGAACTGTGGCTCTGTGGCATCACGGGCACGCCGCCCCACACCGAGATCCACAAGACGGCCCTTGGAGCCGAGGACAGTGTGGCGTGGCGCCATTGCGCCACTGCCCTGGAGGCCGTGCGCTCGCTGCAGCAGCGGGGTTTCCGCGTCTATGCCATAGAGCAGGCCGAGGGGTCCACGAAGCTCCAAAACCTGCCCCGTCAGACCGTCCCCACGGCCGTGGTCTTTGGCAACGAGGTGAAGGGCGTCCACCAGGAGGTGGTCGATGCGTGCGACGGTTGCCTCGAAATACCGCAGTTTGGCACGAAGCACTCCCTCAACGTCAGCGTCACGGCGGGCATGGTGATATGGGAGCTGGCGCGCCAGGCCATTGCTCCCGAGGCGGAGGCAGAAGTGGGAGAGGCCTTAACGTAACATGTAACATGTAACATGTAACAATGGTGGCGTGTGCCCCAAACACACGCGCTTGCTCTGCAAAGACAGGAAAACAACTAAAGCAACGAGTACAACGTATGACAACGAGCGATTGTAGTGTACTTTGCGTACACTCCTCTTGTTGATGCAATCAGGATATGAAACAAGGCGGTCGTCGGTCAGTATTCCGACAACCGCCTCATTATAAACTCACTTGTTCGTTCAAATCGCTTTCAATGAAAACGCATATTTGAAATCGATGAATGAGTGAGTTCCTTGATTGTCTATCCATGCCGGTTCCTCATGGCTCTTGTTTGATATGGATACAGAATTGTCATTCTTGAACGTATCATAAACCGTTTCAAGTATTGACAACTGTTCGTTGGAGAAACTTGAAATGTCGCATGGCATATCCGACACAAGTTTGTTGCCCACATTCCCGTTTTTACCCTCCACTTCAATCAGGTTGATGTCATCTATCAGACTATACACCCTGTCCCATCTGTTGGGCACCGGACCGTATTGGATGGCTTTGAACGACAATCCCGTCATGGCTTGTCCGTTTTCCCGATAAGACAGAAAATCCGTATAAAACAAGATTTTGTTCATTTGGGTGACAAACACGCCGTTGAATTTTTCGATGAAGAACAAAAGGACGTTCTTCAACTTGCTTATGGATAACATGGCATAGCCATTATATCGGCTGCGTATATTGTCGCCGAAAACGAGCTTGTGTATCAAACCGTCCATGGAAGACCGGTCTTCGCACTCTTCCAAACGTGTTTTTATCTTCATGTATTCATCGTCAGACAATACGTTTTTGGCCGCATCCACAAATGTCTCAAATGTCTTTGGAGACTGGATGGCTTTCAATACTCGTCCGTTGGCCACATTGGGAATTTCTCCATTCTCGTACAAACGGTACTGGTTATCGCCAAAACCCAAAATCCTTGACATCTTCAATGCCGACAACATATAGCGGCTGCGTATTTCCTTTATCTCGTCGGGATAAGGAATGCCATGGGCAGTACGATAACTATTGTATATCTGCGAAGTATTGAACGTATCCACCTGCGTGGTCGTGAATGTCTCCTGCGTATCGACACATTGATAACACAGGTGGGTGTACTCGTATTCCTCTTTTCTGAAAACAGCCTTTCGAGTCTCTGTGACAAGGACTGCTTCGCCTCCTGTAAATGGACTTTTCATGACTTACTTGAATTTATATGTGATACGATATTCTGCTATGTGAAAAGAGATACAAATGGCACTTGAATTACTGATGCCCATTGAAATCTTTATATATATGTCACGTCCGCTAACCTCTTTTCCGAATACCCACATTTCTCCTTTTTTATTTAAGGTGTCCTCTATCGGTCCTTCCACGTAGTCTTCGGAGTCAAGGTTCATGATGACATCTTCCCGGTATTTAGGCGTTATCTCCAGTTCCAAAAGAGTCTGCATATTCTTGCCCCTGTCGTCACGAAAGACAATGCCGAATACCTTTACCTTTTGAATGAATTTGGAGAGAAACAATTCTACTTCTTCCTTTGTAGCCATAATCTCCTGTTGTTTTGCGTGCAAAGTTAATGCTTTTGTCTGAATATGGCAAGAAAAAGCCAATAAATTCAACTTTATCGTTGAATGAGGCAAGTCAAAATGCTTCGATAAAGAGAATATCGGCCATACAAAGCTATGTTATAAAGTCCTATTTATTAGACAATTCTACAATAGCGGCTTTTATAGTGACGAAGTCAGGAGGCAACAACATGACACAAATCTTGGGGTAAGCCATGAGTAGAACTGAGCTTGCTCAAGTTCTGCTCATGGCGAGTTAATGCTTACACCACTTCGTGCGTCGTTCGAAATCTCGGACGAACCACCACTTGGTTATCGCTTCACGAGGTGGCCGATCACCTGCTGGCGGTTGCGCCCCGCGCCCCGGTAGCCGACGTGTATCCACTGGGCCTTGCCCGCGGAGGCAGTCTCCCAGATGAGCTGGTCAAACGGGAGGTTGTCCATCATCCAGGCAAACCACTGGCGGCCCGTCTTGACGTCGGGGACAAAGATGTCGGCGGCGTAGCCGCGCGTGTGGTCCGAGGTTTTCACGCCCCCGACGGCGGCGTTGAGCTTCGCCGAGCGGTAGCCGCTGTTGATGCGGACGGCGTGGCCGAGATGGGCCCGCAGCGGCTCCAGGACGTGGAGGCAGAGCTGCTGGAGGTTGCAGATGGCCGGGAGCGGCGGCGTGTTGTCTATACGCCGCGTGACGGCGACGAGGGAGGTGGTAAACTCCGCGAGGCGGAAGTGTTCTGACAGTATAAGTGACATGGTTTGTTCTCCTTTTGATGTTTTGTTTTTGATGATCGTTTTGATGATCGTCGTTTGATGTTTTGATGATCGTTTGTTTTGATGATGATCGTTTTGATGATCGTTTGTTTTGATGTTTTTGATGATCGTTCTGATGATTTGGCAGAGCCCGAGACAGCAGAAGTGCGAAGTGGGAATCTCCTTAACGTAACATGTAACATGTAACAATGTAACAATGTAACAATGTAACGATTGCTGGCGATTGCTGGCGATTGCTGGTGATGGGTGGCTACACCTCCCCATAGTGAGATTTCTTGTAAACCCCTCTTTCGATCCTCTCGACCATTCCTTGCTGCTCCCATCGGCTGAGCATGGTGCGCACGCTGCCATTCGAGATATCGCCGCCCCTGATGCCGACGGAGACTCCATAGGCCTCCTCGGTGGTAAATCTGTCGGCCAGTTCCTCATAGATGGAGTCGTTCTTGCTCTTGCGGGAGCGTGCCTTCCCCGACGAGACATAGGAGCCCGATCGAAATGCCGTCTCGATGCGCTCGCGAAAGAAGAGCATGGCGTTGTCGATCATGTAGTCGGCCAGCACGTCGAAGGCGGCGAGCATCTGCGGCGTCTGCTGGCGCTGCAGCATGGTCTTCCACAGCTCGGGCTCGGCCTTCAGCTGCGTCTCCGCTCCCTGCTCTCCGTAGCTTTGGATCATCTGCTCGGCCACACGGCAGAGCATCAGGCAGGTCATCATGCGCATGGCCGTGGGGCAGGTGCGGAAGCGCTGGCGCGCCTTGGTCTTGTCGTAGCTTTTGAGCGTCTCGATGCGGATGCGCTCCAGCCAGTCGCGGCCCTTCTTCTCCAGTTTGGGCAGGTCAACGTCGCCACTCATCAGGGGCAACAGATGGGCCACCTGCTGGATCTTCATTTGTTGGCTCTCGGTGAGCAAGAAGAGGCTCTCCGAGAGCGGCGAGAAGGTGTTGTCGGGCGTGCGTGCCAGGGCCACACGGCTCTGAAATCCGTCCGTGTAGTTGGTGATGACGCGGTAGAGCGCGTCGGGCGTGCCACACATCACGACGTTCCACAGCAGTTTGTCGATATGCACGTTGACGGCCTCTGCCGACTTTGCCTCGCGGTCGTAGGGCGTGCCGTCGTAGGCCTGTCGCAGCATGACGGAGAAGTCGCTCATCGCCGTGCGCCATTTCTGCGCCACGGTGTCGGCCTCGGGCGTGAAGGAGAAGGCGTGCTTGCCCTGGGTGTTGGCCAGACGGTCGGCGAGGTTGGCCACGGTGGTGTTGAGCGTCAGGCAGCGCACGGGATACTTCGGGTCCTCGGGCTGCTCCTTCTTGTTCTTGGCCGCCCGCTTGCGTGCGCGCCATTCCTCCTCGGCCTCCAAGTAGCCCTTGTCCACCATTTTCACCTCTGCGAGCCAGGCCGCCACGATGGGGTCGAGACTGCCCTTGCCCGAGGCGAAGTCGCCGGCGATGTAGCTGATGAGGTTGAGCTGCGAGGGCTTGCCGTGGATCAATACGCGCACGCCCGTGGCGAGCATGCCGATGGCCGGCGTGATGGCGAAGATGGCGGGCATGGCGAGATGCGGTCCCACGGCGCTGATGCTCTCCCTCACGCCCTGTGGCATCTTGGGCAGCGCGTCGTAGTATTGGAGGTCGTCCTGCGTGGTGGTCTCCTCGTCGTCCTCCTCCCTGGACTCGGCCCTCATGTCCTGGCGCACGGCCGTCAGCACGTCCTTCAGCCGCCGTGGCATCTGCGTGATCTTCTCGCCCAGGGCCGACCGGATGCAGGCCATTTTCTCCGCCTCGGGAAATCCGTCGTAGCAGGGGATGATGCGGTCCAGCAGCAGCGGGTCGGAGTCGCAGATGTGGCGCAGGTTGACGGCCAGCTCGAAGGTGAGCGTGTTGCGGTTGGAGCGTATGGGGTACTCGCCCTCGTTGTAGAAGGCCCACCACTTCTCGATGATGCGGTCGTAGGGAATGCCCTTGTAGCACAAAGGATTCTCCTCTGAGGCCGTCTTCTCGCCCTTCTCGTCTTTCTGCTCCTTGGCGTCCTCGCCCGCCTCCAGCGGATGGTTGGCTGGGCGGGAGGCTGCTGTGGTCTCTGAGGCCGTGGCAGCAGCCTGCTGGGTCTGGTCTGCCTCCGTCTCGGAAGTAGCTTCCGAGCCCGTGGAGGCAGCCTCTTTGTTCGTGAAAGCAGTCTCTGAGGCCGCGAAAGCAGCCTCTTTGTTCGTGAAAGTAGTCTCCAAGCCCGCGAAAGTAGCCTCTGAGCCCGTGAACGATTCACACTCCCCGTTGTCGAAGAGGTCCTCGTGGAGATAGAGCAGGTCCTCGGACGTGGTGGCGAAAAATACGCGGGTGATGTCCTTCGCGCCAGCGTCATACTCCACGCCGAGCAGGTCGGAGGCCCAGCGCAGGTTGGCCTCCTGGTCCATCTCGGGATGGCGGCGGAAGACGAGATGGAGTCCGCCTCCGCGCGCGCTGCGCTCCAGCATGAGCAGGCCCAGCTCGTCCTTTTTGTCGATGGCCGTGGCGGCCACCAGCTCCACCTCGTCGGCGCTCAGATGGTCGATGTCCATGCCCACCGACTTGCTCAGTCGCTTCGCCCCTTTGAGGCCACCGTCCTCCGTGGGCAGGCAGGAGTAGTTGAACTGCACCAGCTTGCGCTTTGCTGCCGAGACGTCCGTCTCGGGCTTCGGATGGCGAATCGCCTCCATCAGGCGCGCCTGCGTCTGGCTGTCGCGATAGCGGCGGTAGGCCTCCTCGGTCGCCACGGCCTCCATCATCTTGTGGCCCTGCTGATAATATATCAAGTGTACACTCATGATAGTTTCCTCCTTTCTTTTATTTCGTCAGTTGGTCATTGAGCAGGGCGTCGATGGCGTCTTGCGCCTCGTCCATGATGGCCTGGGCGATGATCACGTTCTCCGTGCGGAAGAACTTCAACGTCAGTTGCACGGCGTTGTCCTGTGTCCTGCTGATGCGTCCGTGGGCGAGCTTGCGGATCAGCACGCTGCGGCTCTTCACCTTGGGCCGCACGACGAAGTCGAACGTCCCGTCGCTCATCTGCTGGCCCACGCCCGTCTTGCGGAAGCTCTCCACGGCCTGCGGCACAGGCGCGTCGGGCGAAAAAAGAAAATACTTGCGGTCGTCATAGTAAGCCTGTCCGCCGATCTGTACGTGCTGGCAATGGTCGCCATGGTTCTGATTGCTGTTGATGTTCTTATTATTCTTATTCATAATTGTTTGTTTTTTGTTTCATCCTGGGGACGGAGGGACACCGAAGGTGGATCGACAATGTTGTATCGTATTGTTTCGATGCAGCCTGCTGAGTAGGGAAACAACTAAAACAACTTTTACAACATGTAACAACGCTTCGCGAGGACGAAATTCCTCGATACTGCCTACTGAGTAGCGAAAACAACTAAAACAACTTTTACAACAAGTAACAACGCTTCGCGAGGACAAAACACGCTGCGCGTGTATACAATCCTTCTGCAAGGTAAACAACCAAAAACAACAGCTTCGCCAGGACCATGTTGCAACTGCTTTTCCTGCAAAAGGTAACTTGGTTGTAAAATATTGTAAATGTTGTATTTGTTGTCTTTTCTTACTTCCCTTTCTTGTCCTTTGTTATTATCCTAACCCTCCATTTTTCGGATGATTCTTTTTTGTGCGAGAAGAGACGTGGATTGTTGCGCGCTTTACCATGGAATATCCTCCTCGTACTCAACTCAGATTTTTACTTTTTCCTATTCTCAAAATTGGCCCTTGGGCCAATCCTATTAATGACCGATTAATGTTTTGATTAACGATGATTAATGTCTCGATTAACGATGATTAATGTTAAAAATAAATCTCCGATTCATGTTTAAAGAAATCACCGATTCAAGCGATGGATGTCCGCCACGAGGATGTCCTGATAGTGGCGGCCCTCATACTCGTTGACCGTGAAGCGGAGGCTGACGGCCACCAGTTCGTCCTGGGAGAAGCGGCAGGTGGCCGCGTTGCCCAGCATCGTGCAGGCATACTGGTCGGCATACTTCCCGCCGAGCTCCTGCAGCAGGATGTTGCACTTCTTCACCTGTCCCGTCTCGCTCTTCTGACTCTGCACAGCGAAGGCCTCGCCCTGCTGCACCACACGCATAATCTTTCCTTCCATCGTGCGCTTACTTTTCCTTTTTACTACAATTCATGCTGAGGCTAAACAAAAACCTCCAAACCGTGAAACTGAAATACATACTCATAACGCTCGTTTTACGTCGCGCCTTTTCGCGACCCCTTTGTTGTTGAACTGTTACTTTGCCAGCTGGCGGCGCAAGAGGCGAGACGGCGCTATGAGGGCTATAAAAAACCAGCACCGTCAGCGGGCCTCGTTGGTCTCAACTGACGGTGCAAAGGTATGGGAATCTTTCGTGCCCGACGAAATTTTAAGGGTCGGGTGAAAGTTGGTGAAAGAAAAAGTGAAAGAAGTCCACTTTTTCACCCCTTTTTGGGTCCCTCGGTGAAAGTTTGGTGAAAGTTGGTGAAAGTTTGGTGAAAGTTTTCAGCGAGCCTTCCCCCCTACTTCAGCAACTTCTTGTGGAAGCGACGAGCTATCTCCCGATAAGCTTGGAAGCGTCCACAGGCGGCTGGAGAGTCGTTCTCGTCCCAAAGGCGGACGGGCTTTCTGAAACTCATCACGTTGAGCCTCCCCAGGTCCTTGAGGTTGAGATCGGGAACCTCCTCGCCCATGATCTCGGACAGAAGGTCGACAAACTCGTTGAGGCCACTGACGACCCGCAGGTCGCGCAGCACGGCGAAGACGGCAAACCAATGGCGCTTACACTGGATATACCCCAGCGTCTCCTTCAGCGCACGGGCGATGGTCTGCTGCGAGAGCTGCGCCCCCTCGTCCTCCTTGGCCTTTCTCACATACCTGACGCAGTCGGCAGGGTCGCCCAGCGGGTGCTCGTGGATGATCGTCTGCACCACGCCGAAGATGCGACACTCGTGCGTCTCGTCGATGCGCATGGCCTGGTAATCGTCGTTGCCCGGCGTGAGCCACTTCGACCCGTCCTCGTCCTCGAAGTAGGTCTTGACGGTAGGGCCGCCGTCGTAGTGGGCCACGACGATCTCGCCCGAGCGCGCCACGTCCTGCGTCCTCACCAGCAGGCGGTCGCCCTCGTGGAGGTCGTAGTCGCGCATGCTGTCGCCCTGGACGACGACCAGCCAGCATTTGCCCGATACGTACTCCATCGGGATTGATCCCGTCTCGTGGGGGGTGTCGCCGTACTCGTCGGGAACGCCCGCACGCACGCAGCCGCACATAGGCACCTCGACCATCTCCTTCACTTCCTCTGCTGTCCAGCCCTGCTGGCGCATGAGGTCCACAAATTCGTCTTTTTTCATGATGTTCTTTTTATTTGTTTTGCTTTTCATGACCTGGTATCCTGTCGAATCCAAGTTAGAGTTGTTTCTGAGCGCAAAGGTACGGAGCTTTTTCGACATGACCAAAAGTTGTGCGTTATATTTTTTGTGTCTTTGCATAAGACAATACCCCCTCAAAAAAGACGAGGGCAACCTCAGAAGGCATACCCTCGTCTATAGATATTGAATTGTTAGGATTGAACGACAATCCCTGTTTTACACAAGACTTCTTTCTTACTAGTTCCAGTCGTCCTCTTCCTCTTCCTCATAGTCCTCATAGCGGCGAACGCCCATACGGCCGGGCTTATTCTCAGTTCCACCGATACCTATCGAGCTGCCACTCATCAGCGGCTGCTCCGATTCGATGACATACGATAGGGGCTTTACATAATTTTCTCTTTTCTCTTTCATATTGTTTTATTATTTTACGATTATCTTACGTCCGTTCTTGATATACACGCCCTTGGGCAGACCCTCGGTAGTGTTGCCTACCACTACACCCTGCAGGTTGTAGACCTTGCCCGATGCGTTGGCTGCCTCATCTACAAGATCCGTGATGCCAGTAGGCTCGTTCTCACCGATCACGCAGATCTTGACTTTGCTGGCGCCACCGTTGTCAGGCACGATATAACTCATGGTAGCTCTGTCCTGGATGGTCATATAGTATGTGAGCGGCGGGAGATAAGCTTCGGGGTGAATATTATAGACAAAGCTTTTCTTCTCAGAGTTGAGATAATATCCATGCTTGGCTGCAATGTAGGTATTCTCCATCACGGGATAGAAGGTATAGAGCTCTGTGATAGAACTGCAGTCCTTTGGAGTCACTCCCTTAATGCTCTTATAGTCGACCTCACCTACGTTGAGCTTCTGCTCGCCCGTAGCCTTGGCCTTGATCAGACAGGGGAAGAAAGCCGCTATCTTGTCGCCAGCCTTCGCCATCTTGTATGAGATGACAGAACTGCCGTTGCCATTTTCCAACGCGATGGCGTAGAGCGTTGCAAACTCGAAATCATTCAGCATCTCGTCGGTCAACGTAAAGTCGAAGGGCACGAAGAATGAGTTCCAGCCAGTGTTGGTATAGTTCTTGGTCAGCGTAGTGTTCACGCCTTTCACTCCAGCCTCGGGCACCCATATCTTGTTGACCTGATCCATATCTATAGCTATGCTTTGGCCAGCCTCTGCTATTTCCTTGGACTCGTAATCATAGACCACCAGTACGACATTGCCAAAATAGGAGACAGTGTAAGTGCCGTCAGCGTTGGGCGTAGTGGTATATCCTGGAGAACAGTACTTTGACACATCGCTGCTATACTTGCCGCCCTCGATGGCGAGAGTCGCCGTCTTGCCTTCCGTAGGCTGGGCATCAATCAGCACAGCATCACCCGCGGCGGTAATGGTACCACCCTTGATGGTAGCTGTCACGTTTCCATAAGGCTTGCAGAAGTTGAGAGCGGCCTTGTCCGGATCGCCTGTACCTTCTCCCCACTTACCTGTGTTGCCCTTGCCCTTGCTGGTCATGATTCCACCATAGACCACAAGATTACCTCTCTTCATGTCAATAGCACCACCCGCACCATATACTACAGCGCCGCTATTGATAGTGAGCGTGCCAGACTGCGGATGACTGATGGCATAGCTGCTTGTAGAGACCAGCGTGCCACCATTGATAGTGATGGTGGTGTTTTGGTACTCATCGTTGCTGCCGTTTATTGCATACCATTCACTCTCTATCGTACCACCATTGATAATAACCTTACTGTTATAATATGCACCGATAACAAACTGATGATTGCCGGCAGGAACGGAGTTGATATGGCCGCTCTCCATCACAAACTCACCATCATTAATTACTTCTACCAATGGCTTGTCATAGACACCATCCTGATACGGAGTCTCTGCATAGATCTTACCCGTGCTGTTCTCCTTGGAGTCCTTAAGAGTAAGTTTGCCCGATACACAAATGTTTTTATGATTGGCATTTGCACCCTTGATAGAATGACCGTTCATATCAAGGACTATATCCTGCAACTTGCCTACCTCGAGCTCGTCGTCCGTAGTCAGGTCTACATCATTGATCAACGTCACCACGGTCTGTCCTGCTGTTGCATCATATACAGCGGCTTTCAGCGTGGCATACTCCGTGGTTCCAATCTTCGCCACATTCTTCGCCACATTCTGCGCCACACTCAGCGTCGCGCAACTTACCGTCATCAGCAGCATGGCGAGAAATTTGTGTAATGTTAAGTTTCTCATTTGTTTAATTGTTTATGTGTTGGAATGTCTCCTCTGCATCCCGATTAGAGATTGATTTAGACAGTTAATATCAGCAAGCGAGGTCACTTAAGACCGAAGGAGACGATGAATACCCATCCCCCCATTGAACTTTATTTATACACCTCTCTCTCTTCCCTTAGGCCGCGGAGTAAGGTATGAAGTCGCTGGGGCTGAGCACCATACCGACTTAGCAATCTACGCTTGTCATGAGCGCGATAGAGCGTTCTAATGAGCGCAAAATTAATAAAAAATTTATCGATACGTTTCCTCCCCCCCCCCGTTCACATTGTTTAACGCTACAACCGCATTTTTATCCTTTGTTAGCGCGGCAATCATCCCCAATAGGCGTAGCAAAGGGAGAGACGCGACCAGCATCGTCGCCCCTCACGCTCACGGCTATCTCTATGCGTATCGAAATACTTTAAATATGGCAAATCGTGATTTGAACAGGCTGAAAAGTTGTGCTTGCAGAGAAAAAACGGACTAACCGTTGGCTGGCTGCGTTAAAATCCATATTTGGCAAGCAGATTTTGAAGAAAAAATTGGAGAAATCAAATAAAAGCCGTATTTTTGCAGCACTAGAATCCGCCACGCTTCCCATAGAACAGCGTACCAGGGCGGAACTTTTTGTTTCTATGCGTATGGAATATATGTTGTAAAAGTTGTTTTGGTTGTTTTCCTTATCGCCCTTAACACTTGCGCTGCTCCATGCGTCACTCGAAATGTCGGATGGACCAAACTTTATATATTGTTTGCCAAGCTCTTTTTACTTGGTCATAAGTCAATCCCGATTGTGAATTGAGGGTTTGGCTTATCAGACGACTTCTCTCCTCTAACTGTAATTCCCGGTCTATCATGTCAGCGTAATATGCCAGTTGCTCTTGGGTTAAGAGACTTGCTAAATCATTAGCCAACCAATAGGCACCTGCAACATATTCATCAAAATCTTCCCTGTCATATACTTCTGGGCACACATTTCTTTCTAAGTTTGCCATAAAATAGTTGTCCAAAATGAACGACATGTCCTCGGCGTCCTTACTTGTGGTCAGATGCCTGTCCATCCAAGCGTTGAATTTCAACAGGAACAGACCATGTAAAGAAGCTATTTTTACCGTGAACCTGTCGTCTATGCTAACCTTTATAGCATCCGAAAGCACTTCGTCGAAACCTTTTACCGACATGGCAATCGTTTCTTCGGGTGGCCAATAGATGTTGTCGTCTTCCTTGGCAACATATCCGTATGGCACAATGTCTATCTCATAGTCGGCATGATAGAAGCGTTGGTGTTTTGTTTTGTCTTTCTTAAAACCATCCGCTATCAGACAATTCTTGATCTTGTCAAACTCCTGCCAATTAGGAACTGCTATCGCCAAGTCCAAGTCTCTTGTCTTTCTGCTTGACGATATGCCCGCCATCTGTTGCATGATGATATCCCTGGCAGTGGCTCCTATGATATAGAAGTCATGCTCCATTTTGCAAAAGCTGCCTGCCAGTTTCTCCAGCAAATCCACAAGGAATGGATTGTTTATCTTTTCACTCGAAATCTTTAAGCTCATTCTCTAATATACGCTGCGCAGCCTCCAAACAGCGGCTATTGCCACTACCCATCAAGTCTGCATAGATTAATATGGCAGGAACCGTCTTGTTGTCAGTTTCCTCGTTCCAAAATTTTTTGTATAAATGTATTTCCCCATTGAGGTCTTGTTTGACCGCACCAGTCCGCATCAGATGTGCGGCAGGTGATTTCGTATATATATCGAAACTTCCTGGCTGCAAGTATCCGTCTGCCAAGTTTGCAGCAGGCTCTCCTCCCCATGCCATTCCTTGTGGCAATGCAATGTCTTGCCAGTTGTTTCTTTTCTCTTCAGTTCTAAATGACATCGTACCCATCAGAAGTTTTGGTTTCAGCACCTCATTGTAATTGCTTACCCACAAGTCAAGAAGCTGCTTCTTGTCTTTTAGGGAACGACCATTTTGAGTGTTGAATACAAAACCACGTCTCGCAAGTTCATCCAAGACGTTTTTCACACTTCCCAAAGACACATTGGTTTGCTCTTTTATCTCTCGATAGGGGTTGTTTACATTCTCTGCATTTTGCAACAGATAAAAGACAACTTTCAATCCTGCTTCTTGGAATACAGGATATGTCTTTGTCTGTGGTTCGGGACTTTTTCTGCCTTGGTTGGATATTTGGAAAATCATTTTTCCCCTTTTCGTATATCTGACAAGGCAGTTGCCTGCACAATCAAGATAGTTGATGCTTTTATTTGCCAATTCTGTCGCCAACCGTGGTGTGACATATCGCGTGACAAGCAGGATCTGATGCTTGCCATCATTCACAGCTTGCATCGCTGCCAATGTTGGGTTCAGTGTGGTCTTGGTTATGTTTTCCTTAATATAGCATACAAAATCAATACCCATCATATTGAGTATAGCATCATATCCTCTGTCACTGGTTCTGTCGGCAGAGGTTAATGTCACGACATCATCCACAGGAAGGCTTGCTTTAAGGGCTTCCAGTGCTTGATTTATTATGATACTATTTTCCTTCATTTTTCTTTGCTTGTTCAATGATGTGGTCATGTTCAATGTGATTGAACACTGCAAAGATAATGAACAAGGTTTGGACAAAAGAACTCTTGTTTGATATTTTAATAATGTTTAATACTATTTGGCAAGAAACGACATGAGCAACAAGTACAACGAAAAACAACGCGATAGCGACTGCCGCGCCCCTGTTTTACCCTCGCCGATGCAGTCTCCGACCCCCGCAAAAAAAACGCGTTTTTGTGTGAATCCAATGCGCTTTTCCCTGTTTTTTGAGCGGAGAAGAGGGTGGGTGAGGGAGGTTTTTTTGTTAACGAAAGTGAACACGCGGGCGGATGAGAGGAGGCGTGCGGGCTTGCGGCGGGCGTATCTTTTGGGTTGCAATATGCTGGGTAGCAGTGGGTTGTATGGTGGTTGAGGACTGGGGATAGGTGTTGGTGGCGTTGGAGGAATTGTTACATGTTACATGTTACATGTTACATTAAGCGTTCGCGCAATTCACGAAGGGGGTGAAAAATAGGCCAAAGAATAGTATATATAAATAATATATTATTTATATATACTATTCTTTGAGCCC
>OGDE01000426.1_pt1 | contig 36413 bp, 31 predicted proteins | sample 1570321 | NCBI WGS metagenome assembly OGDE01 (sample SAMEA2581976, study PRJEB24529) | metagenome | biome: Human gut stool | place: China | collected 2011 | reverse complement strand
TTTCGTACACCCAGGGGTGGCCGCCCACCAGCAGGCCCTCGGCGTGTTTGTTGACTTGGTAGACGGGATAAGCGCGTTCTTTCATTCGATAGACCTCTTCATAATCCTGAAAAATTGTGCTAGAATAAGCAAAAACGAAATGGGGGAAACCACAATGGAAATTGAACGGAAATGGATGGTAAACGGCTGGCCGGAGCAGCCGCTGCCCTTAAAAGAAGAATTTGCCATGCGGCAGGGCTATATCAGCGTCCGGCCCACGGTCCGCATCCGGGAGGAAGCCCTGACCGGCGGCGAGACGAAGTATATCCTCTGCTTCAAATCCGGCAGCGGGCTGGCCCGGGAGGAGATCGAGCGGGAGATCGACAAAGAGCTCTTCACCCGGCTCGAAGAGAAGATCATCGGCAAACCGCTCGTCCCCAAGCTCCGCCGCAGCTATCAGCTGCCGGACGGTATGGTGCTGGAAGTGAACCATGTGGATGAGGGCCAGCCTACCGAGTTCTGGTATGCCGAGGTGGAATACCCCACCGTGGAGGCCGCCCGTGCCTGGCGGCCGGAGGCGGTGGGCCTGGCCGATTACCTCAACGATGACGTGACGGACCAGCCTGGCCAGAGTATGGGGGCCTATTGGGAGCAGACCCGAAAATAAAAATCAGAAGCTGGGCGGCGTCACCGCAAAGATGACCCGGACCATTTTGTCACCGGTATTGAACCAGCGGTGGCCTGTCCCGGCCGGGATACGGACGGCATCGCCTGTGTGCAGCTCAAAGAGTTCACCGTTGAGGGAGATGGTCACATCGCCCTCCTCCACATAGGCGGTCTCTTCGCCCACATGGGAGCGGTCCTTATCAGAAGTGACGGTCTGGGGCGGGATCTCCATCAGCACAAATTCGATGCTGGCTTTGGTGTCGGCCGTGAGCAGGTTGTAGGCTACCTCACTGTTCCGGTTCCCGATGGAGCGGTATTCGCCTTTGCGGACGATGAGTTCCTGCTCGGGGTCGCTGTCCTCCTGGAAGAGAACATAGAGCGGGAAATCCAGCGTCTCGGCCAGCGTTTTCAGGGTGTTGATGGAAGGATTGACAGCATTGTTTTCGATTTGGCTGATCATGGAGGCGGTGATGCCTGTCTTTTCCGCCAGTCCGCGGAGACTCAGCCCCCGCTGGGTCCTGTATTTTTGAATCTTTTGTCCGATGTTCAGATTGACCATAACATGTTCCTTACTGTTGTATTTGCGGCAGCAGCCCCGGCAGAGGGGCATACTCCTCAATACTATCATTATAGCATGTTTGGCCGGGAAGACCAAGTGGCAAAGCGATGACAAAACGGAGTAGAAAACACAATAAAATATAAAAAATCGGCAGACATGGAGAGGTACAGCCATGTCTGCCGATTTTGTTGTGGAAAGCAGTCTCAGCAACCGGAAGCAGAATGGGATGCTCCCGGAAAATCAGCACTTAGTGCAGGAAGATCAGGCTCAGGACAAAGACGACGACCAGAGCGGTGAGGGACTGCAGCACGCTGATGATGGGGATGGTCTTGTAAGCAACGGAGGTATCCATCTTGGAGGTGGTGGTGGTGACCCAGAAGAAGTCATCGTTGCCGTGGAAGACCATCATGCCGCCGGCAGCGCAGGCCAGCATGGCGATGACGCGGCCCATGGGGCTGGAGAAGCCCAGCACGTCGATGAGCGGGGTGATCATGGTAGCTGCCGTGACCATGGCGATGGTAGCGGAACCAACGCAGGTACGGAAGATGAAGCCGATGAGGAACGGAGCCAGGATGCCGATGGTCAGGCCGGAGAATGCATTGGTCAGGACGGACTGCATGGCGGAAGCTTTCAGCACGCCGCCGAACGCGCCGCCCGCGCCAACGATCAGGACGATCTGGCCAGCGGTCTTCAGAGAGTCGGCCACCAGGCCGTCAAAGCTCCAGGCCAGCTTGTCTTCGGGGTGGATGTTGTGGTAGGTGTAAGCAGCGAGCAGCATACCGATCAGCAGAGCGACGGCAGGGGTGCCGATGACGTTCAGGATGGAGAGCAGAATGTTCTCGGAAGCGACCATGTCGCCCACGGTCTTGAGGAGCATGAGCAGGATGGGGACCAGGATGGGCATAAACGAAGCCAGCGCGCTGGGCAGCTTGGCGTTCTCGTCCTCTTCCTCGGTCACGTCGCTGTCATCCTCGGGGATGTAGTAGTATTTTTTGCCTGCGGTCAGGGAAGCAAAGTAACCCACCAGCATGACAGGGATGGAGACCAATGCACCAAACAGGATGACCATGCCCAAGTCCGCGTTCAGGATGCCGGCCACAGCCAGAGGGCCCGGCGTGGGAGGCACGAACATGTGGGTGGCGTGCAGGCCCATTGCCAGCGAGATGGCCATGGTGGTCATGGAGATCTTGGTGTCCTTGGACAGACGGCGGGCGATGGGGCTCAGCAGAACGAATGCGGAATCACAGAAGACGGGGATAGAGACGAAGTAGCCGGTGATGGCCAGGCCCAGAGCAGCGTGCTTTTTGCCCGTGATCTTGAGGATGGTCTTGGCCATGGTCTCGGCAGCGCCGGATTTCTCCAGCAGGGTACCGGTAACGGTGCCCAGTGCGATGACCAGGCCGATATCAGCGATGGTGCCGCCCATGCCGCTGGTAAAGGCGCTGAGCATGTCCTGCATGTTCATGCCGGCCACGATGGCAAAGGTGGCGGAGGTGGCGATCAGTGCGAAGAACGGGTGGATCTTCAGTTTAACGGTGAAGAGGACCAACACCAGAACGGCCAATACCAGGCCGAGGATCACAGATACAGTAGAGCCCATAAACAAACCTCCTCTTACTTGACGACCTTGACGAGGTACTCTTTCCAGACCTCATCGGGAACCAGACGGCCGCCGGTTGCCCAGCAGATCTGGGTGGCGTTCTTCATCACGTCGGCGGTCAGGCCCTGCTTTGCCAGGTAGCCCTTGCCGGCCTCGGTGCTCTCCAGATGGACAGGGCCGATGAAAGCGGCGCAGCTGGAGGGCTCAATGAGGACGTCCTCGGTCTTGTGGAGCAGACGCATAAAGTCGTACAGCTTTGCATCCTCGATGGTGAAATCACCGGAGATGAGGTTGGAGTCAATGCGGGTGACAAAGCCGGAGGGGCTTGCGCAGGCCAGGCCGTCGGCCTCGGTCAGGCCGTCGATGCCAAAGTCATGCACATTGACGTTCTCGTACAGGTTGGTGGCAAAGCCCAGCAGGACAGAGGGGCAGAGGGTGGGCTCCGCAAAGAAGCAATGGACAGCGTTCTTGTACACCCGCTTCAGGCCATAAGCCACGCCGCCGGGAGCACCGCCCACACCGGTGGGAATGTAAACGATCAGCGGGTGCTGCTCGTCCACCACAACGCCCTGCTCATCCAGCTGCTTCTTCAGGCGGGAAGCGGCCACGGCATAGCCCAGGAACAGGTTGACGGATTTCTCGTCGTCCACAAAGTAGCTCATGGGGTCGGCGTCGGAGAGCTTGCGGCCCTCGGCCACGGCCTTGGAGTAGTCGTCGGCATACTCAATGACTTCAACGCCCTTGCTGCGCAGCAGGTCTTTCTTCCACTGGCGGGCGTCGGCGGACATGTGCACCTTGACCTTGAAGCCGATGGCGGCGCTGCTGATGCCGATGGACAGGCCCAGATTGCCGGTGGAGCCCACCTGCACGGTGTACTGGTTGAAGAATGCGCGCATCTCGTCGCTGCACAGCTTCTCGTAGTTGTCAGTCACTTTCAGCTTGCCAGCTGCAATGGCCAGATCCTCGGCGTGTTTCAGCACCTCATAGATGCCGCCGCGGGCCTTGACGGAGCCTGCCACCGCCAGATGGCTGTCCATCTTGAGGAACAGATTGCCGGAGATGGGGCTGCCCGTTGCTTCGATCAGGCCTTTCTGCATCTCGGGGATGGGCTTCAGCGGGGACTCGATGATGCCATTGGTGCACTCGGTCTCCGGGAAGCACTTGCGGATGAACGGGGCAAACCGCTCCAGACGCGCCTCTGCATCTGCAATGTCTGCGTCCGAGACGACCAGCTGGCACACAGCGTCGGTCATTTCAAAGGGCAGGAACTTGGGGTTGACCCACAGAGTCTCTTTCTGCTCCGCGATCTCCTTTAAAGTAGCGTCCTGCTCGATCAGCTTTGCTGCATACTCTTTGATTGCCATGGAAAAACTTCTCCTTTCACGTCTGCACGGCGCAGCACCGGGCCGGGGCGCTGTTTGAGGTCGTGCATCATACATACCGTTAAGCGACGCTTATTGTGTGTTTAATTATACTGCATATCCGTTCAATTACAATGCATGTTGTAAACAAATAATGAACAGATATGTTGTGCAAAGTGCTCAAACGATGTGGTAGAAGTAAAAAATTTCAGGCCGAATATAACAGATACTTCCCGAAAATACAATTTTCATCCCAGAAAAAGACAAAAATGGATGTTTAATCTTACTGAACAGGGAGAGTGGCTGTACAGCAGAGCGGAACGCCCGGCAGAGAAACCCGTGGAAAACCTACCCGGAGTGTGCTACAATAAATCTGTTAAGACCAAATTTAATCTGTTAAGACCAAATTTAAGGGCCTGCGGCAGCGCTGTGGGCTGCGAAAGGATGAAACGCTTACGAAAAAGCCAAAATTTACGCTGCAGCTGCAATACAACTCCCCGGTCATCCTCACGTTTTTTCTGCTCTCGCTGGGGGTGCTGTTCCTGGGGCAGTGGACCGGCGGCTGGACAACGACCCATCTGTTCTGTGTCTACCGCTCTTCTTTGAAAGATCCGCTGTTCTATGTCCGGCTGTTCGGCCATGTGCTGGGCCACGGCAGCTGGGACCATTTTTTGAACAACATGCTCCTGCTGCTGGTCATCGGCCCGCCCATGGAGGAAAAATACGGCAGCATCCCGCTGCTGAGGGGCATCCTGCTCACGGCCCTCATCTCGGGCATTCTGCAGTGCGCGCTCTTCCCCCACTCGGCCCTGCTGGGGGCGTCGGGCATCGTGTTCATGCTCATCATGCTGGCGTCCCTGTCCGGTTTCTCGGGTGGCATTCCGGTCACGATGCTGCTGGTGGCGGTGCTCTACCTGGGCCAGCAGGTGTATGATGTCATCTTTGTGCGGGACAACGTCGCCAACTTTATGCACATCGTGGGCGGCGTGTGCGGTACGGTGTTCGGCTACACCTATGCCGCGTTCCCCCGGCGGAAAAAGCCCCGCCGCAAATAAGCGCAAGCAAAAAGAACGTCTGCTCCTGCCATTGGACAGGGATGTGTACCCGGTTTTCTGAACCGGAGAAATATGTTATACTGGCAGTCAGAACAAAATCGTCAAAACAGTGGGGAGGAAGCAGTATGAAACTCGAAAAAGTGGCCGTTCTGGGCGCGGGAGCCGTGGGGGCCTATGTCCTCTGGGGGCTGTCTGAGAAACCGGGCATCCGTCTGGGCGTGGTGGCCGAGGGCGAGCGTGCCCGGCGGTTGCAAAACGGCATCGGCATCAACGGCAAGGTGTATCACCCGGAGGTCTGGACCCCGGAAGAGGCCCACGGGGCCGATCTGCTCGTCGTGGCCCTGAAATACGGTGCCCTGCCCGGGGCGCTGGACAGCATCCGGCAGGTGGTGGGGGAACACACCATCGTCATGAGCCTGATGAACGGCGTGGACAGCGAGGAGATCATTGCGGCCGAGGTAGGAGCGGATCACCTGCTCTACTCGCTCATCAAGGTGGTCTCCCACAAGGAGGCGGACGGCTTCCGCTTTGACCCGGACACCACACTGGGCATCATTTACGGCGAGCTGGCCGCACCCTTTGAAAGTGAGCGGGTACAGGCCGTCGCGGCCCTGTTTGAGGGCACGGGCGTTCATTTCCGCGCCACCGAGCACATCCGGGAGGAGATGTGGAGCAAATTCCGGCTCAACGTCTGCAACAACCTGCCCCAGGCCATTCTGGGAGCCGGTGTGGGCTGCTACCGCGACAGCGTCCACATGAAAGCCATCAGTGACGGCCTCCGCAAAGAGCTGATGGCCATTGCCGCCGCCAAGGGCATCGACCTCTCCATTGTGGACAAAAACTCCGGCCGGGGCAGTGCGGTGCCGCCGGACGCCCGGTACTCCACCCTGCAGGACATTGACGCGGGCCGCCATACGGAGATCGACATGTTCTCCGGGGCGCTGATGCGGATGGGCAAAGAGCTGGGCATCCCTACCCCCTACAACGAGTATACCTACCACATGATCAAGGCGCTGGAGGAGAAAAACGACGGCCTGTTTGATTACTCCGGCAAAGATCAGGAACCCACCTGGGCAAAATAACCCAAAAGCTGCACATCCGCCGCTTTTCCCGCATACATCAGCGGGAAGAGGAGGAATGCGGTGTGGAAAAAATCATCTTTACAGCGGGCATTTTGCTGCTGCCTGCCGTGTGCACCACGGTAGGGGCGGCAGGTGCCTTTTTGTTTCGGCGCGCGCAGGAGCCCCGCACCCAGCGGATGACCTCCGGCATGGCGGCAGGCATCATGCTGGCGGCCAGTGTGTGGAGCCTGCTGCTGCCCGCCATTGAGCGGGCGGAGCGGGGCGTCTGGCCCGGGTGGTTCCCGCCCACGGCGGGGCTTGTTGTGGGGGCCGTGGGGCTGCTGCGGCTGGAAGCGCTGGCCGGGCGCTGGTTTGCGGCCGGGCCGGGGCACTGCGGGCACATGGTGCTGGCTGTCACCCTGCACAACCTGCCGGAGGGGATGGTAGTGGGCCTTGCCGCCGCGCTGGCGCTGGAGGGCAGCCCGGAGGCCGTAAGCGGGGCGCTGGCCCTTTCCCTTGGCATCGGGTTACAGAACATCCCGGAGGGCGCGGCGGTGAGCCTGCCGCTGCTGAGATCTGGTCAGAGCCGGGGCAGGGCCTTTCTGGCCGGGGCAGCCTCCGGGCTGGTGGAACCGCTGGGCGGGCTGCTGGCCCTTGCGGTGGCAGGCTGGGTGAGCGCGGCTCTGCCCTGGCTGATGAGCGCGGCCGCCGGGTGCATGGTCTGCGTAACGGCGCAGGAGATGATCCCGCAGGCCGTTGAACCGGATGAATCGGCGGGGGTCATCAGCATTGTGTTAGGGTTTGCTTTGATGATGGCGCTGGATGTGGCGTTGTAAACAAAAAAGCTCCTCCGCACGGAGGAGCAAAGAATTATTTGGAGAGATAGACGGTGGTGGAGGGGAATGCGAAGTCCACGTTGTTTTTCTGCATCACGTCCATGACATTCAGGTTCAGGTCGTTCTGCATCTGGAGGAACGTTCCGGCCTGATTGGTGAGCAGGTAGGCGGAGACGAGGAGATTGATGCTGGAGTCGCCAAAGCTGGTGAGCCGGACAAGGGCAGAGCCCTTTTCCACAGAAGGGCTGGCTTCCAGCATGGCGGTCAGGTCGGCCATCAGCTGCTCAAGCTTGGCACGGGAGGTGTTGTAAGTGACGCCCAGCGTGAACTTATAAGGCCGGGTGGAGCGCATGGCGCAGTTGACGATGGTGGAGCTGCACACCTTGCTGTTGGTGATGACGCTCACGGTCTTATCCAGGGAGCGGATCTTGATGGAGCGGAAGTTGATGTCGATGACCTCGCCCTCCACATCGCCCACAAGGATCCAGTCGCCCACGGCAAAGGGCTTGTCAATGAGGATGACGATGCCGCTGAAGATGTTGCTGGCCGTCTCCTGGGCAGCCAGGGAGATGGTCAGGCCGATGAGGCCTGCACCGGCAACGATGCTGCCGATGGGGAAGCCGCTCTCCTGCGCGATGGTCGCCACGCCCAGAATGACCACCAGCACCTTATAGGTGGTGTCCAGCAGGGAGAGCAGCGTCTTATTGGAGCGGATCTCCTCGCCACAGGATTTCAGCAGCAGGGTGGCGACATCCGAGGCGTGGTACAGGCCTTTGCAGATGCAGAGGGTCATGGCCATCTGGTAGACGACGAGCAGGAATTTGGGCACGGGGGCAATGGCCCAGGGCAGGCTGGCCAGGGCAAAGTAAATGCCCGTGAGCCAGACCATCCACTCGGCAGGCAGCTCAAAGCTGCGGAGCAGGATGCCGGTGGCCTCAAAGTGCCAGCTGTGGGCCAGCAGCTTCGGGAAGATCTTTTTGCGGAGCAGGGCACAGGCCACAGCGCCCAGTGCCAGCAGCACCAGAGCGCAGACGCACCGGGCCGCAAAGGCCAGCCAGCCCTCCAGCAAAAAGCCGCCAATGGCAAAGCCCAGGTTTTGGATGGTGAAGATCATACAGAAATTGTTCCTTTCGGGTGAATTGTGTCGAACACATTGGTCTCAGTATAGCATACTCCGGCAGAGGGTTCAAATTTTCTTTGCCGCAGTGCAGGGGCAGTAGTCCAGAAGCAAACGTTACACTTGTGAAAAAGAAAACAAACTTTTGCGGATAAGGGTTGACAACAGCAGGCTGCCGCGCTATACTGTGTGCCAGAAAGTTCGTTTCAGGGCGGGGTGCAATTCCCCACCGGCGGTATAGCCCGCGACCACCCCTATGGGGTGCTGACTCGGTGAGACTCCGAGGCCGACGGTATAGTCCGGATGCAAGAAACGGCAGGCAAATTGCTTGTCTACGCGCCCTGTTGCAGTGTTTTTGCAGCAGGGCGCTTTTGGTTTGTCTTCCCGGTTCCCATCGGTGCGAAAAGGGCTTTCCACAGTTTATTTTGAGTGGGGCCAGCCGCCCCGGGAGGAAAAATCATGAAAAAAGACACGACCCACAACCTGACCGTTGCCGCCATGCTCAGCGCGGTGGCATTCATCCTCATGTTCATTGAGTTTCCCATCCCGATGCTGATTCCGGCATTTATCAAGATGGACTTCTCGGACCTGCCCGCCCTGCTGGGCGCGTTTGCCCTGGGCCCGGTGTATGGTGTGATCATCAGTTTTATGAAGAACCTGCTCCACATCGTCATCAAGGGCACCTCCACGGCCTGTGTGGGTGAGCTCTCCAACTTTATCCTGGGTGCCATCTTCTCTGCCGTGGCTGGCTATATTTACAAGCACCACAAGAGCCGCAAGACGGCCATCATCGGTGCCGTGGCAGGCGCCGTGGCCATGGGTGTGTTGAGCGTTCCCTCCAACTACTTCGTCGTTTACCCGGCCTATGTGCAGTTCTACCACATGCCGCTGGAAGCCATCCTGGGCATGTATCAGGCGATCCTGCCCTCGGCAGACAGCCTCATCAAGTGCCTCATCCTCTTCAACCTGCCGTTCACGCTGGTCAAGGGCCTGCTGGACGCTGTGCTCTGTATGTTAATCTATAAGCCGCTGTCGCCCATCCTGCATGGCCGCCGCTGATTCCACTCGATCAGAAAGAAAAATGCTCCTGTGCATCCGCACAGGAGCATTTTTTATATCGCTTATGCCAGCGCGCCTCTCTCCAGCCACTTGCCCCGGGCAAGGCGGAGCAGAAACAGCACACCCCGGGTGCACAGCTCCACGCACATGGCCGTCCAGACACCGGCCAGCCCGAAGCGGGGAGCCAGCAGGAATGCCAGCGTCAGCCGGACGCCCCACATGCTGAACAGGTTGAGTACAAAGCAGGCGGTGCTGTCGCCAGCCCCCTGCATGGCACCGCTGGCCACGATGGAGGCCCCGAACATGGGCTCGGCAAAAGCCTCAATGCGGAGCATTTGGGCCCCGAGTGCAATGACAGCCGCGTCGGCCGTAAAAATGCTCATCAGTGCCGGGGCAAACAGCCACATCAAGACGCCGGAAAGAGCCATGATGCCCATGCCCATCCCGGTGCAGAGCCAGGCAAACCGCTTGGACATGTCCCGGCGGTGGGCACCCACGGCCTGCCCTACCAGTGCGATGGAAGCATCCTGGATGCCGTAGCCCGCCATGTAGCACAGGCCCTCGGCGCTTACGGCCAGGCTGTTGGCCGCAATGGCCACAGTGCCCAGCTGGGACACGATGCGGACGAGAAGCACCTGAGCCGAGGAGAGGGCGGCGCGCTCTGCCGCCAGCGGCACACCCACCCGCCACAGGTTGATCAGGCAGGAGCGGGTGATCTTCCAGCTGCCGGGGTGGCGGATGGCCAGTGGACTCTCCCGCAGCAGGAGCACCGCCAGTGCGGCCAGCCCGCCGATCATGGTGGCAAGGGCCGTGCCCAGCGCCGCGCCCGGCACACCCCAGCCAAAACCGAACATCGTGACGGTCTGGCCAAACAGCTCCATCTCCCGGGTGGGATTGATGAGGAAAAAGTTGAAGAAGATGTCCAGCACGCAGACCAGCACGCTGATGAGGCTGGGCGTCAGGGCGTCACCCGTGGCCCGCAGCATGGCGGAGTACATCCCCATGGCCATGCTGAACGGCAGGGCTGCGGACCAGATGCCAAAGTAGGCCGAAGCATTGCCCTGCAAAGACGGGTCCGCACCCAGCCACCCGGGCAGGAACCGGCAGATGCCGATGCCCAGCGCCGCCATGCCGCAGCCGAGGAGGATGTTGAAGATCATGGACTGCCGCAGCACGCCCCGGGCATCATCCTGGCGGTCGGCCCCGAGATACTGCGCGATCTGGATGGCAAAAGACGTGAACAGCCCCACCAGAATGCCGTGGAGCAGCCAGGTGCTGGAGCTGACGATGCCGATGGCCGCCGTGGCCTCGGCCCCGATGTGGCCCACCATGGCCGCGTCAATGTACTCCATCGCCGTGACCACCAGCTGCTGCAGGATGGCGGGCACGCTCAGGGCAACGGCAACGCGGGCCGTGTCGCCCAGCGGGATGCTCTCGCCCTGCCGCATCCGGGCCGCGAGAATATCAAGTGAAAGTGTCATGGTGTCTCCTCTGCAAATACAAAATGGAAAAGCCGATACCTATTATAATAAGAGGGAAGAGGATTGTCAATCAAGGGCGATTTTGCGGCAGGACAATTGATTTTTACTGTTCTGCGTGATACACTCTCATCATGGGAAGAATACTATGAAAGAGGAATTGAATCTTATGATCGAAATGCTTTCTGATACCATCGGCACCCGTGCCGTGGATGCGCTGGGCTTTCTGCTGGCGTTTGCATTGACCGCCCTGATGGACTCCATGTTCCGGGAGCGGCTGCCCCATGACCATGGCCGCGCGTTCGCTGTCAACGGCGAGCTGTCCAAGGGCAAGGCCCGTGGTTCCGGCCTCATCTTTGTGCTCTGCATCGCGCTGGTGACGCTGGCTGTCGTCCCGTTCCGGGTGGAGTACCTGATCTATACCGCCCTCCTCATCGCCTCCATGCTCTCGGGCTATTTTGACGATGCGGCGGATACGGCCTGGAACGAATACAAAAAGGGCCTCATTGATTTTGTCATCGCGGTGGTGGCAGGTGTCACCTACCTCAACTTCAACGGCACCGGCGTGCAGCTGCTGAACTGGGCGTTCAGCATCCCGTACCCGGTCTACCTGCTGCTCATCGTCGTGCTCATCTGGGCCAGCATCAATGTGGTCAACTGTACCGACGGTGTGGACGGCCTCTCGGCCAGCCTGGCAGTGGTGTCCATCGGCACGTTTCTGCTGGCCTATTGGGAGGAGCTGGGCGAGTATGCCACGGCAGGCGTCATCTTCATCGGTGCCCTGCTGGCCTACCTGTGGTCCAATGCCAAACCCTCCACCCTGTTGATGGGGGACGCCGGCAGCCGCGCCATGGGCTTCTTCCTGGCCATCCTGGCCCTCAAGAGCAATCACCCGTTCGCATTCCTGCTGGCGGCACTGGTCTTTATCGTGGACGGCAGTCTGGGCATCCTCAAAATCAGCTTCAAGCGGTTTTTGCATATCAGCATCCTGAAAAAAACGCTGACCCCGCTGCACGACCATGTGCGCAAGCGGATGGGCTGGAGCGATGAGCAGGTGGTGGCCCGCTGGCTGATCCTGCAGGCGGTGGCATCGGCACTTTTGCTGCTGCTGGCCCGCTGAATGAATGATTTTAAGTATGATGTTTGTCTAACTTTCCAAAATGCATAAAAGAGCACGTGGTAAATTGTTGCACTTTACTTATTGAAAGTTTGACGAAAAACAGGTATACTTCTATTAACGAAAGCAAAGGCGCTTGAGTGAAGCTTGTTCACTCTGCGCCTTTTTTCTTTTCATGTTGAAAGACAACCCCCGGGCGCACTGGTCTGTGGTGCATGTGCACAGGCAAAAAGAGGATAGGGAAAGGCGGAATACTTCATGATCAAACTGGAACATGTGGATAAATACTTCGGGGACCTGCACGTTCTGAAAGACGTGAACCTGGAAGTGGCTGAGGGCGAGAAGCTGGTCATCATCGGACCCTCGGGCAGCGGCAAATCGACCACCGTCCGCTGCATGAATTTTTTGGAGGAGCCGACCAGCGGCCATGTTTCTATCAACGGGGAGGAGCTTACCAACAAAAACAAGACCCGTGTCGTGCGGGAGAACATCAGCATGGTGTTCCAGCAGTTCAACCTCTACCCGCACATGACCGTGCTCAAGAACCTGACGCTGGCCCCCATGAAGCTCCACCACAAAACAAAGGCCGAGGCGGAGGAGCTTGCATATCATTATCTTGAGGTAGTCGGCCTGCGGGATAAGGCGGATGTTTATCCGCCCCAGCTCTCCGGCGGCCAGCAGCAGCGCATCGCCATTGCGCGGGCCCTCTGTGCACAGACCAAGATCATCCTGTTCGATGAGCCTACCAGTGCGCTGGACCCCGAGACCATTCAGGAAGTGCTGGACGTCATGGTCCGGCTGGCACACGAGAAAAACATCACGATGGTGGTGGTCACCCACGAGATGGGCTTTGCCCGCTCGGTGGCAGACCGGGTCGTCTTTATGGCGGACGGACAGATCCTTGAAGAGGGCACGCCGGAGCACTTCTTCACCAACCCCAAGAGCGAGCGTGTCCGCCAGTTCCTGAGCAAGATCGTCCGGTAACATCTTATTTTGGTTGACACGGCCGGGTGCACAAGTTGTGGTGCGCCGCCGTTGTTGATAAAACGCAGCCGGTTTCGGGGCGGGCAGGGAAAGCCGCCCAGGCTGCAAAAAACATAGAGGAGTGTATGATTATGAAAAAGATCTCTCGTCGCAGCTTCGTCAAGGCCGCTGGCTCGGCCGCTGTCCTTTCCATGCTGGCCGCCTGCGGCGGCTCTTCCAGCAGCACCGCTGCTTCCACCGCTTCCACTGCCGCCAGCACCGCCGGTGCTTCCAGCGCGGCAGCCGCCAGCTTTGGCCCGGATACCCAGGCCATCGTGGATCGCGGCGTCCTCAAGGTCGGCGTCAAGAACGCCGTGCAGGGCTTCAGCTTCCAGGACACCCTGACGGGTGAGTACAAAGGCCTGGAGGACAGCCTGGCTGAGATGATCGCCGAGTATCTGGGTGTGGATGTCGAGTTCACCACCGTGACCGCTGCTACCCGCGGCGAGCTGCTGGACTCCGGCGACATCGACGCCGTTCTGGCAACGTTCACCATCACCGAGGAGCGCAAGAAGAGCTGGGATTTCACCACTCCGTACTACACCGATTATGTTTCCGTTCTGGTCGAGGACTCCAACGGCATCAAGGATCTGGCAGACCTGAAAGACAAGGTCGTGGGCGTGTCCTCCGGTTCTACTTCTGCCCGTGCTCTGGTCAAGGCCATGATCGACGCGGGCGTGCTGGACGGCGCAAACTTTGACGCCGACACGTTCAACGCGGATACCTGGAAAGAGGGCATCTCGTTCCGTCAGTACGACGATTATCCCGCCATCAGCACCGCGTTGAGCGCAAACGAGATCCAGGGCTTCTGCGTGGATAAGTCCATTCTGGCCATCTACAAGACCGATGGCCGCAGCTACGTGGATGCGGAGTTCAGCCCGCAGGAGTACGGCGTCGCCACCAAGAAAGGCAGCGATTTCTCCACCCTGTGCGATGAGCTGGTGCAGGGCTGGCTGGCCGATGGTACGGTCGAGAGCCTGATCAAGGAGAACGGCCTGAGCTAAAAGACCACTTTTGCAATTGAGGGATAGAAAGGGAAAGGAGCGTTTGCCATGTCTGGTTTATTTTCGATGGACGCTTGGAGTACGGTTTGGAACCATAAAGAGAGCTTTCTGCTGGGTCTGGGCAATACCTTACAGACCGCTGTCTGCGCGCTGGCGCTGGCCTTTGCCATTGGCGCTCTGCTGGGCCTGATGGCCACCAGCGGCAATAAGATCTTGAAGTTTGTAGCCCGTGTGTATGTGGAGTTCATCCAGAACACCCCGCTGCTGCTCCAGCTCTGCTTTTTGTACTACGCGCTGGCCTTTGCGGGCCTGAGCCTCGGCGTCATCCGCACCGGCATCATTGCACTGGGCGTTTACACCGGTGCCTACATGGGCGAGGTGGTCCGCGCGGCCATTGAGTCGGTGCCCAAGGGCCAGTTTGAGGCCGCACAGGCACAGGGCTTCAACTATCTGCAGCGGATGGGTTACATCATCCTGCCCCAGAGCATCCCCGTGATGCTGCCTCCCATGGTCAACCAGGTGGTCAACCTCTTTAAAAACACCTCCTGCCTCTACATCGTGGGTGGTGCGGATCTCATCAGTGTGACCTACAGCTTTGTCACCGGTGCTTCCACCGGCGGCGCTTACGCTCCCGCTTACATCGTCTGCGGCCTCATCTTCTTTGTGGTCTGCTTCCCGCTGTCCACGCTGGCGACCCGTTGGGAGGCTTCCCTCAAGGCACGCAAGGGCCGTGTGAACACCGCCCTCAAGACCGCCGCCAAGGTGGAACTCAAGGAGGCTGCTTAACATGAAAACACTTGCTGCAAGCCTTTCCATCCTCACCCAGCAGGGTGTGATGCTCTACCTGCTGCGCGGCGTGGCCTTTACCTGCATCATCTCGGTGCTGGGCGTTATTCTGGGCCTCATCGTCGGCAGCCTGCTGGCACTGGCCCGCACCTACTGCAAGCATGGCCCGGCCCGCGTCCTGGGCTGGCTGAGCGCCGCTTACATCGAGCTGTTCCGCAACACGCCCTACCTGCTGTGGATCTTCGTTTGCGTGGTCTTCTGCCCCTGCCCGGCATTCTTTGCCCGGAAAATGTTCGGCCTGACCAGCGTGGAGATGAAGCTCCTGTTCAAGGCAGCGCTGGCTCTGATCCTGTTCAACTCCTCTGTCATTGCGGAGATCGTCCGCGGCGGCCTGAATGGTGTGGCCAAGGGCCAGTTTGAGGCCGGTTACGCACAGGGCTTCAACACCGCTGAGGTGCTGCTCTACATCGTGCTGCCCCAGGCATACCGCAACATCGTGCCCACCCTGCTGAGCCAGGTCATCACCACCATCAAGGATTCGTCTTATCTGGCAAACGTGGCCACCATCGAGCTGATGGCCCGCATCCGCCAGCTGCTGAGTGCCGCGGGCACCTACAACGGTCTGGGCACCGTGAATGTTTCCGACGTCATGGTCCTGTTCGGTGCCGCCTGCGTGATCTACTTCATCATCAACTTCACGCTCAGCTGCATCGTCCGTTCGATGCAGAACAAGCGGAAAAAAGCGCTGGTCTTTGCCCCGGCAAAGAACGCCGCGTAACATCTGACCTTATCTTTTTCCTATTTTCCTATTTTCTTTTCTACCTCCCGGCATAACCCTAGAGCGCAAAACGCGCCCGGCGGTTCCTCACCGCCCGGGCGCGTTTTGCGTTTTGTGCTTCGTTTTGTGCTTTATGATTGAAAATTAAAAATAGATGAAACTTTTATAAAAGCGTCTTCTCCGCTGCTTCCACCACATGGCCCACCAGCACGGAGGTGGTCACGGTGCCCACACCGCCCGGCACGGGGGTGATGGATTCCACCACGGGCTCGGCCTCGGCAAAGCGGACGTCCCCGCAGAGCTTGCCGTCATCGCCCACATGGATGCCCACATCCACCACGGTCTGGCCCTCCCGCAGGCAGTCGGCTCCGATGAAGCCGCGCTTGCCCATGGCCACCACGACCACATCAGCCTCTTTGCAGAGGGCGGGCAGGTTCTGGGTGCGGGAGTTGCAGATCGTGACCGTAGCGTTTTCGCGGTCCAGCATCATGGCGGCAGGCTTGCCCACCACAAGGCTTCGGCCCACCACCACGGCCCGCTTGCCGGAGAGGGGGATATCGTAATACTTCAGAATTTCCAGGCAGGCCTGGGCGGTGCAGGGCGGGTAGCCCAGCGCCGTGTTGGTAAACACGCCGGCCAGCGAGCCGTCCGTGATGCCGTCAATGTCCTTTTCCGGGGCCAGTGCCGCGCGGATGGTGCGGTCATCGAACTGCCTGGGCAGCGGGCGGAAGAGCAGACAGCCGTGAATGGACTTGTCCGCGTTGATTTTTTCAATGACTTCCAGCAGGGCGTCCTGAGTGGCATCGGCGGGCAGCAAAAACTGCCGGACGGCTACGCCCACCTTGCCGCAGCGGGTCATGACGCCCCGCTCATAGGAGAGGTCGTCCTCCCGCTCGCCCACCCGGACCACGGCCAGGGTAGGGGTGATGCCTTTGGCGGCCAATGCCGCACAGCGGGCGGCGTTTGCCTCGTTCATGGCCGCCACCACGGGCGCGCCTTTTAAGATCGTTGCCATTTAAACTTCCCCTCTCAATTGTGTTGCCATTTTTTCGTAGAGCGTATCGGCCAGCGGGACGTACTGTGCCAGCAGTGCGTCTGCCTTGGCGTTCAGGGCCTCGGCGTGGGCGCGGTCTGCCATCAGTTTGGTATTGATGGAGACATTCAGGCCCGAAGCCTGTAAGGCAGCCTTGCAGAACAGCGCCGCACACCCGGCGTCGGAGACGGCCAGCGCGCTGCCCTTGGCGGCGTACTCCTGCGCCAGCGCAATGCCCTCACAGCAGGCTTCCATGGTCTCCAGAGGCACGGCACAGGCCCCGTCCAGCGCCTGCTCCAGCACCGCGGCCTTATGGGCCTGCTGTTCCGGCGTCTCTTTGGGCAGGCCGTAGGCGGCAGCCAGCGGCATAAACGCCTCCGCGTCGGCCTGCACCAGTGCTTCCAGCCGCCTGCGCAGGACTTTCGCCCGGGCATTCAGGGTTCGGAGATCCGCCTCCACCGCCGCGTACTTCTTTTTGCCCACGGTCAGGCTGCCCACCATATTGCCCAGGGCCACGCCGGCCGCGCCCACAAGGGCCGCTGCACCGCCGCCGCCCGGGGCCGGGGCTTTGCTGGCAAGGCTCTCCAAAAAGTCCTCACAGCTCGATTTTGTCAGTTCCACGATAGATTCCTCCCTCGGTGATAAACGCGTCCAGCCGCTGGTCGTGTTCGTCCAGAGCGGCGTGGGGGACGCGCTGTGCTTCAAACGCAATGCCCAGCTTCACCGCACGGGTGCAGCGGGGCAGGTAGCGGTCGTAGTAGCCTTTGCCCATCCCCACCCGGCCGCAGGCGGCGTCAAAGGCGGTGCAGGGCACTAAAATCAGATCCAGTGCCTCCGGCGGCAGGATCTCTGCCCGGCGCAGGATGGGCGTCCGGATGCCGTAGGCCCCTGCCTCCCAGCCATCCTCGCCGGGCACAGCCGCGGTCAGGCTGAAATTTTCCCCGCAGACGGGATAGGCCAGCGTTTTGCCCAGGCCCCGGGCCGTCTCGGCCAGGGGGGCCAGGTCGGCCTCACCGCCAAAGGCTGCGTAAAGCAGGATGGTCCGGGCCTGCCGGAAGCAGGGGAGCGCCGCCAGCCGGGCGCAGAGAGTTGCATTGGCAGCGGCACGGGTTTCCGGTGCCAGTGCCCGGCGGGCCGCAATGCCCGCTTTGCGCTGAACCTGTTTCTCTTCCGCAAGGGTCATGCGGCTTCCTCCGTTCTTCCGGGCGGTGCCCATGCAGACGATCTGCACAAAAACCACCCAGCATTTTTATAGGAATATAATAAGCAATGCGGGCTCAAAAAGCAAGCGTTTTTGTCAAAATTGCGGTTGAAGAAAGGCTGGCATTTTGTTATCATGGAAAAAACCGTCCGGCCCAATGCGGGGCCGCGCTTTTTGGGAAAGAAACATCTCAGAGAGGGGGAAGCTGCAATGTACAACGAAATGATGGACACCATTGGTCTGGTCAACCAGGCCGACCCGGAGCTGGCCGCGGCCATGAACCGGGAGCTGAACCGCCAGCGCGAGAACATCGAGCGCATCGCCAGCGAGAATATCGTCTCGCCTGCCGTCATGGCGGCCATGGGCAGCATCCTGACCAACAAGTACGCCGAGGGCCTGCCCGGCTGCGGTGGATTTTTATGCCGTGTTTTTTGTGCGTTCTACACGAACTTTTGGGGACGGCTTTGTGCAGAACCCAATAAAACAGGCGCAAATCTGTGATTTGTGTCCATTTGGACACTTGCGCGGACACGGGCATTTCTGGTAAAATATTTCTGATGAAAAAGAACCGGCTGTGAGCTTTTCCTCCATGCTGTTTCCTGCACGGCAGAGAGGGGCGCGAAAACGGGAAACCGGCGGGAAATGGCTGCGGAAACGCGACATCTGTCCGGGAACGCGGAAAATGACGGAAAATGCCATAAAAATTCCCACCTCGATTTTGCGCTTCGGGCTTGACAAGGCACCAGTTCCGATTCATAATTGTTCCAAGGGAGAGCGCTGGAAAACCGCCCGGCGGCTGGGTGGAATGTGCCGCTCCCGGAACACCGGAAAGCGCCCGGGGAAATACGCTTGGAAAGAGAGGACGCGGTCTATGAAGCAGCTTTGGAAAAAGCTCGTGCTCTGCGTACTGACGCTGGCACTGTGCTGCAACCTGGTGCCCATGGCGTTTGCGGCGGACGCAAGCTATTACAACGTCTACTTGGAAGCACAGGGCGGTACATGTGATGTCATGCAGCTGTATGCCTACAAGTACGGCTCCAATTACCGGCTGACCAGTACGCCCACCCCCGCCATGGAGGGCTATCAGTTTGATGGCTGGTACGACGATGTGGTGGGCGGCACCAAGATCACCACGCGGTACAACTTCAAGGACGATACCACCATCTACGCGCACTGGACGCCGACAGCCAAAAAGAACACAGCCACAGCCACTGCAGCCAAGACAACGACGACAGCACCGGCAGCCGCTGACACAGAGAAGAGCTGGAAGCTGAAAGACAACCTCGGCACGGTGCTGGTGGTCACAACGGTGGTCGCTGTCGTGGTTACCGTGGTCGCCGCACAGGGTTCCTGATGAATTTGCTTTTCTATTGAGTTTACTGAAGAAAGGAAAATTACTATGACGAACTATGAGCTCAAAATGCCCGCCAATTACGCAGCCATTGATGCGGAGGAGATGACCTATCTGGTTGGTGGTGAAACCACCGGCTGGCAGATGTTCAAGGATATCGGCACCCTGTTCAATTACATTGCCCGTGTCTTCTCCGCCGGCAGCTCCATCATCAACAACGTGGTCACCATCGTGGACACCGTCAAGAAGATCAATAGCTTCGTCCCCGATATGGGAAGCACCAAAAAGTAAATAAAACGCGCAATTCAACACCGTGTAATCAAAGAGCACTCCGGGTTTCCTGCCCTGGGGTGCTCTTTTGTTGTAAAAATACAAAAAGATGTTTTGCAAAAGGAATAAATCATGAAAAGCAGGAGTCGTGGTAAAGAATCTTAGGAAAATTGATTGAAAACAGGAAATATTGGTGCTATACTGTTATTGAAATCACTTATCTTTATAAAGATTTTTTCGTGGAAAAAGAACGAAAATGTTTTCGTGGATTGCGCCGTGCTTTGCAGAGGACGGCGATTGAGATAAATTGGGAATGGAATGAAAGACAAAGCCTTGCGGAAGACTTTGCGGAGGAATTATGTCAGAGCGGAAATTGCGGCGGATGAGCCGCACGGAGCTGATCGACGTCATCGACACGCTCCGGCAGGATGAAACGCCGCAGGACACTGAGGCTTTGCGGCGGGTGGATGCGGAACGGAAGCGCCTGACCGAACGGCGGCGTTTCTGGCAGGTGCTGCGCGGTACGGTGAGCACCCTGATCGTGGTGGCGGCCATTGCGGTGCTGCTGGCCACGCTGCTGCTGCCTGTGCTGCAGGTGTCGGGCGACAGCATGAACCCCACCCTGCAGGACCGGGACGTGATCCTGCTGATAAAAACGGACGATTGGAAGACGGGCGACTTGTGTGGCTTTTACTGGCAGAACAAGCTGCTGCTCAAGCGCATCATCGGCGGGCCGGGCGATGTCATCTCCATCGACACCAAAGGTGTCGTGAGCGTCAATGGAGAGGTGCTCGACGAGCCCTATGTGGATGAGCTGGCGCTGGGTGAGTGCGACATCGAGTTCCCCTATCAGGTGCCGGAGAGCCGCTATTTTGTGATGGGCGACCACCGCGTCACCTCCATCGACAGCCGGAGTACGGTGATCGGCTGTGTCGAAAAAAGTCAAATCGTGGGCAAGGTCTTTTTACGCGTCTGGCCCTTGTCCGGTTTTTCGTTGATCCACTGAGGAAAGGAATCCATTATGGAAATGAAGAATCGCTTCCAGGAAGCCATTCAGAACGTCCAGCGGCAGCGTCATTTGGCCCGGCGTTCGGTGGCAATGGTTCTGGTGCTGGCGATGCTGACCGCCATGAGCGTCAGCTGGCGGCTGCATCAGGATGGCATCGCGCTTACCGCCGATGACACGCGCTATTACTGCGGGAAAGAAGAACACAAGCATACCGACGATTGCTACATCGAGGGCACCGAGCCTATCTGCGGCTATGAAGAGGGCGAAATCGTCGAAGAAACGATGGATTCGGCTGATGACGCAGGGGACGGTGACTCCAGCGCTGCGGACTGGGACGAAGCCGGGAGCGAGCCGGAAAGTGAGCCCGCCACGCAGGAAGAGCCGGAGCCGGAAGTGGTGCTGCACCACCACACCTCGGATTGCTACGAGGAAGAAGAGGTGCTGACCTGCGGCATCGAGAGCGACCACGTCCATCAGGATTATTGCTACGACCAGGAGACCGGCGAACTGCTCTGCACCGAGCATGAGCACACCGACGACTGCTATACCCTCGAAGAGGTTCTGGTCTGCGGCCAGGAAGAGGGCGAGCCGGAGGAAACGGATGACGGCGCCGCTCTGTACGATAGGAACGAAAACAGCGCGGAGGAGAGCGATTCTGCCGAGGAACCGGAGACAGTAGCCGACCCGGAACCCGAAAAAGAAGCCACCAAACCCGAAACGGACGACGAGATCGACAGGGGCTATACCGTCCACCACCACACCGCCGAGTGCTATGGCAAGGTGCTGATCTGCGGCAAGGAAGAGCACGAACATACTGCCGCCTGCCTCGTCAACCCCAACGCCGAGATCGACGCCGAGTACGACGCCAAGACCCCTGCCCGCACGGATGCGGACTGGGCTGAGGACATGGTGCTGGTAGCCAAGAGCCAGCTCGGCTATACCGAGAGCAAGGCCGACGTGGACGAGGACGGCAACGGCTACACCATGTATGCCGACCAGTATTATAAGGACAAGCCCATGGTGTATGCTGACTGGGACAGCACCTTTGTGGCCTACTGCCTGTACCATGCAGGCGTGCCGCAGGATATCATCCCCCAGTACGCCAGCATCAGCGCCCTGCGTGGCGAGCTTGCCCGCATGAACTCTGAATATTATACCGATGACCCGCAGGATTTTGGCGGTATCCTGCCGGGTGATATCGTCATGTACAAAAATGCCGAGGGCCGCGAGACCATTGGCGTGGTGTCCGACGCGGCTGTAGACGACGAAAGCGGCTTGACCACGGCCCTCACCGTCATTTCCGGTGATGTCGCCACCGGCTGCGAGTCCGACGGCGAGACCACCATCGACCAGGTGGCCGAGGTGGAAGTTGCCCTGAACGAGGTCACCAGCTTTGTGTCCGTCAATGCCGCGGAGGGGTATGGCGTGGACGATCTCATGGACGATGACGTGGCCGTGCAGGATATGACGCAGAGTGAACTTCTGGAAGCGCTTGAAAGTGCGGTGGATTTTGGACAGTATATCCCTAAAAACGGAGGCCTTAAAATCTCTAATACAAGGTTTGTATCGGAAACCAAGGAATCCTACCGTACGGTTGTGACCATACATTTTGAGGTTCCGCAAGGTGATGCAAAGGGTTTTACAGGGGACCAGTATGCCTATAAGATCGATCTGCCCAAAGATTTTGGACTTGACCCGGATTGGATGAACTCGCTTTTAGGTCAGGATCATACGCTACTAAGTGGATCAACGAGAATTGGCAACTATCGTTTTGTCCAAAAAGAAGATGGCACTTATGCAATTTTGCTGAAATTCAATCAAGACTATTTGAACGGCGATCCGGAAATCAAAGGTGATATTGATTTCTTCGGCGAAATTGGCACGGAGTACGGCAAACAGGACGGCACCATTGAAATTAAGTTCAATGATAATATCACGCTGAACGTTCCGAAAAACGAGATTAAATACCCGGAGAATAAGACCAATGCCTATGATATCAAAACGATCAAGAGCGGCAGCTATGACTCTAAGACGCATCAGCTGACCTATACGGTCACGGTCGTTTCGGAAAAAGGCACGCCGGGTGAAGTCAGTTTTGATGACAAAATTGGTGACTTGAAAGGCCTGACGCTGGGCGAGCCGACCATCACAGTGAAAAAGCGTACGGTGACGGAAAATCGAACCAACAAAGATAGCGGATGGTCGCAGGCTAGTTCTACAGAATGGGAAACGGTAAACAACCATACGCTGAACGTCACGGGAAGTGGTGAAATCCAAGGCACGCTTCCGCAGATGGAGACAAATGTGTCGGAAAATGGGCTGGAGCGTACCCATACCGAGTATGAGGTCACTTACGTCTACAAGGTTTCTGACATGAAAAATGCCAATTACCAGCTGGAAAATGAAGTGAGGGTTTCGTCCTCTATAGATACAACGCTTACAATTGAAGCTACTGATGCGAAAAAAGTTCCACTGAACAATAAATATACTATTACCAAAACAGCGGGTAACTATGCAAACGGTAAAATTCAGTGGACCATCACGCTGAACAGCAACGAGCTGGATATCACAAATGCTGTTCTGAAAGACACAATGGTGGCGGGCAGCACGACCATTGCCGATGTGCTGGCAAAAGCCTCGGATATTACGATTGACCCCAACAGCGGTTTTGAGTATATTGATGCGGCTGGAGCCGTTACAACGGACCCGAGCAAAAGGGTAGGCATCCGGTTTACGGATATCGATGGCCAGCCGAACCACAAAAAGTATACGATTGTCTATTATACATCTCATGAGCAGAGCGATAATAAGTATACAGTAAACAATACGGCAACTCTGAAACCGGACGGAAGTGGTGCAGTTACAACAGGGCCGATTGGAAAAGATGTCAATCCGATTTTTTACACCAAAAAGGCACTGTCAAACGAGGTTAAAATTGAAGACGGTAAAATGATCATCCCGTGGGAGTCATCGGTGGACTTCTCAAATACAGATAAGATCGAAAAAGGTACCCGGTTTTATGATTCGTTTGTGGTTGCAGGCGCGTATAAAGAACATGCAATGACGCCGGAACAGGCCCGTGCAATGACCGTTGAATGGGTCGATAGCATGGGAAGCTCTTGCGGGATGCTGGATAAATCTTCTTACAACTTGAAGTTCTTCAAAGAAGCAGCGACCAATGATAATGGTGTTACCGACGGGACGGAAGTAAGTTTGGAAAACCAAAATGAGGTAATTCATGGTTATAAAATTGAATTTATCCAGGATGTTCCCCGTCCGGCCAATGCAACTGCGGTGCGTGTCAAGTACAGCAGTACGGTAACCGCATCCGAAATGCATGAGGGGGACATATTCCGGAATCTTTTCAAAATTAATGATTTTCAGAGATGGGAAAGATGGAACTATATACCAAGTTTCCCCAAAATTACCAAGATGGATGGAGAGGACCAAACCGGAACAACGACGGTTGAGAGTGAGGATGGTACGATTACTTGGAAAATCAAGATCCATACCAATGGATTCCTCAATGGTTCGGTTACGGTTCATGATGATCTGCCCGTAGGTGTTGTAGTAGAATCTGTAAAACGCCAGGGCGATAATGATGTTATAAACGTCACCCCTGGGGAAAAGTTTGAGAAGTGGTGGAATAACGACGTTTTGACCGGCATCTATGACCAGAGCAATAAAACGCTGGAAATGACCCTGTCTAATAAAAATTATCTCATGCGAAATACAGATTATGTTTTTATTATCAAATGCAAAGCAGTAAGCGACCCGAAAGATGGAACCGCTATTGTTCCGGGCAAGCTCTATGAGTACACCAACACAGCCTCTGCATGGTTTGATAGCAACAAAGATGCCCTGATCGGTGAATCTACTCAGACGCAGAATTGGTCTGAAAAGGATAATACCCCTGTAATAAAACCGATTGGAAAAGATGTGCAGACAGGTAATAACGGACAAACACTGAACTATACGGTTACGATTAACCCAGAGGGCAAAAAGCTGCTGGAAAACTCGACAGAGGGCTTAAAGATAAAAGATAAACTCTCTGTACAGGTTCACCCGGACTATGTCAACTTAAATAACAACGGTACCGGGGACGCAAATCGGGTTACGGTAAGCGCTGAATTGAACGAGAAAAGCGTTAAGCTTTATTATGCAGTGAAAAACAGCAGCACCGGTGAGCTGGAATCCACTGGGCGGCTGGTCGAAGGCTGCAAAATGACGCTGGAATCGTATCCTGACCCCGAACATCTGGGGCGAATGCTGTATATCATCCATCTGACGGATGTGCCGGACGATGAACCATTGATTTTGCGGTATACCTATACGTTGGTGAGTGACATTGATGTGCACTATGGGAGCCAGTGGCAGAGCTATGGCTATTGGGAAGATCATGGCGTCCAGAACACGGTAGAGCTGGAGGGTACAAGCTACGAGAAGACACTTAAGCCAACGGCAACGGATTATGCGTATTCCGGTACAAGTGGCAATGTGATGTCTACTTACTTCCTTACTCTCAAAAAGGTGGCTAAGGGAGATTACACGACGCTGCTCCCGGGGGCTGTGTTCCAGCTGCGGAAGTATGAGAACGGCGGATTTGTTGACGTAGCAGGCAAGACTTACAAAACAGATTCTGCTGGCACCATTACCATCCAACAGGGCAGGAATGACGGAGATTTCAAGTTTGAGACCAACACCCTGTACTGCTTGGTCGAGACGGAGCCCCCGAAGGGCTATGCGCTCTCGAAAACGCCTGTCTATTTCTACTTTAATGATGATAATGACAGCGGACACAATCTACCGCCGATTGAGGAAGAGGAAATGGATCAGGCCGTTGACCTGAATAGCCAGTCCAAGCAGGTCTATGTGGAAAACGAGCCCAACCTGACCTCTGTGACGGTGGAAAAGAAGTGGCAGAACAGCGACGGTACCAAACTGGACAACCCGCCCATGAGTTCCATTAACTTTAAATTGGTGCAGCTTGTCAGCAGTACGCCGCCCATCAGCAGTAGCTCTGCTACTGTAAAAGGGTCGATAAAAAGATGGAATCAAGGCACTGGAAACGCAGTCTATACGTTTGATGGTACTACACCGTACTCAGAGGGCACGGTCATGACCCTGACGATCACCTACCCATCTGCGAGCAATCTTCAGCATAACAACAAATTGATACCGAAAATTTTCTGGAATGGTGCAGAAGTAACGCCAGATACAGAGGAGCCGAATGGAGACAACGGAATCGTCAAGTGGACATATACCTGTATACTGAAAGCAGGTCTGAATACGATCGGCGGCTATATTGCAGACTACGATAGTAGCAGGCATGTGATTCAAGAACCTCAATATAAGCAGCCTGCGGCACCAGAGTATCAGGAAAAGGTTGACTATGGTACCTATACTCTTACGGCAACCAATAACTGGCGTATGGTGATTGGAAACCTGCCCCGCTCCAACCCGGAGGGTACGGAGTATTACAGCTACAAGATCGTTGAAACAACGAGCATGGACGGGTATACGGTGACCTACAACACGGAAAGCGGTGTTGCGGGCGGATATCTTGTTATGGTCAACACCAAAACCCCGGAGCAGGAAGAGCCCACCTACGAGCTCCCCTCCACCGGCTCCCCCGGCGGCACGGTTCCTTACACGGCAGGCGGCGCGGCCATTGCGCTGGCCGCGGTGCTGTGTGGATATAACTCCAGGCGCAAGCGGAAAAGGGGGGAAGAGTGACTCCTGCAGCTCTGACCCCGGCAACAAACCGAACGTAGGAAAATAAATCCCCTCTCTGGCGTCTTCAGAGAGGGGACATAAGAAAGGTAGCGATACGATGAAAAAAGTAAAACGGATGCTGGCGCTTCTGGCCGCATTTGCGCTGGTGCTGGCCATGGCCGTCCCGGCGTTTGCGGCAAGTATTACCATTACTGGTGGCGAGAATGGGTCAGAGTATGCAGCATATAAGTTGCTTGATGTAACGATTAGTACATCTGGTGAGGGAGAATCCGCAAAAACAAATTACGCTTATACGGTGAACTCTAAGTATACTGGCATTTTGCAAAGCGTTACGGGCAAGACCACTGATAAAGACATCATTGCATATGTTGCAGAGTTAAATGATGAAGGAACTCGGCAGTTTGCGGATGCTGTGTATGCGCAGATTAAAAAGGGAAAAATCACTGCAGATAAGACTACGAGCAACAACAAGTTTGATAATGTTGATAAAGGCTATTATCTAATTGCTGAAACAAAGGTTGGTACTGCGGACGGTTCTTATTCTCTGATTATGCTGAGTACTCTTGATGGAGAGAACATCAACGTAGCAACAAAGGAAGATGTGCCGACAGTTGAGAAAAAGGTAAAGGATACCAATGACTCGACGGGTGAAACTTCGGAATGGCAGGATTCCGCAGACGCAGATATTGGCGATGAGTTGGAGTATAAGCTGACTGGTACGGTATCTGCGAAAATTGCAAATTATAAGCAGTACTACTATGAGTTTGTTGATACGATGACGAACTTAATTTATGTTGAAAACAGTGTTAATGTCAAAGTCGATGGTGTTGACGTAACAAGCCAGTTTACAACTGCGTGGGATGCTACAAAGAAAGTTCTGACAGTTAAAATCGCTGACTTGAAAAAGTTGACAGGTGTTACTACCAATGCAGATACCAAGGTTGTTGTTACATATAAGGCAACATTGGATAAAAACGCTAACATTGGTAGTGCAGGCAACCCCAATACGGTTAAACTGAAATATTCCAACAACCCGTATCAGGATGGGAACGGAACGCCTACTACAAGCGAGACCCCGGAAGATAAGAATATCGTATTTACCTATGAAGTTGTGGCAAATAAGGTAGACCAGAACAAAAAGCCTTTGGCAGGTGCAAAGTTTGAGCTTTTCAAAAAAATTAAGGGCACAGAAGTTACTTGGAAGTCTTTGGGAGAAGTTGAGGCTACAAGTGCAGATGAAAAGTATACCGCTGCATGGAAAGGCATTGACGACGGTGAATACAAATTGGTCGAGACTCATGCGCCTGATGGCTACAACAAGATGGAAGACCAGTATTTTACTGTTATCGCAACACATGAGACTGAGTCGAGCAACCCGACCCTGACAGCGGTAACCGGCACGGCAGCAGGGGATAGCACGATTCAGCTGACTGGCGCAGTTGGAAATGGCTCTTTGACTACTGAGATTGTCAACCAGTCCGGTACAGTCCTCCCCTCCACCGGCGGCATGGGTACCACGGTCTTCTACGTCGTTGGCGGCGGCCTGATGGCTGTGGCCGTGGTCCTGCTGGTGACCAAGAAGCGGATGGAGAACAAGCGCTAAACCAAACCCCAAAGCAAAAAATATCCTGATAACATTAGGGAGTAGCCCATGAAAAAGAATCGCAGTACCATAATATTGATCCTGATCTTTCTCGTGGGTCTATCCGTGATGTTATATCCCACCGTCAGCGATTATGTCAACCAGCGCCACCAGTCCCGCGCGCTGGCCAGCTATGACGAGACGGTCAACGAGATGTCGGACGCGGACTATACCGCCTATTTTGAGGCGGCGGACGCCTACAACCAACGGCTGGCGGCCACGCCCAATTCGTTCTTCACGCCGGAGCAGGTCTCCGGCTATGACGAGACGCTGGACGTCTCCGGCACGGGCATTATGGGGTATATCACCATCCCCAGGATCGGCGTGGAGCTGCCCGTCTACCACGGCACCAGCGATGGTGTTTTGCAGGTGGCGGCAGGCCATCTGGAGGGCAGCAGCCTCCCCGTGGGCGGGGCGGGCACCCATGCGGTCATCTCGGCCCACCGCGGCCTGCCCAGCGCCAAGCTGTTCACCAATCTGGACGAGCTGGAAGCGGGCGACACGTTCACCATCACGGTGCTGGACCGGGTGCTGACCTATGAGGTGGACCGGATCTCCATTGTCCTCCCCACCGAGACTGATTTATTACAGCCCGTAGAGGGGCAGGACTACGTTACCCTGATGACCTGCACGCCCTACGGCATCAATACCCACCGCCTGCTGGTGCGCGGCCACCGTGTCAACACGCGGGAGAGCCAGAAACATGTCCGTGTCACGGCGGACGCGACACGGATCGACCCCATCATCACGGCGCCTGTCATTGCCCTGCCCATGCTGGCAGTGCTGCTGATCTGGCTGCTGGTGACCACACGGAAGCGTCCGAAAGCAGGCAAACATGAGAAAACGACGAGAGGTGACCCCCATGAAACAAATTCGTAAACAGTTGGCGGCGCTGTTGCTGGCTGTGGCACTGGCGGCAGCGTGCGCGGCCCCGGCTTTTGCCGCCGCCACGGCCGCCAGCATTGAGCTCACCCGGAAAGGCAGCATCACCGTGACCCTCCGGGATTCCGAGAGCGGGAGCGCTGTCTCGGGCGGCAAGCTGACCCTGTATCAGGTGGCCTCCATCAGCCGCCAAAATGGAAATTTGAGCTACGATTATACAAATGGTTTTGAAAATTGCGGCGTTTCCCTCGGCGACCTCTCGGAGAGCGACCTGGCCCGGACCCTGGACGACAAGCGCCCGGCCGACAGCAAAGGGGAGACGCTCACCGTGGACACCGATGGCAAGGCCGTCTTCTCACGGCTGCCGCTGGGCCTGTATCTCGTCGTCCAGAGCACCACTTCCACCGGGTATGAGAAGATCAACCCGTTCCTGGTGTCGGTGCCGCTGGTGGAGGAGGACACGTACCTCTACGATGTGGACGCCCTGCCCAAGGTGGGCACGCTGACGCCCACCACCCCGCCGGACGTGCCGGAAGAACCCGACAAACCCACGGAACCCGAAAAGCCCACCGAGCCGGAAAAGCCGACCACGCCGGAAAAGCCGACCACGCCGGAAAAGCCGACCACGCCGGAAAACCCGGACAAACCGGAGACTCCGGATATCCCCGAGGAACCGGGCAAGAACACCCCTCCGGGTGCCGACAACCCCGATGACTGGGTGCTGAACGGCCGCCCGGATAAGAACGCGGCTCCCAATCCGGGCAACCCGGACGATTGGGTGCTGAATGGCCGCCCGACCCTGCCCCAGACCGGCCAGCTGAACTGGCCCATCCCGGTGCTGACGGCGGCAGGCACCTGCCTCATTGCAGCGGGCATCCTGCTCCGCAAAAAACACTGAGCCATGCAGAAAAGACGACTTGGAACCATCCTCATCCTGCTGGGAGCGCTGCTGCTGGCCGGGGCGCTGGGCCTGCTGGGCTACAACCAGTGGGACAATGGCCGCGCCCAGAAAGCGGCGGCACAGGTGCTGGATCAGCTGGAAACGACGCTGGACGAGCAGGAGAACCATTTGCAGCTTCTGGTGCCCACCCAGGTGGACGACACCGCCCGGGAGATGACCGTTACCGCCATTGATGGCTGGGATTACATCGGGTATCTCTCCATCCCGTCCATCGGGCTGGCCCTGCCCGTGATGAGCGAGTGGAGCTATCCGGGCCTCAAAATTGCCCCGGGGCGGTACGCGGGCTCGGTCTTCACGGACGATCTGGTCATCTGCGGCCACAACTATGCCCGGCATTTCAGTCCTGTCAAGCGGCTGGCGGCAGGCACCACGGTGCAGTTTGTGGATATGGACGGCCGGGAGTGGGACTACACCGTCTCCAAAGTGGAGACCCTGCGGCCTACCCAGATCGAAGAGATGGTGGGCAAGGCGGACGGCGATGACTGGGATCTGACGCTCTTCACCTGTACCACCGGCGGCAGTGCCCGCTGCGCGGTGCGCTGTACCCGGGTGGAGACGGCTTCCTGAAGATTCCAAACCGGAATAATTTATGCGGATATTACAAAAAGGCACGCTCTCTTTTGGAGAACGTGCCTTTTCCTCATCTTATGTTAGGTTCCGGGGGAGATCAGTAGTGCAGCTGGTCAGCGGTCAGAGCTTCCAACACGGGCAGCATGGCGGCTGCTTCCGCCTTGGCGGTGGGCAGATCCATGTCGCGGTAGTTGCCGCACTCCACTTCGCTGGCGCCGGGGATATCGCCCTCAAAGGCAGCCATGAAGCGGAACGAGTCCACGGTCAGGGCCAGCGCCTCGGCGGGGGTCAGGCCCCGGGTGACCAGATAGAAGCCCGTCCGGCAGCCCATGGGGCCGACGTAGATGACGCCGTCCTTGTAGGCGCTGTTCCGCGCGTAGGTGGCAAACAGGTGCTCCAGCGTGTGGGCCGCGCCGGTGGTCAGGTAGTCTCCCTGATTGGGTTTCTTCATCCGGATGTCCCAGGTCAGCACATCGCCGTCCTGGCGGCTCAGGTACATGCCGCGGTCCAGTTTGGTGTGGTCCACGCAAAAGCTTGCGATCCGTTCCATTGCTACTTCCTCCCAATCTTTCCGATAAAATCAGGCCTGCAGGCGCTGCACACTGCCGTGCGCACAGTCCACGGCCACCATCAGGCCATCACGGATGTGGCTGGTAGCACCGGCGGCACCCACGATGGTGGGCTTGAGCAGAGCCTTGCCGGCAATGGCAGCGTGGCTGTTCAGGCCCGGCTCCTCGACCACGATGGCGGCGGCGTCACGGACGTAGCTCAGCATCTCGTTGGAGGTGGAGGACACAACCAGGACCATGCCGGGCTTGAACTTGGCCCGCAGCTCGTCCAGGTTGTGGCAGACACAGGCCTTGCCGGTGGCGTTGGCCAGGGCAGCGCCCTCAGGGCCGATGCCCACGCCGGTAGCCAGGCAGTTGCCGATCATGTGGATCTTGATCATGTTGGTGGTGCCGGACACGCCCACGGGGACGCCGGCGGTGACAACAGCCAGCTCGCCGTCGTGCAGGTAGCCGTTCTCCTTGGCCAGGTTGGTGGACATCTCGATCAGCTCATCGGTGCTGTGGGCCAGAGCCATCATCAGCGGGGTGATGCCCCAGGAGATGGCCAGCTGACGCTGCACCTGCTCGTTCATGACGCAGGCAATGATGGGCTGTGCGGGGCGGTACTTGCTCAGCAGGCGGGCGGTGTTGCCAGACTCGGACACCGTGACGATGGCGGAAGCGTTGACGTCCTTGGCGGTCAGGCAGGCAGCGTGCGCGGTTGCGTCGCTGACGCTGATCTGGCCGTTGCTGGCATCCACCAGACGGTTGTCGCGGTAGTGCACCTCGTTCTCGGTGCGCTCGGCAATGGCGGACATGGTCTTGAGGGCCTCCACGGGGTAAGCGCCTGCAGCGGTCTCACCGGAAAGCATGATGGCAGAGGTGCCGTCGTAGATGGCGTTTGCCACGTCAGAGATCTCGGCACGGGTGGGCCGGGGGTTGACCATCATGCTGTCCAGCATCTGGGTAGCCGTGACAATGGGTTTGCCAAAGGAGAACGAGCGGTCGATGACGCTCTTCTGGATGCCGGGCAGCTCGGTGAAGTCGATCTCAACGCCCAGGTCGCCACGGGCGACCATGACGGCGTCGGCGGCGGCCAGGATGCTGTCGATGTTGTTCACGCCCTCGCGGTTCTCGATCTTGGCGATGATGCGGATGTTGGAGTCGTACTCGTTCAGCAGGTTGCGGATGTCGTACACGTCCTGTGCGGTGCGCACAAAGGAAGCGGCGATGAAATCAAAGCCCTGCTGCACACCGAAGATGATGTCGTCGCGGTCGCGCTGGCTCAGGTACGGCATGGAAAGGTGGACGCCGGGCACGTTGACGCCCTTTTTGTTTTTGATCTTGCCGCTGTTCAGCACCTCGCAGGTGATGTCGGTGTCGGTCACGTTGGTGATGCGCAGCTTGATGAGGCCGTCGTCCAGCATGATGGTGCCGCCCTCGTGCACATCCTGGGGCAGGTCCTTGTAGGTGATGGAGCAGATCTCCTTGGTGCCCTCCACCTCGCGGGTGGTCAGGGTAAAGGTCTGGCCTGCTTCCAGCATCTCCACGCCGTTCTTGAACTCTTTCAGGCGGATCTCGGGGCCCTTGGTGTCCAGCAGAGCAGCCACGGGCTTGCCCAGCTCGGCACGGATGGCTTTCAGGTTGTCCAGGCGGCCCTTGTGCTCCTCATGGGAGCCGTGGGAAAAGTTGAAACGGGCCACGTTCATGCCGTTGGCGACCAGCTCGCGCAGCACGCCGTCCTTATCGGTGGACGGGCCCAGGGTGCAGATGATCTTTGTTTTTCTCATATAAAATACCTCCAACTACGTCTCTTCAAATTTCACTCTATCACACAGCGGAAACCACATCCTCCCGCTGCTTCTGGCAGAGCCAAGCTGCCAGGGAAAACGCTTGATGGTTTGTTTGTTCAAAACCCCACCGCCTTATATTATAAACACTTGGATACAATAGAGCAAGAAAAATATTTGCTAAGAAACCCTTAAGATTTTATACCAACCGCCAAAATCGGTTGAGCGGTCGGTTTTGGCCCCTTAAATTCGCTTAAACCATGTCCGAGTGCACGATACTGCAACAAAAGGCTTGCACAAACAGCCAACTGCGCCTATAATAGAACTAAGAAAAAGTCTCACTTTTTGGGGTGCGTAGTGCCCCGGGAGCAGGGACCCGAATTTTGAAAAAACGGAGGAACCACTGCAAATGGAAAAGCGTGTTTTTCTGATCGTTCTCGACAGCTTTGGCATTGGTGCGGAGCCGGATGCCCCCGCCTTTGGCGACGCGGGTACCAACACCCTGGGCGCGATTGCCAAGCACCCCAACTTCCACTGCCCCAACCTGCAAAAGCTGGGCCTGTTCAACATTGACGGCGTGACGGCAGGGGAGAAGAGCCCCGCCCCCGAGGGTGCCTTTGCCCGCCTGCAGGAGCAGAGCATGGGCAAGGACACCACCATCGGCCACTGGGAGATCGCCGGTGTGGTCAGCCCCAAGCCGCTGCCTACGTTCCCGGAGGGCTTCCCCGATGCCCTCATCCAGGAGTTTGAGGAGAAGACCGGCCACAAAGTGCTCTGCAACAAGCCCTACTCCGGAACCCAGGTGCTGAAAGATTACGGCGAACAGGCCATGAAAGAGAATGCCCTCATCGTGTACACCAGTGCCGACAGTGTGTTCCAGGTGGCCGCCAACGAGGAGCTGGTGCCGGTGCACGAGCTCTACCGTTACTGCGAGATCGCCCGTGAGATGCTGAAAGGGGAATACGGCGTGGGCCGTGTCATCGCCCGGCCGTTCCTGGGCCACACGGCCGATACGTTCTACCGCACCACCAACCGCCACGACCTGAGCCTCAAGCCGCCCCGCAAGACCATGCTCGACCTGCTGAAAGACGCCGGCAAGGACGTCATCGCCGTGGGCAAGATCTTTGATATCTTTGATGGCGAGGGCGTCACCGAGAAGATCAAGACCACGGGCAACACCAATGGCATTGCCTTTACCAAGGCCCTGCAGACCCGTGATTTCGAGGGCCTGGCGTTCGTCAACCTGGTGGACTTTGATATGCTCTACGGCCACCGCCGCGACGTGGCGGGTTACGCTGCCGCCGCCACCGAGTTTGACCACTTCCTGGCCGACTTCATCCCCGGGATGCGGGAGAACGACCTGCTGATGGTCACCGCCGACCACGGCTGCGACCCCTCTTACACCAAAACCACCGACCACACCCGCGAGTATGTGCCCTACCTCATCTGCGGTAAGGGCGTCAAGCCCGGCGTGGATCTGGGCACCAAGCTCTGCTTTGGCACCATCGCCCACACCATCTGCGATTACCTCGGTGTGGACGCTTCCAGCCTGGACGGCCAGAGCGTGCTGCCGGAGATTTTGAAGTAAGCTGATTCGAGAAAAGCAAGACCCCCGTTCCAATGGAACGGGGGTCTTGTGATATCCGGGTTTATGCAGCGTCGCTGGCAGCGTTGGGATCCGTGGCCTCCGAAGAGCTGGAGGAGCCAAACAGAGCATCCAGCACCGTGGAAGCGGCCTGATGCAGGGAGGAGGCCGCCTGCTCCAGCTGTTCCTGACTGGGCATGGAGATGGCGGGGCTTTCGCCGCCCGTCTCGCCGCCCTGCGCAGGCTGGGCCTCGGATTCTGCCGGTGCTTCCGTGGAAGCGCTCTGCTCACCATCCGCCGGGGTCTCCGGGGTGGTTTCCCCATCGGCGGGAGTCTCTTCCGGGACACTCTCGGCGGGTTCTTCGACGATCACGCTGTCCGGGGTCTCCTCCGGCACGGAGACAGCCGCGTTGGGGTCTGCCGTCGGGGTGTAGACGTCGGTCTTCTCCGGGGTCTGGCTGGTGCTGGTCAGCTTGTCTTCCCCGCCCAGCACAGCCGCGATAAGGGCTTTTGCCTCGTTGACGGAGTTTTCATCCGGTTTCATGACATAGAGGCTCTGGCCCTTGGCGGAGTAGCACTTGGTGCTCTTGGCACCGGTACCGGTCACGCTGTGGCTCTGGATATCCCAGCTGGACAGGTCGCTCAGCTGCATCCGGACCAGGGCCGAGATCTGCTCCTGGGACAGGCTGGTCACAAAGCAGTCCGCCATTGCATCCATCAGCTTGGAAAAGCTCATGAGCAGGGCCGGGGACTTGAGTTTTTCCACCATGGCGTCAATGACTTTCATCTGGTTGATGCCGCGCTGGATATCGCCGTTCTTAAAGGCGTGGCGCTCCCGGGCAAAGGCCAGGGCGGATTTGCCGTCCAGATGGTTCCAGCCCTCGGCAAAGGTGGTGGGGTCATAGTAGCCTGGGCTGCCCACCGAGGTGAACGCCTGGTCGGAGTAGACATCCACGCCGCCGATCGCGTCGATGATGCGGATGAAGCCTGCAAAGTTGATGCGGATGTAGTGTTCCACATTCACACCGTAGAGGTTGCCCAGCGTCGCCATGCTGGTCTCCACACCATACAGGCCGGCATGGGTCAGCTTATCCTTGCTGTCGGTGCCCGCCAGGTCTACATAGTAGTCACGCGGGGTGTTGATGAGGGCCACCTGCTTGGTCTCCGGGTTGACCACCGCCAGAATGTTCACGTCGCTGCGGGCCTTTTCGGTCAGCTCACCGCGGTTGTCCACGCCGCTGAGGTAGACCACGAACGGCTCTTTGGTGATCTTATTGGCTTCCGCGCCGGTGATGAGGCCGGAGGTGACATTATCCAGTGCGGCAAGGCCCTGCTGTGCCCAGACACAGCCCACGGCCAGCCCGGCGCAGAGGAAGAGGGAGAACACCCGGGACACAGCGCCCGGGGTCTTATACTCCTGGCAGCGCTTGACCAGCAGCCAGAGCAGCACCAGCAGTGCCGTGATGAGGATGAGATACAGCGCGGGCAGCATCTGGGTGCGCCACAGCTGCACCAGAGCGCCGACACTTAAAATCGCCTGTAATACCAGCAAAATAACGCCTCGTTTCGGGGTCGATTCGCCCGGAATGGTCATCTTGTGCTCCCGGGGAGGCTCCGGTGCCTTGCGGGAGGGGGGATTGTTCCGGGGCGGTTTGGGCGGCGGAGACTGGGGCTGGGGCACCTCCGGCGCAAAGAACGCCGAGCTGTCCACCTCAATGGTCTTGTCGTCCTCGTGCCGCGCGCCCCGGCGGATGTGCCGGGAAGTATCGTCCGGGTGGGAGGAACGGTCATTTTCATCGAACATGAGAATACTCTCCTTTGACAGTGTGCCTGGCTATGGGTCAGGACACGGGAACAATGGTCAGCACGGCGCGGGCCGGCAGACAGGTCGCGGTCTGGTCTTCTTCCCGCAGCCAGCCGTAATGCTCACAGATGTGGTCCGGGCAGGGGGAGTCCACAAAGCGGGCGGCTCCGTCCTGCACCTGAATGTGCACGGTCAGGTAGCCGGTGTCCACATCGTAGGTGGCATCCTTGGTCAGCGGGATATCCAGCACCGTGTTGGCGTCGCCGTAGGTCAGGGCAGCGACTAAGGCCGCTGCACCCGTGCGGTGGGCGGCCCGCCAGGCAAACCACCCGCCTGCGATTCCAAGAACCACGACGGCAAAGATCAGATTGATGAGAAGCTGTTTGTGTTTCATGAACTGTTATCCAATGTTGTCGTTGAGCGGGATCTGCTCCAGTTCGGCCAGCCAGAGGGCAGCTGCCGCGTCGCTGGGCATCCGCCAGTCGCCGCGAGGCGAGAGGGTCACGCTGCCCACCTTGGGGCCGTCCGGCAGGCAGCTGCGCTTGAACTGCT
>OGDE01000404.1_pt1 | contig 37467 bp, 38 predicted proteins | sample 1570321 | NCBI WGS metagenome assembly OGDE01 (sample SAMEA2581976, study PRJEB24529) | metagenome | biome: Human gut stool | place: China | collected 2011 | reverse complement strand
CGTTTCATATCAAGCTGATAATCGTAAAGCTGCCTCTCCTTCATACCATTCTGCTTTAGCACAAACATCCCCTACGATTTATTTCTTTGGAAAATTGCGATTTCCAGCCAATTATTTCTTTGGAAAATTGCGATTTTCGACCAATTATTTGTTTGGAAAATTGCGATTTTCAGCGAATTATTTGTTTGGATAATTTCTTTTTACTACCTTTGCACCTGAAATACAAGTAATTACGCATCGCCATGTACTACAAGAGAATCATAGACCACTATTTATCAGAATGGGCTTCTCGCGACACGCGCAAACCTATTCTACTTCGAGGAGCACGACAGGTGGGCAAGTCCTCTGCTGTGCGCCATTTGGGCCAGCAATTCAAAAACTACGTAGAGATCAATTTTGAGATGGAGCCACAATACAAAGCCATCTTCAAGCCCGACCTCAACGTCAGTCGTATCGTCATGCAGATTGCTGCCCTGTCGGGGTCAAGGATAGAAGAAGGCGAGACGCTCCTCTTTATGGATGAGATACAGGAGTGTCCCGAGGCTATCATGTCCTTGCGCTTTTTCAAAGAGAACCTGCCCAAACTTCATGTGATTGCAGCAGGCTCCCTCTTGGAGTTCGCTCTTGCCGAACTGCCGACATTTGGGGTAGGCAGAATCCATTCTATGTTCATGTACCCAATGACCTTCGACGAGTTTCTGCTTGCCAACAAAGAAGACCTGCTACTCGAAGCTTGCAATGGAGCCTCTGCCCTATCCCCTCTTCCAGACCCCTTGCACGAGAGGTTGGTCAATCTGCTTCGCACATACATGCTTGTAGGAGGAATGCCCGAGTGTGTTGCCAAATGGGTTGAGACCCACAACTACCTTCTTTGCCAGGAAGTACAAGATGATATCCTTGTGAGCTATGAGGACGACTTTCCAAAATACAAGAAAAAAGCCGACGTCAATCTACTTCGCAACATCTTGCGTAGCGCAGCCATACAAGCCACAAAAAAGTTTGTCTATAGCAAGGTCGGCGACTATAAGAACATCGAGGTCAAGAACGCCCTCGACCTTCTCATTCTCGCAGGACTGCTCATTCCCGTCACCCATACCAGCGCCAACGGACTTCCATTAGGTAGCGAGGCAGACCATTCCTATCGCAAGATCCTATTTTTCGACTGTGGCCTTATGTTGCGCCTCTTGGGCATTACGACAGGAGACACGACCACGCTTGCCACTCAGATCCTTACCTCCACGGCAGCCGACCTTGTCAACAAGGGCACCATAGCAGAGCTTGTCGTAGGGTTGGAAATGCTTCACTATATGACCCCCAACCTGCGCCATGAATTATACTATTGGGTGCGCCTGTCCAAAAACTCATTAGCAGAGATCGACTATCTGCTACCATCCCACCTTCAGATCCTACCCATCGAAGTCAAGGCTGGAAGCCAAGGCGGCATGAAAAGCCTATGGTCGTTCATGCGCGAAAAGCACCTCACGGAAGCCATTCGCTGCTCATTAGAAAATTTCGGATCGTTCAGCCACACCGACAAAGAAGACGGAGATACCGCCCGCCATGTCAGCGTCATCCCCCTCTATGCCGTTTCGCAAATAATAAAAATCACGACCTCAGATCGAATGTAAACCAACCCGCCATGGATTTTATGCTGTACAATTATCCTTCAGCATAAAATCCATGTACTCACGCCTTTCCACTCTCAGAGCAAGGGTCTATCCTACACTGCTACGGTCACGCGCAGTCACATGTGGACATCAGCTTCTCTACCCATTCGTTGAAATGCGGACATTGGGAACGAAGCGTTTCCATACCGACTTTTTGAGCTACAAACTTTCCAGCTTTTGGCTTGTCATAGTTATAGCGCTTTTTCTTTTCGCCCTCGATGGCCTTGATGATTCGCTTGCTCGGAGCCGTTGCCGGATTGTCATTGATCAACTCTGGATTATCTACTTTTGTCAAATCCAACTTAAGTTTTTCAATACTTTTCTCACACCCCTTGTACATCTGCAGCAAATAATCCAAACCACAAAAGACAAGAGCCTCGTACTCATGCAACTGTATGTACGGGATAAACCGTTCAGACGCAACAGCCTTGGAAAACGCCTTCTCAAACGACAAGACCCTTTCGTATCTATCGCCTATGGAATTCGCCTCCGAATATCCTGGAAAATCATTGGGCAACGCATACAAGTCGAACATGGTCGTAAAGACATGCTTCTCATACTCACCATCACGATTAGACTTCATCAAGATAGACAAGTCATCGAATGCATGCTGGTAGGCCACCAATCCTCCACGGGCATTTTTCTTCTTATTAGTAGTCACAAGGACGCTCTTCACGGAGCTAACACCTTGCTCTATCAAATACGGCTTGAGCACTTCCTCCACAAACCCTTGCTCCGTTTGTCCCTCACAAAGCACATGAATTATTACAGCCCTCATACTGGTCGTCCTCCAATGATGTTCTTGTCCCACAGCTCGCTGATGGCATAACGTTCGAGCCATAGCTTATAATCCCCCTCGTCCAAAGTTTTCACTGTTGTACACAGTCCTTCCTCATCCATTTCAACAACCGACACATTGCCTATATCAAAGCAATCCACCAAGTCCTTACTCTGCGACGCTATAATTATCTGAGAATGAACCGCCGCATCCTTTACCATTTGAGCCAATTGTGCCACGGCATAAGGATGAAGGCCCAACTCTGGTTCGTCCAAAATAATGACATTGGGCTTTGTTTCTTTCGATTGCAACAAGAGAGTTGCTAAAGCTATAAAACGAATAGAACCGTCAGAGAACTGATGAGCATTAAACACATAATCGGTGGCAGAATTATCAATCCACCTGAGCGAGATGGTGCTGCCCACTGGCTCCAAATAGAAGTCCTCAAACTGCGGCACAACATCTTTCACATAACTGACGATACGATCGTACGAGTCCTTATGATTCTCGCGCAAGAAATAGAGGAAGCTGGGCAAATTGTTTCCATGAGCCTGCAAGTAGTTTGAAGTCACTACAGGGCAAGCCTGACGCAAAGGACCTGCAGCAGAAGAGTCATGAAACTGATAGACCTTACAGTTTGACAACATCCTGTAAATAGACTTAGCCACAGATTCTGGACAGTCAACCAATGCAGACTCCTTAAACACAGGATCCAATATCGCCTCGTAAGGTTTATCTTCGCCTTGTCTGTGCCAACGTATGGTCTCCTCGGTTACGATCAAGCGATCAGGGGCAGCATTAGAGAGCCTGAAGTGATATATATCTTCTGACTTCCCATCTGAAAAAGTCAAAGTGCCCTCCATGCCAGGCGTCCGCTTTGAACCGTAGTGCAACAAAGAGTTTGCAGTACCGACCGTCTCTACATAGCGCGCAAACGATTTGCTCATCATATAATTCAGCATCTTGAAGAAGCTGACTATATTACTCTTCCCAGCACCGTTAGCCCCAAGCAATAGATTAACAGAACCAAGAGAAAGGGTCACAGGGTTATCAAAGCTTATTGATTTATAACCTTTGATAACCACCTTTTCAAGTCGTTGCTTGCTATACATTTTCGTCATAACCTATCCACACGCTCCATTAGAGGATCTAAGTGCTCGCAAAATTACGGCATTTTCCCGACACATGCAAATTATTCAGCAACAAAAACTCTCGATTCGTTCTTCGTTCAAGGTTCCCGCATTCCACATTTTACCCCATTCAGCATCAGCCATCTGAACAAAATAATCTGAGGTTGCTTGACTCAACCTTTCGCAACCATTCTACACCTCAAGCTACTGCACGATCGCCTCTTTGATGCAGTCCACGATATAGCGGACGTCATCGTCCGTCACACAGGGACCCGCAGGCAGACAGAAACCCACCTTGAAGAGCTGCTCCTCGATACCGTTGGTATAGACCGGCGCACCCTCATAGACCGGCTGCTTATGCATTGGCTTCCACAGCGGGCGACACTCCACCCGCTTCGAGAGCATAAACACGCGCAGCGCCTCGATATTCTCATTGGGCTGGCAGTCCGTCACAGCCGTGTCCACCGCATGGATCACGCCCGCGGCACCACCCACGGCCGTCTTCACCACCTCCTTGTAAGCATTTTCCTGCCCCTGGATCCTCACGTCCTCGTCCAGCGTCGCAGCACAAAGCCAGAAGTTGGCATCATAGCGAGGATCCGCCGGCTGCCGATGAATATGCACGCCCGGCACCTCCGCCAGCAACTCCTCGTAGAGTCCCTGCACATGCTTGTGGTGATCAATGTGGTCGTCCAGCACCGTCATCTGTCCACGGCCAATTCCCGCACAGACGTTCGACATGCGATAGTTGTAGCCGATCGCCGTATGCTGGTAGTAAGGATAAGCATCCCGCGCCTGCGTAGCATACCACATCACCTCGTTGGCCTCCTCCGCATTGCGACAGACCAGCGCACCGCCACCCGAGGTAGTAATCATCTTGTTGCCGTTGAACGAGAGCACGCCATACCGGCCAAACGTGCCCAGCACCCGGCCGTCGAAGCGCGATCCCATACCCTCGGCAGCATCCTCCACCACGGGAATGCCATACTTCTCCGCTATCGCCATGATCTCGTCGATACGGTAAGGCATGCCATAGAGTGCCACGGGCACAATCGCCTTCGGCAGGCGGCCCGTCTTCTCCTTGCGATCAAGGATTGCCCGCTCCAGCAAGACGGGATCCATGTTCCACGTCTCATCCTCCGAACCCACAAAGACCGGCTTGGCCCCGAGATACGTGATCGGGTGAGAAGAGGCACAGAACGTGAAACTCTGCACCAGCACCTCGTCGCCAGCCTTCACACCACAGCCTATCAGCGCCAGGTGGACAGCAGCCGTGCCAGCCGAGAGACACACCACCTTTCTGTCCAGATCCGCGGCACCATCCTTCCCGCTGTTGACAAACGCCTCCAGGTCCGCCTCGAAAGCATTCACGTTCGGGCCCATCGGCACCACCCAGTTGGTGTCAAACGCCTCCTTCACATATTTCTGTTCCAAACCCGCCTCACTCATGTGGGCAAGACAAAGATAAATCGTTTTTCTTTCCATAGTTGAAATAATATTTTTAGTACAAATGATGATTCAATACAATGCGTCCTCAGCCCCATACCATCACGCCACCATAGCCACCCCCACATGCTGCAAGGATGACATACCGACTTGGCGGAAAGCACCAAGGATCAAAAAAATAAAAAAAGAATTGAATAGTTCCCCATCGCAGTATCGCTCTGCGCTACGCCGCCACTCGGATAGGGATAAAGATCATTGAGGTCAAAGCGCGCAACTCATCCTTCCGCGCCTCCAGAGACGATTGAGTTTAATTCAAAAGTGTAACTATCTACCATTTCCGAGACAGAGTCCAAGAAATCACCCTTTATAAAATCATACTCCTCATCGACAATGCTCTCAAAACGACCGTCCTTAATGCAATATGCCGAGTAAGAGCCATAGGGAAGAACATATTCCTCAAGCCCCAACTCCCTGACCCTCTCAGGAGATTTGCCATAAGCCACCGAAGCCAACATCATAACATTCAAAGCCGTCAAGACATACGGACTATGCGTTGTCAAAAACACAGTACTCTTATATCCCGTAGGTTTCTTTTCCATCTGCTTTAAGAGGCCAACCAACAGCTTGACAAGCTCAAACTGAGCCTTTGGAAACAAGTTCTGCTCCAACTCTTCGACAAACAGGTGAAACGACTGATAAGATGACCGATTCTGGAAATTATTCCATTCCGTGAGCAGAGCCTTTACATTTTTAGGATCCAAATTGTCAAATTGCTTCAAATACTCTGCAGGACTCTTTTTGGCCACAGTTCCCACCTCAGCCGCAAGATAAGTAGCCAGCACCTGTATAGGCAAAGCCGACTGCACACCACTCGAAGCATAATACGGCTTGATTTTTGAGCGGCCATCGGCAAGAGTCAAAACATCACCGTTCTTGGCATCAAAGTGATACTTCATTCTGTCAACAAAAACCAAGTTGAGCGGATGCGCAGCATCAAACTGCGCCCGTGCCTCCCCCCATTCCAAAATATAATTGAACAACACGTCAATCTCCTTCGACCTGTACAAATTCTCGATATTCTGGATAGACGACAACAAATTACGCTCCGAAGGCAAGAAACTGATTTTTAGATTGTGCTTGTTTTCTGCAAAGTTGGCCTTTCTTACTATCTTCACATTCCTCTTCTTTCCGTCCATCTCTATCTGGATAGCAGGCCCGTCATATTTTATATAACTGCCATCCGACAGAAAGTCATCATTGAGATGATGAAATTTCTTCAGTTCATTCCAAAAGCGATAATAATGCGTGTACTTAGAAACGATCCCCTCCCCACCTATCATCACCTGCTTTTCGAGCCAGCAGCAAAAACACAGAATCTTCATGAAAGTATTCTTTCCAGTGCTCTGCTCGCCGATCAACAACATAACTTGAGAAACTGGAACATTTCCCGTTTCCACCAAAGGTCCAATATTTCGTATTTCTATTGTCTGCATGACGTCTAAGTTTTATGCAAAGATACAAATAAAATCAGAGAAAATTACCCAGGTCGTCAACATTCGCAACTTTAGTTTCCGCCATAGCCGCATCGGCTGCACTAAGGCCAGCGTCGAGCATTGCCGTGACAACCCTGTCCTCGCATCCGTTTTCCACGACAGTACCCTCGGCAGAAGGTCTTAGCGTTACGAGTTCTTCAGCCCTAATACCCGGATTGGACAATATCTCATAACTGTGCGTAGTTATGATCACCTGTCTTTTTTTGTTGCGCTGAATCTTGGCCACAAATTCTGGTATAGCAGAGACGATCGCTGCATGCAGATTCGTTTCCGGCTCTTCCAAAAGAATGATCCCAGTACCATCAAGCATTGCGAACAAAAAACCAATGAGGCGGATTGTACCGTCAGAGAACATTTGCTCGTTTTGCTTACTTCCTTTTGCCCGCCAATGCTGATACTTAGCCTCAATATGAGGCACACCCTTTTCATCCTTTACGAACGACAAGTTCTCCAGCTGCGGAACAGCAATAAGGAGCACCTCGTTGATGATTTTAAAATACTTATCACGAGTTTTACCATTCAGCAAAGCCAAACGCCTCATGAAGTTACGTCCGAAATAATCCTCCTTTCCCGTAGTCAACATAAACGAGTCTGCGTCCCTGACAAACTGAGGAATCACATTCAAGTATTCCGTTGTTTGAAAGACCTCCTTGACCTCCCTAAACTTTGCATTGACCGTCGGTTGCTCCAGATGAGTATATTTTTTTGTTTCCGAATCATCACCTTGGCATGAACTGTCTCGCAACAAGACCATATCCTTGGATTCATAGTTGTACACCTCCTCACGGTTCACCCAAGCCGCCAAAGTCTGGATGCCACCACCCGTATTGACCATCTCCAATGAATATCTCCACTTAGGTTCCTTCTTGCCATTCTCAGAAATATCCACCTCGATGCATACCTCCATTTTCTGTCTCGCAGCCAAACATCTTATTTTCTTCAATCCGCCACGAACATTCACGGCAGCCTGAAGTCCTCCCCCCTCCTTGACGATATCACGCAAGAAACGGAAAACATCCAAGAAGTTCGATTTACCCGTTGCATTCGCCCCGACAACGAAACAACGCTCGGAAAGCCGAACATCACACTCCCGAAAATTCTTCCAGTTATATAGCTTTACTCTTGATATATACATCTTTACACCCATCTTCCACAACACCACAACATAGCGATTTTCCCTGCAGCAGAGCACCAAGATCATGTCCGCTCCTTGTCAGAAATTTCACCTATCCAAGCGTTGCCATTAGAAAACATATTAAAAACTTGACGATTGCAAAGATACAAATAAAATCAGAGAAAAAACTCCTTTAGAAGAATTTTTTCAAGCGAGGCTTTGTAGCATTATATAATTAATTGTTGTATTATATAAGAACTCCAAGTTCTCTAAGAGCTGTATTTAAATCACAAGATCTTACACCAATAGCTTTGCATGCATCTGGAATCATGACCCGGTTACGTCGTTGTGGGTTACTTTTCTCATATGTGACCAGAACCATATTCTTTGCGGCTGCTGTCGCAACAAGATACGAATCCGCAACATTTACGTAGTCAGAAATAGCGGACTGACTGAAACCAATGGGATTATTTTTTGCCCAAGCAATGGTTTCAGCCATTTTTGTCATCACAGATAGATCCTGTTTCAAGAAAAAACCACGTGGCGCATTCCGATGAATCCACTCTGTAAGTTCATCACCGCCTTTGTCTATTTCCTCTTTTACCTTATCTATTGAGTGAATATTGCCCGAACGTATGAGTTCTATCATTTTTCCCCAGAATGTTGGCCAAATATCCATTGGCAAATTCTTCTTGGACTCTACGAATATATTTGTATCGAATAAATACTCCATGCCGTGACTAAATGCTATTGGTCATAAAATTATCGTACGTTTTTCCGTATAATCCAGTCAAACGATACGCCTCTGTATAACTCAACTGCTTATTGTTGACGGCGTTTCTCACATGAATGGCAAATTTACGTCCAACACGTTTTACGCTTGTCAAATAGAAGCTTCCTCCAGAATTCTTCTTGATTCGTGATTGTCGCTGACTATATATCGCCCAAAAAGCTCTGTATTCTGCGTCAGACATGAGTCCCAAATCATGAGCACGTCTCGCCACGACCAACTCACTGGCTTTAAAGCGTCTTGATGCAGATTTCGTATCATTCGTCCAAATATCCCGCAACACTGACGCGGGAACCAAGAACTCAGCTGCAACCCTATCACAATAGTTTTCAGTCGCTTCATGATGTAAGACTTCGCTCCCTGCATGTCCAGCACTAACCCCCAACATAAGGTGAGCAACTTCATGTACAAGTGTAAAAAGTTGCGCACTTTTGCTATCAGCACTATTGACAAAGATGTATGGTGCTTTTTCGTTTACCAAAGCAAAGCCCCTACATTCACTTACTTTCAATTGCCGGTGAGTATTGTTGCCCACCACACCATTATAAGCGAGAAATACACCGGCATCCTCCATTTTTTGACCAAGAAGGCTTACGGCAGCATCAGGAGTTGCCAAACTAAAAGCCCATCTATCATCGAGGCCCAATAAAGTTCTCAATTTACAGACGGCCTCACTTATAGAAGTTTTAGTGTTGATTGATCCAACAAATTTGCATGTGTCTATATCGTTTTCAGCAAAATACTCTTCCAACCACTCTTGTCTTGCTTGAACATTCATGACAGTATCATATACATTCAAGTCAAAATGGTCTTGTTGTCCTGCTTCGCCACGAAACATCGGGAACGGAATATTTTCCATAGGCAAGTTGCTCATAAATAAATATCCGAAAGGAACATAAAATTTTGCGGCGAATTTTTTTAATTGGCTCAAAGTTGGCTGTTTTTCTTGAGACAACCAACCATCAAGCAAAGGAAAAGTCTCTATCGCTTTATCTTCGCTAACTCCTGCTCGTCGTATGACCCAACGAAGCAAGCCTGGTTGAATATTCAATCTTTCTACAGCCATTATATATATTGTTTTACAAAGGTATGGGATTTTTACGACAACGGCAAATTTTGGAGGGAAAATCTGCGAAAAACTTGTCGGACGACATGGAAGGACGGAAAATCAGGCGGCATCTTTCAATAAAGCCATCATTCCCTCGACCTGGCAAATCATTCGCCATCATCTTGCTTTGACTATGAAAAAATGTATTATTCTTGATTGCTTAGCCACGTCACAGTACTAGTGGCAAGCCATCCGTTCATATCCGCCACTTTCACGGGAGCAAGAACGAACAAATCCTCATCTTTCAAAACAGATTTCAGCTTATTGTAAATACTCATTCCCGAAACGCTTTCATTCGTCTTCAAGAAATAGCATCTGGGCATAACAACAACGTCTCACCAACTTCGTCGAACTGCTGAACAAACTGTTCCACCCTTGCAGAATCCTTTATGTCAAAATTCACAATATAGAGCAAAGATACGGTAGTCACGACTCTGATTGGCAGAAGCAAATGTCGTTTTCGCAATAGGCTTACGCCCTATTCCAAGATGGTATTGCTTTGCTCTATGTGCTTCAAAAGCAACAATCAGATCTCGCAAACTCTCTCGATTACTCAGTTGGCCAAACATCATAGCAAGCAACAGATTCCAACAAGTGAAATGCTTCACATAGCGGTTTCCATCATACTTGTCAACCAAATGGCGAAACTTGTTATTGTCGAGAAATTCTATCAATTGGGAGAAAACGTATTTGTCTTTGTTCATCGTGCAATGTTATAGATAACTGCAAAAGTACAAATTCAAATCGTCGCACCCTTGAAATCTCTTGCAAAAGACTGTGTTTCAATTAATTCAAAGAGCGATTAGTCCACTTTAACGGGACAGTAGTGAGTATCTAATATTATTTTTTCTGTTTCCATATGACTGCTTTATAAGTTAAACTCATAATAAATAAAAGCTACCTATAAAAGTATTGGCAAAATGTATTATTTCCAATTTATTGTATTCTTATGTCGTCAAATCTTATAAATCCATATCAATCTTTTCACCGACAGTATCTAAATAGGTATTTAAATCTATTGCTGGTACAGTACCTATCAGTTTTAGATATTGCACTAGTTGTAAGAAAAAAGTAAAAATCGAGTTCTCGGGATGTTTGTTGAAATTTACATTCTTTACTTTACGGGAATCATAAAGATCCCATATTGCTTTTGATTCTGTTCCTTTAAAATTAGCAAACCCCTTGTCATACTCTATATAAAAGCTGTATTTATCAGCACAACAACAAAGGTCAAGGCTTTGCATACCTGTGAGTTTTCTAAGATTCGCCTCTATTGTGTTGGTCTGCTCATAGCTGCTTGTTGAAGACAAAATACCTCCCAAGATAGGACTTAGTGGACGAGCTGGATATGTACAACCAGTACATATCATAGGAATAGAGGTGCGTTTCAGTTTTCTGACGCTTTCGATTTTCTGACCTGCATATTCTATGTTGTTCTTGATGTCTTGCTTTACCTCAAATACAGCATACACCCCTTCTGCAGGAATGTATTTGAATCCATTGTGGTTAAATATGAAAGGAGTATAGAAGACATCATACAATACTATGTCTATCTGTTGGCTTACATTTCCCTCATGGTCTATAACCATCGCCTTGTCAACATTATACCGCTTAGGCAAGTATGCGCGGAAGAACTCTATCCATTTATTTTCCGTAGCATCCCCTTTGCTCCCTTGATGACAAATGGCGATTCTATTGATGTTCAATGCTGCCTTCATTTCATCCTGTAAGTCAGCGAACATTTCTTTCAAATCTATCATACTTTCAAATTTCAATAATATACCTTTTTCGTATAAGTAAGCTGTGCTGCCAGTTATACAACTATCATTTAATGAGATTATAAACAATAATGGAGTTGCCAAAGCAACATTCTTGTCATTGGCTATACACAACATTGCTTGACTATCAGCATAGCTATATTGTGTTGTTCCTTTCGGATGTGTATGCCATTCTCCCAAATAGGTAAGTCCTTCCTCTGCAAGTTTTTTCCATGTTTGCTCCATACCACCTGTTTCACGCATGAACGAAGCATGGGTGCTTTCCGTTTTAGAAGGCATAACCAAACGTTCCACGATAGCTTCGTGACTATCTTCGGAAATGCGCCCTGCAAACATTCCACCCGTTTCATTTGGGAAAGAAGCAAAAGCTTTGCTATACATCTCGTCTAAAATGTTTTGGCTGACTTTTAGCGAGAGGTTTCTTGGAGCAATAACGTATTTCATAAGCGGTTTATGAGCATGCCATCCTGGGTTTCTGAAACATAAAAGTTGCTTTCGGGCTCAGTTGCAGTCAACATCCCTACAATGTGTTTTAAGGCTAATTGGAGTTTTGCCGCAATATCATTGTAAGAAGCTTTGAATGTCGGGCTCCAACATCCAGTAGGGTAGAACATATCTGTCGTATCAGATTTGATTATTTTCGTATAGATGAATTTGACAGTTTCCGTGATATTGTTTCCCAGTACACAAACAAGCTCGTTGGCATGATTGCTGATAGATATATTGATAAGTTTGGCTCTGAGATTCAATTTGTCAAGCACATACATCATACCATCGTCGGTGCTACAATCAAAGATGATGTCATATCTGTTCAAAATTTCTTGTACGGCGTTCTTGGCTTCATCTTTATCCATTGTTAGCTTTATCCAAGAATCTAAATCCTTTGGAGGTATTTCGCATTGTACAAATGGAGATATAGACTGTAAGATGCTCCTTAACTCATAAGGTTTGTCAGAAATACCAGAAAGAAAATCATATTCAGATCGGCAGATATTGCCAGGCTCATTTAAGTCCACGTCATACAAACTAAGATACTTGGATCCACTCCGTGTAAGCGTTTTGGCAACCATGCTCCCAATAGCACCTATACCGATTATCAGAATTTTCTTATCTACTAACGAAGAGGGCAAGCAGCCTCTTCCAAAGAAATAATCATAAGAACAGTTGTAAGAGGATGCCCAATCTATGACAGTCTTTGTATATGAATGGTAGATGATAGGTCGCCCTCCGCACTTCACTTTTTCCAACTTTATTGGAAAATCATGCGCTTTGAGCATAGCAACCTGCCAACGCATTTCCCCATTAGGGATTTTATAGCCACAAAACAACGGAACTCTTTGAGCCTCATTTTTAATTTGCGAACGCTTGAAAAGAAATTGCATTTGAAACCATGAGAACAAGGAGGACATATCATTATAGAACTTCGACACAAATTTGTCGTATAGGGAAGGCGCTTTTTCCAAGAAGCAATAAATCCCCTCGTAGCCCTTTTGCTTTTTATTACCCTTTCCCCATTGGCAGACATATTCTTCTCCACTTGTCTTACTATGAAAGGTGTTAGCCAAGAATGTGGCCATTAACTTTCCATCATGTACACCAGGCACAAGCTTTGTTAAGTCAACTGTGCCATAGTCATTCTTGGGAAACTCTTTGTTGGTATCTGTATAGAGAAAATTATAATAGATGTCCTCTATGAGATTACGATCAACCACAAGTTCTTCATAATGTTCATCCTTTTCCATTCTCACATAATACTTATCAATCCATTCTTTTAGGCGCAACAGATCTATCTCTAATTGTTCCTTAGGATTTTCGACTTTAGGTGTATGCAAGCAAAGAAAGCCAGAGCGCATGATATGAGGATATGCGATCAGAGATTTATTGAAAAAATGGATAGACTCGCTATTATCCACTTTTAATGGATAAAACGGAGCTATACGGACATCCCATTGCAGGGGAGGTTGCCCTTTTTCTGTTTGAACATCAATAAGAATTTTTTTGCAGGAATTGTCCTCCTTAATATCTCCTTTCAGTTCAACAAAAGAAAGGCTGTCAATAACTTCTTTAATAGCTTTCTCTTCTATCATCTTTATCCAAATCTCTGAGGGCTCTGTGGATAAGATACACCACTGAACCCTTCTTTTTGCTTGTAACCATCGTTTTGTTTTTCCTCATATTTCTCATTTTTCGGGAAATAATAAGGCAGGAAAGTCTCATCATTAGCCTCAATGTTTCTGAGCATATTGTCCATATCACTCTTCAAAGACTGTCGTTTATATGAGTCCATGGAGGCTACAACGTCATTGTTACCATTTCCTGGGTCATAAAGATGGAAACTATCTATTGTGATGTTGTCACGGATGTATTCCATTGTGGCCTTCAAGTCTTCCCATAATCCAACAGAGTCTTTTCCATTAAGAGCTTTTATTGTAATCAACTCTAATAAAAACGACTTATAATCTTTGCCCTTATGCTTCTTCCATATCTTTAAAAGTCGAATAACTTTGCGTTCTGTATTCTTTCCGCTAATATGCTCAATCTGCTTGCTGATGTTTGTTTTTATACACGTTCCCTTTTTAAATCCCCAAAGATCCTCATTGAAACAAAGGTTTAGATCCTTTGTTTCAGTGTAATCATCATCAGATAACTCTCGTCCAGGAACTACATCTATTTGAATGGGAAGTTCATCACCGTCCTCTTTAGGAAATTCCAAACCGATTGACACTTTTTGTTTTCTAACGACACTACCATACTTTTCGGTTAATGTATTATAAACATCATCGAACATATTTTGCAGTGTGTCAAAAGCATCATGTTTGAAAGGCTCTACAACATCCACATCAAACTTAATGTTTGTGGCTGTATGTTTTGCCATACTTCCAGAATTGAAAGCCGTATATTTTTTGTCACCATAGTGATCAGACATGACTTTTTTAATGTCATCACGCTTGGCTTTTACTTTTGCAACGAACTTTTCGATGTGACGCAACTTGTGGGTGTGCAGCACTTCACCTAAATATTTATCTCTATCAAAACTCATTTTTTTCTAATTTCCGCAGCACTATAAGTTAGCATTTTATAAGTACCTGAGCAACAACAAGTTGCCAAAGACTTTGCCATGTCGGATTTTTCACCTACCTTAGTGCTGCGAAAACAAGTATAGTAAAAAAGTCCGAATGACATGGCGAAGGTACAAATAAATTCCGAGAAACTTACTCCTTTTGGAGGATTTTTTCGGTCATGGAGCAATTAGCTATATATCACCAATCCAACATTCCCACTATTTTTCAAGCAGTTACGCATATATTAAAAAAAGAATTACTATCGCTTTTAGGGCGAAGGCGAACCTAAGCGCACCACATCACCTCACTTGTTTTCTCGACATAGAAACATGGAAGCATAGTTCGATTGTTCTTATCCCCATCTTTCATGCGGGTAAGGATATCCTCTATGTACCTACCAAAACTCAAATTGTTCATCTTGCAGCTTTCATATAGAGAATACATGAAGGCTAGATTTTCGGCGGCCCCATGACTGCCAGCTTTGCCCCTGTTGCGCCGCCCCATTGCGATATGCCTGAGACAACGCTCAATGGCTATATTGTGGTTTTCCGCACACTTCGAAGACTGGCAATCTGACGCTTTCTCACTTCTATTTCCAGCTCCATCAGTTTTCTTTCCTCTCGAAGTTGCCTGCTCTCATCCCTAATCTCGGAGATCTCGTTCTTGACTGCCTCACAGTCCGCCTTCAAGGCGGAGACAGTAGAGCGCAGAGAGGCTTCCTTGAGACGCAGCTCCTCGGCCAATGCCTGGTTGAACTCAAGCAGCGAGGTGTGCTCTTTGGAGAACAGGCGCTCCACCTGATCCTCGTCCAAGCATTTCAGGCATTCCTTTACTTTCTGCCAAGAGGCGATAAACTTCGGGTCATCAATTGTCATTGTCATAGATAAACATCTTGGATTGAACGGCGTTGGATACGAGCAAGCCTCTTGTACTCCGACAGCCTTTTGTAATCGACCCCCTCGTCACTACAATACTTGCGCAGGCTTCGACCTTTACGGTTTTGGTTAAAATCCTGCATTACCTTTTCAAAACACTCCTTTGTTTCCACTATTTTGACGTTTTTAAAAAACGGAGACAAAGGTAGCACTTCAATATGTTAAAACCTTACGCTGCAATGGTGATATACATTTGAACATTTTAAAGTCACGGTGGAAAGGTGCAAAACTTTTCTAGGCGCACAATACGGCTTTTACCGAATACTTACGATTTACCAATACAAAGCACCAAAACAATGATGCCTAGCAAGAGCACTATTCCTCCTAACAATAGTTTTTCAAATTTACGATGCGTTTTTTGTAGCACACAATATCCAGTACAGACAAATACTATCAATATGCAACCTAAAACAACAACGTACTGCACCTTTTCCATAAGAGGAACACTACCATCGTTTCCAATAAAAATAGATAAAAGGCCTACGAAAAAAGTAGTAATTGTGATAAACAATCCCATTTGTTCCATATTTCTACGTTCCATACTGTCAATTTTCGATTTGGCCTCCATAAAGAGCCTTCGATTATGCTGATTGCATGACTCGTTTTCCAAGAAAGCTATTTTATTTGCATAAGCAATTGACTTTTCTTCCAATTCTTTGAAACGGAGCGGGCGACAAAATGATGATGGGCAGAATATTTTAAAATCACAACCTTCAATTGTGATACTCGAAAAATTATAGCGCAACTGTACCAAGTACGGTTGATTCTTCCTACACCAGCTAACATTGCGTTTATACTTCTCAAAATACCCCTGCAAATCAGACACAAAAGGTGTGATATCTTCAAATTCCTCTTGCGCCAATTTCGATTCAATTACCTTTATCGTAAACTCGACTGCGTTCTGATATGGATGATAGTTTTTTATAAAAGTTTGTGCCTGAATAGACTCTATCTTCACTAAGTCCCTCTTCATTTGTTCATATGTATATCCTTTATCACATTGGCACAAAAAGGAGAATCTTGAGTTATACATATAATTCAAAAAAGAACTAGCTGCATAATCATTTACACAATTACCTGTACCCTCGTTAATGTATTCCCCATGATGTCGATTTGCGATACCAATTAAATTATCAATTTGTATAATACTTTTGGTACATTTCGTGTAATATCTCATCAGAAAAGCTAATTTCCACATAGCCACATCGTCCTTCATAGAATCTTTTTGCCATTCATCTATTGTTTCATCATCAAGCCCCGTCGGATCAAGATATTTTTGAAACAAAAAGCGGAAATCCTCTTTTGAGTACTTGTCAGGTTTATCAAGTTCGATAGTTTCCAACTACCAATCACAGTAGTATTGGATTTTCTTATTGTCAGAAAAAGCAGACATTTTACCCAACAACAATTCGACCTTCGTCAATACTGCAAGAACAATAGCCTGCATTTTTTCATTTTGCTTTTGTTCTTGCATTTCTTTCAACAAATTCAGTCTTAATGACAATAAATGACTAATATACAACTCGTCATATGAAAAACTATACTCTATTTCGCAAGAATCACATATTAAACGCATCAACGACACCATCTTGTGGCGGTCCGATCTATTTTTAAAAGAAATAAAGCTAGCTGATACAACAATATTTTTAGACAAAAACTTGTCTTTGGTTTGTTCAATGTGATTCTTCACCAAATGTACAATATCAATCACATCTTTCAACATTGATTGGTATTCAACCCTGAGCTTAACTTTTAAAACTTTTCGAGGCAAAACATCATCCACACATTCATTTATCTTCAGTTGTAGTTCGCCTAAAGCATGAGTTTCGTTTACAAGATGGTCGCCTGAAAGAACCAGTTTTGACAATTGCAATACAACATATTCCCTGAAGTCATTTATTGCCTTGATCCCTTTAGCAAATGCAAGCCTATGCGATTTTGACCAGTCCATTTGTTCTATCCACAAATCAGGAAAAGTCACACAAAACTCATCCAATATAGTTTTTGTATAATTAGACTCCATGATTAAAATGCTTTGACAGAACTATCGCAAATACTTTCCACAGACATTTCTTCCTTTTTGTTTCCAAGAAAAATAGCAATATCCATAGAGATTTTCCATGCTGACCATCTATGAGTTAGCTCCACCAAATCAAAGACCGGCATATACAAATAACGACGTCGATCTTGTATAAAGAAGTTTATAGCCTCATCAATCCATTTTGTCCCCTTACTATCATCCCCTTCAAACAATGATTTTTCCAGTTTAGAATAAACGCATTTGTTCCCATTAAAGCTGATATATTGAAATGTTCTGTTGGATTTCATCGCCTCATAAATATCCATTTCTACTGGCCCATAAGGCAATGCGTAAAAGCTATTGAATACGTTCAAAAGTTTTCGATCTGCGTTCGTTGTATTCCAAGCGCAAACAAGGAACAGAATCTTTTGAAGACGTAGTTTTGTAAAGGCAGGAACACTCTTGCCTGTACTTTCTATTTTTTTCTTCCATTCATCCAAACGGAACACTAAATATTCAAATAACAAGTTCTTACTCATATTCAAAAATTAACCATGCTTATCCACACTCTACAACACACCCACAAACCTCACACACATGTTGTTGGGTGCTTCCCGAACTTACACCATAATCAAACATTCAAAAACGGTGCAAAGTTGCAAAACTTTATCTAAGCACACGACACGGCTTTCACCGAATACTTATCCTACACCTCTTCACCAGCAAACTTCACTTTGAATCCAAGTACCGTGGCAAATATCATTTCGATATCCTTCCAAAACGAGTAATGGCGATAGTAGTAGCAGTTCAGGCGCACTTTGTCAGGATAGATCACGTTGTCGTTGTATTCGGTTGCGATCTCTTGCATTGAGCGCCGATCCCCCTCTGCCTGTTTTTTTGCCACATATTCCGAAATCATTTCATCCTCCAACCGATACTTCAGCGTAGCAGGACCCGTGATGCCCGGCCGAAGCTTCAACACATCTCGGTCATCACCTTGCAACTTGTCTGCATACCCTGGCACGTCAGGGCGTGGACCGACAAACGACATGTTCCCGATCAGCACGTCCCACAAACCAGGCAACTCATCCAACTTGTAATGACGGAGTTTTGCACCAAAAGGCGTGATACGGCTATCTCCAGCCACAGAGACTGTAGAACCGTTATGCTTTACCGTCATGGAGCGAAACTTATGGCAAGTGAAGAGCTTACCATCCTTGCCCACACGCTTTTGGCAGAAGAATGCGGGGCCACCCGGCATCTTCTTATGAATCAAGAAAGCGATAATGGGGAATATCCACCAAATCAAAAGCAACCCGCAAAAGGATGCGACAATATCAAAAGTTCGCTTAATTATCATATCTTCAGCACACCACTTCATTTACTAGAAAAAGACACGATTTATCTTTCGCATCACATTTTAACACACAAAAACATTACAGATAGCTACGGAAGAATCTCCATATACAAATCACCATTTTCCATTTCCTCAATAACCTTTACATTACTCGCAGACAAGGCACTCTTGTATGAGGCCACATTACGCTTGTTTACAGTCTCGAATAGACGCAATCCGACTCCAAAGCCAATCTCGTTAAGAAGCCGATTCATCATTGTGCCAAGGCCCATTCCACGATAGTCTATGCCAACCATACGACCACGGAAACCTTTACCATGGAAAAATGAACGAATGAAACAATAACCAGCAATAAACCCATTGCTTGTATCAACGAGAACATAAGCAAGGAACGCCTTGTTCTGTTGAAGTTTCTTAATAGTCTTTGCATCAAAAGCATGAGGCTTAAAATATAAATAAGACTCTTCGGGTTGAGATGAAAAAAAATGTTCAAGAACACAAGCATTTACCATGTTGATAGGAAGCACTTTGTATCCACGTTGTTCTTTAAATCGTATCAGATGCCATTCCACAGTTTTAAGAACTTTTCCATATCTCAATGTAAACAGGAAGGAATTCACATAATCAATTAGATTCCAAAGAAACGGCATTTTATCCCTTAAAAAGTGGGCAAGTATATACAACATACTGTTTTATTACAATTCAATATTTCTATGCAAATAAGAACTAAAGGCAAAACTATTCCAAATCATAGTTGGAACATTCTCTGAAGCCAGTTTCCTATAATGCCACATTCTCACAAAACGCTTAACAACACGTAAAGACTTCCGCGTTAATGATTCTCGTGGTATAGGATGCATACCGCAATAAAGGGTGTCTTCTATCAGTTCATCTACCAACCATTGGTCGTTACAGTACTCTAACTCTTGTGCCGTCTTACGCAATCCAAAATATTTTATGCATACGGCTGTCATCAAATCAGCAAACCGCTTGATACCACAAGCCTGCATACTCACATAAAGCTCAGTCCAACACAGCTTGTTCTGATCTGCTCTTAGCAACGCAGCCCAATCATATAACATTCGAAGTGTTATTCCGCCCGCAAGAAATTCATCCAAAGCATGTTTAACTAAAAATAGAACATTGAAATGAGAGTTAGGACAAATTAAACTTGAGCCCCAAACCTCTTTTCCCATGCCTCTTTTTATAGCCTCTTGTAAAACAAGTTCGGTTCGTTTTCCCTGTTTCGTATTATTAAACTCTGTCAAATAGCGATGATTCTCTATCAAAAGCCCATTTAGGTGTATATGTGAATGTTTATAGGTACCAAAAGCAACTTGTCCTCCCAAGTCTATTGCAGTAGAATCACCAACCTTACAATCGTTACCTAGATAACAATCACAATCCCCACATTCTCGTAGCGAAGGATCGTTATAATAAGTACTGAAAGAAATGCCCTTAAGTATAATACATTTTACACCTTTCTTCGATAAAGCCGACGCAAAAGCTGACGCAATATTATATTGTCTTTTGTAATTTTGCTGAACAGCATGAACAACACCAACCATTTGAAAGAAAGCTGACTTTTTTGGCAAATCATTTAAGTATTCTTTGGGTAATTGCAAAATTTGTTTTCCAACAATAGCTGAAACCCCTTGCTTCCCCGCAGACAACAAAACTTCTTTCAGTTCTTTATCGTTTTTGGGCAATAGCCTCTTGACTTCCTCATCAAGAAAGTCCTCCTTGAAAAGAGAAGACCTAAGTAATCTAAGGATTAGACTGTCAGTTTTTTTTATCATAATATACTTCTTTTCTACAATAGACATAGGAGGTAGACTAGTCTTTCTTACCAAACATGCTTCACATGTGGGAAAATCTTATAGCTGCATGCTAATCACGCACTTAAAAAACACGTCTATTTATTAAAAAATCAAAAAAATCAGACAATAATAGGTTGTTTTATACTTGTCGGATTATAGAACTCCCGTGTTCCTGAACGAAATTCAGTAGGACCAACCTAACAACTAATCCCCAAGGGGAGCTGAGTAGGTACAAAACGACAACGCCTTGATACATAATTTTAAACGCATTAGCATTAAACATCAACAACATCCACTTTATGCCAGTCAATCAGTTTATATGCTTCGCCCAAACTAACGAAATCCGTTGAAACTATCAAATCACACATTTTGTCAAAAGCTCCATCAACACCCAAATTCGACTTTATACTTCTTTTCAAACGGTTAGAAAACGTTGCCGTCTCTTTAAAATAAGACTCATACAACTCTCTAGAAATAAATTTATTAAACAAAGGAATTACATCGCCTATATGAAAATAAGAAATAACATAATCACTATTCTTCATCCGCTTCTTAACAAACGCAAGAGGGAAAAATCTAAAATAACCGCCACCCGAATAAGCAAAACTTTTTCCTAAAATCTTTGTTGTACAAATAGGAAACTCTTTCAATTCCACACCGTTATATCTAATTATTGTCGGCTTTTCTGATTTAAACGAAGCAAAGCCTCCAAAATCACGAGCCGATGGAAAAATAGAAGAGTCAATTTTTATTCCATTTTCAGCGAGAATTTCTATTGCATACTTGTTTTGATTTCCGATTGAAAAGGCTGGTGCTCTATAACATTTTACTTTTTCCCCAGTCACATCTTCCAAAGCTCCAATGGCTGAGCGAGTATCCTCACGAAGTTCCTCCGCATTCAGGGTCGTAAGCCATGAATGTTTATTAGAATGACATCCTATTTCATGACCCCTTTCTGCTATGGTTTTAACAACATACGGATAAAAACGAGCAAGCTCACCAACGCACATAAAAGTCGCCTTTATACCTTTAGTATCCAAAACGTCTAAAAGTAAGTTCAAATACATATCGTATTCGCGAAACTTATGTAAGCGATTACCCAAATACTCTCGTTCAATATACCATTCCTCCACATCAAATGTCAAAATCTTCATCTTACTATTTTGTTTTTTTTACCATGCAAAAGTATATTTTTAATATTTCTAAAAGTTCCCATAACAAAAGGCTTTAAATCTGAAATATCACTCATATCCTGATAATGAATATTCTTGCCTATAAACTTAAACCAACACGGAGATGTTTTAAATCTGTTAGGAGAGTTTAAAAACCAAAGAACCTCAAGACCAAGGTGACGCAGATAGACATTTTCTTTATAGATATATTGTTTCTGCGGTTTTTGCATATAGGCGTTAACTATTACTTCCCCCCAGTTAATTCCAGCTTCAACAGCAGTCTTTACACAAGCTGGAACTCTTGGATTTAGTTCCATTATCAAGAGTTCTCCTGTATCGGGATCCTCTATTGTATCAAAATCCGCAAACCCGACCCAATTTAAATCCAAAAGCAATCGATAAAGGATATCAACAATCTTATTATGTCTAACTGATTTTGCACAACAACTACTACCGCCTTTTTCAGGATACCAACGATATTTATATATCACAGATGAGTTTACAAGTCTTCTATTCCTATCTACATAAATCTGAACTTCTACTTGTGCGCCACCCTGTTTAATGTATTTTTGTAGGTGGCAAGATCCAAATTCTGCATTTATTTTAGGATATACCTTTATTAATTCTTCATAAGAATGAACCAAAGTCATCCCACGTGCTCCACATGTTATATTTGGCTTTATCAAAAGGGGAAAAGACAAAGTTTTTTTATCGACCTTATTAATATCATCAAAAGAATTTATTGTAAAAGGATGTGGATAATGTTTCTCTTTACAAAGAGCCATCAGTTTATTTTTGTCTGTCGCTCTATTAAAATCAGCAATATCAGGCATTTCGAAACACACCTTTTCCAAAAGGTATCCTTTATTCTTGCTCATAAATTCAGCATAGACATCTCCCATCGGTATAATTGTTGCTATTTTCCAACAATCAATTAATTTATCCACTAAAACGAGGAAATCTCTACTACTTGGCAGAACATCTGTATAAAACTTTTCATCAAGATATCTAGAATCATCTGCATAATTATGTTTTTCTCCCAAAAGAAAAACATTATACCCAGACTGTTTCAGTGATTTTATAATTATCAATCCCTGAGTTCCGCAACCAAGGATCAAAATGTTTGTATGCCCTATTACTTTCATCTATCTAATGCTTTATCTTTCAGTTGATGATATTTGTACATAAACTTATTGGGTATGAGTAAAACGATAAAAGGCTTTAGCGCATACACGTATTTCCAAATGGGGTATTTTAACAATCTGTATCCTCGGAGTGACACCATAAATGTTTCATAAGAAGTTTTAAAAGACACCTTCTTAAAGTCATCAATACTCTCATGATAGCAATACAATGGTTCTTGAATATTATATCCTTTAAAACCATTCGCATAAAATCTGAACCACAAATCCGTATCTTCTCCCCTTACAATTTTAGGAGACACTGTATATCCCTCCAATGTATCATAAACAGATTTACGCATCATAATAGTTGGATGTGCGAAAGGGGTCGTATGCACAAGAAAATTTTTGTCCGGATATTCAACATTTAGCCTAACACTTTTTTCACCTTCTTCATCAAATATTACCATACCAGCACCAACACAATCAACATCCGGATGTAAGTCTAAATATGCGACCTCTTTCTCCAATCGAGTTGGCAAACAATAATCGTCAGCATCCATACGAGCAATGTATTGCCCTTTTGCAATAGACAAGCAATTATTAAGAGTTGCTGCAAGTTTCATATTTTGGGGATTGTTGAGTAGTATAATTCTGCCTGGATATTTCTTTGCATATTCATTGGCGACTTCAAATGTATTATCTCTAGAACCATCGTTACACATTATAAGTTCCCAGTCTGTAAAGCTTTGCTTTAAAACAGACTCAATGGCTTTAGGTAAAGAATGGGCGCAATTATAAACACCCATTATAATAGATACTTTAGGCATTGTTCTTGATTATTAGTTTATCTCTATGTTCTGCTAGCTTTTTAAAAAGTATTTTTTGACTATACTTTTTCTCTACTTGTTTACGAGCCTCTCTCCCCATCGTAATACGCTTTTCCGGGTTGGATATATAAAAAATCATCGCGTCAACTACACTGGCAACATCTTTTGCATGAACAGAAATTCCGGTTTCCATATTGACATGAGTATCTATCTGCCCAGGAACATCAGTAACTATACCAGGGAGTCCCATCGCCGCTGCTTCTATAACAACGAGTCCAAAACCTTCACGATAACTGAGCGAACAGAAAACATCCATAGCACTATACATCTTGGGAACTTCTTTTGAATAACCTGTAAAAATCACTTCGGGACAACTTTGAGCCCAATCGAACAGTTCTTTGTCAATTGTCTCAACATTATCATATGAACCAACCATAAGGAGACGAGTATTTTTATCAGTCTTATTTAATGCACGAAAAGCAGAAAAAAGTTCATTATGCCCTTTATCCCTTGTAATTCGCCCACACCATCCAAACACTACGGCATCTGTCGGGATATTGTAACGCTTTCTAATTTCCTTTCTCCACTGTTCTCTTTTAGAGATATCATACCCATCAAGATTTACTCCACAGGCGCTACCATTCCATACCACGCACGCTTTTTTAGCTGTATATACTTTTTCTTTAAGTGCGGCATTATAAATGGAAAAACTCTCAGATTCTATATCTGTTGCCAAACCAGAAATCAAAAGTTCAGAAGCCTTAATCAGATATCTTTTAATACCATGCATTGCTACGAACATCATTCCCCATTGGCAATAGATACGTGTTTTTATTCCTGCCATAGAAGCTGCAATGCAAGTATATACAGATGCATTCTTTGTGGAGTATTGAACTATATCAAATTTTTCTCGTTTAAAAATCTTATAGAGATGCCATATTACACTAAGTCCATCAAAAGCTATACCTCTTTTCATTTTAACAGGTATATAATGTATATGCTCGGTCTCATACTCATACATAGACACATCTGTATTACAGATGAACGTTACGTCATAGTTTTCGTTTTCTGACAGATATCTTCCAAAATCGATTAAAAAACTTTTGATGGTCAAAGATATTGTCGTAACAAAGCATATTTTCTTTCTTTTTGCCATAATTATTTAATTTTTATCCAACTACTTAGAATTATATCTGGTTCATTATCATTTGTCCATTTTATTGGACAATAAATAACATTTGACTTTTCGTTAAGACGAGCAGCCCAATAACTGAATGTACTATTAGCCAAAATCATATACTTACACTGAGACATTAGATACATATCCAATATACTATCTTCACCCTTATTCCAGTCAACAATCTGCATATTGTCATAACTGAATGTTTCTTTTACATACTGGCTGTCATCAGAAAAAAAAGCAAGCCTTATATTAGGAGCATTTGTCCTAATTTCTTGAATGGCTTTTTTGTAATAACTCTCCGTACAGATTCCTCCGTAGGTCGAGGAATTCATTGCACTAAGATAATCCCCTCTGCGAACATGAACAGCACAAACATCCTTACATAAAATTTCATCTAAAAGCTCTTTATTTCGAGAACTCAATTTCTGAAGATTGAACTTCATAACGAACGAATCAGTAATAAACTTTTTATCTTGCCAATAATCACAATGAAAAACAGCATCATATTTTTGATTCTTTTGTGTGCAAGTGGCAATTTCTGATAATCCTAATCGTCGTAATAATCGATTTGCATTAAAGAGTACTCGTCCAATGATGTTGCTGATTATACAAGTCTGTGGCAAATCAATATCAAAATGTTTATGCACCTCTAATCCGTTGTGATCTTTTAATCCCGCAGAAGGATAATATCCATATATTATCTCATTGGGATACTTCTTTTTAAGCCACTCATAATAGGCGTACTCGAACATTTGGTTTCCAAGACCGCCCCAAAATGTAACTATTTTCATCATTATTATTTTTCTCCGATAAGCAATAATCTTATATACTTTACCTTTCTTACAAGGCATACAAAAGCATAAGACGCTGGTACAGCCAATGTTGAAACGGCAATAATCTTTAATACTTTATCTTCAACAGGTAGCAACTTTACAAAGTAATATATGATAGTAAACTGAACTACATAAATGCCAAGCGTATAAGCTCCAAGTTTTTGAATTATAGTTATTTTTCTATTCAGTTTTTTGCGACCTAAAACATAAAATAAGATCATACCCAAAAATTGGACTCCATAACGATAAACATAAGCAAAAGCACCACCTAAATTTATTCTACCATAAAACAACGGATTCCCATTTGTAACCCAAAAGGGTATGGCAATCCCACCCCCCCATTATACAAATGCCAACATTACTAATTAACACATTTGTATTCAATTGCTTATAGTAATAGCCTGCCGCAAAATACACGATATGGTAACAAAGTTGAGCACAATTATACTTCGTATGAAACACTATCATCAACACTCCTAATAGGATATAAAAACAGCCAACCAATATCCAGAGTTTAATACAAAAACGTTTTTGTATATACTCTGAAATATTAAAAATGACAGAATACATAAAAAGATTATACAAAAACCACAATCCTTTGTCCGGATAAGCCAATACCTGGAAACTACTCGCCAAATAAAATCCCCAGTTCTCAACAATGGGACGAGAAATGCCCATATCACAAACGGTATCAATAATTGTACTGCTCTCTTTGCTATAACATTACTATCCCATCTACCTCGGTTTGATAAATAACCGCTTACAAAGAAAAAAAGCGGCATATGAAATGAGTATATAAATCGGAATACAAAATCTGTTTCATAAGTGGACGAACAATATTGTATTGTATGACCCACAATTACCCAGATTATGAGCAAACCTTTAATGTTGTCCAAATACGGAAGTCTATTTGCTGTTGCCATTTTTATATAGATTTAATAATTGATTCTAGATTCTTAATTACAAATTCTCTAACACAATTCTTGAGAACATATTTTTTCCCTTTTTTACTTAACAAGTTGTATGCAATTGAGTCATTCGTCAAAGAAGCCATATATTTATGCATTTCATCAATCGATTGTACTGTAATACCACCAGGAAGCAATCGTGCATTACCAACATTTGTGCTAATGAACGGAACACCTTTAGCCATTGTCTCTGCAATAGCGATAGAAAACTGTTCAATCGTACTACCTACAATATAAAGTTTAGCATTGCCTATAATATCGGGAATAAGCGATCTTACAACATTTGTAAGCATCAATACATTACGTTTACCATATTGAGTTTGAAGTCTTTTATTCTCTTCCCGTAAAGCATAATAATATTTATTTTCTGTAGGCCCGATAAAGACCATTGCATAATCTTCTATGCCTGACTTATAGAACTGCCTAAGAATACCTATTTGATTTTTTATTTGATTATAATAAGCCACACTCAAAAAATATGGCATATTCATATCGAGAATATCTTGTTGAGATACTTTTCCCGAAGGTTTAAGAAATACATCTTCAACAGCATTTCCCAAAACTTCGCATATTATACCAAATTTTCGGCAATAACCTATTGTGTCATCAATTTCAGACAACGCGATTACTTTATCAAATTTATTTATGTACTTTGGTAACATATGGTAAAAATACCACTTATAAAAAAAGTAATGATAGGTATTTGCTGCAGTGTGAACCAAATCCTTTTTCTTTTCATAAACTTTGAGACGTAAACCAGAAATACCATGTGAATGAAGGATTTTCTTTGCTTCTATCTTGTCCAAATAAGGAAGTATCAAATCTGTTGTTGCACATTGCAAACATTCAAAAACAATAGCATCACATTCAAAATTTGTAACAAACTCAACATACCCATTAATGTCTCCATGATATCTGTCAAGATGATCTTTAGATAGAAGAAACCTGAAAACATTAATTCCTCCTATAACCTCGTTACTTGGGCAATCTTTGTAATATGATGTTGCCAGAGTTACTTTATGCCCTAATTTCACTAAACCTTCTGCAAGATAGCGCACGACAACAGGCACACCACTCACATTAGGAAAATAATTTTCCGACAAAAAAAGTATTTTCATACAAAATCTACATAAAATAAATTAACTCGTTTTCATAGAAAATCTAGACTGAAAAAAATTGAGATCTTCAAAACCAGCAGGCACTCCTATACGCCCAATAGATGAACAGATAGTATCATTATGACAGGCAGGCTTTCCGTCGTAGAGAAACCGAGTCGATAGTTCGCCTTTACGAGCTCATCACTGAACGATGAAAAATCAACATTCGGATTTAGTTTTCCAGTCATATTCTCAGATATCAATGATATATTGACAATAAGAACTCAACACAAGAAATACTCCTTAAAAAAATCTTTTAACACTACACTCCTTATTATCCATTGAAGAATCGAAAAAAATAGATTTATTATTAAGGCAGTTGTACTTTTGTATCGCCGCAAACAATTCTGAATAAATTTAGATCTCACATGTTTTATAACAATATCTTTAGTTAAAATAGAGCGGAGACATGTATCTCCAAGCTATCATTTTTCTATCTTTCTAGTAAAAAAATATATCAAAATACAAGAGTAGCTCACGCTCAAAAACAAGCTACTTACAGCACCTCGACAGACTGCAGGAAACTGAGAATAGCAGCAAAACGAAATAGCCAAAACGTATAATGAAGTCATTCTGTAGAATGTTCGAATTTCTAAATATTTAAAAAACGCCCCTAATATGAACATTACGATTATAACACCAATCATACCAAACGATATATATATGTCAGCTATAACACTACTACCTAAACCATATTCCTCATCCTTTCCGAAATACGTATATGTCAGAAACTCTGCGGAATCCATAACAACTCCGTCTGCCAAGAAAGCCCTATAGAATCGATCTAAGCCTGGAACAAGAACACAAAATGTGTGAAAAAACGTCAACCCATAGTTATATCCAATTCGCTCAGGGACCTCTGAAACTGCTATATGAAGAGTATTAACACTATTTGCCATTTCTCTTGTAGTTGGCATTATTGTCTCCTGTTCCGAAAGAGCATTTAGGCCATCCTTAACAGAGGTGGATTCTCCGCGCATTATACCAACTAATGAGAAGATCATTACAGCACTAACAATACACAGCAGTACCTTTATATATTTAATCCTACTACCCATTATATAGGCATAAAAAACCAACATAAGAGCCCCTATTCTAATAGCGGATGCTCTACGTCCTGATATTACAATAATAAATATATACAAGAGAAGCAATAACAAAGGATAGCGGTACTGTCGCCAGCTAATTGTTTTTTCTTGGCTTTCCCTTTTAATTTTATAGCCATATAATACGCACATCGCAATAATTACGGACTGAAGTAGAACCATGATAACATAGTTCGTACCATTATCCTCACCTCTAGTATATCCTCCAACTAAGTACGATGTGTCGGTCAAACATATGTAAGTGAGAAGCATAATATATCCGAGCAGACATAAATACTTTGGAGATGAAACATAAACGTCAATCTCCCCAAATTTGTTTTTACTCCTTAATGTATAAAATTTCAATCCACACAAAAGCGAATTTAATCCAATACATGACAAAGCCAAGGCTTTTGCCACTATACGATTTTCAATCCAAAGCCTAGAATTGTCTGTTCCTATAATACCTAAAACGTAATCAATATCAACCTGAAAAAAGACAATAACATATAAAATAATGAATAAAACACTATGCCTCAATAGCTGTGGAGCCAATTTAAATCTATCATTTTTTTTCTCACTATAGAAATATACAATAAGAGAGAATGCAGAAAGTACCAAGCAGCCTCCCATAAACATCTTGTCCATAGATTGAGGAGCCTGCAAATACATCCATACCGAAATAAAAAGGAATAACAATTGAAAAATCATAACTAATAACTATTTCGACATATATCAGACAAGTATGTTCTTGACTTTTTCGTCAATTCAAATTGATTATAATTTTCCCCCATTTTCATATAATTGACAGACCTTATATCATCATTCTGGATCATATGATCTTCCATTGAAAAAGACCTTAAAAGAGATTCAATACGACTTGAAGTACCAGGTATTTGGCAACAAATAAAATTTCTATTATAAATAATAGAGAATGCTGTTCCATGAAAAGAATTGGTTACTACTAATTTCGCATTCTTTATCAAACGAAGAAACATTTGTGGCGAACATGCGTTGAAACATTTATCAACACCTGCAACTCTCTTTTGTGAAAATGTGATATTATATAAAGGAAGCCCCATTTTTTCTTTATATTTGATTGCTGTTTTGTGGACATTTAATCCATCACCCATGGGCATCATCAATATATAACCTTCGTTTTTCAATGTCGACTCAGCGGAAGATTCCAGCTTATCCCAATCTTCAACATCCAAAAGAAATACAGGGTCTAATACATGTTCAATTTTTTGCTTAACATATGGTTGAATTATATCTACAGCAATGTCTTCACGAACAGATATACCAGAAAAATCAGCTAATCGTTCACTCAGAAATTTATAAAAGGAAAAAGGAATTGCATCTTTTTGAAGGGCCATACTTGCCGCATAAGAATACTTAGGTTTTCCTTTTACAAACCCCAAATAGTAAGCAGGATCAGTACCATTTGGGAAATTAATATTCCAAATCTGATCGCTTCCACAAATATAAACATCTGCTACTGGAGTACAATTATTAAGTTCTTCATTTGTAACAAAAACTTTCTTTCCAAAGTGAATAAAACGATTAAGGAACTTATGAAACATCCTTTTTCGCTTAAACCTAGATGGGCCTGTATACAAAAGATAAGCAATTCTGACAAAAATATTTCGTTTATACTTATCATCGCCAATGTATAAAACCTTATGACTCTTAACGACGTATTCTGGTGAATAATTTATTATCTCTGCAGTATGCCCTAGTTTCTCGACGAATTTTTGCGTAGCATATGTTTGTAGGACAGCACCATAACTGTGAGCTCCACTACATGTTATTATTGCAACTTTCATTATTTTTTATTTTTTTAATTTTAAGCGTTGTAGTAAATCCGGAATCATAACGTATCTAAAGTCAATATTTTTTATCGAGCAGTTAGGATTCTGTAAGCTTGAAGCAATCTTTGTATAATTACAGGGACGATTAGGACGTTTTTTCATTTGAACAGATAAGACATCTGACATCAAACTGTCTTCTATTTCTATATCAGAATCAGAAATAAGACTCATTGCCTTTTCTGAATATACAATTATAGAGCTAACACCATCTTCATTCTTGGCATATTTATCTCCCCAAAAATCGCCAATACGAATATCAGCACTAGAAGAAATCTGTTTATACATACAATTGTCAAAACAAACCTTATTAAGACAAAGATCTCTTAGAAAAAAACGCAAGAAAGAGTTTTTCTCCTTAAAGCCAGAATTACTGCTTCCGTTTGTACCTTTAAGGAAAATGTTATAGCTGTTATGCCAAGAAATGCGTTCACCAGCACAGTTTACATCCACTGTTGCAGTGGGAGAATACAAATGCATACCCTTAAATTTATTTCTAAACGAAGCGTATTGAATTTTACCTAGTTCTTTTTTAGATTCCAAATACTTTACCCAAGACAACTTACTTGGAACTCCATGACAAAAGAAATCAACTAGTATATAATTATCTTCTAGCCCATACCTTCTTATATATCTTCTTAAGGAATCGATTTGGCAAGGTGTCCCAAATACAACGTATTTAGACTTTCTTTCAAACTGGCTAAATGCGTATTTGGTTTCACTCTGTAAATATTTACTTCCTAAAGCTTGGGACAGTTCTTCAATGCTTTCTGCAATAAAGTGCTCAGCTCGACAAGCTTCAACATTATAACGAACTCCACAAACTTTATATCCTTGTAACAACGCTTGACGTCCTAATTCATAAGCGACACCGCCAGAAGAACTGGATAATTGGACCCCCTTATCTTTGCTCCAGGCTGCAAAAGATTTTATAGGGGCAACTTTACGCGCAGGTTCATTATAGTTTAACGAACACACACTACTACATAATCCACAATTTGTACACTTGCTAATATCTGTAATGTATGGCTCTAGAAAGCCTTTTTTGTTGAGACGTATATCGATTATTTTTCTCCCACAGGCGATAGCGCAGACTCCACAACCAAAACAATCAACTGTCCCACTAATACTTTTATTTTTCATTTCTTCATTATAATCTGTATAATCTTTGCTCGAATCATTAGTCTTTCACTTTTCTTTAGACCAATAAACAGCACTATAAATATATTAACAATAAGGATCCCAAAAAACACTAACATCCCGCTAATTGTACCTGATACAAGACTGGTCATAAAATAACAAACAGGGACACTAACACAAGTTATAACAAAACAATGCAATAACACATCTATTATATACTCTTTTGTCGGAAACACAACAGTTTTGCTAAGATAAGTCAAGCGTGCTCCAACAGCAACAGAATTAATTATAACTCTAACCATTACAACAAAAACAGGAGAGAAACCCAGTTTAAGCAGCAAAAAAGCAAGAGGTAAATTAAGTAAAATAATAGATGATATAAGTATTTGATAATTCTTAATTTTGCCAGTAGCCTGAATTGCTGTCCATATAGGTCCAGATGTGGTCTCAACAAGACAGTAAATTATCATTAACTGAGTAAATTCAACAGTATATTTAGGCACATCTACAAGCCACAACTTTAATATGATGTCACAACAAAAAACACATGGTAGTCCAATTATAAAAATCAAATAATACGAAAAACGAGAAGCCTGCTTTATCAGTTTGCAAAATGATTCATTATCGTTAGCTGCATAATATTTCGTTAATTGAGGAGCGAAAGCAAGTTGATAGTTAGCAACAAATGAGGAAACAGCAGAAAACACTTGATTTGTTATTCCCATCGCTGCATTAACTACGACACCACAAAATATATTATAGAAAATATTTATTCCTTGACTAGTAAACGCCGTAGATGCAGAGCCAAAAACACTCCAAGATGTAAAATTAAAAAGCTGCAAAAATAAGTCCTTATCCCAAAAACGATGAAATTCGCATATATCCGTCTTTTTTCGACAAAAAATATAATACTGACAGTTTGTAATAATAATGACTATCAACATTAAAGCAGAATAATATATAAGCTTATCAATTGGAGATGCAATTAGCATATAAACTATAGAAAGTTTAAGAACTGCCTCTAAAAGACTAACTTTTGCAAAGAATCCCATTTTTTCATACGCTATTATTGCTGCATTATAAGGAATACGTATGATATTAGCACATACACCTATTACCGAAAACTGATAGACCCAATGCATAGCAATATATCTATCACTTGGTATATTAAGTTGTGTAGATACGAACCATAAACCTATTGTTTCTGCAAGAATTAATACCAATAATGCTATAACGACATGTGCATTCATACTCATACAGAAAACATGCTCTGCACCTATTCTATTATTTCTGCCTAACTCAATATTAAGAAACCTTTGAGTAGCGGTAGACATTGCAGAATTCAAGAATGTAAATAATACTACGATACCTCCAACTAGATTATATATTCCAAAATCGGTTTCCCCTAGCTCTCTAAGTAAGACTCTACTTGTGAATAAAGATACAAGCATGATTACTAATGTTCTAAAATATAAGAACACCGTGTTTCTTGCTATTCTCTGATTATTTGACAAACAATGTGTCATTTTAATAACTTAAAATATATTTGGATACTATTGAACAATCTGTAAAAAATCAGCAAACATCACGCTTACCTTCTTGTGCAAATTTTTCACACTAAACTATTTCTCTCCTTTGCCTATTTGTCAAGTACGCTATATTTAGAATGCTGGGAACGATATTCGGGCACAATTTCCTTCATCTTTTTTACAATACACATATCATTATATTGAAGAGAAATCTCGTATAATTCCTTTTCGTTTTTAAGAGCAAGCTCGTAAGGATTTCTCTAACGTTAGCAACCTTAATTTTTGGATGAACAGTCGGTTTCGTTTGCTCTGCGTCATTAAGAACTTCCTCAAAAAGTTTCTCACCATCACGAAGACCTGTATATTTAATTTCGATATTTTTTGCTCCAGAAAGATCTATCATGCGCTGAGCAAGGTCGGCGATACGTACAGGTTCGCCCATATCAAAAACAAAAATCTCACCACCCTTACCCATTGTACCAGCTTCAAGCACCAAACGGCAAGCTTCAGGTATAAGCATGAAGTAACGGATTATGTTTTTATGGGTAACAGTAATAGGACCACCCTTTCTTATCTGCTCCTTGAATATTGGAATTACACTTCCATTGGAACCAAGAACATTACCAAAGCGCGTAGTTACAAATTGAGTTACACCTTTCACATCGCCATCCTGTATTGCTTTATTGAATGCCTGACAGTATATTTCACAGATACGCTTACTACATCCCATAACATTCGTTGGATTAACTGCCTTATCCGTTGATATCATCACAAACTTTTTAGTACCGTACTTAACAGCAAGATCCGCAATGACTCGTGTGCCGTAAACATTATTCTGAATCGCAATTGCTGGATTGTCCTCCATCATTGGCACGTGCTTATAAGCTGCAGCATGGAACACATATTCTGGATTATGAGCTGAAAATACATCTTCCATTTGTGATTGATTTATGATAGAGCCAACAATAGTCCATACCTTCAAACCGCTATGATTACGAGCCATATACAACCGAACATCATGCATAGGAGTCTCGGCCTGATCCACCAAGACAAGTTCTGCAGGATTGAACGTCGCCACCTGACGTGATATTTCTGACCCAATACTTCCTGCGGCCCCTGTAATTAGTATTCTACGACCTGTAAGCATTTTCTTAATAGCATCCATATCCACCTCTATTTTGTCCCGTGGAAGCAGATCTTCGATGTCCACCTCATGCAGTTGTGTATGTGACAATTGCGATTTACCATCCCATTCTTCAACAGTAGGCATCATCATTATTTTAATTTTTGCAGTAACAAGAGCGTCTATGAGATCTCTTCGATGTGTAAAACGTTCTGTTTGCAATGGAGAAACCAACAGAACTTTCACGTTGTTTTGCTGCATCGTCTCTACGATATTATCATCATCATAATATACTTTCGCACCCATCAACCATGAAGATGTCATGAATTTGTCTGCTGAAACGAAGCCTATAACGCGATAACGAGAAGGCGATTGAGAACGAACACTCTTAGCCAATGCTACTCCCCCGTCCATACAACCATAAATAAATACATTTTGTGTATCATCCCCCTTACCGTAATTTTCATGCAGTGTTTTCGCCATAATACGAAGCGCCCACATAAACATCGTTGCAGTTATAAAAATTTGCACACCACTTAGAAATCGAGGAGTAAGCAAGTAAGCACTTAAACCACAACGTATTTGTAATAGATGAAGGAAGCACACTATAAAACTAGCAGTAAAGGTAGAATATGCTACTCGCCGCAAGTCTGTGAAGGACGAAAAACGCAAAACACCATTAAATGTATGAAATAGAAGAAATGTTATCATGTAAACTACAAAACATATGCCTATCCCAAGCGAAACACGTTCAACGTTTGCAACAAGGTTCTGAAAACCATGCTGTAAATAATAAACAAAAAAACCTGATGCTATAACAACGAAGCTATCGTATACTAGGATAGCCCAATATGGCATTGCGCCTCTTGAAAAACACCATTTGCTAAAACTATGTAAACAATTCATTTTTAGGAAAATGCTATTAATATAATAAGTATTTAGTGAACACAATATTGCATATAGGCTTAACACTATAAACCTGCATCGTATTACTCATCTCCCATGAAGCGCTGTAAGGCGGACATGATTCTGAGTTCTTTGGCAGAGGGGGCCTTGACACCTTTCGTCGCACAGTCTAAGAAGAATGGAAGGCTCGGGGCAAGGGCCTCACGAAGTTCCGTAGGCATGAGCATGTGCCATTCGTTCTTTGCATCATCACAATAAGTGACGACGAGAAGGTATTTCTGAAGGATGTAAGGGGTCTTGCGTTGCTTGCGCACCACATAGGTGTCATCGCCTCCGCGCACAAACTCGTCAAGGATCAGAAGTTCGGTCTTGCTGAGCCTGCTGAGGATCTCAATGGTATTGTCCAGGACTTCCAAAGCGACTCTGCGGCTGGTCTCGTCTTTCCGAAGATTGGGGCTGACATACAAGTCGAACTTCTTGCAGACCTTTAACATTTTCACCTTCGTAGTGGAGTTTATGATCTGCTGCAACATTATGTTGGATGACTTGAAGTCTTTATTGGGAATCGTAATCATTATGTAGCGTAAACATTTGTGGCGGGCAAGCCGCCAAGTTTTTCACATTAATCGTCGTTAATACTTTTTTCTTTGTCATCAGTCTGATGTCAATCCTTTTTGGGTTGGGATGAGGAATGGAACTGCTGATAGGCTTCCTGGGCATTGGGGGCAACAATATGATTGCCCCCCAGAATGTTGATGATGACCTGTGGGTCTTGATGTTCTCTGAGATTGTCGATGGCGCAATGGTACTGCTCGGGGAACATGGCGCGCAGAAGACATTTCACACGGGAGAGGTCCACTCTGCTATTCTCATTCAGAAATCCTTGAGCTCTCGCTATCAGCGTCTGATAGCAGACATCGAGGGTGTCAGAAACGACACTTGAGGTGGGCGTACGATCGAGACTCTCAATGAGCGATGGCAGTTCAGCCTTCACACGGTCAATGACGGCTTGGACAATGTGTTCGTCCACAACCACGTCTGTTGGCTTTGTCTGTGGCGTTTCCAATTGCTTTGCCGTGGAAGACGGGGCTTCCAGCTCTTTTGCGGGTTCTTCGTTCGACTCTGAAGCATGAGAAACGGAAAACAGGTCAAAAAAGTTCAAAGAGCGTAGCCCAAGAGATTGGCTTTGCTTATAGCTAAGGTATGCAGCAACGGCTATTTTTGCAACAATTAGATCTACTATCATGGCAGTCAACGATTGAAGTGTTATTTACGGCGAGCTATTAAAGCATCATTGATGCGGGCGCGAACGTTGTTCACGCTTCTTCCAGAAGTGAAGTTTGTGGCGAAAGGCAGCAGGAGCTGGATAAAAATCTCCTTGACAACAGTCTCCTCAGTGAGTTTGGAGTCTTGGTCCAGCATAGAGACGACAACCTTGGCGAGTTCTGTGGCGTTGCGGGAGTCACGTATTTGGGCGAGGAAGCCCGGGATGCGGTCCTTGCTAATATAGAGGGCGAGGTTCTTGGGCTCGGGAGAAGCAACCTCGGGGGAATGGTCTTCAGCGGCTTCCTGCTTGCTGAGTATTTGCTTGGCAAACTGGTCGCCATAGAAGTTTTGTACGGCCTTTGTGGCGTTGGGCAGAACCTGGACGATACTGTCGTGGATACTAATTTTTACGTCGTTCATAATGTGGTTTAGTTATTTATGGGAAAATGGGTAATTGAATTGCTAACGGAATGAATGGATTATGAATGGATTGTAAACAGATTGTAAACGGTTATGAATGGATTTGCATTCGGTTGTGCCATTGCATACCTTTGCAGACGTTATCAGCAACGCAGCTGACAAAGAGAATCATTATCAACTTCAAAAACTTTCAAGGCAATGAAACAAAATCGCAGTCCCACCAAGTCCGCAGAACGGCGGCTAAACAAATCGGTTACGTATCGGTCTCGTATCGTTTCCGTATCGATCTCGTATCAATCCCGTATCGT
>OGDE01000387.1_pt1 | contig 38776 bp, 22 predicted proteins | sample 1570321 | NCBI WGS metagenome assembly OGDE01 (sample SAMEA2581976, study PRJEB24529) | metagenome | biome: Human gut stool | place: China | collected 2011 | reverse complement strand
TTCATTCGGGCGGCCCGACTTGCATCAGCTCAGGAGAAACTTCACCTCGGCCCGCCAGGGCGCCGCGAGGCTGCGCCACCTTTCGGTCTCCACCGACGCCCAGGCCTCGGCCGCACCCGCATAGTCCTTCAGGTTGTAGGCGCAAAGCCCCGAGAGGAAGCGCCAGCGGTCCCGCTCGGCAGGCTTCGTCTCGCTTTCGGCGAGCCTCATCGCGCCCTTTCTTGCACCCGTCCAGTCCTCCTCGGCAAAGGCAAGCTCCACTGCCATGCGCTCGCGCCCGTTCCCTGCGCCGCCGTCCCCCGCCTTTCTCAAGAGCTCGAGTGCCTCGGCCCTGCGGCCGCACTTCACGAGAAGAGCCGTCTGCAGCATGCGCCGCTCCTCGGGCTTCCAGGCTTCGGGATGCTCCTCGAGGATGCGAAGCGCCTTGGTCGGCGCGTCATGCTCGATCACGAGCGAAAGAAGAAGCGGCACGAGACGCTCGTCAAGGCGTCCCGCCTTGCGGGCGCTCGAGAGAATGTCGAGCGCCTGACGTCCGTCGCCCGCCTGCTGCACGAGCGAGCCCCATCTGCTCCAGTAGGGCGTCTCGTTCCAGTCGCGCACCATCACGGGCAGGAAGGCCCGCTCGGCCTTCACGTCGCCGAGCGAGGCGCAGAGCGCGAGCACGAAGTCGCCGCGCGCCCGGGCAGGTGCGATTCCGTAGGCCTCCTTCACGCGGGCGAGCGCCTGACGGTCGCGTCCGAGCTCGTGCAGCGCATAGGCCGCCAGCGTCATCATCTCCGCCGTCTCGGCGCGTTCGGTCGCCGTGCGCGGCATGCCCTTCACTTCAATCCAGGCGTCCACGTGTCCGGGCACGGCCTCAAACCGCTCGCTCTGATAACCCAGCTTGGCGGCGAGCTTCAGAAGTCCCGGCCTCTGCTCGGGCGAAGGCTTGAGCTCGAGAAGCACGAGCGCCGCACCGTAGGCCGCCTGATGGCGACCCGACGCGATGCCCCAGCGAAGCATCAGGTAGGCGGCCATCGTGCGCTCGGAGGCGGCGCCCTTCGACCAGCGCTTCGAGAAGGACTCGACCAGCACGCCCGCTGCCCGAAGCCCCTCGGCGTCACCTTCCCTGACGGACTGCAGCTTCATGTCGACCGCACGGTACTCCTCAAAGGCGCCCGCCCTGACGGGCGAGGCCGCGAGCATGCAGGTAAAAACCGCAACGGCCGCAAGGGCAGCGACGGACTTCAGGGGCGGACTCGGAATCAGCTTCATCATTTCTCCAGCTCATAGCGGATGGTGAGGCGCTGCCACGCGGGTTCCGCGGGCGGCATGAAGGCCCAGCGGCGCACGACGCGCAGGGCGGAGGCGCGGAAGACGCCCTCGGGCTTTTCGCGCACGACGCGCACATCCTCGACGCGGCCCTCGGCGTTGATGCGCAGGTCCATGACGACGTAGCCCTCGATGCCCTGCTGCTTCGCCTTCACGGGATACTGAGGCGGCACCCTGTGCACGGGCCTTGCGAGCGCGATCGAGCTCACGGCGGGCGCTGAGGGCGCTGCGGCGGCGGGAGCGGCGGGCGACTCGAACGAAAAGTCGGGCACGGTCATGACGCGATCGACCGTGGGCCTGCCGATCTCGTACTTCGGCATCGGCAGGCCGGCCGCGGCTATTGCGGGCGACTCGAAGGCGAGCGTGACGGGCTTCGGGGGCGCCGACACCTCGGGCACGGTCTCAGCCGTGACGGGGACCTCCTCGGGCGGCGTCTCGTCGGGCGCCTCGGGCGGAGGACCCGACCAGTAGACGACGGGAAGCGTCACCGCGCGCTTCGCCTCATGCCGTCCGCCCATCGTGAGCATCAGGATGAGCGTGAGCACCGCGCCCGTCACGACGAGGGCCGCCAGGGCGGCGGCGAGGCGGTCAGGAATGCCCTGCGTTGGTTGCAACGGCCACATTGGCGACGCCTCCCAGACGGATTTGGTCGATGACTTCGATGAGCAGGCCCGAGGGCACGAGCCTGTCGGCGTTGACGACGACGCTCACGGGCCTGCCCGCGGCCGCGCCGCGCACGAGTCCCGCAACCTCCTCCTTGCCCACCTGCCTGCCGTCGAACCAGATGATGTTCGAGCGGTCCACGCTCACGACGAGGGCCTCGGGCGCCGACCTGTCGTGCGAGGCCGTCGACGGGCGCTCGACGTCGAGCGTCTGCGTCTGCGTGAAGCTCGCAGTGAGCACGAAGAAGATCAGCATGATGAAGACGATGTCCATCATCGGCGTCATGTCGATGCCCGCGTCACGCTCGCGGCCGTCCCTGTGTTCAAATCTCATGATCAAACCTCATTTCATTTTTCCTGAACCTGCATTCAGGACCTGTAGCACGAGGGCCGCATGAACCTGCGCAGCCTTGCGCGCACCTTGTCCGCAAGGCGGTCGGTCCTTCGCTCGAGGCGGTGCACGGCGAAGACTCCGGGAAGCGCCGTCACGAGTCCCGCAAGGGTCGTGAGGAGCGCCGCGCTGATGCCGCCCGTGAGGCCGCCGGGGTCGGAGCCCCCTGCGGCGGAGAGCGTCTCGAAGCTCTCGATCATCCCGGTCACGGTGCCGAGAAGTCCGAGGAGCGGCAGGAGCGCCACGATCACTCTGGCCCAGGCGGCCTCGGCCGCGGCCGTGCGCCTCACGCGCACGAGGGCCGCCTGCATCATGCGGCGGCGCGACGCGGCGGTCGCGGTCGCCCACTCGAGGGCGGGCGCGGCGGTGGCGGCCGTCCAGGCCTTCTCCGCGTCCTTCAGGCGCCTCGCGCCCGTGAGAAGAATCATCCAGAGCACCGTCGAGAGGACGAGGATCGCCCAGAGGACGTGCCCGCCCCTGTCCATCAGGAGCGAGAGGTCCTCGAACCACCAGAAGCCTGCAAGTGCTTCGTTCATGGCGCCTCCCCGACTCACTCGTCCCTGCGGCAGGCGCCGCAGCAGCCCGCGGCCTCGCGCACGGCAAGGGTCGAGGCGGCTTCCTCGAGATGCGAGAAGAGCGCGTCGCGCTTCGTCTTCACGGCGCAGTGAAGAAGCAGGATCGGAATCGCGGACACAAGGCCGAGCTCCGTCGTGACGAGCGCCTCGGCGATGCCGCCCGCCAGAAGGCCGGGCTCGGCCGAGCCGTGCTCGCTCATCACCGTGAAGGTCTCGATCATGCCGCTCACAGTCCCGAGCAGACCGAGAAGCGTCGGAATGCCGGCGAGCACCGCAAGCGTCGCGACGCCGCGCTCGAACCCGGGACGCTCGGCGACGATCGCCGCATCGAGCTTCGCCTCGAGGAGCTCGTCCGTGCTCTCCTTCGCGGCCGCGAGCATGCGGCCGAGCGAATTGTCCTCGCGCGGATTCTCCATGTCCTCGAGCTGCCTGCGCACACGCCTTTCCTCAAGGGCGAGCGCCGTCCAGCGCAGGAAGCCCAGAAGAAGCGCCGCAGCAGCCACGAGTCCGATGAAGATGCCGATGACGCCTGCGGGCTTCATCCAGGCCCAGGCCGAATGACGCTCGGCGTAGCCCGCAAGTAGCCTGCCGAAGGACGGATCAAGCGCCACAACGCCCGCTGGAATGCCGGGATCGTCCGCAAGGCGACGCCAGGCGCGCTCTGAAGGCAGATATCGGAGCCACGCGCCGTCCCCCGCCTTCGCGGCAAAGGGACCGTAGAGCGTCACCGTGCCCCTCGAGGGCGCGCCCGCAGCGTCGTAGATCACGGCGTCCTCGACCGTCCTCACGCCCGCCGACCCGGCGACGGCCCCGAGGGCCCTCACCCAGTGGCGGCGCAGGCGTGCGACGCCGTCCGTCTTCGAGACGGGCGCATCGTCCATGAAGGCCTTGCTCCTGCCGATCTGGGTCTTCATCACCGATTCGGTGAGGAGTCCTTCGTGCCTTTCGATCGAGGCGAGCACGGCCTCGACCGAGGCCCTCTCCTTCTCGAGCTTCGCGCGCCTCTCGCGCACGCGCTCCTGAGCGGCCGAAACGGCTTCCTCAAGCGCTGCAACCTCGGCCTCGAGCGACTTCTTCGTTCGGGCGGCCTCGTCACGGGCCGCGCCTGCAGCGGCGGCGGACGCCCTCATGGCATCGACGGCCGCCTTCGCATCAGCCGCCTCGACCCTCGTCCCCTGAGCGACAGCTCGGTATACGTCGTCAAGCGTGGTGGCGTGCGCAGCCGTTCCGGCAAGAATGCCGGCAGCAACGACTGCGGCAAAAACGGTCCTCTTGAAAACACGGGAGATCATCACTTCGCCTCCTTCACGGCCTCGCCGAGGAGCGACTCGGCGACGAGCATCAGATCGGGCGCAGCGGCGCCCGAAGCGGTCTTCACGGCTTCGGCGAGCATGGCGGCATCCTTTTCGGAGAGCTCGCGCCAGCCGTCCGCGGTCTCGATGCGAGCTCGGCGCCCGTCCTCGGAGACCTCTGCGTGAAGAAGCCTGCCGATGCGCAGGAAGACGGCGAGCGCGCCCGAGTCGTTGACACCGCGGTCGGCGCCGACCGTGAGGCCGTAGCTCGCCTCCACCTGCCAGGCATCAAGGAGTACGTCCATCTTCTGGCCGTCGGTGAGCGTCGGATCGGCAAGCACGGCGCGCAGGTTCTCGAGCCTCGCCCGGCGTTCGCCCGAAAGAAACTTCCTGTCCGCCGCCACGACCTCGGCGAGCGAGGCCGCCATCTCGTCCATGAGGGGCCCAGTCTCCATGCGCATTCGGCGCACGGACTCACGCTCCGCCTCGATGGCGGCCTCGGAGGCCTCGAGACGCGAGAGGGATGCGGCGAGCTTGTCGCGGTAGTGCGCAAGAAGCCTTGCCTCGCGCTCCTCCATCCGCCTTGCGGCCTCGGCGTCGTCCTTTCCGTCGACGAGGCGGGCGAGCTCGGCGCCCGCCTTCTGCGCGGCAGACGTGCCCGCGGCGTCACGCTCGAGAATGTCGGGCAGGCCGGCCGCGCCTGCGGCACCCGCCATCATGAAGGCCGACGCAAGCGCGAGGGCCGTTTTCCTGAAGTTCGTCATCACTTGTCTCCGGCCGTCGCGGCGCTCCTTCGGTCCGCGGGCGTCATCATGTAGGTGCGGGGCTCGTCCCCGAAAAGCGTTGCGAGAAGTCTGTTCGTGTCCTCGAGGCCGATCGCCTCGAACCGTGCGGTCCTCCCCGCGAGATCCTCGAAGGCCGTCCTCGAGCCGTCCGTCATGGCGGCGGACTCGCACCAGTAGTAGGCGTCGCGCACGTCGCGCTCATGGCGCACGCGCCACTCGGCCTTGAGCTCCTCGAAGGCCGCCGCGTCGATGCCCGTGCGGGCGAGTGTCTTCAGAACCTCGTCGGCGCGCCTTGCCAGATCCTCGGCCCTCGCGGGCGCGGACGTGAAGTTGAGGCGGCCGATGAAGTACGGGGCGGGCTCCTTCACGAGGAGCGGATTGAGGTTCACAACGTAGACGCCCGAGGCCTTCGTCCTGAGCGACTCGCGCAGCGCGCGGTTCGCCGCATAGCCGATGAGGCTCAGCCTGTCGGCGTCGGCCTCGCTCCAGGGCATGGCGGACCGATAGTGCATCTGCACCATGGCCTTGTCGGCCGTGGCCCAGGGCCAGACCTTCACGCCCGTGCCGGACGCGGGCCTCACGCCCTGATCGCGCCAGAACTCGAAACCCTCGCCGCGCTTGGCGAGCGAGGCGAGCCAGGGTGCCGCCTCTTCATAGGTCTTCTCGACGGAGTCCCTCGTAACGATCGTCACCGTCATGCGCGACGGGTCGCCGAGGAGCTTCGCCTCAAGGGCGGAAAGCTTCTCGGTCGAGGCGAGCGCATCCACGTCGTCCCTGCCTGCGACCATCGTGCCGCCCGCCGTGAACGCATCGCGGGCGATTGCGTCCATGAAGCGGCGCTCGGCGGGTGCATGCTCGAGGTCCCTGATGCGGTCGCGCCGCATGTCGGCGAGCGCCTTTTCGTCGAACCTCGGAGCGGAGAGCCTGGCGTGCAGGATCGCCATCATGGCGGGCACGCCCTCAGGGTCGGCCTCGGCCCTGATGCCGTGGTGGAGCTGTTCGGCGTAGCTCATCACCGAGACCTTTGCGTCCCTTGCAACACGGCGGATGTCGGCGGCCGTAAGAGAGCCGATCCCGGACCTCATCGGCAGCGTGAGTGCGGCGGGCACGGCGAGAAGGCCGTGATCGACCGCGGACGTGCCGCCCGCAAGCCTCAGGTTGAGGGTCGTCCTGCCCGTGAGCGACGGATCCTCGATGATCACGAGCTTCAGGCCGTTGGCGAATTCGAATCGACGGGCGCGGCCCGAGCCCGTGGGCGACGGCAGAACCGTCGTTTCGGCCGTGACGGGACCGGCGGGCGGCGTGAGATCGAGCGACACGGTCCTCCTCACCTCGGTCCAGGGCTTTGCGGGCGAGGCGACGCCCTTCGTCCAAGCGGCGCGAAGCGAGGCCTTCGACGTCTTCTCGGAGGCGCCCGCAACGGCGCCGAGCTTGACGCGGGAGGCAAGGAGCGCTGAGGCGGAGGCCCTGACGTGGTCCGCCGTCACCTCGGCGAGGAAGGCCGAGACCATTTCGTCCTGCTGCGTCTCGTCGAGCATCGGCAGCCGGTAGACGACGGCGTCGGCGAAGTCGTCGGCGACGCTCGCGTTCGAAATGCGCACGGCGGCGAGCCTGCGGCTTCGGACCGCGTCGCGTCTTGCCCTCACGGCGGCGTCGAGCTCCTCCTTCGAGGGTCCGAAGGCGGCGAGCGTCTTCAGGGCACCCGAGGCGCGCTCAAGTGCGGCCTCAAGCGGCTCGTCCGTGCCGGGGCGCGCAAGGAGCAGAACCTGCGTCTCGGAGGGCGACAGGATCCAGCTCGACTCGGGCGCCTGAAGCGAGCCCTGTCCGCCGTTTTCTTTCATGAGCGCGAAGCGGCGGCCGAGGATGTCGAGGGTGAGGCGCTCGATCGTCTCGCGCCACGCCTCGTTCACCGTGTCGGAGGTCGACTCGAGCGTGCGCTGGAGTTGGATCTGCACGAAGCGGTCCGAGACCTCGGGGTCGAGCACGAGCGTCGTCAGGCGATCCTCGTTTGCAACGGGTTCGAAGCGGCCCCAGTCGGCGGGCGTCTCGAGCCCGCGGGCAGGTTCGGAGGCGAAATAGCGCTCGATGAGCTCGTCCGCCGTTGCCTCGTCGAAGGCGCCCACGAGAAGGAGCGTCATGTTCTGCGGCGAGTACCAGCGCTCGTAGAAGGCCTTCGCGCGCTCGACGGGCGCCGTGCGGATCACGTCGATGAGACCGATCGGATCGCGGTCGCGCGAAGCGCTTCCTTCGTAGCGAAGGGTCTGGAGCGGCCCGTTGATGCGTGCGCCCACGCCTTCCCTCAGGCGCCACTCCTCGACGATGATCTCGCGTTCACGCTCGAAGGCCTCGGGCCTGAACGTGATGTTGAAGGCCCATTCGCGCATGATGTGCAGAGCCGTGTCGAGCCCCGTGCGGGTGGCCTGGGGGACGGAGAGCCTGTAGGTGGTGCCGCCGAGAGACGTGACGGCGTTGACGTCCGCGCCGAGCATGATGCCGTCGGCCTCAAGCGCCTTGAAGGCGCTCTGGTCGGGGAAGTCACGCGTGCCGTTGAAGGCCATGTGCTCGACGTAGTGTGCAAGCCCGCGCTCCTCCTCAGTCTCCTGAAGGCTGCCCGCGCGCACGACGAGGCGCACTTCGAGGCTGCCCGTCGCATCCCTGCGCGGATAAAGGAACACCGTCATGCCGTTGGACAGAACACGGCGCTTCATGGCGGATGCCGTCGGAAGCACGCCTTCGCTCACGGTCGCCTCGCTGCGGGCGGCTTCGGCGCCGCCCGTGCGGTCCGCGGCGGTGCAGCCCGTCATGATGAAAAGCGCCTCGCACACGGCCGCGGCCAGCAGTGCGGCGCGCAGGCCTGTCCTGATTTTGTTCATGCTCGTTCTCCGAGATCGTAGAGGCGGTCCGCAATGCGATGGACCGCGGGCTGGTGCGAGACCAGAAGGAAGGTGGTGTCGGGGAGCCGCTCCCTGAGGAGCGTCAGAAGCCTGACGGCGAGCGCGTCGTCGAGCCCCGAGGTCGTCTCGTCCATGAGGACGGCGGCGGGTCTTGCGAGCAGCAGGCGCGCGAAAAGCCCGCGCTGCTGCTCGCCGCCCGAGAGCGTGTTCATCCAGCTGCGGGGCTCATCTTCGTCAAGAAGCGGGACGAGCCGCTCTAGCCCTGCGTCGCGAAGCGCGGCCTCGCAGCCGCTCCTCGAGACGGCATCAGCACCGTGCGGATAGGCAAGCAGCTCTCTGAGCGGCATCGGCGCGAGCCACGTGCGTTGCGTGAGCCAGACGGCGCCCGGCCTGTTTTCAAGACGTCCCTCAACCCAGGGCCAGAAGCCCGCGAGGGCGCGAAGGAGCGTGGTCTTGCCGATGCCGGAAGCACCCCTCACGACGGTGAGGCGGCCGGGCTCGGCCCCGAGGCGGAGGTCTTCAAGAAGCGGCTCGCCCGTCTTCGAGCGCACGAGGCCGCAGGCGGCGACGCGCTCGCCCTGCCTGACGCAGCTTCCCGGAAGGGGCGCGCTCAGGGCGGCCTCGAAGCCCGCGAGTCGGTCGACCGTGGCCGACCACTCGGCGATGTCGCGGTAAGCGTAGATGAACCAGCCGATAGCGGAGGCGACCTGCTGGAAGGCGATGCGGATCTGCATGAGGCCGCCGAGCTGGATGGCGCCCGAGAGGAACTTCGGGAGCGCGAAGAAGATGGGCACGAGCTGCGTCACCTGGCCGAAGCCCACGGTGAAGAACGCGAGGTCTCGCTCCCTGTTCATGAGCGAGCGCCAGTTGCCGACAATGCGCTCGAACGAAGCCCTGAGCCTCGCCTGCTCGGCCTCCTCGGCGCCCAGGCCCGCAATCGACTCGCCGTGGCGGCGGATGTCGAAGAGCGAGGTGCGGAAGTCGGCCTCCCGCCTCTGCTGCTCGAAGTTGAGCTTCATCAGGGGACGGCCGATCACGTGCGTGAGCCCCGTCGCGACGAGCGTGTAGCCGATGCAGGTCCAGACCATGTAGCCGGGAAGCGCCCACTCGGTGCCGAACATCGTCCACTCGAGCGTGCCCGACAGCGTCCAGAGGATGGTGACGAAGCTCACGATGGTGAGGAGCGAGCGCAGGAAGGAGATGACGAGCGTGAGCGACGATTCGATCAGGAGCCGCACGTCCTCGGCAATTCGCTGGTCGGGGTTGTCGGGCTCAAGGCCCGCGAGCTGCAGGCGGTAGTGGCGGCCGTCGACGGAGAGCCAACGGCCGAGCAGGTCCTCGGTCATCCAGCGGCGCCACTCGATCACGAGCTTCTTGCGCAGCCAGTCCGCATAGACGAGGACGAACACGAAGGCCGCGACGATCGCGATGAATTCCAGAAGAAGCGGGTAGATCGTCCCGCCGTCCATGGCCTGAATGGCATTGAAGAAGGCGCCGTTCCAGGTGTTGAGGCGCACGGAGAACCAGACGGTCGAGAGCGACAGGCCGATGACGGCCAGAAGCAGCAGGCGAGCGCCCGTGCGCCCTGTGCTCTGCATCCAGAAGGGACGCACGAGCCGCCAGAAGGTCTTGAGCTGATGCATGGGACTTGTATTGAAGTGAGGAGCGGGCCGGTCGGCGGAGTCGTCCGCCGTCCGGCCGGGTCAGGATTTGAATGAGGCCCGGCTGAGCCTCGGCGGAAGCCGGAGCGCGGATCAGTAGTCGTAGGAGAGCTGGACCCAGAACTGGCGGCCCGGATCGTAGCTCTTGTACTGGGTGCCCTTGTAGACGAAGACGTCAGAGGCGTTGCGGTTGTTGGTCACGTTGTAGACCTCGAGCGAGACGCCCACGCCGCGGGCCCAGTCGGGCCTGTAGAGGACCTTCGTGTCCCAGGACCAGGCGGAGGCGAAGTCGACGCGGCTGTACTTGCGGATCTGCTCGGTCATCGGGCCGTACTCGCCCTCGTGCGTCCAGGCGTAGTACTCGCCGTCGTCGCGCACGGCCTGGCTACGGTCGAGCGAGAGGTGCAGGAAGTTGTACCAGGTGAGTCCCCACTGAGCCCATTCGGACGTTGCCTCGAGGTCGAACTTCACGGGAATGTTGAAGTCGGTCGAGTCGAGGTCCTCGGCGTCGATCACGCTGCCGTCGTACCAGACCTTGTCCATGTTGACGGTCTTGCCGAACTCGAGCTCGCTGTAGCCCTGGTCGATTGCTACGTTGCTCTTCGTCTCCTGCCATGCGGCGGAGAAGCGCACCCAGTGGTTCGCCTTCGCGAACTTGAGGGGCGCGGTGTTGTTGATGCTGAAGATCACGGAATCGTGCTCGGACTCGCCGCCGTTGTAGAACTCGCGCACAAAGCGCGTGTCGTAGCCGCTGCCCTCGGTCCTCGAGCGCACCTCGTCGTGGCCGTTGCGGTGCACGTAGGCGGCGGATGCGGACCAGTCGCCGAGGCGCTGCGTGAGGCCGATGCTGAACTCGTCGCTGAAGGGTGTCTTCAGGCGCTCGAGACCGTCGAAGTCGTTGGCGGCGAACCAGCCGTCGGCGGCGGGACTGTCGTCGGAGGCGTAGTCGTAGATGTTCTCCATCCCGCCGTTCTGCGCTTTGTAGAGCGCGTAGGTGAGGATGTTGCGGCCGTAGTAGCGGTTGGCGCCCACGGTGATGACGGAGCCGCCGTTGCCGAAGAGGTCCCACGAGGTCGTGAAGCGCGGCGCGATGTTGACGTCCTTCGTGAAGTCGTCGTACTCGGCGCGCAGGCCCGTGCGGATCACGAAGTCGCCCACGCCCATCCTGTGCTCGCCGAAGAGCGCCGCCTGGTTGTAGTCGGCCTCGTACGTGCCCGCCTTCCAGCGCGTCGTGTAGAAGTCGGTCTGCGAGAATTCGCCGTAGTCCGACTGCATCACGGACTGCGTGACGCCCCAGCGGTAGTAGTTGCTGCCGCGCCTGTACTCGGCGTGCGTCGAGGAGAGGTCCGCGCCCGCGCTAAACTGATGGCTGACGCTGCCGACCATGACGGGCTCGCAGTCCATCCTCGTCTTCGCGTTGATGACGGACTGCGTGCTCTCGAGGTCCCCGAGACCGCCCGAGGCGGCCGAGGTCATGCTCGTCGTCGAGGTGCTCCCCGTGTCGTCCATGCCGATCGTATAGCGGTCGAGCTGCGTCCAGTTCTTGACGTCGCTCGTGCGCTTGTCGGTCATGCGCGTGTACGCGAGGGACGAGTCGAGCACGCCCGCCTTCATGCGGTGCTTGACGCTGGCCGTCAGGTTGAGGCCGTCGTGGTGATCCTCGTAGCCGGAGTCGGCGACTGTCGTGAGGAAGCCCTTCGACTCGTAGCCCGAATAGGTGAGCGCGAGACTCGCCTCCGTCCAGGGCGTCGCGTAGAGCGTGGCCTTCGCGAAGAAGTTGTCGGCCGTGCGGCGCTGCGTCTGCGTGCCGCCCGCGACCGGCGTCTCAAGAACGCCCCAGCCGGTCCAGTTCTGGTCGTCGGGCACGATGGAGACTCGGGTGCCCGGCACCTGAATGGTCGGGATCTTCGACTCGCGGCGGGTGTAGCCCACGACGACGCCGAGATTGTCGGTAATGCCCCATTCGCCCGTGAAGCCGTAGGTCTTCTTTTCGAAGTCGGTCTGGAACTGGGCGGGCTTCGAGACGTCCGCGTCGCCCGAGCCTACGTCGAGCGCGGAATCGGTGTGGATGCGGCTCCAGCCCGACTTCGTCATGCGGCCGAACACGCTGATGTGGTTTTCGCCCGACCAGCTACGGGTCTGAGCGTCGATGACGCCGCCCGTGAAGCCGCCGAAGGAGGCGGGAATGTTGTGGTCGTAGACGGTAACGCTGTCGATGAGGCGGCTGTCGACGTAGAAGCCCTGCTCGTCCGAGCCGCCGAGGCGCGTCGTCGTCACCGAAGTCTGCTCGGCGGGATCGAGGTCGCTGTTGGTCGAGATGCCGTCGAGCGTGTAGTTGTTCTGATAGGCGACCGAGCCGTGGATCGAAATGTTCGACGGCTTGATCTCGCCCATCTGCAGAGAGCCGTCGCCGTGATTGGAGAACTGGACCGCAGGATTGCTCTTGAGGAGGTCCGTGATGTTGCCGTCCTCCGTCGGACGCCTGGCGATATCCTCGCGGGTGAGATGCGTGAACGACGTGAGGCTTTCGCCCGCACGGTCGCGCACGACGACGGATTCGCCTTCGTCTGAGGCTGGTTCGGCGGCGTCCGCCTGCGCAGGCTCCTCGACGGCGCGCGCAGCCTCTTCGGTCGAGGCCCAGGCGGGAGCCGTCGCGGCAAGCACGGCGGCGGCAATGAGAGTTCGGTGAAGCACCATGATCCGGTAGTCCGATTGAAAAAAGTCCAGAGATGTGCCCGTGCGCCCACGGGCGCGCAGTTCCCCTAACCTTATATGAGAATGGTTCTCATTCTTTCATTATTCTTTCTATCTGCGGATGCTTCTCATTTGCATTCGCCTATGGTGGACGACGATCATCACATAGTTGAGAATGACTCTCGCCTACTCGCAGTGCGAAAGAGCGTGGGCAAGTGCCGTCACCCGTCCTCGGACACGTTCGGGGTCGGACGCGCGGACCGATACCGCAAACACGTGATGTCTTTACGCAAATCCCAAGGGTTTACCCGCGGCTCATTCAGGCAGGAATCCGCGGCCGTCCGGGATCCAGAGAACGACGAAGCCCCTCGTCCGATGCAGGACAAGGGGCTTTCCGGGATTTCATTCATGCACGCCCGAAGGCGCGCGGACTGCGTCCGTCATTCGAGCACGGCGCCGCTCATGCCCGAGGTCACGAGCTTGGCGTAGCGGGCGAGGTAGCCCGTCGTGATGCGCGGGGCGCGGGGCTTCCAGGCGGCCCTGCGTCGGGCGAGCTCCTCGTTGGTGAGGTCGACGCTGATGGTGTTCGCGGGGATGTCGATCGTGAGCATGTCGCCTTCCTCGAGGAGTCCGATCGGACCGCCCACGGCGGCCTCGGGCGAGACGTGGCCGATGGCGGCGCCGCGGGTTGCGCCCGAAAAGCGGCCGTCGGTGATGAGCGCGACGCATCCGCCGAGGCCCGAGCCCATGATGGCGGAGGTCGGGTTGAGCATCTCGCGCATGCCGGGACCGCCCTTGGGACCTTCGTAGCGGATCACGACGACGTCGCCGGGATTGATGCGGCCGCCGTAGATAGCCTCGAGCGCATCCTCCTCGCAGTCGAAGACGCGGGCGGGCCCCGTGTGCACGAGCATTTCAGGGGCCACGGCCGAACGCTTGACGACGCAGCCGTCGGGCGCCACGTTGCCCTTGAGGACGGCGATGCCGCCTTCCTTCGAGAACGGATCGGAAACGGGACGGATGACCTCGGCGTCGAGTATCTCGCGACCCTCGATGTTCTCGCCCACGGTTTTGCCCGTGACCGTCGGCAGGTTCGTGTGGAGCAGACCCGCGCGGGCGAGCTCGTTCATGACGGCGGGGATGCCGCCCGCCTCGTCGAGCTCCTCGATGTAGCGGTGGCCAGCAGGAGCGAGGTGGCAGAGGTTGGGCGTGCGCGCACTGATGGCGTTGGCCTCCGTGAGATCGAGTTCGAACCCGCACTCGTGCGCGATGGCGGGCAGGTGCAGCATCGAGTTCGTGGAGCAGCCGAGCGCCATATCGACGGTGAGCGCGTTCTCGAACGCCTCCTTCGTCATGATGTCGCGCGGACAAATGTTGTTCTTCACGAGCTCCATCACCGCAAGGCCCGCCTCCTTGGCGAGGCGATAGCGCGCGGACATGACGGCGGGAATCGTGCCGTTGCCGGGCAGCGCCATGCCGAGCACCTCGGTGAGGCAGTTCATGGAGTTGGCCGTGAACATGCCCGAGCAGGAGCCGCAGGTCGGACAGGACTTGTTCTCAAGCTCGAGGAAGGTCTTCGCATCGATCTGGCCCGTGCGAAAGCGGCTCACGCCCTCGGAGATGTCGGAGTAGGAGAGTTTGCGGCCGCAGGCGCGGCCCGCGAGCATCGCGCCGCCCGAGATCACGATGCTCGGGATGTTGAGGCGGGCGGCGGCCATGAGCAGGCCGGGCACGTTCTTGTCGCAGGCGGCCACCAGCACGAGGCCGTCGAACGGATGCGCCGTGGCCATCGCCTCGACGCTGTCGGCGATGAGCTCGCGCGAAACGAGCGAATACTTCATGCCCTTGTGGCCCATCGCCAGACCGTCGCAGACGGCGATGGCCGGGAAGACGATGGGCACGCCGCCGCCCAAGGCGACGCCCTGCTTCACCGCGTCCGTAATCTTGTCAAGAAAGACGTGTCCCGGAACGATGTCGTTCTGCGAGGAGACGACGCCGATGAGCGGGCGCTCAATCTCCGCATCGCAGAGACCGAGAGCCTTGAGAAGCGCGCGCTGGGGAGCCGCGTTGATGCCTTTCTTGAGGGGATCAGAACGCATGTAGAAGTATCCTGTGGTGAATTGATGAAGAGAGCCTTTCAAGTGGCCGTCCGATCATTCTATGGGAGCCTCCGGAGCGATTCCGACGCATCTACTCGAGATGTCTTAGGAGAAAAGTCCGAGGAATCTCGAGCGACGTCAAGAGGCGCGCAAATATAGGCCGGGAGCCTTCTTCCCCTTCTCTTCCCGCTTGAGGGACGGACCTTCCGGCATGCCGTCGTACAATGTTCGAAACATCCGGTCAGGACTCAAGACTTCGATTGCGGCCGCATCCGCCGCAGGAGACCCCCAACATGAACTTCTCGCCTCTGCAGCTCCGCAAGCCTGCACTCGCCGCTCTCGGCGAACGGGCCGAAAACCTCTTTCGCGACCATCACTACCGCGAGTGCACGCAGGTCATGCGCCAGTTTGCCGAGGGCGTGCTGCGCACGATCCTCAAGGACGACAGGCACACCTATTCGGAGATGATGCGCACGCCGCTCGTGCGCCAGCTCGCCGACAGCCTCACGTTCGAATACTTCCGCCGCATCCGCGATCTGGGCAACGAGGCCTCGCACTTCAGGCTCGGGACGTCCGGGACGATGCTCGAGACGGGCGAGCGCCACTACCGCGTGCGCACGGCCGACGACGCCGCCGAGTGCCTCAAGTACGGGCACGGGATCGCGGTCTGGCTCATGTCGCTTCTCGACCGCGAGTTCCGCTATCCCGACTTCAGGCCGCTCACGCCGCCCAGGGCGAGGATCGCCGCGCAGGGCGCCCCCGTCGTCTTCAACCCCGACCAGCAGGCCGCGATCGAGCTCTCGCAGGGGCGCCATCTCGTGCTCGCACCGCCGGGCTGCGGCAAGACCGCCATCCTCACCGAGCGCATCGCCGTCGCGCTCAAGGACGGCGTGAATCTTTCCGACATGCTCTGCCTCACGTTCACGAACCGAGCTGCGCGCGGCATGAAGGAGCGCATCGACGAGCGCTTCACGGACCGGTGCATGGACACCCTTTACGTGGGCAACCTCCACCGCTTCTGCTCCCGCCTTCTCTTTGACAACGACGTCGTCTCCGAGATCTCGACGATCCTCGACGAGGACGACGTCCACGACGTGATCGAGGGCCTTCTCATCGAGAACATCCCCGGCGGCTGCAGAGGACGGTCCCTGCCGGGCAACGCCGCCGACTACATCATGGCGCGCTCGGCAAGGCTCTTTCAGGAGGCGAACGGCTTCCCCGAGGAGACGTTTCATCGCACGCCAGAATTCGACGTCAACAAGAAGAACCAGGACGAGCTCGACGCCTTCGGACTGATCAAGGTCGACGACTTCGGCCGCTGCATCGAGCTCGACCATGCCGCGATCGACGCGGCCGCAAGGCGCTACCTCGAGTACAAGACCGCGCAGCACCTGCTCGACTTCAACGACCTGCTCCTCAAGGCCTGGGCCTGGCTCGACGCCACCCCCGAGGCCTGCGGGCGCTACGCCTGGATCCAGGTCGACGAGGTGCAGGACCTCTCGCCCCTGCAGCTCGACATCGTCAAAAAGCTCTGGAACGACTCGATCGACAGGAGCGTGTGCGTCTACTTCGGCGACGAGCAGCAGGCGATCTTCTCCTTCATGGGCGCCAAGCTCGACACGCTCAGGGCCCTTCACAAGACGCACGAGATCCACCGCCTCTACAGGAACTTCCGCTCGCCCGACTACCTGCTCAACATGTTCAACACCTATGCGCAGCGCGTGCTCGAGTGCGATCCCGAGTTCCTGCCCAAGGCCGAGAAGACGGTCGCAAGACCCGAAGGGGCCCTGCGCGCCATCCGCACGGCCACGCCGCAGTCGCAGCTGATGCTGCTGTGCGACCTGCTCGAAGGGCGACGCCCCGAGGAGACGACGGCCGTCATCGTGCCGAGCAACCGCGAGGCCGACGCCGTCAGCGCCGCCTTCAAGGCACAGGACATCGAGCACTTCAAGATCTCCGGCAGCGACATCTTCAGGCAGAACATCCTCAAGGCCGCCAAGGCCTACCTGAGCGTGCTCAAGGACGACTTCAGAAGCGCCCCCTGGGCCCAGCTCGTCTATCGGCTCAGCTCGAAGAAGAACCTCTCCCTCAAGAAGATCCGAGACTACCTTGCCGTCGAATTTCCCAGGCGCGGGCTTCTTGCCTCCGACCTCATGCTCTACAGCACGCATGACGAAAAGGAGCCCGTCAGCGCGCTCGAGGACTTCATGCGCGCCTACGAGGGCGAGCTCGTCGTCTTCGACACGGAGACCACGGGCCTTGACATCGGCCTCGACGAGGTGATCCAGATCGCCGCCGTCAAGCTGCGTGCGGGCGAAGTCGTCGAGCGGCTCGTGCTCTACCTTGAAACGGAGCGCGAGATTCCGAAGATGCTCGGCAACATCCCGAATCCGATGCTCGAGGAGTACGAGGCGCACCGCGCCGAGCTCGTCACGCCCGAGGCGGGCTTCAAGATCTTCCTCGACTTCGTGGGCTACGCGCCCGTCGTGGGCCACAACGTCGAATACGACGCCAACATCGTCAACGCCCAGTACGCCGTCCTCAAGGACCAGCTCAGGCGCGTGCGCGGCGATGCGGCGGGACCCGACGAGGACGTCGACCGCACCGAGCTCGTGCGCCGCTTCGACACGCTCAAGCTCTCCCATGCGCTTGAGCCCGCGATCCTCAAGGCCGCGGGCCTTGCGCGCCTTCCCTCGCACAAGCTCAAGGACCTCATCGCGGTCCTCGGACTCGAGGGCAGCAACACCCACAAGGCCGACGACGACGTCGAGGCGACCGTCAGCCTGCTGCGCTGGTTCCACGCCCAGGCCCGTCCGCTCGTCGAGCTCCAGCGGCGCTTCCTCTCCAACCCGAGCGTCGTGCGCATGTCCGACACGCTCAGGAAGATCGTGCTCCCGATGTTCCTCGAGCACAGGAACCTCATGTACCGCAGAATGCCCGCCGACGACGAGGCGATCCTCGTCCAGGTCTTCAGGCAGTTCATCGAGGCCCTGCCCAACTACACGGACGACGAGGGCGAGATCGAGAACATCCGCAAGAAGCTCCCGCTCATCTACGAGTACCTCGACCGCGTGCTCATCAACACGACCTCACAGCCGACGCTCTACGCGCAGCTGCAGAGAAACCTCGTGCAGATCAACTCCCTCAAGGAGCCCGACCTCTGCTCGAGCGACATCGTGCGCGACCGCGTCTTCATCTCCACGGTCCACAAGGCCAAGGGGCTCGAGTTCGACAACGTCATCGTCACCAGCGTCATCGACGGCACGTACCCGTTCTTCAAGAACCACGACAAGGCCGACATCCTCGAGGACGCCCGCAAGCTCTACGTCGCCATCAGTCGAACGAAGCGCACGCTCGTCCTGACGATGCCCGCGGCGAACGCCTGGAACTACGCCCAGAGGCCCTCGCGCTTCCTCGAGAGCATCTCAACCTACTTCGAGAAGTCCTCGGCATAGCCGCTGGAAATCCTCTCGAACAGAAACGGCCCCTGCCTTCACGGGGGCCGTTTTCGTTGACGGACACGACGTCAGGCGGCTTCGGCTTCGAGGGCGCGCTCCTCGAACCTGCGCTTGATGCGCTTCATGAGGCGCACGTAGAGGTAGAGCAGCGGCACGACGGTGACGGCCCAGCTGATCGGATAGACGATCATCAGGGTCACGTAGTCGGGGCTTGCCGCGAAGACGGTCCAGACCCAGATGAGGCGCACGGAGCACACGCAGATGAGGGTCGCCATGGCGGGCGGCATCGAGTAGCCGTAGCCTCGCATGGCGCTCGAGGAGACCTCCATGAGCACGCTGATGGGCTCGAAGCTCGCCACCCAGAAGATGCGCGCCATCGCGAGCTCGACGACGGCCGGCACGTCCGTGAAGAGTCCGAGCATCGTGCGTCCGAAGACGAGCACGAGCGCCACCATCAGGACGGTGGCGACCATGTTGAGGCCCGTGGCGACGTAGGTCGCGCGCTTGCAGCGCTCGAGGTTCTTCGCGCCGTAGTTCTGGCTCACGAAGGTCGTGGCGGCCAGACCGAAGGCGTTGATGAAGCAGTAGATGTTGATCTCGATCGTGAAGGCCGCGACCGAACCCGCCATGGCGTCCGCGCCGAGACTGTTGATGGCGGACTGGATGACGAGGTTCGAGATCGAGAAGACCGCGCCCTGAAGGCCCGCGGGCCAGCCGATCCTCACCATCGGGCGCAGCGCCGTCATGTCGATCCGGAACACCTCGCGCGGCTCAATGTGAAGCGGGCCCTCGGCCGTTATGAGGCTGAAGAAGAGGAGCGAGGCGGCGAGCGCGTTGGCGAGGACGGTCGCGAGCGCAACACCCGCCGTTCCCATGCCGAAGGCGAGCACGAAGAAGAGATTGCCCGCAATGTTGACGAGGGTCGCCGCCACCAGCGCCCAGAGCGGCGTCTGCGTGTCGCCCTGGCTTCGCATCACAGCGGCGAGGAAGTTGTAGATCGCAATGAAGGGCATGCCGAGAAGATAGACGCGCAGATAGGTGAGCGCATCGTCTCTCACGGCCTCGGGCACCGACAGCCAGTCCATGGCGGGCCCCGCGAAGCACTCGCCGACGATCGCCGCGCCTATGCCGAAGATCACCGCCGTGGCGAGCGCCGTGTGCACGGCCCTGTTCTCCCGCTCGGGCTCCTTCATGCCGAGCAGCCTCGCCACCACGACGTTGGCGCCGAGCGCAAGACCCATGCAGAACGCAATGATGAGGCCGATGACGGGCACGTTGTTGCCCACGCCCGCCATCGACTCGTTCGAGACGAAGCGCCCGAGCACCGCAACGTCGGCAGCGTTGAAGAGCTGCTGGAGCATGCCTGTGAAGGCGAGGGGCAGGGCGAAGACGATCATCTTGTCCCAGATCGATCCGTTGAGCATGTCGATCTTCTTGTTCTTGCGGCGCATATCCTTGCGTTGTCCTTTGGCTGGCTGTTGTTCTGCCGTCGAGTCCGGCACTTTCGTTCTTCCGTTCATTCTACCGCCCCCTCCCGCCCTTCCAAGAGTCCCGAAACGAGCGCGGAGCAGTCTTTTGAGCGACCTCACCCGCGCTTGGCGCGTCGGCCCTTCGCGGCGAGGCGATAGCGCTGCCTCGGGTTCTGGCGCGCCTCGGTGGGCTCGATGACGCCCGCCTCCACAAGACGCTTCACGCGCTTGGCGGCCGTCTGGCGGGAGACGCCCGCAAGGAGCGTGATCTCCTTGACCGAAAGACTGCCCGCCTCCGCGAGGCCTCTCCCTGAGAATCGTCTCGAAGTCGGCCTGATCCGCACCCGCCAAAGGCGCTGCGGACTCGTCCGGAGCCTCCGCCCTCACCTCTTCTCTTATGTCGGCTTTTTCCTCCTCGGCCGCCTTTGCGAAGATGACCGTGAAGGCGGCGGGCGTGGTTTCGACGCGCACGGCGAGGCCGTCGGCCCCGCAGCCGAGGATCGCGGCAAACCCGAAGCCCGTGCCTTCGGCGGCGAGGCCGCCTGCGAGCGGCGTGAGGGAAAGCATGCGCGCGAGCCTTTCGTTTCGGCTCGCCCTGAGGCCCGCGTCCGAGGCGAGCGCCTCGGGCGCCATGCCGAAGAGTCCGCCCGGGCTCCTGATGTCGACGGCGTCCTCGAAGACGCGCACCCGCACGGGCATGCCTCGTCCTTCAGGCGAATAATCCCTGTGCTCAAGGGCGTTGACGAGCGCGGCGCGAAGGGCTCGGGCGAAGGCCCCATCCGTCGTTTCCGCGGCGGGCGCCCACGACGCCATGACGATCCTCTCCGCCTCCGCGGCCATTTCGGCGGCGGGGCCGGGCACGGGCTTCATGAAAAGCACTCTGCGGCCCTCGTCCGCGCCGTCGCCCCTCGGTCCCTCGAGGACCGACACCTCGAGCACGAGCCTCGGAAAATGCTTCTGCGGGAAGATCGAGCCGGCGACAAGGCCGCCGAGCGTCGGGCAGATCCTGCCGTCGACGCGGGTGAGGACGCCGAGCTGCATCAGGGCCGTCTCGTCGGAGAGTCTCGCGAAGACGTTCGGATGACGCTCCCTCGCAAAGCCGAGCATCGCGGCGATCCGCTCGGCCTCGAGCTCGTCGGGATTCGCGTGCTCGACGGGCTCAATGTCAAAGAGCGGCGGACAGCGCTCCTCCATCATGCGGTAGCGCTCATAGGCGGTCAGAGGCCTGGTGCCCTCGTCAGTTCTCAGAAAGGCGCCCGCACGGCCCGCGCCCTGCACGCGGGCGGGCCTGCGCCTGCGGTCGACCTCATGCACGCGCAGCCAGGCGACGGGTCGTCCGTCAACGGACGCAATCCCCGCCTCCGCGCGCACCTCAGGCTCCACCGCCCCGAGCGCCCCGCGAAGGGCCTCGACCGCCGCCTCGGCATCGAACCCCACCGCAGACCGCCATCCGTCCTCAGGATCGGGGCCGATCAGAATCCATCCGCCCGCCGTGTTCGCAAGGGCCGAAACCGTCGCTGCAAGACTCTCGTCGGGCGCCTTGAGCACCTCGACGCTCCTGCGCAGATTCGCGCCCCTCATGAGACGCGCCAGCACGCCGCCCGCGTCCTCATTCCCGACTTCAGACATGCCGTCCTCCCGACTTGACAAATCAACTGTAAACCCTTCCGCCGGGGTGCACTCCGTCCGCTCCCGCAGCCCCGTCGCGCAACCGGAAATGGCCCCGCGACAGCTCAAACTGTAAACATGCGGTACCGGAACTGTCAACCCCGCCCGCTGACAGTAACGCATACTTTAAACTACAGATCAGACATATTTTACCTTTACACTTGCCGACCCTCTTCCTCCGGCCGGCTCACGGAAAAGCATCCCGGTCATTTCCACTCACGACTGTAAACCACGCCCAATCACCTTTCAACCCTTTACAGTTGCAATCCCTCTGTCACTCGAAAATGCATCGTCATGCAACAACTGGAGCTTCAGCTCGACGGGTTCCGAAGCGCTTGTCTTCAGAGCCTGCGAGCCCGCCGTCTCGCCCCGAAGGACGGGCTGAACGCTGGTCGAAGATACTTTGCGAGCTGATTTTCATCGAGCGGCCTCGGCGTATTTTGAGGTCCTCTTTGGCGCGAAGACCGTACGTCCCCTTGAAGTGACCTTCAAAATGCACCATGCCGAAACGGACGTTCTGATCCTCGAACCGATCCTTCGGGTATGGGCTGCACGAGGTTCCATCATCCCGGATACCTCAGGCGCACCCGCGTACTCGGAGCCGCGGACATCGTCGAGCGCTTCATCGTGAAGCAATCCTGAAAACAATTCGGGCGCCCGTAGCATCTGCCGCAGGCGCCCGAATTGTTCTTGTCCGTCCCTCGACGGCGCCCTTTCCGGGCTTAGCCGCAGACCCAGAGGGCCGTGCGGTAGACGACGAAGGAGAAGGCGTAAGCGAGGAGCGTGTAGGCCACCCACAGGACGGCCGGCGCCTTCCAGGTGCCCATCTCGCGCTTGATGGCGGCGAGCGTCGCGAAGCACGACGGGCTGAAAACGAAGAAGGCGAGGAAGGAGAGGCCCATCGGGATCGTCCAGCTGTGCTGCAGGATCGGCACGAGGGCGTCCTCCGCGTCGCTCGCGGTCGCGTAGAGCGTGCCGAGCACCGAGACGGCCACCTCGCGCGCGCCCATGGCGGGAACGAGCGAGATGCACATCTGCCAGTTGAAGCCGATCGGCGCAAAGAGGGGCTCCAACGCGCGGCCGAGCATGCCCGCGAAGCTGTAGTTGATCGCGGGATCGGTCGCGCCGGCGGGCGCGCCCGGGAAGGTCGTCAGCACCCAGAGGAAGACCGTGAGCGCCAGAATGATCGTGCCCACCTTCTGCAGATAGATGCAGGCGCGCTGCCAGAGGCCGTGCGCGAGCGCGTCGATGCGCGGCAGGTGGTAGCTCGGCAACTCGAGCATCAGCGTGCGGTTCTCGCCCTTGCCCGTCGTGTGCTTGAGGATCCAGGCGACGACGAGCGCGCCCACCATGCCGAGACAGTAGAGCGCGAAGAGCACGAGGCCCTGCAGGCCCACGCCCCAGACGGAGACGTCGGGCACGAAGGCCGCGATCATCACGGCGTAGACAGGCAGCCTCGCGCCGCAGGTGAGCAGCGGCGCAATGGCGATCGTCGCCCAGCGGTCGCGCTGGTTGCCGACGATGCGAGCCGCCATGATGGCGGGCACCGCGCAGGCGTAGCCCGAGAGAAGCGGCAGGAAGGAGCGGCCCGAAAGGCCCACCGAGCCCATCGTGCGGTCAAGCAGGAACGCCGCTCGCGGCAGGTAGCCCGACTCCTCCATCAGCAGGATGAAGAAGAAGAGGATCAGGATCTGCGGCAGGAACACCACCACGCCGCCCACGCCGCCGATGACGGCGTCGACGAGCAGGTCCTTCACGAACCCGTCGGGCAGGTGCTCGGCGCACAGCTCTCCGAGCATGTTGAAGCCCTCCTCGATCCACTCCATCGGATAGGCGGACCAGGCGAACACCGCCTGGAAGACGAAGAAGAGGATGATCATCAGGATCGTCACGCCGAGCCAAGGATTGAGCACGACGCGGTCGATGCGGTCGGAGAATTCGTCGGGGAAGATCTTGTCAAGCCCGAGCTTGCGCAGGATCCTGTTGAGGCGCGCAAGGTCGTCCTCCTCGGTCGCCTCGGGCACCCAGGACGACCAGGCGGACGGGTCGGAGAGAAGCTCGGTGAGCCTGTCGATGCCCTGCTTGCGCACGGCGATCGTCTCGACCACGGGCACGCCGAGCTCGCGCGAGAGGTCCTCGGCCTTGAGCTCGATCCCGCGGCGGCGCGCGAGGTCCATCATGTTGACCGCCACCACGGCGGGGAGCTTCAGGCGCTGCGCGGCCATGACGAGCTTGAGGCCGCGCCTCAGGTTCGTCGCGTCAAGCACGCAGACGACGAGATCGGGCCTGCGCTCGCCGCGCGCGATGCCCTTGAGGACGTCGACCGTCACCTTCTCGTCGGGCGAGCGCGGATGAAAGGAATAGGTGCCCGGAAGGTCGAGCACGCGGATCTTCTCGGGCGCGCCGATGAGTTGGCCCTCGACGCGCTCGACGGTCACGCCCGCATAGTTGGCGACCTTCTGCTTCGAACCCGTCAGAATGTTGAAGAGCGACGTCTTGCCGGCGTTCGGATTGCCGAGCATCGCGATGAGCGGCCCGGACGGATAGATGTCAACGGTGGAGACGGCCATCAGTCGCGCCTCCTCACCTCGATGCAGCGGGCCTCGACCAACCTCAGCGCAAACGTCGAGACGCCGATGCGGACCGCGATCGGATCGCCGCCCAGAGCGGCCTTCTGCAACACCACGCACGGTTCGCCCGCGGTGAAGCCGATTTCCTCAAGCCAGATCTCCCAGTCTTCGGGAGCGCCTTCGGCATGGACGCCGACCACCTCGAGCTCGTCTCCGATGGCGGCCTTGTCCAGAGTGAATGTGTCGGACATTTTTATATATGGGGGGCTGATCCTTCGTGCCTCGGGCCGCCTCAGGGGTTCGGAAGCCCGGGTCCAGCCCCGTGGGGGAGGGCTGAGAAGGAAAATGATTCTCTTTTAGGTGACTCGCATTTTACCCGTTTGCGCAGCCGTCGGCTCGATTCCCTGAAAAAATTCCTCGCCCGCTTGGACCGCCTCCGCCTCCCGAAGAGGCGCGCTGTCACCCAAAAATGACAGTTTTCCCTTACGACGAATACTCCCAAGGGGGTATTTGCACCCATTTCACCCTAGTCAATCTGATGTATAACCCTTGAAAATCAATGGGTTAGAATGAAAGAATCCCCTGCCATTCAATGCGGTTCGCGCCTGACGCCGAACCCGCCTCACCAACGGAGTTCTCCCCTGATGACCGAGATGACCGCTCCCGCGCGCGTTCGCGAGATTCCCTATAACTACACGTCGCTCTCGGACCGCGAGATTGTGATCCGTCTCCTGGGCGAAAAGGCCTGGGACACGATTGAGTCTCTTCGCGGCTCTCGCCGCACCGGCCGTTCCGCCCGCATGCTCTTCGAAGTGCTCGGCGACATCTGGGCGGTCGAGCGCAATCCCTATCTGGTCGACGACCTGATCGTGCACCCGAAGCGCCGCAAACTGCTCGTGCGCGAGATGAGCCGCCGCCTCGAGGCCGTTCGCCAGCGCGCCGAGGGCAATGCCGACGTGCTTCGCCTCGTCTCCGAGGCGAGCGCCGCCGTGTGCCGCTTCGACAACAGCTTCCCGAAGCTCATCGAGCGCCGTGCCGAAGTGAAGCGCCGTCTGTCCGCGATCACCGATCCGGACAACATCCGCTTCGACGGCTTTGCGCGCGTCACGCACGTCACCGACGCCACCGACTGGCGCATCGAGTATCCGTTCGTCGTCCTCACGCCCGACCGCGAGGAGGAGATCGCGCCCCTCGTGCGCGCGCTCTTCGAGCTCAAGCTCACCATCATTCCGCGCTCGGGCGGCACGGGCTACACGGGCGGCGCCGTTCCGCTGCACCCCGACACGGCCGTGATCAACATGGAGAAGTTCGACCGCCACAGCGGTCCCGTCATGCGCCGCCTGCCGGGCGTCGAGGGCGAGCATCCCGTGATTGAATGCGGCGCGGGCTGCGTCACCCGCCGCATCGAGGAGGCCGCGGCCGCCGCAGGCCTCGTCTTCGCGGTCGACCCCGCCTCGGCCGACGCCTGCTGCATCGGCGGCAACGTCGCCATCAACGCGGGCGGCAAGAAAGCCGCCCTCTGGGGCACGACGATCGACAACCTCGCCTGGTGGAAGATGGTCGACGTCAACGGCCGCATGATCCGCGTCGAGCGCGTCAACCACAACTTCGGCCGCATCCACGAGGTCGAGACCGCCGAGTTCGACATCCACGAGCTCTCCGACGAGGGCGCGGTCGTCAGGACAGAGCGCCTCTCGATTCCGGGCCGCACCTTCCGCAAGGCGGGCCTCGGCAAGGACGTCACCAACAAGCTTCTCAACGGCCTGCCCGCCATACAGAAGGAAGGCACGGACGGCATCATCGTGAGCGCCGCCTTCGTGCTGCACCGGATGCCCGACTTCGGCCGCACGGTCTGCCTCGAGTTCTACGGCACCGTGGCCGAATCCACACCCGCCATCGTCGAGGTGCGCGACTTCGTGCGCGGCCATCCGACGGTCGAGCTTGCGGGTCTCGAGCACATCGACTGGCGCTACGTGCGCGCCGTCGGCTACCGTGCCAAGCTCGAGGGCCGCGGCATGCCCAAGATGGTGCTTCTCTCCGACATCGTCTCCGACAACGAAGCCGACCTCGACGCCGTGGCCGAACGCTGCTGTGAAATGGCGCGCGCCCGCGGCGGCGCGGGCTTCATCGCCCGCACGTCCGCCGATCGCAAGGCCTACTGGAAGGAGCGCTCCCGCACGGCAGCCATCGCCAAGCACACCAACGCCTTCAAGCTCAACGAGGACGTCGTCATTCCGCTCGAGCGTCTCGGCGAATACTCCGACGAGATCGAGCGCATCAACATCGAGTTCTCCTTCAAGAACAAGATCCGCATCGCGGGCGCCTTCATCGAGCGCCTCGCCGACACCGCGCTCGACGAGCGTCCCGGCATCACCTTCGCGCGCGACCTCGCGGCCCGCGTCAGGACCCGCTGGGAGGAAATGCGCGCCGCCATGGACGGCGACGCCGCGCCCTATCTCGCCGAAGGCGTCGAGCCCCGCGAGGGCGAGACCGTGTTTCTCGCCATGCGCGACGGGCGCCTTCGCATCTCCGTCAAGCGCGAGATCCTCGAGATCCTCGCCGCGACGCTGCCCGCCGACGTGATGGCCGAGCTTCACGCGCTCCACAAGAAGCACGTGAGGAGCCGCCTCTTCGTCGCGCTCCACATGCACGCGGGCGACGGCAACGTCCACACGAACATCCCCGTCAACTCCGACGACTACGGCATGATGCAGGACGCCGAGCACACGCTCGGGCGCATCATGAGCTGCGCCGTGAAGCTCGGCGGCGTCATCACGGGCGAGCACGGCATCGGCCTCACGAAGTTCGAGTTCGTCACCGACGAGGAGCTTCGTCCCTTCCGCGAATGGAAGAACAGGATCGACCCCGAGGGCCGCTTCAACAAGGGCAAGCTCATGCCGGGCGGCGGCCTCGAGCGCGCCTACACGCCCTCGTTCGAGCTCTTCCGCGCGGAGTCCCTCATTCTCGAAAATTCGGGCCTCGGCGCCATCTCGCAGTCCGTCAAGAGCTGCCTACGCTGCGGCAAGTGCAAGCCCGTCTGCACGACGCACGTCCCGCGCGCCAACATGCTCTACTCGCCGCGCAACAAGATCCTCGCGCTCGGGCTGATGACGGAGGCCTTCCTCTATGAGTCGCAGACCCGCCGCGGCCTTTCGCTCAAGCACTTCAACGAGCTCGTCGATCTGGCCGACCACTGCACGATCTGCCACCGCTGCGTCAAGCCCTGCCCCGTCAAGATCGACTTCGGCAAAGTGACCACTGCCGTCAAGGCCTTCCTCAACCGCTCGGGCCACAGGGATCTCAATCCCGCCGCGCTCGCGGGCGGCGCGCTCGTCGACGCCGTCAACCCGATCGCCGTGCGTGCGCTCCACGCGGGCGCCGTTCGCGCGGGCTTCTCGCTGCAGCGCCTCGGCAACGAGCTCGCCGAGAAGTACCTCGCCGCGGACCTTGCGCGCATTCGTGAAAAGCCCGCCAACACCACGGGCCGTCCGAGCCTCAAGGGCCAGGTGATCCATCTCGTCTCGACGCCGCTTCCGGGCCGCATGCCCAGACAGACCATGCGCGCCGCGCTCGGCATCGAGGACGAGGTCACGATCCCGATTCTTCGGCGTCCCGACATGCCCGCCGACACCGAGGCCGTCTTCTACTTCCCGGGCTGCGGCTCCGAACGCCTCTTCGGCGACGTGGGCCTCGCCGTCGAGGCGATGCTCATGCACGCGGGCGTCCAGACCGTGCTCCCGCCGGGCTACCGCTGCTGCGGCCACCCGCAGCTCGCCTACGGCGAGACCGCCAAGGCCGAGAAGATGATGACGGAGAACCGCGTGCTCTTCCACCGCATGGCCAACACGCTCAACTACCTCGACATCAAGACCGTCGTCGTGAGCTGCGGCACCTGCATCAAGGCGCTCGACGAGTACGAGTTCGACCGCATCTTCCCGGGCTACCGCATCATCGACATCCACGAGTTCCTGCTCGAGCGCGGCATCACCATGCCCGTGCACGCCGACACGTACCTCTACCACGATCCGTGCCACACGCCGCTCAGGCTCAACCCGCCGCTCGAAACGGTCAAGAAGCTCACCGGCGCCAACGTCGTGCAGTCCGAGCGCTGCTGCGGCGAGTCGGGCCTCTTCGCCGTCAAGCGCCCCGACATCGCCTCCCAGGTGCGTCACCGCAAGTTCGAGGAGATCGAGAAAGCCAGGGCCAAGACCAGCATCAAGGGCCACGTCAAGATGCTCACCACGTGCCCCGGCTGCCTGCAGGGCCTCTCCCGCTATGAGGAGCGCGCCGACATCGACGCCGAGTACATCGTCGTCGAGATGGCCCGCCAGATCCTGGGCGCCAACTGGCGCGACCAGTTCATCCGCACCGTGAAGAACGGCGGCATCGAGAAGGTTCTCGTCTAGGAACGCCTTCTCTCCGGGCAGCCTCCCGAGGGGGGCCGGACGGCAACGCCGTCCGGCCCCCTTCCCCTGCCCCGCAGTTCGCAGCCGCGTCCGACGGCTTCGCGCCCCGGCGTCCAAGCACGCCGCCTCATGGTTTTTCCTCTCGCGCGTGCGTTTCGAAATGCAAGCGTATTCTTCAGAACAGGCTCGGGGCGCGCGCCCTGACTTATCCTTCGGCTAAGAGAAACAACACAAAGAAGGAACCCACACATGCTCAACGACTAGCAGAAGGCCGTCGTCAAGGCAACTGCTCCCATCCTCGCCACCAACGGCGAGGCGCTGCTCGCTCACTTCTACTCGCGCCTCCTCACCCACAATCCTGAATTCCAGCAGCTCTTCAACATGACGCACCAACGCACGGGCTCCCAGCCGCGTGCGCTCGCACATGCGGTCCACGCATACGCGACCCACATCGACGATCCGTCCGTGCTTGCGGGCGCCCTAAGGCATACCGCCATGCGGCACTGCTCGGTGGGCGTTCGCGCCGAGCACTATCCGATCATCGGCCGTCATCTGATTGCCGCCATCCGCGAGGTGCTCGGCGAGATTGCGACGCCCTCCGTCATCGACGCCTGGTCCGCCGACTACAACCAGCTGGCCGCCATGATGATCGCGTTGGAGCAGGACCGCTACTCGAGCGCCGCCCAGGCGCCGGGCGGCTGGAGCTGCTGGCGCGGCTTCGTGCACACCGACAGGCACGAGGAGACGGCCGACGCCGTGAGCCTCACGCTGGGCCCCGCCAACAACGGCTCCGTCGTTCAGGTCCGCCCCGGCGAATACGTCTCAGTGCGCGTCTACATCCCCGGAGAAAACCTCGTCCAGCCCCGCCAGTACACGGTGACGGCGACCAATGAGAACTCGATCCGCATCACCGTCCGCCGCATTTCCGCAAGAGACAGCCTCCCTGCAGGCATGGTCTCGAACGTCCTCTGCGACCTCGCGGCCGGCGCCCTCGTCGACCTCTCCGCGCCGACGGGAGGCTTCCGCCTGCCCGAGGGCGACGCCCCGCTCGTCTTCATCACGGCGGGCATCGGCGTGACGCCCTCGGCCGCCATGCTCCGCAGCGTGGACGAGATCGAGTCGCGCATCAGCGGCCATGAAGGCCGCCATCTCATCCTGCGCACCACGGCCGACCATGGCCGTCCGTCTGCGGAGGACTTCGCGGCGCTTGTCACCGACAACGCCGACTACCTTCTCTGCGGTCCCGCAGGCTTCATGAAGGCCGCCGCCGAGGCCCTCAGGGCCGCAGGCGTCCTGTCCGCCCGCATCCGCACCGAGAAGTTCGGCACGGGCGAGCCGAAGCTCTGACGGACAGTCAGCCAATTCTCTTCAAAAGGGCGGGCCGTCCCCTCCGCCTTTCTTTCATTCGGCCACTTCCTCGGGGTTTCCCTATTGTGACTGTGTGAATTCACACAGAAACCCAATCCCGAAAATCCGATCATGTTCTCAATGCAGTTTTTGACCGAACCGCATGTGCAAGAACAAAACGCCGAGACCACGGCGTCCACAAGGAGAACAGTTATGAAACTCAATCGTCGTCAGCTCATCGGCGGCGCGGCCGTCATGGCCGCCATGCCCGGCATCCCGTCCGCCTTCGCCGCCGTGAAGGAGGAAACCCGCGACCTCGTGATCGTGGGCGGCGGCCTTGGTGGTCTTTCCGCTGCAAACGCGGCCGTCAACAAGGGCTGCAAGGCGCTAGTCATTGAAAAGCTTCCGTTCCTCGGCGGCGCAGGCATCATGCCCGAAGGCTCGCTCGGCATCAACACGAAGTACCAGAAGGCCCATGGCATCAAGACGACCGCCCAGCAGGTCCTCGACGCCGCCCTCCAGTTCCACCACTTCCGCGCCGACCCCGCCGTGCTTCGCGTCCTCATCGAGGAATCAACCCGCACGATCGATGAAATCATCGACATGGGCGTCGAACTTCGCGGCATCCGCACGATGTATCCGAAGGAAGAGTCGCTGATGTGCTGGCACCTATTCAAGGGCGGCACGGCTGAAGTCATCCGCCGTTGGATCGAGAACATCAAAGCCCGCGGCGGCGAGCTTCTGACGAACACCCGCGTCACCAAGCTCATTATGACCGACGGCCGAGTCACGGGCGTCGAGGCCACGACGAAGTCGGGCGACAAGCTCATCATCCACGCCAAGAAGGTCATCATCGCCACCGGCGGCTTCGCGGCCAACAAGGAAATGCTCGCGCAGTACGTCTTCGACTCCTCCGCTCTCGGCATGGTCGAGCCGATCTGGCTCCGCAGCCCCGTGGTCGACGGCCGCACGGGCGACGGCATCAACATGGCCCGCCTCGTCGGCGCAGGCGTTGCAGGCATGCACGCCGTCGCAGGCAACGCCCCGTACCTGCCCGACACGCCCCCGATCAACCAGTTCTCCGGTCCGGACGAGCTCAAGCAGGGCCGCTGCGCCCTCGCCCAGCCCTGGCTCTGGGTCGACCACACGGGCCGCCGCTTCTTCAACGAGTCCCGCGGCTCCGTCTTCGTCGACGTCTACAACGCCATGACGACTGCCGGCGGCGTCTCCTACACGATCTTCGACCAGAAGATGATGGACCGCATGATCAACAAGGGCGCCGTGCTTCCCTTCAATGCCATCGTGCTCGCCGACACGCCGCTCAAGGCCCTTCCCAAGACCTGGGAGATCGGCAAGGAACGCGGCTGGGCCTTCAAGGCCGACTCGATCGAAGAACTCGCCCAGCAGATCGGCGTCCCGCCCGAAAACCTGAAGGACACGATGAAGAAGGTCAACGGCTACGCCGAAAAGGGACACGACCCCGAGTTCGGCCGCAAGCCCGAGCATCTCGTCAAGTTCGATCTGGAACACGGCCCCTACTACGCCCTCAAGGCCATCCGCGCCTTCTTCCTCACGCTCGGCGGCGTTCAAGTGACGCCGGCCTTCGAGGCCAAGACTCCGCAGGGCGACGTGATCCCGAACCTCTACGTCATCGGTCAGGACATCGGTGGTCTCTACGACTCGTCCTATGACCTGCGCTGCGAAGGCTCCGCTTCGTCCTTCGCCATGACGTCGGGCCGCTATGCTGCTGAGCACGCCCTCAAGCGGATTCAGGAAGGCAAGTAAGCAAACCTCCTTGGCAACAACCTGAATAATCAACGCCAGCCAACAGCCGGTCGTCCGCATCATCGGACGACCGGCTTGTTTTCGTTAAAATCGGATGGCTGTTCCACCTCTCAGGAGATCCCCGATGTCCGACTTCCGCTATGCGCCGATCTACGGTCGAAATCCATGGCTCATGGTCGAAGATGCTGACGAGGTCGCCGATTTCTTCAGGAATTCGGGCACGCCGTTCGTCAGCCACCGCCGCGACATCGTGCATTTCGGCAGTCAGCCTCATGTCTACTGGATAGAGAGCGGACTTGTTGCAAGCTCCGCGACCACGGACGTCGACAAGGTCCGATGGATCGGCCTCTTCTCTCGCAGGACGCTGCTCGGCAGCGTGCGTGCCATCGGTCACGGCAAGGCTGCCATGACTCTCATGGCCACGGCCGTCACCGACGTGAGCGGCTTCGCCATCCCCCTCGAGCTCTACGCCCGCTGGGTCTCAGAGAATCCCGAACGCGAGCGCGCCATGCTTCTCAACTGCATCGCCAAGTCCGAGTGTCAGGTTGAGGGCGTTCTCGTCAACGACCTCTGCTCCGTCGACGACCGCGTCGAGATCGCCGTTGCGGTGCTCTTTCGCGCCGCAGGCATCACCGAGGCGCAGCTGCCCGCCGCGATGCCGTGGGACATTCCCGTCTCCGACATCGCGAGCCTCGTGCACGCCGAGCGCGCCATGACGAGCCGAGCCGTGGGCAGGATGGTCTCAAGCGGTCTGCTCGAGCGTTCGGGCAGGACCTTCGTGCTCAAGGCGGTGCCGCCCGCAGCCCGCCTCTGGTGGGGCGTCTGAGCGCCCCCGCTGGTCCTCAGTCCTTCCCGGAACGGCGGGACTTGGGCGCAGGAAGCTGCGCGAGTACGACGGCGCCCGCCATCAGCACGCAGCCGAAGAGCTCCCTCTGGGAGAGCACTTCGCCGAGCAGCAGCCAGCCCGCGATCACGGCGATGGCGCTCTCGAGGCTCATGATGAGGCTCGCGACCGTCTCGTTCATGCCGCGCTGGCCCACGATCTGCAGCGTGTAGGCGATGCCGTTGGACATGATGCCCGCCCAGAGGATGGGAAGGAGCGCCCCCTGAAGGCCTTCAATGGTCGGGGACTCCGCGATCAGCACGGCCGCCGAGGCGATGATCGAGCCGCAGACGAACTGTCCGCAGGCGAGCTCGACGCCGTTGACTTTCGTGACGAAGTGCGAGATGACGAGGATGTGAAGCGAGAAGACGAAGGCGCACAGCAGCGTGTAGAGGTCCCCGAGCCTCACCGAAAAGCCTTCGGGCGGCACGCAGAGAAACCAGAGCCCGCCGATCGCGACCGCCACGGCCGCCCAGACGAGCCAGCCCGTCCTGCGGCCGAGCGCAAGCCCGATCATCGGCACGAGCACGATGTAGAGCGCCGTGATGAAGCCCGCCTTGCCGACCTCGGTGTCGTGCACGAGCCCGAACTGCTGAAGCGACTCGCCGCCGAAGAGGCACAGGCCGCAGGCCGCGCCCCCGAGAAGGAGCATCTTCATGTAGGCGGGCGAGGTGCGGCGCGCGTGCTCCGCGGGATTCGAGGCGGCGAGCCTCGAGCGGTTCCACAGGACGAAGGGCAGCAGCACGAGGGCGCCAAGGAACATGCGCGACGCCGTGAAGGTGAAGGGACCGACGTGGTCCATCCCGACCGACTGCGCGACGAAGCTCAGGCCCCAGATCGTGGCCGTGATGAGGAGAAGAACGGTTTGGCGAAGCTGAAAGAGCGACATGACGGGTCTGTTCTGCTTGGATTGTTGTTTTTCTTCAGGGCTGAATCCGCCCATTCTATCAGAGGCCCCGACGCGCGCCGCGGGCACGATCACGCTCAACGGCACCAGCCTCTCCATCGAGGACGCCGGGAAGATCGCCGCGGGCGAAGCCGACGTCACCATCGCCCCCGAGGCCGTCAAGCTCCTCGAGGACAGCCACAAGCTCGTCATGGCCTCCGCCGCCCAGGGCCTGGCCGTCTACGGCCTCACCGTGGGCGTCGGCCTCAACAAGGACCAGAAGCTCTTCACCGCCGACGGCAAGCTCTCCCCCGAAGTGCTCGAAACCTCCCGCGCGTTCAACTACAACGCCCTGCGCTCGCACTCCGCCAGCGTCAGTGAAATGATGCCCGTCGACCTCGCCCGACTCTCCATGGTCGTGCGCCTCAACACGCTCCTCGCCGGCAAGTTCGGCGCCCAAGTCCGCGTCGCCGAGCTCTATCGCGACATGCTCAACAAGAACGTGACGCCGCTCATCCCGTCCGAAGGCTCCGTCGGCGAGGCCGACATCCTTCTCGCCTCCCATGTCGGCGCCGTCATGATCGGCGAATGGAAGGCCGACGTGAAGGGCAAGGTCATGACGGGCGCCGACGCCCTCAAGGCCGCCGGCATCAAGCCGCTCCAGCCCGAAGGCAAGGACGCGCTCGCCATCCTCTCCAACAACTCCGTCGCCATGGCCTACGCCATCGACGCCGCCCGCAACGCCGAGCGCATCGTCGAGATGACCCCGACCATCTACGGCCTCTCGCTCGAAGGCCTCAACGGCAACGTCGCTCCGATCCTCCCGCAGACGATCGGCGCCCGTCCCTTCTACGGCTAGAGCATCCTAATTACCAGAGATTTTCCAAAAGGCGTTATGCCTCTCATACGCTTGTTCATACATAGTGAAGCTTGCACGGAGAGGGAGGTTAAGGGTATGATCTCATGAAATGTTTTGTTACGGGAGAGTCGTTTTGAAATCTTTGCTTTTGCTTCCCTTAGCCGCAGCCCTTCTTTCCGGATGCGCCGTCACCACCGAAGGCTCCCTTCAGGCCCCTATGGCCGAACGGCCAGACTCCGTCTGCATCATTCGAAACCCCGCTGTCGCTATCGTCCAAGCGCCAACCATCTTCCAGCAATCCTTTCAGTCCCGTGGTGTAAATGCCGTCGTGTGCGAATCGAAACAGGACTGCAAGTCTCCTTGGTACATGACGTATGTCCTTACGCGCCGCTGGGACTTGACACCGTACCTAGCCATGGGGCACGCGGAGCTATACCAAGACGGGCAGTTAGTCTCGTCGGTTGACTTCTCCGGTGGATGGGGGTTGAATTTCGCCAAGTACGGGCGCACGAAGCAGAAGCTCGACGGAATGATCGGAACTCTTCTCGGAGAGAAGACGGAATGATGCTCCGAAGGAAGCTCTTCAAACACCCCCTCTCTTGGGAGAGGGTTAAGCATTTTTGTTAATTTTTGAGGAGCGAAAAGAAAAAAACAAGCGCGAGTTTAAGATCGAATTCGGCAATGTTCGGTTTTTTAGAACTATCACTTGCGCGCTCACGTCAATGCCTAAAAATAGGTTCATCACGGAAGTCCGGGGAACGCAGCCTTGCCTTTTAGGAAAAAGGCGCGTCGGGCATCCGTACATAAAAAAGTAGCGCTCATTCCCAGATTCTGGCAAATTCAAGTTATCGAAAAGAATCGCCAATCGGGGGTGAGCGCTATGACTAACATTGTAGAGTAACTCTTTCAAATTCTGAATCCATGGCCAGGCTTCGAGATTGTATCCTTCGAAAGTCGTGTGTCTCCCATTGACGGCAAGAAAATACTGCTGTTGCGATTGGCTCCCATCGAAGGCTCAATGCCAATCTGTTCCCGTTGTCACCATGAGGCACCGCTTATCCACGAGTATGTGACGCGCCGAATTAGCGACCGCACTATTCTTGACTATTTTGTCCAGCTCGAAGTCCGAATTCGCAGAGTGGAATGCTTGCACTGCAAGGGTTGCTGTCAGGAATACGTCGACTGGCTTCGTCCCTACCAGCGCTGTACGGAACACCTGTGTGATCATATTGAACACCGGCTGAAGGAAGAAACTGTTGCTTACGCTGCCCAAGAAACCGATCAGAGCTGGGATACCGTCAAAGCCATTGACAAGACTCGGTTAGAGCGTGAGTTTGGAAAATTCAAGTGGGACAATTCAGAACGACTTGCAATTGACGAGTTTGCCATCCATCGACAGCATCGCTATGCCACAGTGGTGTATTCGCTTGATCACAAGAGCGTTCTTTGGTTGGGCCACGGCCGTTCCGGAGTGACGCTCCGAGAATTCTTCAAATTGCTCACGGAGGAGGAACGAGCGAAGATCAAGGCTGTCGCTATGGATCAAAGTACTGCCTTTGACATTGAGGTGAAGGAGCAATGCCCGAATGCAGTCATCGTTTTTGATCTGTTTCACGTTCTGACCAACTATGGTAGGAAAGTCATTGATCGTGTCAGAGTCGACGCTGCCAATCAACTACGGCATTTGCCTAAGTTGCGCAAGATCGTCAAGGGCGGCAGATACCTCTTGTACAAGCGTCCGGAAGACCTTACGGAAAACGAACATACAAAGCTGGCCGAGTTGGCCAAGCTGAATTCTCCTCTGCTCAACTGCTACGTCATGGCAGATGAACTGCGTCATTTATGGAAGTTGGGAACGCGCGGCCAGGTAATCGCACTCGTGATGGATTGGATCCATCGTGCAACTCACAGCAAGATCAAGCCTCTTGTGGACTTTGCCAAAAACTTACGCAACTACGTATCGGGCATCATCTCGTCGGCCGATCACAAAATCAATACTTCCGTGCTTGAAGGTGTGAATAACAAAATCAAGCAAGTCAAGCGTCGAGCTTACGGCTTCCGAGACGACAACTACTTTTTCCTAAAAGTCAAGGCTGCGTTTCCCGGACTTCCGTGATGAACCTTTTTTTTTTCACGTTCCCGAACCCCTCCCACACGCCTTCCTCGTTTGCGTCTTCATCCGCCTTGGGCTACATTTGAAAGATTGCGTCCACTCATTTCTCCAAGGCTTTCCATGCTTGATCTGATTCTTGCCGGCCCCGGCGTCACCCCCGATCTCGTCTGCGACCTCGCCGACGAATTCATGGCGGGCGAAGTCCTCACGCGCCCCAATGCCGCACGCTTCTGCGGCCTCTCCCCGATGACGTCCCGCTCGATCGCACGGCGCCTGGCGGACGACGAATCGATCGACGTCCTCGAAGTGAAGGCGGGGCTTTCCGTCTGGGACTTCCGCGTCATCTGCCTCGACATGGACGGCACCGTCATTCAGAACGAGTGCATCGACGACATGGCCGCGCTTCACGGCGTGGGCGAGGAGGTCTCCTCAGTCACGCGCGCCGCCATGGAGGGCGGCACGAAGCTCACCTTCGCCGAAAGCCTCGAAAAGCGCGTCGCCTTCCTCAGGGACGCCCCCGTCTCGGTCATCGACGAGGCCCTCGCGAGCGTGCGCCTGCAGCCCGGCGCCGCACGCCTCATCGACTTCTGCAACGCCCACGGCATCCGCAGCTACGTCCTCTCGGGCGGCTTCACGCACTTCACGCACGCGATCGCAGCCCGGCTCGGCATGACGGGCGACTTCAGCAACATGCTCGGCATCGACGCCGAACGCGGCGTCCTCACGGGCACCGTGACGGGCCCCGCGGGCGGCCGCATCCTCGACGCCGACGGCAAGCGCCGCACGCTCGAGATCCTCTGCCATCAGGCGGGCGCCACGCTCGAACAGGCCATCGCCGCAGGCGACGGCGCCAACGATCTCGAGATGATCGGCGCGGCCGCCCTCGGCATCGCCTACCACGCCAAGCCCGTCGTGCGTACCCAAGCCCGCCTCGCCGTGACGGCCTCGGGCCTCGACGCCATCACGCTCCTCTTCATCGAAGCCTGGCGCTGACGAGCCGCCCGTCCGCCGCTCATCCGCAGGACGCCGGCAGCCCGTTTTCGCCTGTTCCCCGACACCCGCAGCGCACCGCTCTGCGGGTGTTGTCTTTAGTGTTCACGTTTTCCCTCGAATCCCCTGCCGCAGGCCTTTTGCGTCTTCTTTTGGACCGCAGGTTTGGCTAAAATCGTGTCACCCCAAAACCACCCCCACAAACCGTCTTCAAGAAGAAAATAAAATGATGAAGCAATCCCTTTGGGCGTTGGCGGCTGCGGCGCTCTTTTCCGTCATGGCGGCATTCGTCAAGCTCTGCAGCGACGTACACGGCCCCATCGAAATGGTCTTCTACCGCTCGCTCTTCGGCGTGCTCGTGATCTCCCTCTTCGTCTTCCGCAACCGCGCTACCCTCACCCTCAAGACCCCGCACATCGCGGGCCACATCAAGCGTTCCGTCCTCGGCACGCTCTCGATCATGCTCTGGTTCTTCACGCTCGGAAAGATGCACTTCGGGACCAACATGACCCTCATCTACACGACGCCGCTCTTCATGGCCGCCAACTTCGTGATCCTCGCCTTGATGCGCCACAAGCCCGCGCCGTGGGCGCTCGTGCTCGCCACGATCGCGGGCTTCACGGGCGTCACCATCGTGCTGCAGCCGAGCTTCAACGAGGGCGAGCTGATCCCGGCCCTCATCTGTCTGGGCGTCTCGCTCCTCGACCTCGTCATCTACTGGCAGATGAAGGAGCTCGGCGACATGAAGGAGCCCTCCTGGCGAATCGTCTTCTACTTCACGCTCTTCGGCACCATCGCGGGCCTCATCGCCTGCTACGTCGTCGAGGGCGGCCTGCACATGCCCAACGCCCAAGGCCTCGTCGGCATTCTCGGCATGGGCCTGTGCGCCACGCTCGGCCAGATCTGCACGACCCGCTCCTACGCCTACGGCAACATGCTCCTCTCCTCGTGCCTGGGCTTCTCCGCGATTCCATTCTCGGTCATCATCAGCTTCTTCTGGTTCGGCGAGAGCGTGACCGCCGCGACCCTCACGGGCGCCGCCGTCATCCTCTGCTCGGGCATGATGGCCACGGTCGCCACCAAGCGCACCGAGGCCGCCGAAAAGGCCGCTAGGGCCGCCGAGGAAGCGGCCAAGGCTGAAACCGAAAAGACCGCCTGACCTCCGTCCGCGACGCGTCACCGACAGAACGGGCCTGCATCCTGCCACGGATGCAGGCCCGTTTTCACAGAAACAGCCGCAGGAAGCCTCCGAATTCATTCGGATGGAGGAATGCGGCAAACCTCTCTCTTCCGATCTATTTGGTTGTCCCCGATGAAAGGCGTGTGTCTTTCCACCCCCTGTGCTAAGGTACTCCCATGAGCACGAAATCCTTCATCATCAATCTACCGATCATCACCGGAGATCAAGACCGCCGTCGGCTGCGGAAGAGTTTCAGCTTCGGCTGCAACCTTCAGAACGCCGTCATGGGCGGTGGATGGGATCGTGTGCTGCAGATGCGTGCCACAGCTGAGTGGCAGGCCACAAGGGCCATGCCGAAAGGCAGAGAAAGAACCAAGGCTTTCCGCGATCTTCGCGTGCGGTTCCGCTTGAGCGAGTACGACTTTCATGCCGACGTCGCCAAGCACCGCAAGGCTTCGGGACGCGGCCACTTACTCGGCATCAACGAATGTCAAAAGCTCGCTTCGAGAGCGTGGATCTCGGTGGAACGCCACCTCTACAACGGCGGCTCTCCGAGGTTCATCAGTTCTCGACGCGGACTGCATTCGATCGAAGGGAAGACCAATCGCACCGGCATCATCTGGAAAGCAGATCAGCAGTGCGTAACCGTCTGCAAGCGAGTGTACCGTGTTCGCGTTGACAAGCGCGACGACTGGCTCACCCGGGCTTTGCAGGATCCGACGGATCCCACAAAGCCCAGAAAAGTGAAGTACTGTCGGATCGTGCGTGAAATGCGCAAGGGCAAGGAGCGCTTTCTCC
>OGDE01000380.1_pt1 | contig 39184 bp, 33 predicted proteins | sample 1570321 | NCBI WGS metagenome assembly OGDE01 (sample SAMEA2581976, study PRJEB24529) | metagenome | biome: Human gut stool | place: China | collected 2011 | reverse complement strand
AGACACACGCCTTTCATCGGGGACAACAAATAGATTGGAAGAGAGAGGTTTGCCGCGTTCCTCCATCCGAATGAATTCGGAGGCTTCCTGCGGCTGTTTCTGTGAAAAACATTTCGCCCGCCGACCTCACCGTCAGGCGGGCGAAACTTTCCGGACCAATCGAGCGGACTCAGGTAAAGCCTCAGCGGCTCCTCGTCTCGATCGCATCGATTGCGTCGATCACGGCCGAGCGGAAGCCCTTCCTTTCGAGCGCCGCAACGCCGATGATCGTCGTGCCGCCGGGCGAGCAGACGGCGTCCTTCATCGCACCGGGATGCGCGCCCGTCTCGAGCTGGAGCTTTGCGGTGCCCGCAAGCATCTGGGAGGCGAGCGAATAGGCGGCCGCGCGCGGCACGCCGTGCTTGACGGCACCGTCGGCGAGCGCCTCGATGAACATGGCGGCAAAGGCCGGACCGCAGCCCGCAAGCGTTCCCGCGGCGGACATCATCTTCTCGTCGGCGAATTCGGCAAGGCCGAGCTTCGCAAAGAGCTGCTCCACGAACGCCTCGTCGTCGAGCGTCATCGAATGACGGGCCTCGCAGATCACGATGCCCTCGTTGATGGACACGGGGGTGTTGGGAAGCGTCGAGAGATGGCGTGTGCCGGACTCGAGGATGGACTCGTAGAAGTCAAAGAGCCTGCCCACCGCCACCGAGAGGACGAGCCTGTCCTTGAGGATCCCGCGAATGGGCTTCACGACGCCCTCGACAAGATGGGGCTTCACGGCCACCACGACCACGTCGGCCCAGCGTGCGGCCTCCTCGCAGGTCGCAAAGGCCTTCATGCCGCGCGCCTTCGTGCGCGCCTCGAGCACGTCCTGACGGCGGGAGGCGGCGCCGAGCTGCTCCGGCTTCACCGCTCCCGAACGGATCCAGCCGTCGGCCATGGCCGACGCCATGTTCCCGAAGCCCAAAAACGCAATGCGCACCGTGGATAAATCAAGCATCTTTCTTCCTTCACTTTGAACGGCCCGGGACGCCTGACGGCGCCGCAAAACCGAAAACAGAATCTGATCATTATGGCGCACTTCGAAGGCGAACGGCTCAAACGCGCTCCACGCCTCATTCGACAAGAGAGGCGGGCATGCCTAAAATATCCTCCTGCAGGCGTTCCCAGAGGACGCCACGGTGATGACTTCAACCCTCAAACCACAGCACACAAATTGCGCAACTTTCTCAAGGAATTCCAGGCGTTCATCTCGAAGGGCAACGTCATGGATCTCGCCGTCGCCGTGATCATCGGCGCCGCCTTCTCCAACATCGTCAACTCGCTCGTCAAGGACATCGTCAACCCGATCCTCGGCGTGCTCGTCGGCCGCCCCGACTTCACGAACCTCTTCGTGGTCCTCAAGCCCGTCGAAGGCTACACGGGCCCCCAAACCTACGAGGCCCTCGTCAAGGCCGGCGCCACGGTATTCGGCTACGGCGCCTTCCTCACGGCCGTCGTGCAGTTCCTGCTGCTCGCCTTCGTGATCTTCTGGCTCATCAAGGTCGTCACGACCATCCGCAAGCGCCTCGAGGCCGAAGCCGCCAAGCTTCTCAAGGCCGAAGAGGAGAAGAAGGCCGCCGCCCCCGCCCCCGCGCCCACGCCCGAGGACGTCGTGCTCCTTCGCGAAATCCGCGATCTCCTCAAGAGCAGCGCCGCCTCGAACGCCGAGGTCAAGGCCGCCGTCGAAAAGCTCCAGCAGAAATAAGACCTCCGTCATCGAAAGTCACCGAAAGGCCGCATCGCAGTCGCTGCGATACGGCCTTTTTCATCCTGCAAAAATTCAAAAGGGGCCCCCGCCTCAGGCGGGAGCCCCTTTCGAATCATGGTTCGGACGTCTTCTCCGTCAGGCCTTGAGCGCCCCGGCGAGCCTGAAGAGCTGCGTGGCCGTGAGGCGCACGCCCTCGGCGCCGCTCGACATGGCTTCGCCGAGCGTCATCGGACGGCTCGTCACGGGCATCACAGCCGTGACGCCCTTCTCGTACAGGGCCTCGAGGTTCGTGCCTTCTGCGATGCCGCCTGCGAGCACGACGACGGGCGTGCCGTTCGCACGGGCCGCCACCGCACTGACGAACTTGCCGCCCGCCGTCTGGTCGTCGACCATGCCCTCGCCCGTCACGATGAGGTCCGCATCGGCCGCAAGGGCGGAGAAGTTCATCAGGTCAAGAAGCGCATCGCTGCCCGACAGAAGCCTGCCGTTGAGGAAGGCGACGACGCCCGCGCCGCAGCCGCCGGCCGCGCCCGCGCAGGGCATGTCGGCGAGCTTCGGGCCCTTGTTGCGCTCGAAGATCGTGGCCAGATGCGCCATGCCGGCCTCCATCGTCTCGACCATCTCGGGCGTGGCGCCCTTCTGGGGGCCGAAGACCCTCGCGGAGCCGTTCGGGCCGCACAGGGGATTCGTCACGTCGCACAGCGCCTCGATCCTCACGCCGCTCTCAAAGAAGAACGGATTGAGGGCGATGTGGCGGATGGCGCCGAGCGTGGCGCCCGTTGGGATGAAATTGCGGCCGTTGGGCGCCGTGAAGCGCACGCCGAGCGCAGCGGCCATGCCGCAGCCCGCGTCCGTCGTGCAGCTGCCGCCGAGGGTGATCACGATGCGGCGGTGGCCCGCATTGAGCGCCTCGCCGATGAGCTGGCCCGCGCCGAAGGTCGTCGTGTTGGCGGCGGAGAAGCCGGGCAGCCTGTGCTGCAGGCCCGCAGCCTCCGCGAGCTCCACATAGGCCGTGTCGCCCGCGCTCAGATAGCGCGCGCTCACGGGCTGGCCGCAGGGGCCGGTCACGCTGTGCACCACGAAGGAGCCGCCGATGGAGTTGCGGATGACGTCGAGCGTGCCCTCGCCGCCGTCGGCGGCCGGGATGGACGTCACCTGCGCGTCCGGCATGACGTCGAGCGCCGCCTTCTTCATGATGGCGCAGAGACGGGCGGAGGAAAGGCTCCCCTTGAAGGAGTCGGGAATCAGCAGAATTTTCACGATCAGGTTCCGTAGCGAGAAGTCGGCCGGCGGCCTTCGTGCTCGTCCAGAGCCCCATCGCCGGCCTCATCCGCACGCGTCGGACGGCGTGCGGGAAAAAAGTCCCTACATCATATCGATTTTGCGTGCGTTTTGTACGATTCACGCCCGCAGGGATACATCTGCTCGCCTTTTGTCCGCACGCTCCGCGCGCCCCTATGAACCGCATCCATCCCGTCTGGCATGCACCTCGTCCGCCACGCCGAAACGGTAGTCGTCGAACACCTCCGCCGTCGACGGAAGCACCCACCTGCCCGAGGCATCCCGCTTCCCCGCCTCCGCGAGCCTTGCCCCGTTCGCACCGAGCGTCCAGACGCGTGAGCTGCGCATCTGCGCGCAAAGGCAGGTCTTCTCCCGGATGCCGTCCTGCGCCGTTCCCGCAGCCTCGGCCTCGCGCCAGGCCCTGAGATACGCGCAGCCGCCGTGATCAAGCATGTACCCGTAGGCCGCGCACTGCGGCTTGAGCGCGGCGTTGATCGCGGGACTCGACTTGAGCATCCTCATCGGATAACCCGTCGGCGAAATGCCGTTGACCTCGATGTCCTCCGCCCGCGCGTCGAAGTAGCGCTGCTTGACGGCGTCGGGCAGCCCCGACTCCCTCGTCACCGCAAAGCGCGTCGCGGCCTGAATGCCGTCCGCGCCCGCCTCCGTGATCATCCGCACACCGTCCGTCCCCGTGAAGACGCCGCCCGCCGCGATCACGGGAATCCGAAGCGCATTCTCATGCAGCCAACCCTTCACGTCCCGCACGATGTCGGCAAGCGAAAAGCGCTGCCAGTCCGCTCCGAAGCCCAGATGCCCGCCCGCGAGCGGGCCCTCGACCACGACGTAGTCAGGCAGGCGCCCCGTCTTCGCGGACTTCCTCATGAAGAGATTGAGTGCCCGGCGGCTCGAAACCACCACCCCGAGACACGCATCGCGAAACCTCGGATGCCCGCTCATGAGCGCAAAGGATCCCGCATGCAGGCCCGCCGAAAGGCTGATCCCGTCGACGCCCGCATCAAGCGCCCCGAGAAGGCGGGCCCTCAGGGTTTCGAGCGAGGCGTTCATCGTGAGCTTCTCCATGATGTTGACGTGAATTCGCCCCTCGCCCGTCCTGCCCTCCATCACGCGCCCGAGATAGAGCTTCGCGGCCTCGCGGATCTTCTCCACGGGAAAGTGAAACCCGGCCTCGCCCGTCGTGCGCTCGAGCGCCTTGCAGGCAAGCGCCTTCATGCGCGTGAAGCCCGTCCCGAAAAGACGGTCCGCAAGGTCCGGCACCATCGCGTCCGAGACGTGCCCGATGCCACCGCGCGCGGCCACGGCCTGCGCCATTTCGGCGGTCGAAATGTTCACGCCCATCCCTCCCTGCATGATCGGAACCAAACTTCTCCCCTTGAGCTCAAGGCGAAAGTCGTCAAGTCGAAGGTCTTCGAGGCTTTTCATCTATGATGTCCTTTTCGTGCTTGCGTGCAAAGGCACGGCGCCCGTGCATCGCGTCCGAAAAGTCTGCCCGCGGAACCCTCTCCTCCCCGTCGTCCCATTCTCCGTGCAAACCCCTAGGAACAACCGTCCCCATTATCCCGTCACCCTCGAAACGGCTGCAGCACAATCATGTCAAAACTGCCCGACATGAAGGCTTGTCCGAACAGCCTACCCTTGAGGCGTCATCCGTCTGCATGCCGTCCGAAAATGACGACGGGCCCGAAATCGCATGGATTTCGGGCCCGTTAGGCTCTGAATGGATGCAGATGCGCGCCAAAGCGCGCATGCCTCTTCAGATGATCATCATTCCATCGGCACAGTCGGCTTCTTCGGAACCTTGCAGCCGAGGATTTCCTTCGTCAGGTCGTTCCAGCGGTAGAGCGTGCCGCCGAATTCCTTCTGGAAGGCAACGGCGGCCTCTTCGGTGCTGAAGGAGGCGAGCGACTTGCCCATCGTGGCCTTGCGGCTCGAGCCCTGGACGTACCAGGCGGTCTTGGCGTCGATGAAGGTGGCGTCAGGATGCTCCCAGTCGTTGCCGACCATGTCGTTGACCCAGATGCCCGCGATCTTGTCGGACTCGCCGAGGCGAAGCAGCGTGCAGGTCATGCACTTCGTGCTGCAGAACTTGTAGACGTGGCCACTCTTCGTCACGATCTCGGCCTTCGGGCCGGGATACTTCGTGATCCACATGTCGCAGCTGTGGCACTGGTCCTGATCGGTGATCGGCTGCGTGCCGTTGTCGGCGGCAACGGCGCCGAAGGAAAGGCACAGAGCGGCGGCGACGCCGGCAAGCCTTGCGGTGAAGTTCATTTCGATTTCTCCCTGTGCGGCCCGTCTGGTCTGAGTGTCAGCGCACACCGCCGGGGGCGTGCGGAGGCGTCACGGCGTCCGGCCGCAGGACGCTCGTTGTCGATAAGTCGCAGACATTATAGTTCACCCAATTCTGTCGAACGTTTCAATTCATTACGTTCGGCCTTCCCGAACACTTCGTTCGCCCACACCTCCAGGGAGGCCCTTCGGACCTCCGTCAGCTCCTCGTTCACTGCATGGAGAAGAAGAGCATCAGGATGATCTGGCCCGAGATGATGCGCAGGAACATCGCGAGCGGGTAGACGGTCGAGTAGGCGAGCACGGCGAGGCCGCGTTCGGAGAGGCTGTTGACGAAGCTGAGCGCCGAGCTGCTCGTCGAGGCGCCTGCGATGAGGCCCGCGATCGTATGGAAGTTGAGCCGCATGAAGCGGCGCGCGACGACGGCCATGACGGCCATGGGCACGACGCTGATCACGAGGCCGAGCGCCATGTAGACCCAGCCGATGCCGCTCACGAAGGCCTCGATGAACATGTCGCCTGCGGCCAGGCCCGTGCTTGCGAGGAAGAACGTGAGGCCCCACTCCCTGAGCATCAGGTTGGCGGAGACGGTCGTGTACGTGACGAGATGAAAGCGCGGGCCGTAGTAGCTCAGCAGGATGGCCGCGATGAGCGGGCCGCCCGCAAGACCGAGCTTGATCTCGGTGGGCATGCCCGGAAAGGCGATCGGAACGCTGCCCAGAACGAGGCCGAGCGCGATGCCGATGAAGATCGCGAAGACGTTGGGCCTCTCAAGCCGCTTCTCCTGATTGCCCATCATGGCCGCCAGACGCGCCACTGCGTTGGCCGGACCCACGCAGTTGAGCGTGTCGCCGATCTGCAGGCGCAGCGTGTTGTAGGGAAAGAGCACGACGCCCGAGCGGTTGACGCGCGTGATGTTCACGCCGTCCATTCGCGAGAGGTGCAGGTCCTCGATGAGCGCGCCGTTGACCTCCTCGCGCGTGACGCTGATGAGGCGGGAGACGAGCGGCGAGTGCGCGGTCGCAAGGTCGATCTTCGTGTCCTCCTCGCCGCAGAAGGCGACGATCGCCTCCTTGTCGCGCGGGCCCGCCACGATGCGCAGCTTGTCGCCCTCGTGCACGACCGTGTCGGCTGTCGGACTCGTGATCACGCCGTCGTGCAGAATGCGCGAGCAGATGAAGTTGCGGCCGACGAGAGAGCGGATCTCACGCAGCGTATGATTGTCGAGCGCATGGTTCGAGAGCGTCACGTGAAAGTAGATCGGCGTCTGGGCGCGCTTCTTCTGCGCCTCCTCCCAGAGCATCTCCTCGTGCTTGACGTCGATCCCGAAGACCTTCCTCACGAAGAGAAGCGTCAGGATGACGCCGATGATCGACACGGGATAGGCGCAGGCATAACCCACGGTGATGTCGCCCTTGTACCCCATGGCTGCGAGCGCCTCCTGCGTCGCGCCCAGACCGGGCGTGCTCGTCACGGCGCCGAAGTGCACGCCGAGGAGCTGCGGCAGAGCCAGCGCGCCGTCCGAAGCCGCCCAGATCCCGACCGTCAGAAGCAGGCTCACGCCCACCGACAGGCACATCAGCCCGTTGAGCCCCCAGCCGCTGTTTCTCAGGGTCGAGAAGAACGACGGGCCCACCTGCAGGCCGATGAAGAAGACGAAGAGGACCAGGCCGAAGTTGCGGAAGAACGAAATGATCGAGGGGTCGACGTCAACGCCCAGATAGCGCGCAAAAAGGCCGAGAAAAAGCACGCAGGTGACGCCGACCGAGACGCCGAAGAACCTGAAGCGCCCGATCCAGAGACCCGCCGCAATGATGAGCGAATACGCGAGAAGCGCGTGCGTGAAGGAGCCCGAGTCAGTAAGAAGAGCTTGAAGCCAGCCCATGACAGAAATTTCCGGAAGTTTGAATCCGCAACCAATTGCAATCCGTCATTGTAGTTCAGGGCGCCCCCGAGCCGCCACACGGGCGGCCCCTGCGCTCCTGCGCTTAGGGCTTCCGGGCCACGATGCAGAAGTTCGTCGTCACCTGCGCCTCTCCGCCGCCCGTCGCCACCGTCCTGCGGTCCTCGCTCGCAACGCGCACCTCGGCGCCGAGCGACTCGAGCACCTCGACGTCCCACGCGGGACGTTCGATGCACGACAGCGGCAGATCGCGCGCAATCCTGTCGATGCGCTCGCTGCTCACGCCCCTCATGTACCTCGCCGCATGCCCCGGCGCGGGCGCGGACCTCAGCGCCCAGAGCGCATAGCGCTCGTCAAAGAGATGCAGATAATGATTGCCGTCGATCACAAGAAGCCTGCCGCCCGGCTTCAGAAGACTCATCCAGCGCCTGTACGCCTCGGCGGGCGCAGGCAGGTTCCAGAGCACGCACCGCGAGACGATCAGGTCCAGCGACGACGGCTCCATCCCGGGATCCGTCACGTCGCCCAGCCTGAAGTCCGCCTCAAGCCCGCGGCTCTTCGCGTTCGCCCCCGCGTACTCGAGCATCTCGGGCGACAGGTCCATGCCCGTCACCCTGCAGCCGAGTCTCGCCAGCACGATGCTGAAGATCCCCGGACCGCAGCCCGCATCAAGCGCCCGCATCCCGGGCTTCGCCCCGAGCTCCGTCCTGAACAGGTGCTCAAGCACAAGCCCCGTCCCTCCGTCAAGCTCATCGCAGTTGTGAAGCGAATAGCCTTCCGCGCGTGTGTTCCAGTAGTCGCGCACGTCGTCCGAGAGTGTCACGGCGCATCTCCTTTCTTCGTTCTGTTGTCGTGCGTATCGCCTTCACGCTCAAGCCTCCCCGTGCATCGTCGGGTGGCATCAGGCGTATGAAGAGTTTGGATTTCGTATGATACTCCCAAACTCCGCCACACCGCTCCTGGCCGGCGGTACTACGACGATCGGGCTAGCGACTCCGCTCGATCGAAAGCGTTGCCTGAAAAACGTCCCGCCCGATCTTTTCTGATAAAGTTCGACTCTCGGGTTAACCCGACCACGCCTGACGACCTTCGCAAAAGCTTCCGAGCGACCGCCGCGCCTCTCCGGCGCTTCCGGCCGTCCCGCGCAGCCGGGCGCAAGTTCAGAACAACAGGCACCATGTTTATTCGCGCACTCATCTTTTTCTTCGGGCTTCTGATGCTCTCGACGGGCATCTCGGTCATCACGCACGCCGGTCTCGGCACAGGCACCATCAGCTCCGTGGCCCTGGTCCTCTCCAAGGCCCTTCCGCTCTCGATGGGCTTCTTCGTCTTCCTCACGAACGTCTTCTTCGTGCTCCAGACGGCGGTCGATCCGTCACGGTTTCTCGTGAAGCTCGTCAAGCAGATTCCGATCTGCTTCGTCTTCGGCCTCTTCTTCGACGCGGCCTATGCGCTCACGTCCTTCGTCGCGCCCGCCGCCTACCTCGAGCAGCTTGCGACGGTCTTCATCGGCACGGTCTTCAACGGCATGGGCATTGCGGGCATGGTCTTCGCGCGTCTGGCGATCCTGCCGCCCGAAGGTCTCGTCATCAGCATCATCAGGCGTTGGGGCGGCTCCTTCGGCAACCTGCGCACCGGCATCGACGTCTTCCTCGTCATCGCGGCCACCTCGCTCTCCTGCCTTCTCCTCGGCTCGATCGAGGGCGTGCGCGAGGGCACGCTCGTCGCCGCCGTCTGCGGCGGGCAGTTCGCCAAGGTCTTTCTCAAGGTCCTCGGCCGCCTCTTCCCGGCCCACCGCCCCGTCGACTGACGCACGACGCCCCGCCACCTACCTCGCAAGCACCGTCCTCAGGCGCTCAAGCACGCCTGCAATGGGATCGGCCTCCGAGAGCGCATTGACGCGCTCAAGCACCATGTCGGGCACGGGCAGGACGTCCGGGGCCGACGCATTGAAGAACGACCCCTCCTGCGTGCGGTCGTTCGCAACGCTGCCGCAGTAGAGCCAGAGGCCCGCATACACGTCGTCCTTTCTCACCGTCCCGAGCGAGGTCAGGTACTTGAAGGCCTGCTGCATCGCATGGTGCCGCAGCACCGTTCCCACGGTCGAGTACTTGCTGTCCATGACCGCCCAGGCCGTCCTGCCTCCGCTCTCGAGCGAAATCAGGAAGTCGGGCGAATACCAGGCCCTGTCCGTCTCCCTCAGCGTGTCGGCAGCCTCCGCATTGAGGGGCCTCACGGACCAGCGTGTCGTCCTCGCAAGTCCGATGCCGTTCTCGGGCTCAACATTTCCCGCCGCCAGCACGGGCTGGTACCAGAGCCTCACGATCTCCTCGTTCCCTCCGTCGTCTTCCTTCCTCCTGAAGATGAAGGTGTTGAGAAGGGCCGCGGCCGCATTGTCCGCATAAAGCGGACCCGCTCCCGCATACTCGTGCCTCTTCGCCTCCACGCTCGTCCAGCCCCTGCGCTCAAGGCCGCCGAGAAGTGAAACGAGCGAAAAGTACTCGTAGAGCCTCGGACTCGTCACGCTCGCAAGCCTGCTCACGAGCTTCTCGGCCTCGACGGGCCTGAGCTCGAACCACTCGCGCATCAGCTCGTAGACGAGCCTGTACTGGGACGTCTCGATGAAATGCCTCGCGGGCGCGGGCAGCCTGTTCACGGGCTCGGGCGTCACGCCGAGCGCGTCCCGGTAGAGCTCCGCAATGCGCGAGAACACGATGCCGTAGCCCCTCAGGACGTCAGCCTCCGAACTCACGATGCGCACGGCGGCCATGCGGCCGATGGTCCCCGCGTCAAGAGGTCCCGCGCCGACGCGCACCGCGTCCTCGAACGCCTGCGCCAGACGCCTCGTCTCCGACGCAAGATGCAGCGGAAAGCCTGCCACCACGCGGTTTTCATAAAGGTCCCTGCTCAGCTCGGACGTGCGCACGAGCGCATGAGCGGGCATCCAGTTCGCGCCCCGCATGCGGATGCCGTGTCCCGGCGCCACTCTCTGCCACTCGTGCGGATGCGAGGCCATCCAGCGCGCGGCCTCGGGCGTCATGTCGCGCATGCGCTCGATGCTCATGCGTCTGGCAGTGGAGGCGAGCCTGCACTTGGGATCCTCGCGGAAATACGGATACTGCCTCTCGTAGAGAGACGACAGACGCTCGAGCACGCCCAGAAGATCGCCAAGCGAATCGTCGCCCGTCCTGACGGCATCGCCCCCGAAGAGCCTCTCCACGTGCTCCGCCACGCTCTCGCTCATCCTGAGCAGATTGTCCGAGGCAAGCCCCGGCTTGAGAATGATGCGAAGCGGCTCGGCATGGAAGAAGCTGCACGCCTGAGGTCCCATGCTCACGAGCACCTCGAGCTTCGCCACGCCGATCATGTTGTCGAAGGGAAGCGGATCCTGCAGCTCGAGGTGTACGCAGTCCTCCTCGCGATACTGGTCGCCCGCGAGCACCTCGCCGCCCATCCTGACGGTGACGGCAGCCCTCGGCGGAAGGCCCGAAACCTCAAGCGACACGGGCACACCCGCCTCCACGGCGGGCTGCCCCGACCAGTCTCCGATCAGGGGCTCAGCCTCATGAAGCGGCAACGGCACGGGGGCCGCGCCCTCGGGGCGGACCGTGAGCACGAGCGTTCCCGCCTGCACGCCCGCACCTGCATCTTCAGCAGTCATGGCCACCTCCGTCAGAAGAAGCGGTAGCAGTCCATGGCCTCGTCGCCCTGACGCAGAATGCGGTCGACGACCTCGACGGACCTCGACAGTCCGAGCGACTCAAGACCGCTCCTGAACTCCACGAGCTTCTCGCGGTAGGCGGCGCCCGTGCCCGTGATGCGCGGCAGGCACTTCTGCATCACCGCAAAGTCGGCCGCATCAAGCCAGGCGGGCTTGTCCCCGTCCGCAAAGATCGAGGACGCCGCGCCCACGTATCCGTTCATCTGGCGGATCGAGCGGGGCGAGAGCCTGATGCCTAAGCCTTCGAGCATGGGCATCAGCCTGTCGTGCAGGTCCGAGAGCTCGCGCGCGTTCTTCGAAACGGCCTTCGCCCCGAAGTAGGCCTGAAGCTCCTTCCAGGACACGGGTCCCACGACCTTCGCGGGGCTCGTGTTTTCAATGCAATCGACGACGGGCAGCGTCACGACGGCTGCACGGTCGATGAGGCGCGGCGAGAGCGTCTCGGTCGTACTGTCGTTGTTGATGGTCGCCATGAAGCGCAGCGTCTCGGGCACCTTCGTCGGCGCCTTGTCCCAGAGCGTCACGATGCCGGACGACGTCTGCTCGTCGCACAGACGCATCCAGTCGGACCAGTAGTACTCCATCGGCGAGAGGTTCGCCTCGTCAAGCAGCATCATCGCGGGATAGACCGACCCCGATGCGCTCCTCTCCTCCGCATCAAGCGTGCGGAGCAGGTCCCATCTGGCGGGATCCGAAGACTCGAACCTGTTCGTGATCGGATTCCAGTAGCCCACGAAGTCGCGCTTCGACGTCCAGCCGTACTCGACCGGCACGTGCACGAAGCGTCCGGCGGAAAGACCCGCACGCTCGTCGGACGACAGCAGGTTGTCGAAGGCGTCCAGACCCAGCGTCCTCGCCAGAATGTGGCAGATCGAGGTCTTGCCCGAGCCGGGCTCGCCCGAGAGCACCGTGAGGAAGTTCTGCGCCCAACAGATGTAGAGGTTGAGCACCGTGTTCTCATCGTAGCGTCGAACCTCCTGCACGGACCTGACGAGCGCATCGGCCAGCTCGCGTCCCCTGAGCTTCGCGGGCCTGACGCCGCAGACGGCCTGCGCGAGCCTTTCGCGACGGCTCCTGTCATCGTCCTCAGTCCAGGCGTCGAGCGCCCTCACGAGGGACTCGGGCATCAGCTCGCCGTCGGCTCCGTGCGTGCGCTCACAGATTCTTTTCGACTCCTCGAGAAGCTTCGTGTGCAGGTTTTCGAGCCTGCGGTAATTCTCGCGACGCTTCTCAAGCATCCCGTCCAGCTTGAGAAGCTGCTCGATCACGTCCTTCTTTGCATCCAGAAGACAGGACGCGAGGGCCTTCCTCCGGAGCTCCGCGTCGAGCTCCTTCTTGCTTATCTCGAGACTGGCGTACTTGCGAGTGAGCTCGTCCCTCTTGCCTTCCTGCACTCGGATGTTTTCGCTGAGCGTCTTCTCCTCGGCCTTCAGGCGCTCGACCCTCACGCCCACGAGAGTCTTTGCGGAGATCTTGTCGATCAGCTTGTCACCGACCGCCACGCGCGAGATCACGGCGTCAATCATGGCGTCGTTGCCGGCCCTGATCTCGTCGAGCACGAAGTTCGCGACATGCTCCTTCACCTCCTCCTTGTACTGCAGGCGGCGCATCACGTTTCTGGCGCGGGCAAGGCGACCGGCCGTCACGTCCGGCTCCACGTCCTCGAAGGCCTCGGGAGACTGGAGCCGGTCCCTGATGTAGGCGGCACGCACAGCAGACTTCTCAAGAAGGCGCCTGAGCAGATCCGCGTCACTCCAGACGTCGACCGAAACCGCATCCATGAAGGCCGTCTTCGCGCAGCGCACGCCCACGTGCACGGGCTGGCCGGCGCCCTCCCACCTGACGTACTCGCGAACCTCCTCGACCTTGTCGGCCTTGATCCTGAAGGCGGACACGAGCCCCTTGTTGACGGTGCCGGAGAACGTGACGTAGTTCTTACCGCGGTTGTCTCTCTTCAGGCGCAGAGGACCGTAGAAACAGTCCTTGTACTCGAGCAGCACGAACTCGTTGGCAACCTTCATCTCGCCTTCCAGATCCTCAGAATCCGTCACGCTGACGGGAATCATCGTCGAGGTGAAGTCGATGCGGTCTAGGTCCTCGGCGGGCTTCACGACAAGATGAATGCCGAAATCAGACGCGCTGAAGAAGCGCTTGCTGCTCGTGATCCTCGAGAAGTCGACGAACTTGCAGAAATCGGAGCGCACGCGGCCGTTTTCGTCGAAGTTCTGCATCAGATCCGACGGGTACAGGTCAATGACGTAAAAGGCGCCTTCCTTGATCTGGTTGCGGCCCGCCGACTTCAGGTTGAAGGCACCGTAGGAGGGGAAAAGCTGCTTGGCCTCCGACTCGAGCGCGCCGAAGCGGTCCTTGTACCACTCGGCGAGAACATAGAAGTTGAAGAAGTTTCCGCCACTCGTGCGGATGTAGCCCAGATAACGGGTCACGCCTCGCGGCAAGGGCGGCACGGTGACGGAGAAGTCTCGCGGAAAGACGGTGCTCGCCTTCGCCCCTTCAGCGGGCACAGGCACGACGGGTGCAGGTACGACGGGGGCAGGCTCGGCGGCAGACTCGGCAACCTTCGCGGCCTCGACGCCGGGGACTTCGTCCCCCGTCTGCGCAGGAGCCTCCCGAGCCCCCTCAGTCTCGGACGCACCGGCAGGGACGGCCTCAGCCGGGGCCTGCTCCTGCGAGGGCTTTTCGGACTTCTCGCCTGCGGACGCCTCTTCGCCTTCAGGATCGCCGTCCTTCCCCTCGTACAGGCTCGGATCAAAGCTGATGGAGAGAGTGGTCTGCGAGTTCGCGCCAAACTCCCTGCAGTAGCGTTCAAGGAAGGCCTTTGCGTACCACGACAGTCCGAATCCGCAGATGTAGATGATGAGCATGGCAAATGCCCTGCGGTCATAAGGAGTGCCGTCGATCTCCTCATGAAAGGCCCTCATCGCCTCCTTCGACTTCTCGTGTGTCGCAGCAGCCTCCACGCGTCTGAAAAAGGCCTCGGGCGTCTTGTCCTCAGACAGCCCCGGATAGTCAAGCGCATGCATCTTCTCCGTGTTGGCGGCTGTCATCAGCGGCAGGGAGCCCAACCCTGCACGATGGGCCGGCCCCGCCACAAGCATCTCGAGAAGACTCTTGTCCTTCTCAAACCAAGAGCCTTTCAGCGTGCGTTTTCCCAGAACATGCTTGAGCCTCTTGGTGAGGTAGTCCCTCTCCTCAGCCTTCAAATGTCTGAAAGCCCAACTCAGCATCTCAGCTTCTGCCAGCCATCCTTCCTTGCCCGGTCCAAACATGCCCATATTCTTACCTCTATATCAAAAAAATTGCGAAGCTCGCGCAATCCTGAAAGTATTTTATAGAGTGGTACGAGATGGTGCATGCTTCGCACGGGAGACGGGCGCGGCGAATCGGGATTCTGGCATGGAAAAAAACGGCCGCCCGCTTCACCCGGCCTGCAATCTGTGTCAAAATAACGCCTTTCACGCTTTTCAAGGCTTCCGCCTTGAGGGGCGCCAGGCAAGATAGAGGCGCAGGGACTGCATCAGTAGACGGCCGAGGAGGTATCCGAGGACGCCGCTCGAAAGGGCAGCCTGCCGAAATGACGCCGCGGACACGCGGCGGCCATTGGTGACGCGGAGAACATCCGCCTCACTCCCGCCGATCCGCGGCGGAGGAGCTGTCGCTGACCGTTCGGTCGCTTTTCGACAGTGCGGCCGGCAGGCCCGCACCCGGAAAAGTTCGCCCGGACATCTGCTGCAAGCCCGCAAGGCCCCGCCGGCCGCTGCAGGTTCGCTCCGTGTCCTCCTTCCTGCGAACGCATTTCTTTCCGGAGATTCCTACCCACATGTCCGACACTACCACCGGCTCCAACACCGGACTGCGCCGAGACCTCAAGGCGCGTCACATCACGATGATCGCCGTCGGCGGCTCCATCGGCACGGGACTTTTCGTGGCGTCCGGCGCGACGATCGCCCAGGCCGGTCCCGGCAGCGCCCTGCTCGCCTACTCGATCATCGGCCTCATGGTCTACTTCCTGATGACGAGCCTCGGCGAACTCGCCGCCTACGAACCCGTGGCCGGCTCGTTCTCCACCTACGGCCGCCGCTACGTCGACGAAGGCTTCGGCTTCGCCCTCGGCTGGAACTACTGCTACAACTGGGCCATTACGGTCGCAGTCGACCTTGTGGCCGCCCAGCTCGTCATGGGCTGGTGGTTCCCCGACGTGCCCGGAACACTCTGGAGCGCACTTTTCCTCGCGTTCATATTCACGCTCAACTACATATCCGTAAAAGGCTTCGGCGAGACGGAATACTGGTTCGCGCTCCTCAAGGTCGTAACCGTGATCCTCTTCATCTGCACGGGCTTCGCGATGATCTTCGGAATCCTCTCGGGCGACACGCCTGCGGGCTTCGAGAACTGGGCGATCGGCGACGCGCCCTTCGTGGGCGGCCTTCCCGCCCTGATCGGCGTCGCCATGGTGGTGGGCTTCTCCTTCCAGGGAACCGAGCTCATCGGCATCGCCGCTGGCGAAACCGAGCATCCCGAGAAGAACATTCCCAAGGCCGTCCGACAGGTCTTCTGGCGAATCCTGCTCTTCTACATCCTCTCGATCTTCGTCATCAGCCTGATCATTCCGTACACCGACCCGCGCCTTCTCAGGAACGACGTGGCCGACATCGCCGTAAGCCCCTTCACGCTCGTCTTCGAGCACGCGGGCCTGCTCTCGGCCGCCGCGCTCATGAACGCCGTGATCCTCACCTCGGTGCTCTCCGCTGGCAACTCTGGCCTCTACGCCTCCACGCGCATGCTCTTCGTGCTCGCGCACCAGGGTTCGGCCCCGAAGATCTTCGGCAAGCTCTCCGCCTCCGGCGTCCCGCGCAACGCGCTCTTCGCCACGACGGCGGTCGCGGGCCTGTGCTTCCTGACGTCCCTCTTTGACAACCAGTCCGTCTACCTCTGGCTGCTCAACACCTCGGGCATGAGCGGCTTCATCGCCTGGCTCGGCATCGCCATCAGCCACTACCGCTTCCGCCGCGGCTACGTGATGAACGGCTACGACGTCAACAAGCTGCCCTACAAGTCGTCCTTCTTCCCGTTCGGACCGATGTTCGCCTTCGCGCTCTGCATGATCATCATGCTCGGCCAGAACTACCAGGCCTTCCTCGCGGGCACGATCGACTGGGCGGGCGTGGTCGCCACCTACATCGGCATCCCGCTCTTCCTCGCCATCTGGCTCGGCTACAAGCTCATCACGGGCTGCCGCTTCGTGCGCTACAGCGACATGAAGTTCCCGGAAAAGTACCGCTAGGAAACTTCACTGACAACGGGCGGCCCGCTTCCATCAAAGCGGCCGCCCGCAGGCTTCACTCCTCCTGGCTCTTCCCATCTGCGGCCTGCGCAGAAATCGTTCCAACCAGTTGCAGCCTCGTCATGGACGTCAGTCGACTACCTGCCTCTCTTCCCGCCTTCTGCATCAGGACGTATCCGGGTGCCCCTCTCTTCGATCTCACGATCTGCATGCCCGACTCTCCGTCGCTTCGTCGACGGGGTCATCGAGCTGCATTATCCGGATGCGCACTATCCGCGGATTCATCGGCAAACCCGGCAGGTCTTCAAGGTGGTGGGGGCGATCTTTCCCAAGCAGGGAAAGCGCGGGCGGTGGTCGAGCAACCAGCAACCTTGAATGCGCAGGCGGGAGGATCGGGCGCGCAATGCTAGAATTTCCGCCTCCTCAAAGGAAGTTCCATGTCAAAAAAGCCTAGCCCCAAAAAGAAGTACGGTCCGCGCGCAGTAGCTGTTCCGCATTATCTCAACAGCCTCACCTCCGATGTAGATCGGAGCCATGACGCCCGCGACGAGAATCGCGTCTTTCTTCTCCAAGTTGCCAACCGAACTGTCGAGAAGAAAGATCTCGCCATGTACGGTCGGATCATGCAGATAACTTGGGTTCTTGCCGCGAAGATGGAACGCGCGAAGGAACTTCGCCAATGTCTCTACAACGGCCTCGTAGCCATCGGATGTTACATTGCGGAGAAGCCAAAGATTCCGTTCGACGACAAGATGTTCGAGGAGCTCTCACTGGCAACGGAAGTCGCGCGAGATATTCTGGAGAACTCGGGCGAGATTGAGCGCGCGCAGGCTGGTGCGGCTGTCTTTTCGGGGCGTGTGAAGTTCGAGTCGGAGGCGGACAAAATCACGGGGTGGGAGATGGTGTTGCGTTGAGAAACAGGAAAAGGAAAGGCAGGCATGAAGAGGCGCTCTCGTATTGCAATGCAATACGCTTTAGATTTTGACATCCTCCCGCGTATTGATACGCCGGGAGGATGTCAAAAGCATCTCGGCTTTCGCTGATGCAAAGTAGGAGATCCGCCAATGCTCTTTTTCGAAATCGAACAGCTTCATTAAGAAAACGGTCGCCCCTCCAAACGGAAGGGCGGCCTAACTATTTCATGGCGTGCAGGACTCACTTGACGCCGTTGATGCGCTGGATGAACCCGACGAAGCAGCCAAAGCCGATCGGGAGCGACGTCTCATCCTGAATGCAGAAGTCCCCTCGATGATGACCGGGATGGTTGCATCCGTAGTAGAAGAACACCGCCTTGCCGCCATGTTCCTGAACGCGACGGATCAGCATCGTGCAGTCTTCACTGCCGATTTTGGCATTCATGTCGACGACGCTGTCGACGCCAGGAACTTGAGCTGCGACTTCCTTGACAATGGAAACAGCTTCTTCGTCGCCTCGGTAGGTCACGGCCTCGCCCATGCGGGTGAGTTCGTAGTCGACGCCGTAAGCTGCGGCAAGCCCCTTGACCGTCATCTCAACGTTGGCTGCCATGTAGTCGTTGATTTCCGTCGATTCGCCGCGCACTTCGAGCTGCATGAAGGCGTTTTCGGCAATGATGTTTCGACCTGTGCCGGATTCGAACCGACCGATCTGCACGCGGGTGATGCCTTGGCTGTGCCCGGGCAATGATCCGAGCGACATGCAGGTCGCGGCGCCGCACATCAGCGCGCTGCGGCCCTTTTCGGGAGAACCGGCCGCAGCGGCAAGACCGTGGTAGCGGAGGTCGAACTTCGTCGTGGCAAGATAGCCGAAATGAGAGACGCCGACTTGACCGAGACGCGCGGAGCAGCCGATGTGGGCGCCAGCAAACCAGTTGACGTCGTCGACGATGCCTTTGGCTGCCATTGCCGCAGCGCCGCGCACGCCTTCTTCGGCAGGCTGGAAGAGAATCTTGACAGTGCCGCAGAGCTTCTCACGGTTTTCCGAGAGCCAGCGGGCGGCGGCAAGGCCCACGGCCGTATGACCGTCATGACCGCAGGCATGCGAGAAGCCGGGATAGACCGAACGATAGTTGCCGGCATTGGCCTCATGAGCCGGATCGTTGCTTTCTTCGATGGGGAGGCAGTCGATGTCAACACGGATGCCGGTCACGGGGCCCGGACGGCCCGTATTGAGAACGGCCATGGCGCCCGTGTAGCCGCCCAAGTGTCCGAGGAAGTCGGCGGGTACGCCGTGCTCAAGCGCCCGCTTTTTAGCCTTCTCAACCAGATCAGCATTACGGCCCATGACGGCGGAGGGTTCGATGACGTCGATGCCGGCCTTCCACTCGAGACCGAGCGCCTTGAGGCGTTGCACGATGAACCACGTCGTTTCGAATTCGCACCAACCTTCTTCAGGGTGGGCGTGAAGATGGCGACGGTCAGCAATGAGTTGTTCTTGAAGAGTCAATTTTGTCATGACGATTCCCTGAAGTATCAAAGGTCGAAGATGAAGCCGAGAAGGATGACGTTAATGATCATCGGGATGGCCATGCGCTTCGAAACCTCAAGCGGAGAGGCCTTGATCATGCCGGCGATGACGAGTGTGGCACCGGCGATCGGCGAACACATGCGGCCCAAGGCGCCTGACAAGGCGGCCACAATGCCGAGGTTGGGAATCTGCATGCCGAATTCGGCGGCATAGGGCGTCACGGCCTGATTAAAGGCGTGGCCTGCGGCGTCACCCGAACCGGTGAGAACGCCCATCAGGAAGGGACCGAAGTTGGCGGCGTAGCCAGCGATCTCGCGAGAGTTCTTGAGCGTTTCGATGAGGGCGTCAATCACGCCTGCCGCACGAAGACCACCTGCAAAGCAGCCGGCCGCGATGATGATGCCCATGATGTTGGCATAGCCCTTGCCCATGCCGTTGAAAAATTCTTTTGTGACCTGTTGAGGATCAGCTCGGGAAACAAGGAACGTGAAGATCACGCCGTAGATCATGGCTTCGGCAATCGACATCTTGAAAATCGGCAGAACCGTGGCGCCCAAAAACAGGATGATGATCGGAAGCACGGGGGCCAACGCCATCAAGATGTTCGGACGTTCGGGCAGCTCGCCGCGGGCGTCGGAAGCCACCTCAAGCGATTCGCCTTCTTCACCGGCTTTTGCCTTCTTGTAGTCGCGGAAGACGAAAACCATGGCCGTCACAAGCAGAATGTTGAGCGCGCAGAGCGTCAGGATTTTCGGGGCGAACTCAACGATGAGGTCCATGACTTCCATGTTGGAGATCTTGGCAACCCAGACGTTGTGGCTCGAACCCGGGCTGAGGGAGGACGGAATGATCGAGCCGATAATGGCCGCACCGGCAATGGCGGGCTTGAAGCCTGCGCGAACCATGAGCGGAATCATCGTGGGACCCAGAGCAGCCGCACAGCCGGCGGCGGACGGAATGGCGATGGCGACGCAGGAGGCAATGAGCATGCAGAAGGGGAGGAGGAAGATGCCCAGACGCCCGAGCGGCTTCACCATCAGGCCGACGAAGTGCACGTCGCAACGCGTGATGGCGATGACGGCGGCAAAGCCCATCGATGAGCAAATGGCCGTGATGAGCGACTTGTTCGTCATGTTGGCGACGAAGGCACCGAGGGCGGTTTGTGGCGAAAGAGCGAAGAGCGCCATCACCAAGCCGGCGACGAAGAGCACAAGGCGCGTTTCGATGCGCTTGAGAAGCGCGGCGATTGTGAGCAGGACGATAAAGCCTGCCATCCAGATAGTCCAGGTCATGCTTTAATCCCCATGGTTCTGAAGTGAGAGAGGGTGCCGTACTTGCAGACGAGAAGTTCGTACTCGTCAGGGTCATAGAAGCGGCACTTGCCGGCGGTGAAGCTTTGCGCAACCTCAATCGAGAAGCGGACGGCTTCGTCGACGTCCGCAACATGTGTGGCGCCCGTCGCGCAACCGGCAACTTGAGATTGCGTCGTGATGGCAACGCCGATGCAGGGACTCGTCGTCGCGACGCTCGGCTGCAGAATCGAATTGATGTGGTAAATATTATTCCCGTACGGGGTAATATCCTGTTGTGCAAGCGGCAGAACCTTCGGCAGGCATCCCGTGGTAGATTCGAGAATGGAGAGCAGATCTTCGCTCGTCCTCAACAGGTAGCCATCCTTGACGGTCGGCGTAATGGCGATGCCGCGTGCGTTGAGAATGCGATTGCCTTTGGTTGTATCGATGCTCAGCAGCGCATCCATGGCCGGATCGACTTCTTCGGCATTGCATTGCGCGCTCGTGACGGGCGAGTCCATGAAGGGCACGGGTTCGTGCGGACGAGTGGGGGCGTTGGGACATACATGAGTTCGAATCATGACGTCGCCCTCCAGAATGTCGCCGCGTACGTGCATCTGGCCGAGCTTGGCGGCAATGGTCAGGGCGGCAAGCGCGCCGTCCCCGTCGGACGTGAAGCCGATGAGAGCCGGACGAGCGCCGAGCCCGCCGAGACGGCCGACAATGCCGAGGGTCGGAGCATTGCCTCCGGCAGTCTTGCCGTTTCGACCGGGAATGAGGACGTTGACAAAGTCCGTGGTTTTTCCGTTCGTGCCGATGGTTTTCGTTGCGGCGTCCCGAACGCCCCAGTCTTTGAGTCGGGTAACGACGGATTCGCCCGTGACACGCGGGTCGTCAAGCAAGTCCAACAGATCCAACAAGATTTTCATTGTGTTCGCCCTCCTTGGGTATGGCTGTAGGAACAATTCTGTTCCTTCGGACTGGGTTGGAGTAGCACCATGCCGAGGAGTATTATTAAGTATTCTCAAGAGGAATAATCCGGCATGAAACTACCGTTTTTCAACGAGTCTCTCAATGCTTTTCTGGCGGTTGCGGCCGAGAGAAGCTTTTCTGCGGCCGCAAAGAAGCTGGGCGTGACCCAGTCTGCGGTCACGAAAGCCGTGGCGCGGCTGGAAAAGGAGCTTGAGGTGGAGCTCTTTGATCGCGGCTGTCGACCGGTCATGTTGACGGAAGAGGCCATGTTGCTCCTCAAGGATGTGCTTGCCTGTCAACATACGCTCGAAAATACAGCCGAATTCATGCAGTCTCGGTCGAACTTGAAGCCTGTTTACCGAATCGGAGTCATCGAAGGATTGTCGAAAAGCCTGATGCCGCAACTGATCAAGGCGCTACAGTCCGAGGCGTCGGAAATCGTGACACAGATCGGCACATCGCTTGTGCTCGTTGAAAAGTTGGTGAGGAATGAGCTCGACTTCGCCTTCACGAGTGCCGCCTACGACGAAGTGCGCGGCTTGTACCGGACAAAGCTCTTCGAAGAAGAATCGATTGTTTTGATGCCCAAGGCCATGGCCGCCAAGCGAGATTCGTGGACGTGGTCCCAGTTGCAGCTTTGCGGCATTCCTTTTCTTCATTTTGCGCGCGAAGGCGGCGTGGGCAGAATCAACGATGCCTATCTCAGTCTTCAGAACATCAAGACGCCCAATCGCATCGAGGTCGACTCGACGGGCATCATGACGTCCCTCATTGCGCAGGGCATGGGGTGGACGGTCGGCAGTCCGCTCACATTGGTGCAGAACTTCGATTTGATTGACGAGATCGCTGCGATTCCGACCCCGCCTCCGGGGCTTCAGAGATCGCTTTTTCTAGTCTGTCGCGATGACAGGAGTGAAGAGAGTCGCCGGAAGTTCATTCGGCTTGCCCAAGAGATGATGAACGCCCATGTGGTGCCGCTCTTTGACGAGGTGAAGCGCCGAGTGGGATGTTGAGGGCGGGCTTTTCGGGGAAAGCAGGGTTTGCACAAAAACAGCCGCAGGCAGCCCCCGAATTCGCGGGGTGGGATGCGGCCGATGTTGCGCAACCGATGTAGCCGGAATCAAGGAAGACCATCTTCTCAAGGCCCTTCAGAAGATCGCCCAGATGAGTAATGTCATGTTCATTAGCCGGTGCGGCGACCGTGCCGTAGATGATCCCGGATTCGGAGCAGGCGGCAATGTGCTCCTTCATTCCGAAATGCCAGGTGTTGGCCTTCTTGCCCGAAGCCATCTCAGGATCTCGGGCGTGAGCCTTGTTCTTTGTTGACGACGGTGCTTCGATAAAGGTGCCGTCTGCTGCCACCATTTCAAAAGAGCAGGCCCCGGCTTCTGCGGCCAGACTTACCGTGCGCTCGAGTAATTTTTGCGCCAACCCATGTTGCTCAATGAAATGCCGGAAGCGCAGTATCGTCGAATCTGAGATGAACTGATGCGTGCTGGACACGCGACAGAAGCTACGGGCCACCATGTCGCTCGCCAAATATGACTCCATCTCAAGATCAGACAGATTGAGAGAGACCTGAAGCAGGTGAACGCGAACCATTGTTTCAAGGCGCGTATACGGCCTTCCATGATTGGCTTTGATGTGGTAGAGGGGCAGGCAAAGTTGGATCAATTCGTTGATTACGTCATCTGTCAAGCGATCCATGGCATTCACGCGACGATCAGCATGAGTCCGACGAATCTGAAGGAATTTTTCAGCCTCAATGTCAGCAAAGCTCAATTGGCCATTGAACAGCTCTTCCATAGAACTCCTAGATTGTGAACGTCATCATGTTAGTATTTTACTATTGTATTGGCAAAAAAAACAGCACATTCTGGCGTCGTTAAGAAAAGCCGAACAGAACATTTTTGTTCCATCCGGCTTGGCAACGGGGGTTTTTGAAGAGCTTCCTTTGAGACCACCGTTCACGCAAATAAGAATTCTCAGACGGTTGGATTGAAATAGCGTTTCCGCCGCGCGCAAGGATCTTCTCGCAGCTCATCGCAAGGTCTTCGCGCGTGTCGGAATCGACGCCGTCACCGACCGAGTCGCCGGCACGCCCTTTAGCCGCCGTTGCCGTCGAAAACGGACTGACCGGCAGTCCCATCTGAAAACGTCTCCGGGACAAGCCGGCCGACTGGCCGACGTGTCCTAGAACAATCCCCAACTGCCGTTCACAACGACGTAATCCGGATCAGAAGTTGTGCTCAAGGCCAAAATGGCCCGTCACGCCGGTGAGCGTGCCAACATCAAGTTCTTCGCATCCCTTGAAGTAGGACAGCACGCCGTAGAGCTTCGTTCGCTTCGAGAGCCGCTTCTCAAGTGCGCCGTTCACTGAGTGACGTTGCCCCTTCACCTTGGAACCGTCACCCATCACGTGTTCGCCTTCAAAATAAACGTATTTGCCGATCAGTCGCATGTCGCCCGAGAGCTTCAGCTGCATGCCTACCAGGCCCGTCCAGCCGTCAATGCCGTGACGCCGGTCAGCTGCGTCATAAGCATTCGATGCATAGGTGGAAGCCTTGTCCACATTCCATCCGGCGGAAGAACGCCAGTCCTTCTGATACTGGCCGGCCGCGAAGAGCTTCAAATCGTCCGTCGCCTGCAGCGTCATGCCGAAGTCGAAGGCCGAAGCGTTCTCGCGTTCGATCATCTTTCCCTTGTCGGCCAGTCCCGCCGCATCGTCTCGACCGTACCAGATGTGCGTGCCGCCCGCATAGAAAGCAACTGGACCCTTCGCATAACTCGCCGCAAGCGCAAGCAAACGATTGTTCTTGTCCGTTTGCTCGGCCTCCTGATCCGAAAAAGCGAGCGAATACGTCGTTCCGAATCGAAGCCCGTTCAAGTCCGGTGAAACATACGTCACCGAGTTGTTCCCGCGCGGATCGTTCCCGAACATCGCAGACATGCCCGCGTCACCGTAGTTCGTTTCCATCGGATCGAGCCAGGCAAGGGAAAGCGCATAGGGAGACATGGTGCTTCGGACCGAGCCCATTCGGCCAAAACCGACTTCGCCCCAAGTCTTGGAGTGCACCGCCAGGATGGAGCGTCGGTCAAAAAGCGTGGTGCCGGCGTTTCCGCCGCCGGTGTTGGTAAAGCCGCCGTCATCCAGATTGAAGCCGCTTTCCAGATAGGCCTTGATGCTCACGTCGGGCGTCAGTTCTTCGCGAACGTTCAGTCCGAAGCGCGATGCTTCATTGGCTAGCGAGACCTTTGGAGACTGCCCTGCATAGTCTTCGAAATAAATCGCGGTGTTCACCTTGCCGTAGACGGCAACGTCGGCTGCGCCGGCTGCGAGCGGAATGAGTGCGGCCAGAGGCGTCAGCACGCAAAGCTTGTTCATGAGTCTTCTCCTTTGAAGGTTTGAGCGGCGGGTCATGCCGCATCAGTTGTTGAATCCGGCGGCCGAATGTTTCAGCCGCCACATCCTTATGCAATGAAATAGAGGACGATCAAAGCGGCAACCATGGCCGGGGCCGTGCGCTTCACAATGTCCATCGGATTCACGCCCGCAATGCCGGCCACGAGGATCATGCCGCCCGCCAGGGGCGAAGCCAGCCGGCCGAGTCCCCCGGCAAGCGCTGCAAGATAGCCGAGGCCTTCAATCGTCATGCCGAACTGCGCCGCATGAGGCGTCACAGCCTCATTGAAGGCAAAGGCCGCCGCATCTCCCGAGCCTGTCATGAGCGCGAGCACGAAGGGGCCGAGGGCGCCGCCGAGACGGGCCACGGATTGGGCTTCGGTGAGATAGTTGATGAAGAGATCAATCACGCCCGAGGCGCGAAGCCCCGCCGCAAAGACGCCTGCGGCAATGATGATGCCCAGAATGTTTGCGTAGCCCTTGCCCATGCCGTTGAAAAACTGCTTGATGCCTTCATCCGGACGCGTGCGGGTCACTGCCATCGCGTAAATCATTCCGATCAGCATGGCCGTTGCCACGCTGAGCTTCATCTGCGGCGCCCACAGCGAAGCCACAATCAGAATGACCACGGGCACGAGAGGTGCGACGGCGAGGAGAAGTCTGGGATTCGAAGGCAGCTCCGGAAGACCGTCCGTCTTCGTGGTAGCCGTCTGAAATTGAGACATGTCCTTGTTCGGGCAATAGTCGCGATAGATGACGCACACGAGCGTCAGGATGACGATGATGAGGGCACTGAGGCCGAACGTCACCGGCGAGAAATGACCGATGAAGGTCATCACGTCCATGTCAGCGAGCTTCGCGACGAAAACGTTGTGCGAAATGCCAGGATTGACCATGGCCGGCGTGATTGCCCCCACCACGGCCGCCGCCGCGACGGCCGGATGAAAGCCGGCGCGAACCATCAGCGGAATGAGCGTCGGCGCCACTGCCGCGCAGCACCCTGCCGTAGACGGAATGGCGATAGACACAACACCCGTCACGGCGGCGCAAGCCGGCAGAAGGAATACGCCCATCCTGCGAAGCGGCTTCGTGAGCAGGGCCACCAAATGAAGATCGCATTTCGTGAGCGAAATCACCGCCGCGAAACCCATCGCCGAGCAGATGGCGATGATGAGCGCTGGATTCGTCATCGACTTGTCGAATTGCTGAAACGCCATCAACGGCTTGAGCGACAGCAGCGCCATCACCATGCCCGATGTCATCAGCACTAGACGCGTTTCATAGCGCTTGATCAGCGCCCAGACCGTTGCCATCACAACCAGGACGGCCATGCAGACATTCCATGTCATTTTTCTCTCCTTTCTCGTCGTTCAAGCTCATCGTCCGTTGATTCGGCGGCAGAGCCCCGCAAAGACCTTGAGCGCAAGCGGTAGGCTTTCCGCATCCTGAATGTCGAAATCCGCGCGATGGTGCCCCCGATGACTGCACCCGTAAAGGAAGAAGCCCGTTTGAGCTCCCTGCTCCGCCGCTCGCCTGCAAAGCCACGTGCAGTCTTCCGACCCGCTGCAGCTGTCGAACACTTTCACGCGGCCTGAGGCGACGTTCGAGCAAACCTCTTCAAGCACGCGGTTGCCTTCCGCGGTCGTCTTGAGCGTCGTGGCTTCGCCCGCCTTCGACACTTCAACGTCGATGCCGACGGCTCGAGCGCAGCCCTCGGCGATCCTGACGACGTTCTCGGCCATGAACTGATTGATTTCGTGCGTTTCCCCGCGGGTTTCAACCTGCAACAACGCATGCACGGGCGTGACGTTGCGCCCTTCGCCCGCCACGAGCCTGCCCACGGCGATGCGCGTCTCGCCTTCGCCGTGACGCGGAATGCCCTGCATCATGAGCGCCGCGCTCGCCGCGGCCGTCAAAGCGCTTCGGCCCTTCTGGGGATCGGCGCCGGCATGAGACGGAACGCCCGTAAAGCGAATGTCGATTTTGGTCGTCGCGAGGAACCCGCCCGTGCAGACACCAAGCTCGCCCGGACCGCAGTAGGTGCCGACATGCGCCCCGTAGAACCAGTCGAGACCGTCGACGGCGCCGGCCTGAGCCATCGGATAGCCTCCGCGCGTGCCCTCTTCTGCCGGCTGGAAAATCAAACGGAACCGGCCGCAGAGCCTCTCCTTGTTGTCCGTTATCCAGCGTGCCAGGGCAATTCCCGTCGCAGTGTGGGCATCGTGCCCGCAGGCATGCATCGCTCCGGGGATTTCAGACGCAAACCCTTCGGCCGCAGGCTGGTGACAGGCTTCCCGGCTTTCATCGACCAGGACGCAGTCCATGTCGAATCGAAAGCCCGTGAAGGGGCCCGGACGGCCGGTATCGAATTCTGCGACAACGCCCGTGTAGCCTTCGATCTCATCGAGAAACGCCTGCGAAACGCCGTGTTCCCGGGCCCGCTCCATAGCTTTTTCGACCAATTCCCGGCTGCGGCCCATGACGGCCTCGGGCTTGACGACCCTCGTGCCCGTCCGGATCGTCCACATCAGCTCACGAAGCCTGTTCACGACAAGCCATTCGGTCTCAAATTCCGTCCATCCTTCTTCCGGACGTCGATGAATGCGGCGACGAAGCTCAACGGCTTCACGCTCATACTGTTCGAGGTCTTCCATCCTTCTCTCCATAGGGATCCGCGAAGAAACTTCTCCTTCGCTGCACCGATATTTTTCGACAGAAGCGCTTCTCAAAACGCGGTCGGGGCACTAACATATATATGTTCTCGTTAACCCGAATTGTCATGCCCGACGCTCTGCAACCGCCCTTTCTTACGCTTCGCCGCCAGCCGCTTTATCTGCAGGCGAAAACTTCAATTCTCGACGCCATCTCCTCAGGCGCATGGAAACCCGGCGAGCCCATCCCGTCCGAAGCCAAGCTCGCCGCTCTCTTCGGGACTTCCATCGGAACCGTCAGACATGCCGTGGAAGAGCTCGTGGCGGAGAACATACTGGTGCGGCGCCACGGGCACGGCACCTACGTCAAAAGCTACGAATCCGGTGGTTTTTGGAACTTCTTCCAACGCTTTCAGAGCATTGACGGGAAAATCCTGCGCTTTTCCAGCAAAGTCCTCTCCTGCGAAGTCATCCCCGCGCCTGAAGCGGCGGCAAGACATCTCTCGATTCCTGCGGCAACTCCCGTCTATCATCTTCACCGTCAAGTCTTTCTTGACCGGAATCCCTACGGCGACGACGTCATCTTCCTTGCAGCCGATGCCGTCCCGGGCCTCTCCACCGAGGCCCTATCCGGCATCGCTGACAGCGCCGGCAGCGTCTACCGCTTTTACGAAAGCACGTTCGGGCTGGTCATCACTGACGCAAGCGACTGCATCGAAGCCATCGGTGCGGACGAAGCACTCGCCGAACTGTGCGCTGTTCCCGTCGGCACGCCGTTTTTCAAACTCATCCGAACCGCCAGAACCTTCAGCAAAAAGCCGGTTGAGTACCGCATCGAGCGTTGCTGGGCCTCGGGCATCTGCATGCGGTTTGACTAACCCGAACCCATTCTCAAAATCAATCAAACGACAGAGGACAGATTTCGACAAAGGCCATTGAAGGGGTCGCGCCGTTCTCCACCTCTCGTCTCGATCAGGCAAGCCTCGCCTGCCGGCAAATGAAAGCATTCCGCACATCTTTGACGTAAGAGACGTCGACTCTCAACACAACAAAGGCCGCCCGAGCGTTTTTCCCAGCTCGGGCGGCCTTCTTTTTCACCCGAACTCCGCGGTAAATCTACTATCTAGATAACGCGAAACCTCAAGAGCCCTGCCAGACAGGAAAAATCTGGCAGGGCTCTTGTTTTCTTGGTCAAACTAGAGTAAAGGAAGCTCTTCAAAAACCCCATCTCTGAGAGATGGGGCAAGCAGATTTGTTTAAATTAAAGGCTCTTGGCTGGGGTCGAAAAATTGTTGAAAGCTCCCAGGGACGAGAGTCGTTCGATTTTTCTGAATAATGCTGACGTGACTCGATGTTTGCCTATAAATTAGGCAAAATCCCACCTCAAGAGTCAAATCGCCCCCTTGGCTCTCGAGACGAACCACGATGTGCAGTTTAAGAGCTGATCAGCAAGACAGTTCTGGCGGTGCACACCATTTGCGCAAGCGGTAGCAGTTGTATAGTGCAAACAACGTTAGCGCTCGGCTGTGATTTTTCGCCAATCCGCGATAACGAACCTTGGCATAGCCATAAATCCTCTTCAGCCAGAGGAAGCTCCACTCAATCGAGCATCGCACCGATGCTTTCGCGTGTTCTAATTGCCTTTTTACGTTCACGCATTCGACGAGCGCTTGACCAAGTTCGCCTCCAAAGTTCTCACTGATTGACAATTCCTTCTTCCATGCACTCGGCTTGGCTGCGATGTACCAGGACACATCCTTGAAAGGAATCGCCTGAATTTCAGTGCGCTTGGCGCAACCGATGTAGCCGGAATCAAGGAAGAAGCCGGAATCAAGGAAGACGGAAGGAAGCGGAACAACTCTCCCGAGACGAGGAGTGCGGTAAGGTAGAGCGCGACAGAATGGCCGGCGCCGCGGCCTGGCTCAAGAAAATGAGCCTGCGCCAGTTCCTGGGTTGGTTCGATTGCGTCGAGACCGTCACCGTCCGGAACAAGCGTGCCAAGTCCCGTTGGTCTACCGAAAGCACGACGAGGGATCGACTGGTGCTTCAGATGCTGAAGGAAAATATGGCGAGATCCGAAGTCAAGGCTAACCCTTAAAGGCAGGGAAATGAGTTAGTGTGTATTTCTCTGCTTTTAGGTTCTCTTGCAAGCCATTCGATGCCCTCCCGGTAGCCGTCGATGCCGTGGCCGATGATCGTGTGCTTCGCAGCGAGCGACACGTAGGAGTGGTGTCTGAAGGCCTCGCGGGTGGAGACGTCGGAGATGTGCACCTCCACCGTCGGAATTGCGGTCGCCTTGAGGGCGTCGAGAATTGCGACGCTCGTGTGCGTGTAGGCGGCGGGGTTCATCACGATGCCGTCGACGCCGTCGAACCACGCCTGCTGGATGCGGTCGACGATGGCGCCCTCATGGTTGGACTGGAAAAGCTCGCATGAGGCGCCGGCATCGGCGCACCAGGTCTCGAGTATTCCGCACAGGTCCTTGTAGGTTGTGCTGCCGTAGATGGCCGGTTCGCGAATGCCCAGAAAATTGATGTTGGGGCCGTTGATGATCAGAAGTTTCACGACTTTTCTCCGATGATCTGCTGAACTGCGTCCTCAACCGTCGGCTTGTGATGATGCGGTGGGCAAGGGCGCGGAAAATCGGTTCCCGCTCGGGCCTGTCGGCTTCCCTTCGCTGCGTCGTCATGCGGTTCTGCTCTGGCGCCCTTCTGGCCATGAAGGCCTCGAGCTCGACCGCATCGACGGCTTCGCCCGCAGGCAGCCCGTCGATCGTCACGCCGATGGCGGCCGCATGGCTCTGGCCGAAGACGGCCGTCCGGATGTTCCTGCCGAAATAGGGCATGATCAGTCCTCCTGAAAGACCAGTCCGCCGAGGCGGGCAAAGTCGTCGAAAAAGTCGGGATACGATTTGCGAACGGCCTGTGCGCCCCTGATGACGACGGGTGTGCAGGTGCGAGCACCCGCGACGGCTGCGGACATCACGATGCGGTGGTCTCTCGTGCCGTCGCATGCGCCTCCCCGAAGCGCCGTGCGTCCGCGCACGACGAGTCCGTCGGGAATTTCCTCGACGTCCGCGCCGAGGTCCTCCAGAAGCTGCCGGGTCGTCGCTAGACGGTCGCTCTCCTTGATGCGCAGGCGTCCCGCGTTGATGAAGCGGGTCTCGCCCTCGGCGAAGGCCGCCACGACCGAGAGAACCGGGACGAGGTCGGGGATCTGGGGCGCGTTGACTGTCATGCCGCGAAGCGCGCCGGGGCGCACCGTCACGGCGTCTTCCGTCATGGAAACCTCCGCGCCGAAGGCCTCAAGAAGCTTCACGACCGCCCGGTCCCCCTGGCGGGAGTCTGCACGAAGCCCCGTCAGCGTGACGCCCCTGCCCAGAGCGCCCGCGCAGAGCCAGAAGGCGCTGTTCGACCAGTCGCCTTCGACTTCGGCGGCGCCGGGGCTTCTCAGCCGCTCGAGCCCCTCGACGGTGAACCTGCGCCCGTCTTCGCTTCGCGTGATTCTCGCGCCGAAGAGCGCGAGTACGTCGAGCGTCATGTCGATGTAGGGCGCGGACTCGATCCGCCCCGTGAGCGTCAGCGTGCTCGTGCCCGGCACGACCGACAGCGCGAAGAGCAGGCCGCCGATGAACTGCGACGAAACGTCGGCCGCGATGGCGTAGTCGCCCGCCGGGAGGCGTCCTTTGGTTTTGAGCGGAAATACGCCCTGCGGCGAGAGTTCGATGCCGTGGTCGCGGAGTTCCTCGTAGAGCGGGATGAGAGGCCGCTCGGGCAGCCTTCCGTGCCCGGTGATGCTCGCGTCGAGCCCGAGCGCGCAGGCAACGGGCAGAATGAATCGCTCGATCGTCCCTGATTCGCCGCAGTACGCGGGCTGCGTCGAGACGGGCTCGACGATGAATCCGTCATCCGTGCGCTCGACGCTGGCGCCCATGGCCTTGAGGACCCGGGAGGCGGTAAGAATGTCTTCGGAAACGGTTGCGCAGCGCACCGTCGTCGGACGATCGGCCAGCGCGGCGGCGATCAGCAGGCGGTGTGCATAGGACTTGGATGAGATGGCGGGGATTTTGCCCGAAAGGAAGCCCTTCTGGATGGTGGCGATCATGATCAGGGATTGAGTCCGAGTTGGATGAGGTCGCGAAGCTTTTCAAAGAAGGTTCTTTCCGTGCGGCACCGCCCGAAGGCCTCGGGCAGGATAAGCGTGATGGCGCTCCCCGCCGATTTCTTGTCCGATCGGGCCGCCTCGAGAAGCGCCTCTGCATCGTATGGACACAGGCCAGTGAGCCCGAACTTTTCGAGCAGGTGCTCGAGGACGGGCAGGGCCTGCGGGTCGCAGAGCCCGGCGCGCACGCAGCCGCGGAAGATGACGGCCATGCCGATGCCGACCGCGCGTCCGTGGGTGACGCCGTAGTCCGTCACGGGTTCGACCGCGTGCCCGACGGTGTGTCCGAGGTTGAGGAGCGCACGCCGCCCTCGAACTCGTCCTCCGAGACGATGTCGCGCTTGATCTCGACGCAGGTCGAAATGATGTCCGCCAGCACCTCTTCGGTGACGGGGCCTTCGAGCGTCGGGAGAAGGCCGTCGGCCCTGAGCGCCGCATACTTGATGACTTTGGCCCAGCCGCAGGACATTTCCGCTTCGGGCAGAGTCTCGAGGCAGCTCGGGGCGCAGACCGCGAGCACGGGCTGATGAAAGGCGCCCATGAGGTTTTTGCCGCACTCGAGATTGACGGCTGTTCGAGGCATGGAAGAGGAGCCGTATCTGAGAGAGGTGTTTGTCGGCATCACGAGGGCTAAAACACGCCTGCGGATTCATCATGGACCGGGGGCGTTTCTGCCGCATGCCCAGCTTGCCGGCCTTGCGTTCGTCGAGTGTTCTGACGAGACTCGTCTCTGGCCGCCCGCTGAAGTGCTGCAGATGTCGTTGGGACACGACGGCCTGTTTTTGGACTACTTCATTTCTCGACAGAGGCTGATCGAGAAGCTTCACAGCGGTCAAAAACTGATTCCGCGCGATTTCGAGCTCTTTTGTCGGACTGAAGGCGGCGGCGAGGCAACGGTGGCGCGGTTTTCGAAAAAAGCGCGCGAGGACATCGCCTCGATTCTGGCTGGAGGATATGTCATGAGTGAAGCCTCGGTACGCGTCATGGTCTATTGGCGCAAAAAGGACAGCGATGCGGATACTTTGATTTTGTTGCCCGACCTGGTGTTCAGGCGGCGGGAATGACAGGTCATCCCGGGCGACGCCTGCACCAGTCTCTCCGCGCACATTCGCATGGATCCTGCGCCGATGAGGGTCGATACCGTGCCCGCCTCTTTCGGAAGGCGGCCGCCGGCCCCGCCGTCAAGCCTTCGGAATGCCTGAACGGCAATTCAGTTCGGCAGACAAAGGGAAAGTCCCAACGTGCAAAAGTCGCCTTGACAGCACGGCAATGAAAAGGTGCGGGCATAATGTGCAATGCGACCCCGCAATGCCGAGAGGCGTATAAATCGAAGGAGATCCCCTCAGATGAACGCATTTGACAACGCTTTTGAGAGGAAATGGACGGTCATTTTCCTCTTGGAATTCTTTTTCATCATGATGCCCTTTCCATGGTTCTACGACCTGGAGTACACGCCGTGGCTCTTCGGCGTGCCGCGATTCATCTACTGCTGGCTGGCCTACGGGCTGCTGGTGATAGGAACGATTGCTCTCTGGTGGCGCAGCTGCATGAAGCGTCCCGAATACCAGGAATACGAGGACTAGCATCATGCCGTATCAAGTTGAAACATCCACCGTTCCCTTTCTGATCGTCACGATCAGCTATCTCGCGGTCTTGGGCTTCATCGGCTGGTGGGGCAACCGCCAAAACCGAAATCTGCAGGATTTCTTCACGATGTCGGGCTCGGCTGGCGCCGTGCTTTCAGGCCTTGCCTATTTCTCGACGCAGTATTCGATGTCGACCTTCATGGGCGTGCCGGGCTCGATCTACCATGTAGGCTATGCAGGCATGAGCGTCTCGGTGCCGGGCATCGCCTTTTCGATGGTCATTCCGGCGCTTCTCGTCGGCCGCAGGCTCATCAAGCTCGGCCATCGCTACAAGATGCTCACGATGGCCGACTATCTTGCCGACCGTTATGAGTCGACCGCCATCCGCGGCCTGCTCGCCATCCTGATGCTCATCTTCCTCGTGCCCATGATGGGCGCGCAGACGATCGGCGCGGGCGTGATCTTCACGACCTACACGGGCGCTCCGCAGTGGGTCGGCATCGTCGTGATGGGCGTCACCGTCATCCTCTACTGCATGGCGGGCGGCATCCGCTCGGTCATGATGACCGACGTCATTCAGGGCGTGCTGATGGTGGTCACGGCCGTGACGACCTTCTTCGTCTCGCTCAAGCTCGGCGGCGGCCTCGAGACCATCAACGCCAAGCTCGCGTCCGTGGACCCGAACTACCTGAAGTTCCCTGGCCACAACAACTCCTATCCCTGGCAGAACTATGCGTCCATGATCGTCATGTGGTCCTTCTTCTGCATCGGTCAGCCGCACCTCTTCACGAAGTTCTTCACGATGAAGAACTACGGTACGATGTTCAAGGCCGTCCTCCTCGGCACGCTCGGCATGTGGTTCTCCGCAAGCTTCATCGAGTGGTGCGGCGTGACGGGCGCGGCCAGTTTCCCCGGCATCCCGGGCAAGGAAAGCGACTTCATCGTGCCGCTCATTCTCCAGGAAGGCCTGCCGTCCATCGTCTCCGCACTGATGGTCGCCGGCATCTTCTCGGCCGGCATGTCGACGATCAGCTCGCTGCTCCTCACCTCCACGTCCGCCGTTTCGCGCGACCTCTATCAGCGCATTCTCAAGCGCGATGCCACCGACGAAGACACGCTCAAGATGTCCCGCGTCGTGACCGTGGTGCTCGGCATCATCGCGATCGGCATCGGCATTTTGAAGCCGGGTTCGATCTTCACGATCATTCTCTTTGCGTTCGGGGGGCTGGGCATCTGGGCCGCGCCCATCATCTGCGGCATGTATTGGAAGCGCACGACGACCACGGGCGTCTTCGCGTCCGTGATCATCGGCGAAGCGTTCTACTTCCTGCTTCTCACCGAGTTCAAGTCGCTCTCCATGGGCTTCAATCCGCTCATCGTCGCCTGGCTCGTCACCATGATGATCCTCATCGGCGTGAGCCTCTTCACGAAGCCCGTGTCGGCTGAAACCATCCGCCGCCACTTCGACGATCTGGACAAGCCCGTCAAGGCGTAATTCAAGCTCAAGCGACTGAGAATTACGGTGCGCCGAGCCGGCTTTCCCGCAGGGGAGGGCCGGTGGCGCGCCTTCTGATAAAGGATAAACATCATGCAGCTTGCACATCTCAACTGGCAGGAGGCCGAAAAGGTTCTTGCCGATCCTGAAACTCTCGTCGTCATTCCCGTCGGTTCGACCGAACAGCACGGCTCCGTAGGCCCGCTCGGCACCGACTGGCTCATCCCGCAGGAGCTCTGCCGCCGTCTCGACGGTCGCATGGAAAAGCTCCTCATCGCGCCCGTCATTCCGTTTGGCGTCGCGACGCATCACATCAACTTCCCCGGCACGATCGACCTTGGCCTTGAAACGATGATCAAGGTGATGGGTGCCGTCTTCGAATCTCTCTACAGGCACGGCGCAAGGCGTTTCGCGGTCATCAACGGCCACGGAGGCAACGATCCCGCGATCGAAAAGGCCGCGCTCGAGATGTATCGCAGGGGCTCCCAGGTGACGCTCGTCAACTGGTGGGGCATTGCGCCCAAGCTCAATCCGGACTGGCCCACGGGCCACGGCGACGCTCAGGAGGCTGCGGCCGTCATGGCCTTCGCGCCCGAGCTCGTCAAGTCCGAATGGCTCGTCGACAACGTCGTCACGCCGCCTTCCGCGGACTTCAAGCAGCTCCACATCAACACGGTTCTCTTTGAGGGCGCGCCCGTCAAGGTGATTCGCGAAATCCGCGACACCGTCAACACGGGCGGTCTCGGCGGTCTTGAATCCAAGTTCGCCACGCGCGAATGGGGCGTCGCCATGATGGACGGCGTTACCGACTGGATGGTCCGCTATCTCGAGGCCTTCCGCAGGATCGACCTGCCGAAGAAGCATTGGGACTGACCTTATGGCTTACGAAGACATTCTTGCCGCCGTGGATGCAGTGCGGCTCATGGATAGCGTTCGCGCGATCTGCACGGGCGAACGTCTTTCAAACGAGGCGGAAGTCCGTTCCTTCGACGTTCTGGAAAAGCTCTTCACGGACGCGGGTTGCCGCGTGACGCGCGAGGCGCTTCCAGGCTACGTCAGCACGCCCGAAGGCGCAGCCTTCGAAGCGGGCGGCATTGCTTATGAAGTACTCACTCACCCCATGACGCCTTCCGCAGATGGCCTCGAGGCGGATCTTGTCTACGTCCCGGTCGACCGAACCGGGTCGGCATCCGCCGAAGAGGTCTCCGGCAGGATCGTTCTCACGGACGGTCTGGCAATGGAGCCCGTCGTGCGCGCCCTTGAGGACAGGGGCGCCGCAGGCGTCGTCTTCATCACGGGCGAGGAGATCCACAACATGATCGTCTCGCGCGTCTGGGGCTCGCCCACGCCCGAAACCCTGCACGACTATGTCGGCATTCCCGTCGCAAGCCTCTCCTTTGGGGACGGCTCTCGCCTCAGGGCCCGCCTCTCCGAGGCGGGCGGCACGCTGCCCGCAAGGCTTTCGACCCGCGTCGAAAGCCGCTGGACGGAAATTCCCGTCATCACGGCCGAGATCCGCGGCGCGGACGAGGACTTCGTAATGGTGACGGGACACGTCGACAGCTGGGGGCTCGGCGCCCTTGACAACGCCTCGGGCAACGCCTGCGCCGTCGAGCTCGCGCGCATCCTCGCGCCGCTCGCCTCCGACATGCGCCGAAGCGTGCGCTTCGTCCTCTGGTCGGGGCACTCCCACGGACGCTACGCAGGCTCGACCGCCTGGTGCGACGCGCACTTCGAGGAGCTCGAAAGGCACTGTCTTCTCAACGTCAATTCGGACTGCCTCGGCGGGCACGGCGCAACGGTCATGACCGAGTCGCCCGCCATGGCCTCGACGCGAGGCCTCGCGCGCACGGCGCTGCGCGAGGCGGCCGGCGTCACGGACTGGCGCGGCTGCCGTTTTTCGCGCAGCTGCGACCAAAGCTTCTGGGGCGCAGGCGTGCCCTCGATCTTCTCTCAGGTCTCCGAGCAGCCGCCCTTTGAGGGCGCCGCCGCGGACGCCTTTGGCAAGATGTTCGGCAGCGGCAGGACGGGCGGTTTCGGCGCCTGGTGGCACACGAGGACCGACACGCCCGACAAGCTCGACCCGGAAAACCTCGCCCGAGACGTGCGCGTCTTCGCGAGCGTGCTCGCGCATGCGCTCTTTGACGAAAGACTGCCCGTCGATGCGGCGGCCGAGGTGCTCGAACTCAGGGACGAGCTCAAGGCGTGGCAGGAAAAGGCGGGCGACTCGCTCGACCTCTCCGAGGTCCTTGCGCGACTCGATCTTCTTGCTGAGGCTCTCAAGGCTGCGGCCCGCTCGGACGATCCGAAGCGCTTCGAAAAGCGTTCCCGCAGGGTGCTCTCCGAGATCATCCCGCTCGCCTATGTCGAGGGCTCGGTCTACTCCCATGACGAGGCACTGCGCGCGCCGCCCGTGCCGATGCTGAGACTCGTCGACGAACTTGCGACACTCTCCGGGCACGAGAGAAACGCCGCCCTCGTCAGTCTTCGCCGTGTCGTGAACCGCCTCAAGGCGGGCGCCGCACGGGCGCTTGATGTCGCTCGGGCCTGACGGCGGCAAGTGCGGACCTGAAGGCAGGATGGATTGCGGACGCATGCGCTGCAGCCCGTCTTTTGTTTGAACTGATCTCCGTGCATTCCCCACCCATGCGAAGCATGGGTGGGGGCAAGCGGGCTGAAAAGGCGAAGGACTCAGCCGAGCGCCGTGTCGAGCGTCATCATCAGGATGAAGCCCGTGATCACGGCGAGCGTGCCCGCATCGGAATGCTTAGAGAGATGCGCGGCGGGAATGAGTTCCTCCACCACCACGTAGAGCATGGCGCCTGCTGCAAAGGCCAGCATGAAGGGCATGGCTGGCATCACGGTCTGGAGTACCAGCACGACGAGAAGGCCGAAGACTGGCTCGACGATTCCCGAGAAGGCGCCAAAGAGAAAGGCGCGCATTCTGCTCATGCCTTGTCCTGCAAGCGGAAGCGAGACGGCGGCGCCTTCGGGAATGTTCTGGATGCCGATGCCGAGCGCAAGCGCGAGTGCAGAGGAGAGCTCGGCGGGCTCGCCCGAGAGGGCGGCGGAGCCCGCGACGAGGCCCACCGAACCGCCTTCAGGCACGTTGTGCAGCGTGATCGCAATGAAGAGCAGCATCGCTCGGTGCATCGAGGTCTTCGGCCCCTCGGGCCGGGCGGCGCCCGGGTGCAGGTGCGGAAGCGCCGTGTCGAGGAGTTTCAGGAAGAGCGCGCCCGCCGCCACGCCCGAACCCGCCGCAAGCCATGGCGTGCCGCCCTGTGCCTGCGCCATCTCCTGCGCGGGAATGATCAGGCTCCAGACTGACGCCGCAATCATGATGCCCGCGGCAAAGCCGAGCGAGAGCGTTTCGGCGAGCTCCGCGCCGCGACCTCGCCCGTTCCCCGGCTTCATGAAGAAGACGGCCGCGGCCCCCGCTGCCGTGCAGAGAAAGGTGAAGCCCGTCGCAAGGGTGGTCTGGGCGAGCGCGTTGAGAAGTTCTGACGTCATGGGCTTTCGGATCGAATTGAGTGAGAATGATTCTCAAGTATAGAGCCTTGCGGGACTGCGTGCGCATTTTGAGCGGTCCCTTTTTGCAAATCGTTTCAGGAGACGGCTTCCGAGCCGAGCCATCGTAAAATTCCTCTTCATTGCGGGTGCAGACAGCCTATAAATTGCTGGCTAACAAATGGCGTCCGCCGTCACGATACGAGGATTTGACTACATGACCAAGCGACTCATGCCGACTCGCGAGAACCTGCGCAGGGTGCACAGGGGCGCCGCGATGAGCGAAGAGGACATTGCGGGCGTCGAACTGATGCTTTACCTGATCCGAGCTGCCGACGTGGTGCGCGAATCGGTTTATTCGGGCCTCCGGGAGCGGGAGCTTTCCGAAGGGAAGTTCGCGCTTCTGATGACGCTCTTCGATGCGGACGGCCCCGTGCCTGTCGTTGAGCTGGCCAAGCGCATCGGCGTCTCCGCTCCGACCACCTCCGTCATGGTGACCCGCATGCTGCAGGCCGAGAACCCCCTCATCGCCAAGGTCCAGTCGAAGGCCGACGCCCGTTGCTGGCTCATCGAACTCACCGACGAGGGCAGGGCGCTCATCACGGCCGAGCTTCCCGCGCATACCGCCAGAGTGGCCGACTTCGCGAAATGCCTGTCGGGCGATGAGTGCGAGCAGATGATCGACATGCTCAAGAAGCTCGTCGCCGACGATTGATGCCGGAGCCTGCCGTGTGAATCCTCCCCGACCAATTATTAATTGGACGGGGCTTCCCTGCCTTTTACCGACAAGGACTGCCTGAGCACAGATAGCGGGCAAACTCAGAAATCTGCGCTCACATGGAGCGCAGCTCCGCGTTAACCCGAATGAGAGTGTCCAGGGTGCGTGTGATCCTCTTGGCACATGACGGAACTTTAGCCGCAATGCACCGCCATCTCGTTGCCGAAATGGACTTCTCGTACTCCCTGAGGAAGTACCGAGCTCCGATGTTGTACGAAGCTGACAGGTCGCACGAATAGCGCTTCCCCGTCTGGAACGTACACATGCTGTAGTTGTCCGTGTCTCTCGTAACGTCACCGGTTCCGTCAAAGGCCAGCTTCGATGTATTCCAAGAACACACGCGACGAATGCGGGTACCGCAACGATGTGCCTGGTGCTCCACGATCTGCTGGACATACTTGGCACGCCAGTGATGAAGCCGCTGACGCTTGGAGCCACGTTTGCGCCCGGCGAGATCGAGGTGTTCCATGACGATGACGTCGACCTTGAACTCGTTTGCAACCGTCATGATGAAGCCTGCCGTCTTGACGGCGATGTCCTTGTTGCCACCCTTTGCTCTCGCCCAAAGCCTCGGCATGCGTTTTGCGCCGTTGCTTTGAGCTTTCCTGATGCGCCGCAAGGCACGTTCCAAAGAGTCTTGCT